>Ga0114978_10002853_pt1 | contig 14244 bp, 10 predicted proteins | sample S_140212_EF_Meta_FD_87027 | JGI IMG/M metagenome (GOLD analysis project Ga0114978, IMG submission 87027) | Freshwater microbial communities from Lake Simoncouche, Canada to study carbon cycling - S_140212_EF_MetaG | ecosystem: Environmental > Aquatic > Freshwater > Lake | place: Lake...
AACGGCAACGGGGCCTACGCGACGACTGGAGGTGCCCGATGATCGCAGGAACTGAACTGCTGCCGGTGATGGAGCCGCGCAGCACCAACCCCGCCAACGAGGTTGCCAAGAAACTCAGCGGGCGGGACTACATTTCGTGGTCGGCTATCTCGACGTTCCGAACCTGCCCGCTGAAATACAAGTTCCGGTATATCGATGGCCTGCCCGAGGAGTCTGTATCCAGTGCGCTTGTGTTCGGCACCGGGATTCACTCCGCCGTCGAGCAGCACTTCCAAGCGATCCTGTCCGGCGAAGAACAACCCAACGTCGAGCGGCTCATGTTCGCCTACCGCTCCGCATGGCTGCCGCATGCCCCAGACGCGATCTCTTTCGGCAGCACAGAAACCCGTACTTCACTGGATGCTCTGGCCTCGAAGATGCTCACGGCGTTCCTGAAGAGCCCTGTGGCGAGTGTTCAGGGGCGGGTGCTGGGAGTCGAGGAGGAGATTCGGGGCATGCTGGTCGAAGGCGTGCCAGATTTGTTTGGTCGTGTAGATTTACTGACGGAAGACTCGGATTCGCTGGTGGTGACCGACATCAAGACTTCACGTGGGAAATGGAGTCAGGAGCAGGTCGAGGACAGCGGCGAGCAACTCCTGCTGTATAGCCACCTCGCCTCAGAGATCAGCCCGGGAAAGAAGGTCCAGACGAGGTTTCTGGTTCTCACGAAGACCAAGGAGCCGGTCATCGAGGAGCACACCCGCGAGGTCGAGCCAGCCGCAGTGAAACGCACCTTGGCCGGCGTGGAGCGAGTCTGGCGGGCTATCTCGGCAGGGCACTTCTATCCAGCGCCGAGCACGATGAGCTGCGCGTCATGCGGCTATCGGGCGGCGTGTCGGGCGTGGGCTGGGTAGTGATCGAGAAAGAGCGCCGGGGTTGAAAAAAACCTCGGCTGCTTTTTCTTAGGTATTGACGGTGCTTGCTGGCCCGCGGGCAACGGAAAGCGGCGGCCGGATGATGTGCCGTGGCTGCATCTTTTGACGCAGCCCGACTATGCACACAGCCACTTGAGATCCTGGATGACCTGCGACGGTACGACTGCCGCCTCGGCTTCGACGGGCCTAATTGAGAGTGTCGGCCACCAGATCTGACCAGCACGGCAGTCGCTCGCAACTCCGCCGCCGACCAGAGCCGCATCACCGCGGCGACTTCGCCGGGGCGTGCTCACGGTAGGTTTCGGCGACGGCCTTCGTGTCGGGGCTTGAATACCAGCCGTTGATCATCATCACGTCCCCTCCCTCCACGCCCGCGGCCACCGCGTCCTGTACCTTCGGATCACGGCTGATGCCGTCGACGAAGGTCACGCAGAAGGCGTTGGGATAGAGATCGCGCACGCCCCCCGGAGTCCTTGCCTGGCCGATCCCAAAGTGCGACACCGACTGCAACGGCGCGGTGCAGGAGAAGTGCAATGGCTGCTCCCACTCCGGGATAAGCAGCACCTCGGGAAACTTCGCGTGGAGATCGCGGTACTGCCGCGCCGTCACGTCGTAGTCACTGTCGATGTAGACGAGCGTGCTCTTCCACCGCTTCCAGGCGTGGCCGATCTTGGCTTCGAGTTCGTTCATCCGCTCCGCAGGATCCTTCAGCTCATCCTGCACCCAAAACTTTCCATCCTTCCGCACGCGTTGCGGCCGCACGCACACGCCATGCCGGAGGCCAGCCTCCTCGAACCGCCGAAAATACTCGTCGATCGTCGCCCGGGCATGCGTGCCGCGGTGCTCCATCTCCGGGGCGATGTCGCTGATGATCCGCGGGTCGCCGTAGTAGGTGTGACCCGTCCGCTGGCCCTCTGGATCCCACGTGATCGCCCCTTGGGCGCCCATCTCGCGGAGGGCCGCGATCGCGGTGTCGGCGTACTTGAGCAACTTCTCCCGGAAGGCTTCCTTGCCGGCATCGGTGCTCACGTCGGTGGCTGCATCGTTCATGAACCAGCGGTTGGGATTCGTGTCGGGTCGATCCGGGCCGTTCCCACTGCTTGCCAGGAACACCTTCCCCATCGGCCTGCGATCGGGCCACTCGAGTGCGAACGGCCACGCCTTCGCATAGCCGTCGAGCACGTCACTGCCGAGGCTTCGCAACGAGGCGTCGGCCGGCCCGGCCCGCAGCGTGATCGTGAAGCTCTTCCGACCGCCCGGGCCGATCGGACCGAAGCCGATGCCGGCACGGTTCACCGTCCCCTCCGATTCTGAAAAGAACAGTCCGCAGGATATCGATTGGTCGAATCCGTCGGTCGCGGCGACGAGGAGCGAGCCGCGGTCGAACGCGGCCAGAGCGGCCGGCGGCACGGTGTCGGCGCTCGGGCCGGCCCAATTTCCTCCAGCGAACGGCGACGGAGGGGTCAGCACCGTGCTCACCTTCAATCCGGTGGGATAGGTCATCCGCGCCACCTTGACGGCGGCCCCGGTGATCGTCGCCGCTGACGAATTGCTGATGGTGAGCCGGATGTCGAGTCGTGAGTCGTTCACGGCGGTGTATTTCCCCTCAAGCTTGCCCCAGGGTAGATCGAGCGTGACGGTGCTGGAATCTTTGTCGAGCCGCCACACGCCCTTCGAATCGTCTATCCGCGTTGTGGCGCCATCGGCCTCTCGCAATTCGCCCCCGAAGAACGAGAGCACGCCGTCGCTTGGATGCCGCAGGAGCGATGTGTCGTCAAACGAAAGCGTGGCTAGGCCACGGTCCGAAAGCGTCCATGCCAGCCGTGGGGCCGCTTCATCCGCGCGCACTCCCTGTGCGGCCACAAGCAGAATGGTGAAGATTCCGGCGGATAGGCGACCCCGGTTCACTCTACGCATAATCCATCTCCTAGCAACAAGGATACCGATGCTCTCATCTCGTTGAATCAATCCGCGGATTCACGGCCCCCGCGAAACCGCCCAGCGGCCGCAGAGATCCCGCTCCAGTGACTGCCGCTCCTCGTCACCAAGATCGCGATCAAACACGAGGATTTCCGCGACGTCGCCCTGCAGGTAGCGATCGTGGTTCCACGATCCTCCCCAGCCGAGGATGCTGAACGGAACGGGCTGCGCCATTACCAGCGAAAAGACCTGCATAGTTTTCGGATCAAAGGCCAACGCATCGTCGCGGTCGTCCCCCACATGAACCGGCCGGCCGTCGAGAAAGCCGCGTCCGCCGGTGACCGCCTTCGCCGCGTAGTTCGCGCTGAACGCCTTGCCGGGCCGCACGACGCCGGCGCTGAAGGGGCGGGTGTTGAACTCGGGATGGCCGAGCACGAAATGAGGGGCGCGAAACACGGCGACCAGTGTCTTCGCCTCGGTGAGCATTGGAAACGATAGATACGCACGCTTGCCGTCGAATCGCAGCACGGGCCGGCCGTCGCCTGCGTCGGCGACGAACTCCGGGCGGCTCCAGGGCCAGGCCGCCGTGGCATCGGCGCCGCGGCCGCTGGCGTCGATCCACCGCATCAGGCGGCCCGCGTCGTCGACCACCATCCTGCCGGCCGCGGACCAGCGGGCGATGCAACCCTCGGGCACACGGCCCTGCGGCGGAGAGCCTACCTCCCGGCCGTCGGGAGCCGGCGCGGCTGCGGTCGGCCTCGCCGCCCGCGCGACCGTGGCGATCTCCTCGTCGAGCCGGGCGGCGATCTTTGCACCACCGGAGGCGTTGACGTGCACGCCGTCGGCCATCAAGCCGCTCGTGTTGGAGGCGGCCCACGGTCCGAACCAGGTCGACATGTCCCAGAAGGCCGCGCCATGCCGCGTGCAGACCTCGGGCAGGATCTTCACATAGTGGGCGAGGCCGGCATTCGACCAGCCGGAATTCACCTGGATCGTCGAGACCACGAGCACTCTCGTGCTCGGCACTGCGGCATGCACGCGGTCGATGATCGCGCCGAGATTGGCGGCGAATTGGTCGCGATTGAGCCCCTTGAGATTGTGGTCGTTGGTGCCGAGCATGATCACCGTGACATCCGGCCCGAGAAGACCGAGCGCCTCGTGGAAGACTGTCGGGTCGACGTCGAGAAAGTCGGCGGTGGTGGCCCAGCCCTTACCCCACTTGTTGACCACCGCCCGCGGCCTTCCACCGGCCGCATCGACGTCGGCGGCAACGCCCAGGATCGCAACCTTTGGATGGGTGACCGTGAGCACGAGCGTGTGCCAGCCGACCGCGAAGCCGTCGAGCCGCGTCTGCCGCACGCCCCGTTTTGCGGCCTGCGTCGGGATGACCCGCGGCTCGCCGCCATCCACGGCCGCGGTGAAATCGCCGCCCGCGCCGTCCGCCAGCCAATACACCGTCACGCCGTCGCCCCAGAATCTCACGTCGGTGTGAGCACCGGCTTCGTCGCCGATGACGAAAGAGCCATCGGGAGCCGCATAGGGCTTCGGCGCCCCGGGTTGCACCATCGCGAGCTTCTGCCAGCGACCGACGTTTTCGATCGAGAGGTAGGGAAGGTAGCCGCTCCCCATGCCGATCGTGTCATTGAGAGAGTGGTAACCACTGCCGAAATAGCCGTGGCGCTCTTCGAAGATCTTGGAGAGACCGCCGGTAACGTGACCGATCTCGGTGTTTGAATCACCGATGACGAGCACGTCGAGGCCAGCCACCAGCGACTGTCGGTCGGGTGGCGACGGGCTCTCGGCGGCTGGCACCGCGGCGGCGCAGGCTCCTGCCAGTAGGAGAGCCGCCGCGAAGTGGGTTGCAAACGACCGTCGATGTCTCATGGCGATCATGCCCGCAAGGAAAGCTACTTCTTGATCACAAACACGCGAACATCGTGTTTCTTCAGGTCGCGCACGACAAACGTGCCGTCATTGGCGGCCGACTTTTCCGTCGGCCGCTCCCAGTCGACGGCCGTGAAGCCCGCGGGCAGCCCGACGCGGCCGGTGTCGATCGCGATCTCGCAGGCCGCGGCGCCGTCGCCGTAATCACACACCAGCAGCACCACCTCGTCGGGAAACTCCCAGGCGATCCAGCTGGTGTCGGCGCCCCTCACCCGTGTCACCGGCTGCTCGCTCCAGTAATGGTGCACGCGGCACGCCGGTTCGCCCTTCTCCAGCCCGCGGCCGAGCCCTTTGCTCCGCAGGTGGTTCTTGATCTCGCCGTAAAGCTTCGGCGGCTGCCAGATGACGAGGTCGTGCGAGAGAGCCACGCCCGTGAGCGTGCGTTCGAGCCACTCGGCATTCGGGCGGCCCGACGTCTGCCCCTCGAGCACCACCGGGATGCAACCTGCCTGACGGCCGAGCGACACCGCGCGGACGTAATCCCGCCGCCAGCGGTCCTGGTAGTCGCTGTCGCCGTACTTCCATTCCCAGTCGAGCGCGGTGCCTGTCCAGCTGAAGACCGGGATGATGTTGGCGTTGGTCATGTGCGGCATGTTGAGGTTCGGCTTTCCGAGCTGGTGGTTGAGCACCGCCGTCCGCTTCGCCAGTTCCCGCAGGAGCCAGATGTTGACCTCCCCCTGAAACACGCCGTCCGGCCGCCGGTAGCCGCCGCCGGCCACGACATTGCGGTTGGTGACAAGGAACATGTTGTCCCAATAGATCGAGTCGAAGCCGTTCTTCAACAGTTCGCGGTAGTGATGGAGGAGATAGTCCTGCCGGCTCGGCACGGGAATGGCTACGAAGTCGATCGATCCACCGCCGGTTTTTCCGGCGCGGTATTCGTCGAGACTTCGCTTCTTCCATTCATCCTGATAGACCCGCCACTCGCGGTTGCCGGTGAAGTCGCCGACGAGGTTCGTGTAGGGGATCACATAGCGGGCCTTCCGCGGCTGCGCGGACCAGCCGACCTCCGCCTTGAGCGCCGGGAAGTCCCGCTGATACTGCTCGAAGTACGGCCGGTCGACCTGGCCTTGCTTGACCGCCTCTGTGATCTTGCGGACGAGCGTGAAATCCCGGCTGGCCGGAGACACGTCATAGAGATTCGCCCCCCAGTAGGAGCACATGCCGAGGATCAGCCCGTCGCCATTCCCGAAGCCGAATTCGATGTCCCGCCAATCAGCCTGGCCCGAATGTTTACCTCCCGCCGGAGCGGTGATCGGCTTGGCGGGCGTGGCCATGAGGCCGAAGGTGATCACGTGCTCGCGGTCAAGGGTCGTCGGCACCTGCACCAGCCGCACGCGGAGGTTGAGCGTGTCGCCGTCGCGATCGAGGGTCAGACCGGAGACGGCATCTTGAGGATCGACGACCCAGTCGCGGTCGCTCGCTGCAAACCAACACAGGCCGCGATCCTCACCTCCCACCCAGAGATACGGCAGAAACGTGCCGACGAGATCATTGCGGCCGGCGGTGTCGCTCGTCCAGACCGTTCCCTGCCCGGCCTTGATCGCCCCGGCTGCGTTGATCCGCAGGCCGTCGCCGCAGGCGTGCATGAGCGGCATCTCCCGATCCACGAGCGGCACGACGAGGTCGAGCGAGTCGATCAGTTTTCCGTCCGTGGGCAAGACCCGCAGTACGACCTTCAGGCAGCCGTCGTAGTCGAGTTCCGTGGTCGTCGCGCCGGCGAGCGCACCGGCCCGCCACGAGGCCTTGGCCGTGGCGCGGTGCGGGAGTCGCTCCGGGATCGTCATCGTTCCCGAGGCTACGACCGTCTTTCCATCCTGCACCGATTCGAGCCGCACAGGGCCGGCGAGGATGTTGCGATCGAGGCTCGTGATCTGCTCGGGCAGGCCCGCTGGCCCGAATGTGTAGCGTCGCAGGATCACGGCGGCCTCGGCGCCATCCACCTCGATCGGCGTGAACGGCGGAATCACCTCGTCGCTTATCCCGATCTGTTCGTCAATCCAGGGAAAGTCGGTAGCGTGCTCGAAGGCGAGCGTCTTCACCGCCTTCGACGCCGACTCTTCCGTATCGACGAAGAGCCCAGCCTGGAAGTCGCCCGCCCCAAGCGTCGAAAGTTCGATCTGGACATCGACGACCGCATCCGCCGCTGCTGGCAGGGTCTTCTCCGCCACAACGTCGCCCAAGGCGAGGTCGGTGACCACGACCCGCAACGACTTCACCTTCCCACGGTCTTTAAAAGCCGTGTAGTCGGCGCGACAGTGCAGGAGTTTTGGCGTGGGATACCAGCCGATCCGAAAGTCGAACGCATCCTCGGCCTTTGCCGTGGCCGCCTTGTCCCAGGCCCGCCCCGGCTGCGTCTGCCACTTCACGTCGCGACGGTAGAAGACTTCCTTGCCATCGGCGCCGGTCACCTTGATCTCGGCGAGGGCCAGGTAGCCGGCCGTCGAGAAGAAACCCGTGCGGTATTCCCAGGTGCTGGTGGCTCCGGCAGCGAGCATCTCGACGAAATCCTTGCCGTAGCGGGGCTGCGACTCGGCGTTACCGGCAAGCCGCCCGGCGACGGCCATCGGAGCTTCCCCCGGATTGGTCACCTCGAGCGCCACGCGGATGCCGTCGGCATCCTGGAACCCCAGTTCGCGGAGATGCGGCGCGTTGGGCGAGAACGAGATGCGGCTCATCGTCTCCGGTGAGTCGAACGCCACCACGTTCGGCTCGCCTCGCGACTGATCCCACGGGTGCTTGAAATTCCGGCAGACCCGCAGTCCCAGCGGATTGTCGGGGTCATCGACGCCGAGCGATCCGAGCGGAATCGCAAACTCAGCCGTCCAGATGCCGTCCTTCACGGCATGCGCCTGCTTGAATCCCCGCGGACGCCAGTTCGTGTTCTGGAGTCCATCCCGCTTGTCGGTCGACTTCATCATGACCGCGCCCACCCCGTTGACATCGATCGTGTAGACGTGGCCGGCCGACGTGTCCGGCGCGGTGTCCAACCAGAGTTCAATCGAGTCGTCGTAGATCACTTCGCTCACCGTGCCGTCCTTGGGTAGCGGCTTGTGGGTGGCGAGCAGGCCAAGCACCGGGTGCACGGCCGACCGGACGCCGACGAAGAGCGTCTCCCCGTCGCAGGCGATGTCATAGTTCCCCTCCCGCGGCTGCAGCAGGTCCTTGCCGCCGGCGTTTTGAGCGACGAAGCGGGAGACGTGGAGCCCGTGCCACTCGCCGTCGGCGAGCGAGCCGTCGATCACTGGCGCCTTCGCGGTCAGCCCGATCCGCGCCACGGGCTGCACCTGGGCGATGTTCCAGTTTGGCTCCGGATTCTGCCCTGGCGCCGCCGGGCACCGTAGGCAGGCCAACGCAGCGGCCAGTGCTGCCCGGGAGAGCCCGCGGCACAACAGCCTGAAATCAACCGGTCGGGCGAAGGAAAAACCTGTCATTGCCGAGTCTGCTCCGCAGAAAAGTCCTGCAATTCCAATGCGACTGGCCCCATACAGCGGGGGTCATGCGATAGGCGTGCGCGTGAGTCGACGTCGCACGGCCCTCAGGGGCGGGTTAGCCACGACCGGCTCAATCCCACGGGGCGCTCAATCGGACACAATACGCGAAAATACGCAAAACCCCTTTTGCGGGGGGGGGCGCGTGGGATTCTTCGAGGGGCGGCTAACCCACAATCGACGGGGAACTATTTCCATGAACGCATCAGCCCGATTCATCTCCGAATTCGCCCGCTGCCAGCGGCAATTGCACGCCTTCATCTGTTCTGTGGTCTGGAACCTGGCGGAGGCCGACGACGTGCTGCAGGAGACGAACCTGGTGCTCTGGCAGAAGGCCGAACAATACGACGATTCCCGCGATTTCCTGGCGTGGGCGATGCGGTTCGCGCAGTTGCAGGCGATGGCGTGGGTCAAACGCCGCAATCGCCTGCCGCTCCTCATCGAGCCTGAATTGCTCGAACTCCTGGCCAGCGAGGCTCTCGCCGAGTCGTTGGAATGCGAAGCCCAGCGTGTGGCGCTGTCGGCCTGCATCGAGAAACTGCCGGCCGATCATCGCGGCCTGATCGCCAGCCGCTATGAGCCTGACGCATCGGTCAACGAGATGGCCGCCGCCCGGCACACCTCGCCCAAGGCCCTCTCGGAAATGCTCCGCCGGATCCGGCGGGCATTGCTGGCCTGTGTCATGAAAACGCTGGCCGAGGAGTCTTACGCATGAACGTGGAACTCGAGACACTCTTCAACCGGGTGGCCGACGGCCTGCAGTCGGAGCAAGACGAGCGGCGGCTCGTGCGGCTGCTGACCGACTCCGCAGAATTGCGGCGGGAGTTCCGCCTGCTGATGCGGCTGCATTCGTCGCTGCACTGGGGCTATGCCGCCGTGGCGGCGGCCCCCGGGCCCGTGCAAACGGCTGGCAGAACCGCGCCAAACCGCCTCTTGATCGCCGCTGCAGTCGTGTGCGGTGTGATGCTGGCGGCCGCCGCGGCCCTCGCCGGGCCGACCGTCATCCGCATGGCCGGCCGGCTCGTGCCAACACTCTGGGCGGCACCGCTCGCCACCGTCGTCGATGCCTGCCTGGTCCTCGTGAACGAGGGGCAGCCGCCGTTGCGGGTGGGCGATGCGGTCAAGGAGGGACGGATAGAGTTGCAGGGAGGCGCGGTCGAATTGCGGCTTCGAAACGGCGTGACGGTCGTGCTCGAAGGGCCCGTCGATCTGCTCCTGCGGACCGACATGGAGGCCTTCGTGCAGACCGGGAAGGTGCTGGTCAGGATGCCACGCGGCATGAGCGGCTTCAGGCTCGAAACCCCCAGTACGAGCGTGCTCGATCTGGGCACGGAGTTCGCCGTGCGGATCGGCGATCGGGGGGCGACCGACATCCAGGTGTACGACGGCGAGGTGATCGCCACCGCCAGGGACTCGACGGGCCGCGAGGGATTCCCGAACCGACTCGTGGTCGGCGACGCCCTCAGGTTTTCTTCGGACCTCGAGGTGGCTGTGGCCAGCATCCCGTTCGCGGAGGGCCGGTTCATCCGCTCCGTCCGATCCGCAGCCGGCAAGGAACGCTATTTCGCCGATTCGGTGCACGCCGCGCACTACTGTGGCACACCCCGCACGGAATCGATCCAGGTCACGCGGCCCGCGGCGGCCGTCACGATCGACGGGCATTTCGATGACTGGCCGCTCGAGCCCGGCTTTCATCGGCAGCGAATTGATACCTCGCCCGACGATGCCATTTCCGGCTGGATGATGCACGACGCCGACCGGCTCTACATCGCTGCGCATATCCGCGATCCCGCCCCGATGCGGAATGCGTTCGATCCGGAGTTCGACGCCGCAGAGGCCTGGCGGGGCGGCGGCCTGCATGTGCGGCTGTCGACCGACCGTGCCATGGGCTGGCCGGCCGCCGCGGACGGGCCGGCATACTTCAAGCAGCATCAGATCGTGCCCGATGCGGAGCAGGTCGGACGATCACGAAACCCCCGGCTCTCGCACCTGCTCATGTGGTATCACGCCGCGAGCAGCGCGCCCTGCCTGTCGATCGCCTACGGGATGCACATGGCCGAAGTGGCGGTGAACCCATCCGGTGCCGAAGGAGCGTTTGTGATGGACGAGGATCGTCGGGGCTATCGCCTCGAATACGCGATCCCATGGCGGCTGTTGAACGCCGCCGTCGATCCCCCGCAGCCGGGCGACACGCTGCCTGTCTCCTGGCAGGCCTACTGGAGCGACGAGTCGGGTCGCCTGTGGCGTGACCAGGTAGTCGAGGTCCGTAACCTCGCCGAAGCAGATCGTATTTTCGTGTTCGAGCGGGCCGCCACCTGGGGCCGGTCCGAGTATCAGTAGGAAGGAGTGCTAGTCATGTCCATGTTCAGAACAACCTCCCCACAATGCCGCGGCGGCGGAACTGCCGCTGCCGCGAACCGCATTCGCGCGTTCACTCTCGTGGAACTGTTGGCCGTGATCGCGATCATCGGCGTGCTCGTAGGGCTGCTCCTGCCAGCGGTGCAGGCGGCCCGCGAGTCGGCCCGCATGTCCGCCTGCATCAACAATATGAAGCAGATGGGAATCGCCACCCACAACTTCGAGAGCGCCCGCATGGCATTCCCGCCGTCCTCGACGGGTAGCGACTGGAACAACAACGGCGGTCCGCAGGGCATTCCGTTTTTCGGTCTGATCCTTCCCTACGCCGAGCAGAACGAGATCGCCCAGCAGATCGACTACAGCGAGGCGATGTATGGCGCCAGCACGAGCCCCGGTAACGCGACATCGCTCAAGAACTACACAACCCTGCGGACGGCCCGCATCCCGTACCAGAACTGTCCGACCCGCGGATTTCGCCAGGCTACATCGGGTGGAATACGGTATGCCACGATCGACTACGGCATCGTTTTCCTAAACACCGGAAACGGACACCAGAACGATCACCGGAACTCGATCTGGCTGAACACAAAGCAAGGCAACTACATCATGGGCCAGGCGAAGAACCTGACTGGCCTGGGACGGCAGGTGCTCAACCTGGCCATGGGCCCCACCGACGGCAGCGGCGATATTATCACGCACAAGGCGGCGACCGCGACGACGAATTACGCCGGCTGGTGGCCCCGCAGCAAAATCAAGGACGTCTCCGATGGGCTGAGCAAAACCGCGATCCTGGCGGAAAAGCACATCGCCAGTATCGACCTTGGCAAGGCCCTCTGCTACTCCGCGCGTGGCAGCTGCGGATCGGATGGCTACGACAATCCGCCCCTGACGTCGCTCGGGATCGGAACGTATGGCACGATGACATGTGCCGTGAACATCGGCGGAATTGCCCGCTCAGCGGATGAGTGGAGTTTGCAGACGACGACCGGCTCGTGGCACCCCGGCGTCTGCAACTTCCTCATGGCGGATGGAGCGGTGCGAACGGTGTCGGTGGACATCAGCGACACCGTCCTGAGTAACCTCGGAGATCGGCGGGACGGCAGCTCGGAGGCGCTGCCGTGATGCATGAGCTCAAGCAGGCGACCTCCGCCCACTGCGACACTGGCAAACGGGCGACGCCGTCTCGAGCATCGCTATTGGTGGCTGCGATGATCCTGCTCGCCTGCACGGCCTGCGGTAGGTCGAATCTCCACCGGGTATCAGGCCGCGTGCATTTCTCCGACGGCACGCCGCTCTCGTCCGGCCGGGTCGCCATCGACTTCGGCAACGGCCGCAGCGCCCGGGGGCGGATCAATGCCGACGGCACGTTCCGGATGGGCACGTTGAAGGATCGGGATGGCATGCGGCCAGGCACGTGGCAGGTGGCGATCCTCGACTCAGATCTGCTCGACTTCGCCACCGGCAAGGTCGTTCACCGGATTCACGACAGGTTCAAGAACCCCAAGACCTCCGGGCTTTCGTTCACTGTGCCCGACCAGATGACCTGGGATGTCATAGTCGAACCTCCTCAAGAACCGCCCCCGCGATAGGCAACCCGGGCTAAAAAGGACAGGTCGGCCAGCGGCACTTCGGCAAGCTTCGGCTGGGCGGGAAGCCATTGCTGAGGCAACGGCCGAGGCGGCTCGGACTGGATGCAGCCTGTGACTCTGGGGCCCTGAAGAGTTCACCCAGCTGGCCGGCGGTCAGGTAAGCCCGCCGCTCACTCCCTCAACCCCTGCCCCTTCGCCCACCCTCTCGCCTCCAAGTCCAGCCTCGCGTGCTCGATAGCCTCAAGGCTCCGCTGGCACTCAAAGATCAGCTCGTTCAACACTCTCACACCGGCATCCAAGTCTGCGTGCCTGATTCCGTCGGCGTGAAGCAGGTCGAACTCGTAGGGCTGGGGCATCTTCCGGGCGAGCTTCTCCAGCTTGTCGAGGAACTCCAGATAGGGCGACGCGAATTCTTTCTTCTTGCGGCCGGAGTGGTACTTGGGGTCGCCGAACTTGTTCCGTCGGGCGTTCCTGAGCATGGCCAAAAGCTCCCGGCCTGCTGGATCGTTGAATGAACTTGCAGATGACATGGGGCATCCTCCTTGATGCGTTGGGTGTGCCGGGGCTTCTTTGGCCGCGGCGATAATCCGGACTTTGTGACGTTTCGTGTGTTGGCCGACGTCGAAAACCATGAACTTCCGTGTTAGTGTCTGCGTCGAGCCAGCCCATATTTTAGCGCATCGAGGTGCCTGATTCGGCATGGTTTCTCCTCACACGCCCTCGAATCCACAGGGAATCACGGGCCAGACCGCGTGTGTTGCGAAATGCTGCGCCCGCCAAACATGTACCCACCAGATCGAGGCTTCATTGATGGCTGAAAAACCCTGACCACCACCAACTTCACGCCGTCCGAGCCACCGGGGCCGCGCTACCCGACTGATTGGCCACCGGTGCCGCCGCAGGCTTGGGCATGGCCGCGGGCACCTGACACGCGGCCATGATCGGCACCTGCGTATCCATGAACGCCAGAATTCCCGCCTGCAGTCCATCGGGCAGCATCTTGAACCAATCGAGCCACCCGTAGGCAGTCGTCTTGGGCACCTTGAAGAACCGGGCCACATCGATGCCGCGATAGCCCGAGCGGACGTGTAGGTGGATCGCGAGCACTCTTTTCTCGTTCTTGATAATCACCTTCCGGACCATGGCGTCGTCGGGCTGTCCGAACGTAGCCAGCCGGTGCTTCAGTTGGCGTTCGAGTATCTCCACCTCGACCTTCATGCGGTCCCGATCCCGGCCGTACAGCTCGATCAGGGGCCGGAGAGATTTGCTGCTCGGGTCCTTCGTGAAGTTCAGAACCAGCGTCAGGAACTTGGTCTGCCAGTCGATGTGCTGGAGCCAATACGTTGTGTCCACGAGCGTCAGGGAGTCTTCGAGGAGATACCCACGTGATTCCGCCTGACCGAGCAGTTCCACGAGCCGGGCAGTCCTGTTGGCGAGGAAGTCATGGCAGCGGATGAACTCCTGCTTCATCTGCAACACCTCGGCGATGGCCTCAGCAGCCTTGCGGATGTTGGCTTCGGTATTGGTGGGTTGTGGTTGCGGCGTGTCCATATGCTCCAAGGTAGCGCGCGGGCTTCGTCGGCGCTACACTGCACGGATGATTTCCAGTCGTCGTGATTCCGCTCGCGTTCTCTGCTGCCACCGCGGAGCCCTGATGGGGGCCGGCAGTCTGTTCTCCACGCCTGCCCACTCCTTCGTAAACCGCCCTGGCTGGCGCGAGTTTCAGACGGTTTTGGTGGGCCTTCGACGGGAATGCCCTCCAGCCCTCCCTGTCGTCGTTCGGGCCTCCTGGCTGCCCGAAACGATCCTGGGCCAGTGCCTTCGGCGAGATAAGCGGTTTGTGGTCCAACTCAACCGCGATCTTGGTGAGCCGCAGGCCGTCGAGGTGCTCTGCCACGAATGGGCGCACGCGTTGGCATGGAACTTTTCACTTGATCGGCTGGCCAAGACGCCGGGGCTCGATCCCGTGGAGTTCGACCGCGCGTGCCATGACGAGGCCTGGGGCTGCGCCTATTCACGGGTCTGGCG
>Ga0114978_10002857_pt1 | contig 14216 bp, 10 predicted proteins | sample S_140212_EF_Meta_FD_87027 | JGI IMG/M metagenome (GOLD analysis project Ga0114978, IMG submission 87027) | Freshwater microbial communities from Lake Simoncouche, Canada to study carbon cycling - S_140212_EF_MetaG | ecosystem: Environmental > Aquatic > Freshwater > Lake | place: Lake...
ATCGGGTTCAGGATGAAACGCATGATTTTTGGCGGCAAGAAGCACGAGCGTGTTCGCATCCATCGTCCCCGCCGCGTTCGGCCGCATCACCGCGCGCACAAGAACGAGGTCGAGCAAGCCATCGCCATTGAGATCCACCGACGCCGCGTGTTGCGCGACATCGTTGGACCAAGGGAACTCAAGCGGCTGATCAAGCTGGATTTCCTGCGGTTGCGCGAAGAATGCGCCGCTCTTCGGTTTCAGGTGCGCGCGCGTTGGAACAGCGGGAAGCACAGCTAGGCCCATGTTGCCCATTCGGGTGTACTTAAACTCGGCGTTGTGCGCGCGCGGGTTCTGCGCCAGCTTCTCGAACAATTCAAGCGCGCGTTCGGCGCGCGCGTCGTCGCCAGATTTGCGCGCACAGCGTTGAATTCCCAGCTGCGCGCTCTTCAGCAACGGATCAAGTTCAGCGGCGCGAACATAGGCGGGGAGCGCCGAAGCGACTTCGCCGGACTGCTCGAGCGCTTGTGCGACAAAGTACTGCGCGTAGGCGTCGTTGGGGTGAGCCGCGGAAACTTCGGCGAAGTTCGGCGCGGCCGCGCTCGCGTGTCCGAGATAGAGCTCGCAGAGTCCGATGGCGTAGCGCGCGCGAAGAGCGAGTTCCTTGGACGGATTGGTAGAGAGAAACGCACGCAGTTGCTCGATGGCATCGTCCTGCGCACCGTCGCGCGACTGATTAAGAATCGCGATGGCACGATCGAGAATCGCCTCTGCTGGCGCGTTCGACGGCGGATTGGCCTGACGGATGATCTGATCAAACGCCTCAGCTGCAGCGGAAAATTCGAACTGACCCATGAGGCCGACGGCGCGATTCATCGCTTGAACAGTCTGCGGATTGTCGAGGCCATTCTGAAGCGCATTGATCGGCGCGTCGACTGGCGCATGAACCGGTGCATGCGTTCCCGTGTTTGCGGCCTGATCAGATTCCGATGCGTTACCTCCGCAGGAAATCAGCGGCGAAAGCAGGAAAGTGGCGGCGAGCGCAGACGCGATCTTCTTCGATGCGAACATGGACGCAGGATACGCGACTCAATCAAGCGCGCGCTTCGCCGCAGCGATGCGCGCGTCGTTGGACTCAATCGTGATCGGCGTCGCACCTGCGCGGGGGAAGCGCGGAATCGACGCGTAGGGGTGAACTTCCGCGCGGTAATGCGCTCGCATGTCATGTCCGCGTCGCCGCTCGCGCGCCTCGCGCAAAGCGCCGAGATCGATGGGAACCACCACCACCTTCTCGCCCGCGCCCGGGTCAGCCTGCGCGAGAATGCGCCCATCGAAGTCGATGCCCATCGAGCCACCCGGCCAGGAAAATGGCGGATATCCCTCGAACGATGCGCCCTGATTGCACGCAACCACGAACGCCGTGTTCTCAATCGCGCGCGCGCGGTTGATCGTGGTCCACCAATCCATCGGCGCGGTCGCGCCCCACGGATCCATGTACGCGCTAACGCGAATCAGCACCTCGGCTCCGTTGAAGGCCAACTGACGAATCGACTCGGGAAAGAGCCAGTCGTAGCAAATCGCGCAGCCGAGCTTGCCGATCTCGGTGTCGACAACGGGAAACGGATTCTCGGTGTAGCCAGCAATATCGTGCGGACTCGCGTGCACTTCCCACGGGATCCACGGATTCACCTTGCGATACTTAGAGAGAATCCCGTCAGGGCCAATCAGACAAGTTGTGTTGAACAGCGCGCCGGGATACTTGGGATCGCGTTCGATGAAACTGCCAGTCTGAACAAAGCAGCCTGTTTTGCGGGAGAATCGTTGATATGCGTCGGTGTGGTCGTTGGGAATCTCGACGGCCAGATGCTCGTCGAGTTCGGCGGTGGTGAAATAGCATGGCGCCGCGTGGGCGAACTCCGGGAACACCACCAGTCGCACATCGAAGAACGGCCCGTAGCCGGCGACGGTCTGCTCGGCCATGGCGATCATGCGGGCGACGCGCGACGGAATTTCGGCGCGGGTGCGCGGATTGGCGAACGCCGTCTGAATCGCAGCGGCGTGATAGCGCGGCGCAGATCGAACACTTGCGGGCGCGGGCACGGTCGCGGAAACGGGCGCGATGGCTTCCTTCTGCGCGCGAGGATCAACCGAACCTGGCAACGCCGCCGAAACCGCACCAACCGCGACCGCACCGAGAAAGTTGCGTCGCGTCGGCTCGATGGAGTCAGGTTCGTTCATGGCAGTTGTCCGTCGGATGAACCAGTGATGAGCCGGGCATGAGCAGAAAAGGAGGAGAAGATGAACAGAAACCGAGCGCGCACGAATTGCACTCTCACGCGTCGCTAGTCGCGTTCGTCAATCCACGCCTGTTGAATCGCCTCGAGAATTCGCTCGTTGCACGGATGGCCAGGCTGCTCGGCGAATCCAGGCAACGCGCTGACCAACGCTCGAAGGCGAGGAAATGCGATCAACCCAGGGTCGATCTCGGGATGCGCATCGACCAGAGCTTCGGCAATTTCCTGTACATCGAGCCAGTGCATCGCGCGCCCGCACTCAGTGCGGGATCTCCTTCACGGCGTTGCGGTTCCACGATGGAACGCGAATGACGATCGGCATGCGCTTTCCTTCGCCGAGATCCTTCAGCTCGCATTGGCAGGCAAGACGCGAGCTGCGCTTGATTCCTGGCGCTTCTTCGACACGATCCTCCTCGGCCTCCGTAGCGCTGTTGAACTGTTCGGAGCCCTGCTCGAGATAGATATGGCAAGTGGAGCACGCGCAAACTCCGCCGCAGGCATGCTCGATGTTGATGCCGTTGTCGAGTGCGATCTCAAGAATCGACTCGTGCTCGCCGCCGAGTACATGCCACTCCTTCTGCGCGGTGCTCGTTAGTGACTCAGCATCCTCGAGCAAAAAGGTAATCGGGATGACGGGCGGTCCGTGATGATGGTCTTCGTCGCGCTTTAGGTGCATGAAAGGTGTCTCGCAGATCGCGCCTGTTGCGCGGGATGCGGATGATACAAAGGCACGCGGTGCAGGGATTGCTTTCCGCGCGCCGACTTTTTAGCACTTTGACCCTGCAAATCGGCTCTGCTACGGCGCGATCGGCGCGCTCTGCTAGGCTTACGGAATGGCGCAGGACCCTGGTCAACCCATCCGTCCGCTCGGGCTCACCAGCGCGCAGTTCGTCGAGGCCGCGCGTGCCCGCGGTGGCAGCGCCTTTGCGGCGCGCGATGAATACAAAGCGCTGTTCCGAGACGGCGTTGTTCCCGCTTCCTGGATGACAATTGCGAATGAAGCCGATGCGACATCCGACGCGCGGACTTCTACCAACTGCGAATTCACCGACTACCCCGTCACCGCGACCCTCGTTGAGGGCGAAACTTCGAAATTCGTTTTGCGGCTCGTTGATCCAGGATGGAACGGCCTCGAGACCGAGAGCGTGCTCATCCCGATGCCGCGCGCGTCAGGAACCACAACGACCCTCTGCGTTTCCAGCCAGATCGGCTGCTCGATGGGTTGCAGGTTTTGCGAGACCGCACAAATGGGCCTGCTCAAGAATCTGCGCGCCGACCAGATCGTTCATCAATGGTGGGCGGGCACGCATCGGGTGCAACGCGCGAGCGGCAATGCGATCAAGAACATCGTCTTCATGGGAATGGGCGAGCCGACCGACAACATCGACGAGGTGATCCAAGCGATTCGCGTGCTCGTCGACCACGACGGCGCAATGGTCCCGGCGTCGAATATTTCCGTGTCGACGGTGGGCAACCCCGACGGGATCGAAAAGATCGGACAACTGGTGCGCGAAACCGGATTTCACCGCCTGAATCTAGCGCTTTCGCTCAACGCGCCCAACGATGAGATCCGCAGCGCCATCATGCCGGTCAACAAGGCGTGGCCAATGGCGCGCCTGAAGGACGCACTGCTTGCGTTTCCTCGTTTCTCCAAAGCAGCGTTCTGCGTGGAGTATGTGCTGATCCCCGGCGTGAACGATGCCGACGAGCACTGCGACGAAGTTTGCGCGTTTCTGCGCGAAATTCGCTGCTCGCTCAATGTGATCCCCTACAACCCTCGGCGAAATTCACCGTGGCCCGCGCCTGAGGAATCGGATGTCGATCGCTTTGTTGCGCGCGCCGTGACCAACGGCCAATTCACAAAACGCCGAGGAACCAAGGGACGCAATGTGATGGCGGCCTGCGGACAGCTGGGCAATGAACATATTCGCAACCGCCGGCTGATGAACGAGGACGGAACCTCTGAGCCAGTCAAGCCAGGGTTCGTCAAGTTGGGGCTGGGCAACTCGGGGCTGGGCAACTCGGGACTGCCCGTCGATCCAAACGCCAACAGGAACCAAGCATGAGTGTGATCAAGCATGACGCCGCGCCCCGTGAAGGCTCGAGCCGCAGCCGAATGAATCGGTACCGTGAAGAACTCGCCCGACGCGCGGGTGGCAAAAAAGTCGATGCACGCGGTCGCCCCAAGGCGGCGATGACTCGCTCGTTCGCTGCACTGTTTCGCGCCTATCTCGCGATGCTTCGGCCCTACCGGCCCTCGCTCGTCGTTGCCTTCACCTCACTGGGCTTGGCAACCTTGCTCGCGCTCATCCCGCCAGCGGGAATCAAGATCGCCATCGACAGCGTGTTCGCCAGTGAGCCAATTCCGCCGCTTTTAGCGCGCATCATTCCCTCGTGGATCGATGTGACCAATCGCAGTGCATTGCTCGCAGTTGTCGCCGGGCTCACGCTCGCGACGATCATGGTCAAGGTTTCCATCGGCGTCATCGGCCGCAATCGTGCGACCGTTGTTGCCAAGCGCCTGCAGGTCGCGCTGCGTCGTCGCGCCTTCGCAAAGGCGATTCATCTTCCGCTCGCTCGTGTTCACGAACTGAAGGCGGGCGGCGTTGCCACGCTCATTCGCGAGGACGCGGGCGCCGCCGGCGAACTGCTCTTCGGTCTTCTCTACAACCCGTTCCGCGCCATCATCCAACTGCTCGGCAGCCTTGCGATCTTGGCCTGGACCGATTGGCGGCTGCTTGTTGGCGCAGTGGTGTTGCTTCCGATGGTGTGGTTCAGCCATCGCACTTGGATTGGCCGCATTCGCCCGATTTATCGCGATCTCAAAAAATTGCGCGACGAGATCGACGGTCACGCCGCCGAAAGCTTTAGCGGCATTCGCGTGGTGCGCGGCTTCGCGCGTGAAGACGCAGAGGCGCTGCGCTTTGCCCGCGGAACCAACTTGCAGGCACGCACCGAGATCCTCGTTTGGTGGTGGTCGCGCGGCGTCGAAATCGCCTGGGAAGTCTTCATTCCTGCTGCCACCGCGGCGTTGCTCTGGTACGGCGGAATGCAGGTGGTCAACGGCCGCCTCACCGCCGGCGACCTGGTGATGTTCCTCACCTATGTCACGCTGCTGCTCGGGCCGCTCGAAGTCCTGGCCAACACCGCGACAAGTTTGCAGACTGGTTTAGCAAGCCTCGACCGAACGCTTGATTTGCTGGGAGAAAACGACGAATTCGCCGACACCGCTGCGCGCGGCGTCCTTCGGCCCGCGCCCGCTTCGGTGCGCGGCGACATTCGCTTTGAAGGCGTTTCGTTTCAGTACGCCGGATCGGGGCGAGTCGTGCTCGACAATGTTTCCTTCGACGCACCCGCCGGCACTATGGTTGCGTTGGTCGGTCACTCGGGTGCGGGAAAAACCACGCTCTCGAACTTGGTCGCGCGCTTTCATGATCCATCGTCGGGCGCGATCACGCTCGATGGCAACGATTTGCGCGATATCGATCTCGCCTCATTTCGCCGTCTGCTGGGAATCGTTGAGCAAGATGTGTTTCTGTTCGACGGAACCATCCGCGAGAACATCGCCTACGCGCGACCAGGCGCGAGCGACGAAGATGTCACGCGCGCCGCACGCATCGCACGCGCTGATGTGTTCATCGAGAAGCTCGATGCAAAGTACGACACCCGCATCGGCGAACGCGGCGTGAAACTTTCGGGCGGCGAGCGGCAGCGGCTTGCGCTTGCACGCGCAGTGCTTGCCGATCCCCGCATCCTCATTCTCGATGAGGCCACCAGCAATCTCGACACCGAAAGCGAACGGCACATCCAAGCTGCGCTGGGCGAAATCTTGCGCGGACGAACGAGCTTCGTCATCGCCCACCGACTCTCGACGATTCGCGAGGCCGACCTCATCTTGGTGATGGAAGACGGAAAGGTCGTTGAGCGCGGCACCCACGAAGAGTTGATTGCGACCAGCGGGCGATACGCCACCATGGTCGTGCTGCAAACCGAAACTCGCAGGGAAGCGCGCGCTCAGTCAGCCGTGTCGATGGCCGCGAAGGTCTGACCGCACTCGCTGCACTCTGAACCACCGCTGCGTCGGGGATACCCGCAGAAGGCGCACGCCGTGCGCGACCAATTTGCTCGGGCTTTGCGGGTCAGAAAGAGCACGCTCCACGGACCGCAGATCCACAGCAACGCCGCGGTGCCGAACATAAAATTGAAGAAAGTCATCGTGCCGCAGACGCAATCCTCTCGACGTCGAATCAGGAGCGCGATCGGCAGGCCGAGCACGAGTTCGACGGCGGTTCCCGCGAGAATTCGCCGCAGCAGCAAATCGAGACCCGCCGGATTGCGCGAACTGCCTGCGCGACGCAGAAAGATCGCCCACAATGCACCGCCCACTATCCATGCGCCGATCACTGCGATCGATCCAACGCTGGACGACAATCGCTGCAGCCCGTGGAATTCCTCTTCCGTCGAAGTCATCAGCGCCAACACACCTTCGAAAAGCGCACCCATGATCAGTCCGCAAATGACGGACCCCATCAGCACCGCCACCGCCACGCTCGATCGAAGCGACCGTCCATGCTGCTGCAACCGCACCCGCCCCGTGATTGGTGCAAGGAACGCCACCGTCAAAATGGCCCAAACCGATGCAGGGACAACAATCCCGATGATGACGATCTGATCAAACTGCCAACTCCAAGTCGCGAGTGAAACGAGATATCCCCAGTACGCCTCCGCAAGGTTAGGGTTGCTCGGCAAACCCTCAGACGCAGTGAAGGCCAGCCCAAGAGATATCGGGAGCAGTAGCACCGCAACGATGAACGATGTGACGAACACCAGGCCAAGCGCAACAGGTCGCGAAATGTTTTTCAGGAACATTCAGCGCCTCACATCGGGCCGACGACCGTACTGTCGGCAATTGCGTAGACATCGATGCCAGTGCGTGGTGGACAGCGCACACCACGCATGAACTTGGAAAATGCGGGCAGCACTACCGTTTTCGTCGTGTGGTCGACCACGAACGCGGGCACATCGATGCTGCGATTTCCCTTAGCAACGGCATGCGCTGGTGAACGCGACCCGCTGATCGTCCAACTCGCGGCCGCTGCGATTGGCGGCTCGTACTCAAATCGAAATCCGCCGAGGGCAAAGCGCACGCCAACGCGATCGATGCACCATTCAGCGGGAAGCGTGCGCACGCCGCGAACGCGGTTTCCTTCAACGAGCCTGATCGGAAGCGCGCAACGCTGGCGAAACTCGGCGAATCGCTCCAATTCCGCCTCGCCGATTCCATCGACAGAACTGGTGAGATCGCCGACCACCACAATCACCTTCGCGCCCGCCCGCATGGCCGCGCGGGAAAGGCGCATGAGTAACTCGTCGTCGATGTCGTCGACTGCCGAAGTCAAAAGACGGTCTGCGCCGGCGCGCGCGCTTGCGTTTGCATGTAAATCGGCGACCACCAACGCACGAGCTCCGCGCAGAAAAATTGCGCGCTCAGGCATGAGCTCCACATCCAACTCATCAAGTTTGATCTCCGCGCTGGGCATACGCGCATGCTAGCGGCGAGCGCGGCCGATCAAGCCTTTCGCGCAACCGAAAGGATCGTGAGGTCGTCGTGAAGAACGCCGCCGTTGAACTGACGCAACGCCTCAAGCAGCAGACGAACATCGCTCTCGGGCCCGTCGGAAGTGGCTAGAACACTGCAGATTCGCTCGGGACCAAACTCGACGCCCGACGCGCTACGGCTCTCGCGCACTCCGTCGGTGGTAATCACAAGTCTTTCGCCGACGGCAAGCCGCAGTGACTTCGCCGGATAGACAACGCCATCCATCGCGCCCACAAGTGCGCCACCCTCGTCGGCCTCGAAGATGATCTCGTCCACGCCGCCGCCATGGACGCGAAACGCCTGCCCGTGGCCCGCGTCGCAAAGCACCACGCTGCCGTCGGCCTGAAACGCCGCCACGAGCAGTGAGGCAAAATCGCTTGGTTCCGTGTGTAAATAGAGAAATCCGTTGAGCGCCTCCACCGTCACCGACGGGGCCTCCACCCTACCCGCAGCCGCATGCAGCCACGCCTGCGCCGCCGACATCAGCAACGCCGCGCCTGGGCCATGTCCTGAAACATCGCCAACCCACGCGAGCACTGATCCATCGGGCCGCGCCGAAATACCAACGATGTCGCCGGAAACATTCGAAACCACCTCGTCGGGCGGCGCCGCGGGCAAAGACTCCAGCGCCCATTCCATACCTTGCACCACACCAGATCGCTCGGGCAAAAGACGCTGCTGCACCGTCGCGGCCCGCGCATAGTCGAGGCGTACATCTTCGAGCTTTCGCCGAGCAATACCGTCAAAGGCAAGACTGCACACACGCGCAGCCACGCCGACGAATTCGGCCATGTTCGCCTCCACCGCGCTTTTTGGCCGCTGCGAATCGAGGTAGATGTAGAGATTCTCGTCGCCGCGAACCTGCAATCTCGCGCAGAGCACCTCGCGCATTCCTGAACCGATCACGCTTTCAGCCATGCGAAAATCCGCCGTCTGTGAAAGATGGGCAACTCGATTCGGATCCTGCGCAGCCGCGAGCACGGTGCGGCTCAAGCTGCCGATCTGGCTGCCGACGCGCGCAACAACCTGAACTTCCGCCGCCGCGCCGATCCAACGCACGATCAATCCGCGGTCCTGACCCAGCGCACCGACGAGCATTTCAAGCAACAAACAGCCCGCGGTGTCTTCGGTCATATCTGAGGAAATGCTGCGCACCGAATCGATCAGCATGCGCAGCAACTGCTCAGCGCCGCCCTTGCTGCCCACGACGATCGAACGAACTTGCCCAGCTTCATCCTGCGCCATGTTGGTGCTCAGGCGGTCGTAGGCGCGGTCGATCTTGATGGGCACCGGCCCGCAATAAAACACTGTTCCCATTTCAAGTCGCTCAGGCTGCGCCGGACGAATGCGCTGGCCGTTCACCAAAGTGCCATGCTTGCTCGAACAATCCTCGATCGTTGCGCCTTCTGCGTCGAGGCGAATGATCGCGTGCTCGCGCGAAACCGATGGATTCTCAAGCCACACATCGCAGTGCGACAACCGCCCAACCATCAGCCGTCCGCCAGGCAATAGGCCGATCGGATGCATGAGAGGCGTTTCGGGAAAGCTCAGCTCGAGCGGAATTGTGCGCGGTGGAACGGGAGTCACGGCGTAGATACTACCGATCGCCTCGATGAACCCGCATAGGCGATACCAGTACCGACCAGCACCATTCCGCTAACAAACAGCAGCCCGATGCGCACCAACATGGGCGCGCCGGCGAGATCTACAAAAAACAGCCTTGCAACCAGCAGCAAAAGCGACCAGAGGCCGGCCCAACGAAAGGCCGCTCGATCAGTTCGAAAGCCCACGGCCAGCGCCACAATCGCGACCATGCCGACCCAACCAACCGCCAACGCCGGCGACATAGGTTGATCGAGTGCGCCGCTCAAGAGCAGCCCACCCAACGGCGCGATTGAGAATGTCGCGATTGCAACGCACCACTGCGCCCGCCGCCTCCCCTCGTCACCAAGGCCCCGCGCAATCCTCAACGCAATCGCCGCTCTCACCGCCGTCAGCAGCACTGCGATGATGGAAGCGCCTGATCGGCCGTCGGCGCCAACTTGCGCGACGACTCTTCCCAGGATGCGCACCTCAAACAAATGTCCCAGCCCAATGAGCGACCCCAACATGACCGCGCACAGGGAAAGGAGCATACCGCCGTCCATCACGCGAACCCGCTTGGCCAGCGCGCCAACGCTCATCGCTAACCCGCCCGCGCTCGCCAGCATTGCGACAAAAACCAGCGTCGCCGTCAATGCGTCGCCTTGCGACTCCATGCTTGCAGTTGCGCCAACCACGCCGACAGCAATGCCAACGAAGCAGACCACCACCGTCATCAGCAACGCTCGCGCCCGTGCGAGTGCTGGATGACCTGCTAGGAGAAACGCTGAAATCGCGCAGGGAAACAGCATCCAAGCTTGCATCGCCGCGTCGTTCATTTTGCTTCCCGAAAGTGCGCGCGATGATCCGGCGAGCCAGAACAACGCCGAAACTCCACCGAGGACCAACGCTGAGAGCACCAGTGAAAGCCGCGCGCGCGTCACCCATCCGACGACCGCCGCGGGCAACGCCAGCATCACGCAGGCGAACGGATCGGGAAACATCGCCACGCTCAGCACGACCCACACGACGACGCAAGCACATGAAAGTGCAATCGCCGTTGCGCGCAGTCGCGCCATCGAAATCGCTGCGATCAGCAGCATTGCGCAAATCGCCACGCCCATCGTCGCCGTATTCCAGTGCAGCTCGATCGCGCGCGCACCCGCAAATGGCAGGGAAAAAGTACCCACTTGCTGCGCCCCGCCGGCAAGCGCCAGTTGTACGAATGCGGCCACGATTCCGATCCAACCGAGCAAGACGCCGATGATCGAAAACGCCGGGCCACGCATGCGACGATCAATCCAAACCGCAACGCACGCCGTAGCGACCACCAACGCTCCCTTCGCTGCGTCGGAAACGATGAAGGCCAAACCGCCGACACCCATCGCCAACGCCAACGCCGCCGCACCGCGCGCCAACATCGCGCAAGCATGGCTCATCGCCCGCGTCGGCTCTTCCATCGCCGCCTCGACGCCAGAAGTTTCGCCGTCTTCCAACTCTTTCACGACGAATCCGCGGAGCAACAACGATTGGCCCAAGAGAAGCGCGCCCGTCACCGTGGGCAGCAACTCGATCACGGTGATCGATCCGCCCGCGCTCGACCAGTTTCCGACTTCAACCAACGCGATGCATGCGCTGGCGATCGCCAACATGATCAGGTTCGTAACCGCGCCCATGCCACGCAACGCCGCCACCGTTGTCTCCGCCGCAATCACGCCCCACCAGATGATCGCAAATGCGAACGCTTCAACTGGATTGGCTGTCGCGCCGAGCACCACCGCACCCAGGGCAATCGATGCAACAAAGGCCAATCGACGCACCGCAACAAAGCGCTGACCGCCGATCAAATAGGTGGCCAGTCCTGTCGCCAGCGCAAGAATCAACAGCATTGCAGCCAATCTCGGCTGCTCGCGGGCAAGATCGAGTGCGATCACCATCCAGAAAAATCCGAGCAGTGCGGTCACACCAACCGTGACTGAACCACTGCGCACACTCCACATCGCGCCCAGCACTCCGGCCGCGGCTGCAATGATCGCGCCCGTTGCCGGACCGAATATCTGCAGGCTAAACACGCCGAGCGCAACGCTGACCATGACCGCGCCAACGCCCGCGGCGTCGAGTCCGACCGCGGCGCCCGACGCGCCACGGCGACGCACAATCTCACCCGCTGCGAGCAATCCCATACCCACCACCACGCCGATGATGAAGCGCACCAACGGCGGAAGCTTGCCGATGAGCCCGATCTCAATCGCATAGTTGACGAGAAATCCGACCGCCGCCAACACCGCAATTGCGCCGACAAACGGCACCACTCGTCGACCTATGAACTCCTCAAGCGGAACTCCCAAACGAGTTCCAGGCTGAGGGATCATGTGCGCAGCTGAGATGGGCGACGACATGGGCGGCGACATGGGCGGCGACATGGGCGGCGACATGGGCGGCGACATGGGCGGCGATGTGGGCGGCAATGTGGGCGGAAGGATGGGCGGCGCGCTCGGCGCAACCACCGCGTTGGCGCGACTCTCGAGTTCGCCAATACGCGCGAGCAAATCCGCAACCTGCGCCCGCAACGCATCGTTCACGCGCTGCAGTTCTCGTTCACGCGCGATGCCCTCATCAGGAGTTTCACTTTGGAGCATCGACGCAGCATCCCACGCGATGGAATGAGTCGCAAGCCGCCGATCGGGTCAACTTGTCGCCCCGCCCGCGACTCGCCCCTTCCACCCTCGACGCCCCGTTCGATGCAGCCACCAACTCCACCACTGCACCGCCGACAACATCGCCATCGAAAGCGGGTGCAACGGCACATTCAGCATCGATTGGCGAAATCGCCGCGCAAGCAGCAATCGCAAGAGCAACGAGCACGACACCGCGCCTGCCGCGACCATCGCACCCCATCCCCACTCGCCGGTCACCGTCGCCAACATCAGCACGATCCAGGGCAGAATCTGCCCCATTGCGTGGTACAGCGTGATGAACACCAGCAAGCCCATGCCGCCCAGTCCCTCGTAGGCATTCTTGGCAAATCCGCGCCAAGTCTGGGCGAAGCCGCGGTACATCCGACAAGAAACGCTTTCCGTCGCGTCGTAGAGATCAGTGCGCAGCCCCGCCTTGCGCACCGCACGGGGAAACTTCACGCCGTCATGCATCGATGCTCGGAAACTCTCGTGTCCGCCGCTCGCCTGATAGGCCGCGCGCGAAACCAGAATGAACTGCCCGCAAGCAGCGCTCGCCGCGGGATCGAGCGTGGAACGCATGCGCCCGATGGGCAAGTAGCTCATCAGCACAAAGTGGATGAGCGGCACCAGTGTCATTTCGCCGAGCGAACCTGTGTGTTCGTGCGGCACGGTTGATACCAACGCGCGTCCGCCACCGAGCGCAAAGCCGAGCGCGCGCGCCACCGCGTCGGGTTCGAAGCGCACATCGGCATCGGTGAAGAGAAACCAATCAATCTTCGGGTCGTAGGCGAGCGCGTGCATCGCCATGCGCGAACAAGCGTGTTGCTTGCCGTTCCAGTGCGCGGGCAACGGTCGCCGCGCCACCACGATCACCCGGGCGTCTTCTGCCGCAAGACGCGCGACAATCTCATCGGTGCCATCACTCGACTCGTCGTCGTAGACATACGCGCGAACATCAACTTCAATGGACGAAAGAACCGAGCGCAGGCAGGCCTCGATGTTCTCCCGTTCGTTGCGCGCAGGCACGCACACCGCCACCCGAATCAACCGCGTTTTCTCAGCGATTTCGCGCAGTGCTGGCGCGGGCGCGTATCGACGCATGTTCACGATTGCCAACGCGAGCGGTTGCGCCGCCGCGACAAACGCTGGACACATCAGCCAGGGATTCTGGAGCACGCTGGCGATTTCAGCCAAATTCATGGCGATTCCCGCGCATCACGCGACGCTCCCAGCGGAGCGTTCGCACGACCACGCATCCGCATCCATAGGTCGTAGATGGGATTCGTTCCCGTGACTTTCGGGCAAAACTTCGGCGAAAGAGGCGTGAACGCTGACGCCTCGCGTGCGCGCACCAACAACGCAAGTTGAGCTTGATTGGTCTGCATCGCGTTTGAAATCCGCCGCTGCCATGAGAGAGTTCCGGCGGCCTCGCACGAAATCGCTTCTGCGCGCAGGAATATCTCTGGTTTCTGGTCGACCCAGAATCCGTACTCCACCGCCAGCGCCACCGCGCGATCAGGCGCGATCGCCGCCGCAACCGCCGCCGCGCCCGGCCGCGCCACTACCTCATCGCGCACATCAACAAATCGCCCCTGCGGTGTCACGATCAACGCAAGCCGCGGACAAATCTGCGACTGCTCTTGGAGATACCCGCGCATTGCGTCGAGCATCGCCGGGTCGTCGGGATCGACGCCAAACAATCCGACCTTGCGAAAGATGGCGAAACGCTGGAGTTCATCGCGATCGATCGGTCCGAACGGCGGCCTCGACGCAAAGAACTCGCGCCACACCAAGAGCGCGACGATCGGATCCCACCACGATGCATGGTTCATCACCACCAACGCGCTGCGCGATCCGCCGTCCATGTCCGCAAGAATCTCACGCGATCCCTTGGCCACGCGCACGGCATGAAATTTCCGCCGCGCCATCGACGCGACCATCGCCGTGAACACCGCGCGCACACGCGGCGAAGGCGTTGCTGGAATCAGCGCGACATCGCGGGTTGCGCCCAAGTTCCGTCCCTTCTCAACTCGCCTTGCAGCTGCGATCGGAGCACCGTCTCGCCGACGGTTGATCCGTTGCCCA
>Ga0114978_10002859_pt1 | contig 14213 bp, 18 predicted proteins | sample S_140212_EF_Meta_FD_87027 | JGI IMG/M metagenome (GOLD analysis project Ga0114978, IMG submission 87027) | Freshwater microbial communities from Lake Simoncouche, Canada to study carbon cycling - S_140212_EF_MetaG | ecosystem: Environmental > Aquatic > Freshwater > Lake | place: Lake...
AAAACATAAACAAAGAAAACATAAACAAAGAAAACATAAACAAAGAAAACATAAACAAAGAAAACATAAACAAAGAAAACATAAACAAAAGATTATGTAGAGACAAAAGAAGTAAAGACACATACAAACCGATGAACAAAAGCGAAATCAACGATATACGAACACCCGCCGAATTCAAAACCTATTCCTTCTCCAAATTCAAGAAAACCAAAGTCCGCGACCAACTCGTAGAGAACTTGCAGAAAGGAAAAGTCGAGCCCGCCTGTTATTGGTCTGCCGAACTCATCTGCGCCGGCCATTTTATGGACCTGTGGGAAATCATCTTGTACTATGTCGGAAAACACATCCATTTAGGCAATCCGAAAATCGTCAGTTATATCGAAATGCGATTCCAAGCTTTCCGTCAAATTATCCAACAGGGCATGTATACCGACGAACTGCAGCTGCGTAATCATGCGACTGTTCGCCGATTGTTCGCCGAAATCATCGCGATTCTCACATTTTCCAACCGAAAACATAGTTTCGAATCGATTCGAATCAATCGTGTGGAAGAATTCGACATTACGCAGATGACCGAACGATTGAAAGCTCCTACAGTGAAATATGTCGAGTCCATTTTCAGGAAAGAGGACCCCAAAGAACTCTATATTGCGCTCAACGAATTCGCGTACCATATATCGCAGGAGAGGCGCAATATGTTGAATGCATGCTACTGGATTGAATGGACGATTGAGTTCGAGTGCATTTGCAAGAATAAGAAAACGCCGATTTATTGCGAGAGACGTACGGCGGCGGAAGTCGACGCCAAAATGCAACGCGACGTGATATGGATGGTGTGGGAGTGTTTGCAGAAGGCGACGCAAACATTGGGCAATCCGTATATCGAAAAAATCATGAAATCGTTGCAGACATTGTTCTCGATTAAATACACGACCGGTGTTTGCAAGAAACGGCGGTATTTACTGTATTTCGCCGTTGCGCTATTGACGGAACCCGTTCCCACGAATATAGAAATCACGGGGAAGAAAGAGATTGTGCAATATGTGGTGGAGAACATTGACGAAATTTACAAACAGATAAAGGTGAATGAAGAGAGTCCCAACATGGATTATCTGTATGCGAATATGGAACGCGAATCCAATTTCGAAAAGTCGATGAAGAGAATGGAGCTGATGAATTCAATGGATGGACAAATATGAAACGATGGACAACTATAAAACGATGGACAACTATAAAACGATGGACAACTATAAAACGATGGACAAATATAAAACGATGGACAAATATGAAAAAAATCGCACCTTATGATATGAGCGATAATCCGAGTACGTCATCCAATGAACGAAAACCAAGTCTTACAGAGTTGCTTGATAAGATGGATTCGAAACTGGTAAATATGAAAAATTTTGTCAAAGCATTATTGATACTTTATTACAATAAAGTAGGTGTCATCGATGATGTATATGACGATATTGCGATACGACAATTGGAAGCATTGTTTTTCGTATTGATGGATAAATACAAGTTGCAAATAGATAGTGGCGTATTACGACCCTCCGAATTGTTGATAGGCTTTTTGAATTATTATTACACCAATTTCGAATCGAGATTCGTCTTATATCATAAACATACCATTCCTATGAAACTGGACACTATCATACTTCAATTATTTATGATATATGCCTTGAAAATCAAGACCCATGATTTAGACACCTATATAGGAAAAAAGCATTTACCCCGACCCGAACTCTTACAGGAACCACATGATTGGATAAACACGCGAAATAAAGAATGGGCCGATTTACTTCAAAAGACGCAAGATGTGAGTCTGCGACTTTTGAATGAAGACCCCTTCGTATTCAATCGTCTGAGGCGTATCGACGAACGGCTCACTTTGCGCATGAATATGAAAGCCGCCGACGAATCCAATCTGCTGTATCAATTGGAACAAAAGAATGCGGCGATTGCCCTGTTAGATAATTCGCCAGAGTTGACGAAGCAACCGCATTTGAAGAAATACTTAGAAGACAAGATGAATGAAAAAACCGTCTTGGAAAACCGGCTTCGAACGATAATGGAAACCCGAGAAAAAGCCATACGCCGTCTTGCAGAATTGGATGCCGAAGATGTACGTGTTGGAAAAATCAGAAACGAAATGGAGAAACGAGAGTTGCTGCCATTGGTAGGAACCGAGGAATATGATGAAATGTTTCCTAGAGAACCATATCCTGTAGAAGCAACATCAATTGACAATAGAGAATTTCTTAAAAAAATATTCGAAAAAAACGAGGTGCAAGATGAGCCCGTTGATAAAGAAGAACAAGAACTCAAAGATATAAATGAATGGTACAACAGACGTAAACCTCCTGCATCTTCGAGACTAATATTCCCTGTGCCGCCTCTAGGAATTGATTTACAAAATGTTTTTGATGACGATGATGAGGATTTTTTGAATACTCCTACACCAATTCTTCCTCCTTCTCCTCCTTCGAAAGAAAGTAGTAAAAGTCCTTCAAAAAAGCGTAAATTAGGAGGAAATCGATTGACAAGAAATCGATTCACAAGACGTACACATAGTCAACGTAAATCGAGAAGCAAAAAATATAATAAAAAAACGGTGAAATCCAAATAAATAGGTGTAAAACAACGGTTATATTTTATTTATTCCAAGAGGGGATTGTTTGCTTATTTGCTTGCTTGCTTATTTGTTTGCTTGCTTATTTGCTTGCTTATTTGTTTGCTTGCTTATTTGCTTGCTTATTTGCTTGCTTATTTGTTTGCAAACAAGCAAACAAAACAATTATCTACATATATACTAGAACCATTCCGATATGAAACCCAAATCCGCCGAAAAAAAACACAAACTAAAACTCATCGGAGAAGGCAGTTACGGTTGCGTATTCAAACCCACTATGACCTGTAAGAAAACCGCAAAAAGAAAAAAACAAAATTATACAAATAAAATTGCCAAGTTCATGTACAAAGAGGACGCATTGAAAGAATTGGCGGAATACACCATCGTCAAAAAAATCGACCCCGCATCCGAATATTTTTTAGGAAAACCAAACATGTGTTCTCCCGATATAAAGGAAAATGACCCTGCATTAGAAAAATGCAGACTCTACCAAGAATCCAAAACCTCCAAAACCATCGCCGACTACTCCATTCTCATCCTACAAGACGGCGGAGAAGACCTCGTCTCGTTCTCAAAATACATTAGCGAACTTTCCATCAATTCCAACACGACCCATGTGATTCGCGTTTTTTGGACAGAATCTGTGCGTTTGATGAAAGGCCTTCTCCTGTTTGAAAAGAACGGAATTTCTCACCACGATTTGAAACCGCAAAATATCGTCTACAACAAGAACAAACGCCGCGCCAAATTCATCGATTTCGGTTTGACGCGCCGCATTGATTATGTCCTGCAATTGTGCCGGAATGACAAGAATCGCATGTCCGACTACGCGTTTTGGACCTACCCCTTCGAATTCGCCTTCTTGAATCGAAACGCCTTTATGCGAATTTCGAGCATGTCGTTCCAAGAGAAGATTGCCTACTTTGAAGATATTGTGCAGGATTTGAAACGAAAAGACGATGAACCGCAAACGAATCTCGAGACAATGAAGTTCTCCATTTCTCTGAAATTATATTTCGACTATATTACACGGAATTATACGGACGAAAAAACGAACGAAATCATTTACAAATACATGGAGGATTTTAAAAACATGATTCTGTATGAAATTGTGGAAGAAAATTACATCGACTTTTTGAAGAAGTCAGTCAGAACCATTGATAGTTTCGGATTCGCCCTTTCCATGCAATACGTGTTGTGTTATTGCCGCCCGTATATTCCCGACTATTTATTCGACGATTTAGAAGAATGTTATTACAACATGATGACGCCGAGTGTTCTCAATCGTTACACGATTTCGGATGGCTTTTTAAAAATTCAGGAAATATTAAAAGAGAACGAATGGCTCAAACACAAACACAGTAATGATGCCTCTATCCCACAAAGTGTGAAAGCGAAAACGACGGTCAAACATATGGATGTCTCCATCAACCGGAACACACACGACAAATTATTGAACATGCAACATCATTTGGGGCATTTACTTATGAAGAACCCGTCGGAAAAGAATACATTGAAAAACCGAATCATTTCCCAAAAATAAAATTTCTACAAAATACAAACATACAATCTTTCTATTTTGTCACCTTTTCACATTTTGTCACCTTTTCACCTTTTACACATTTTGTCACCTTTACACATTTTCACATTTTGTCACCTTTTGTCACCTTTTCACATTTTGTCACCTTTTCACATTACATTAGATTACGGTGTCCGACTTTAACAGGAACACGCGCACCACCTCCGCGCACTCGCGCCAATGCATCTATGCGCGGATTATTATCCGTCGGCGCTTTAAACGATTGCGCGCCTGCAGCATTCATAATGGCCCCCGTGTTGTTCATTTTCCTCCGCAACATCGCATTTGACGCGTCTTTGTTTCCTCCTATCCATTTCTTTTGAACAGCGGTTTTCGGTCCATCCAACAGGAATCCGTTGTGTATTGCCGGCGACTGACGTTTGATTTGGTCCGTCGATTTTGCACTCAGATTCTCCGAATAGTTGACCGGCGCTTGGTACGCGCGGCCGAATAGAGAGCGACCGAGTTTGAATGACGCGGCGTTGTCACTCGTCGTGATTTTCATTGGCATCGCATGCACGACATTCCCCGGAATGAATCCATTATTCAACTGTTGGAGAACCGGCAGATTATTTCGAATTGTTGTATTGATGACATAGTCCATTCCTTATTTATACTTCAGTTATAAAATAATTCATTTCATTATTGGAATGAATCGTTTATGGCATGAAAATGACGATGAAGAAATCTAAAAACTCGACCCAAATGCGCCTCCCAACATTCCGTTGGCTGCAACTGGACCCATATAATTGTCCACCGGCGACGAGTTCGACCTCATCATTGCGTCATAACCACTGCCGCTCGATGTTGTCGTGGCGACAGGTGCAGGAGGAAACATCGACGTTTGTACGGCCGAATTATCTAAATAATCCGCCTGACTCGATACATGATTGGACCCTCCGTTATTATTAATCCTCACATGACGACGCACATTTTGTTTCCTGTCCACTTTGTCCTCGCCGTTCCACAAATCCACCACGCGATCTGCTAAAATGTTGACCTTGATTCCCAATTTGGTCTGAATGCTGAGAATCAGTACCAAAAATAGCAAAATCGAATTGGTCAGTGTCAAGTTCTCGTATTTGAATCCGCTGTAGGTCGGAATATAGGTAATCACACGATGTATCAAAATGATTCCGCAGAACATGATAATCAGTTGAAGCAATATTTCGGCTAAAAGTTCGACACTGGATTTATCCGTGTCTGCATCGGGGATAAATCTCTGGACCATTTTATTCAATAAGACAATTGGAATCACAGCCAACAGGGAATATTGACTCACGTTCAAGAATTCGGCCTTTCCTTCTTCCGACGTTGAAAATACATGTGTAAAAAAGGTCTTTTTTGATACTTCGCCGCCTTGTAATAACGAATCCATTATATCTTGTGAGAAGAAATTATAAATTCGATATACCGATTTCAATATCAAAAAAATAAACATAATAAATAAATCATCATAAGAATATACAGAAAATGGAAAATACAAATACAGATATAAATACATCCAATGCACACCTCGTGGATGAAATGATACAATGGCGCGAATCCGTGTTGGCAGAATCTGGGAAAAACATGTTTTTCAAGAATTCGCAGAAAAAAGAGCTGGCAAAATCCGTGTGTGAACAATTCGACCTCCAACAGTTATTTGCGATGTCAGCCTATCGTGTTCAAAATACGAACCGCATCTACTTGAATTACTCCATATTCAAACTCTATGCGAATCCGGCCATATATGAACTTATTATATCGCATATGTTGACATTGTATGATACATGTATCTATGACCATGGCTCTTATTTCTTGTATATTAATTTAGACGGATTCACTATTTCTGCTGCAGATAGATACAAGGATTTTATTATGCAGTATTCAAATATGAGTTCGAATTACACCCGGTTTCTGGAGAAGATGCAAATATTGAATACGCCGACTTCGTTTGAAGCCATTATCAAGATGTTAAAACCGTTTATTGCCAAAGATGTAGGAGTTCGTATGGAGACAATGACGAAATCGGAATCCATGGCAATTCTAGAGACATTGTAAGATAATGGGCGAATAATTCTGCACTGGTACAAACGTGGTATAAAAATGAAAAATTAAAAAATGAAAAAAGAAAAAAAATGAAAAAATAAACAAAGGATTTTCTTATCTTGCATTATTGTAATCAATGCAAGATATTTCCGCTTTTATAAAAAAACACAACCGAGGATATAAAAAGAATCTCGGCCGACAATCACGCATTCTCATCGAACGATTATTTTCGTGTATGCAAAAAGGCCGCGAATCGTATCGAGCCGCAATCGCATCCTCTTCTATCAAAAAAGAATCTCTTTCCACACTTCCTACAGGGAATAATTATCATTTGATTTCCAATAATATCCGGAAGACAATCGGCGAATTGACGGTATTCACCAAACAGGAATTTGCGCTAGGTTCTCGAATCATCCGAATCTTTTCTTGTAAAGAAGGAAGCGCATCTGAAAATGCAAATTCGCTTTCTGTAGAAGAAGAGAAAGAAGAACAAGAAGAAGAAGAATCCATCTATATTTGGCTCTATTTAGCCGACCATTTTTCGGACAAAATGTGTTCCGATACGTTGGATGTCTACCTATATTTCACAGACTTGGCGAAAATCTTGCCCGAAATTGACGACGAAATCATCACATCCGACCACGCGAATACTGCCTTTACCTATGCGTGTAAGAAAGAGAATGAAATCTATGTATACCGGCGCGAAGAATGGTTCAAGGTTTTCATACACGAAACGTTTCATAGTTTGGGCATTGATTTTGCGTTGATGGAGGAAGAGGGATATGTGTCCGAGATTGTGCGACCGTCGAATGCATCGATTTATCGTGTCCACATTACAGACTTGCGATTCTATGAAAGTTATACGGAGACGTGGGCCGAAATCCTACAGGTGATGTTTTACGCATTTCGCGCAGAGACGTCGAGTGCGTTGCAAATGAAACGATTTGAAACGCAACTGTTTGAATACGAGGCGCCGTTTTCTGTGTTTCAATGTGTGAAAGTTCTCGACCATTATAGCATGATGTATGGCGACCTGTTTGATAAAACCCGTGCGAAAGCATACAAGGAAAGTACGCCAGTGTTCTCGTATTATATCATTAAATCGGTGTTTATGAATTATGCGAGCGAATTCATTGAATGGTGTATGGACAATAATAGGAGCAGTGCGCCGTTTTTTTTATTTTTCACGAAAACGCAGCAGAATGTAAAGAGTTTGATTGGGTTTTTGAGAACTTATTGCAAAACTGCGGAATATTTGGCGAAAATAGAAGCGATGGACCTTGTTGTCGACCGAAAAGTCGCATTCTTTTTTGAAACCAAAAGAAACAAAAAAAACGAAGAGAGAGTCGATATTTACGAGACGATGCGTATGACGTGTACTGATGTCATGTGATGGCATTTATTTTTTTTGTTTTTTTGTTTGAATCTTTTTTCGCATTTTTTGAATACATGCTTTTCGTGTTGCCTGAATCTTGATAAACGCGTCCACTGTTTTTTTTGTATTTTTTTCTTTTACTACAGGGTTCTCTTTTTCTTTTACTACAGGGTTCTCTTTTTCTTTTACTACAGGGTCCTCTTTTTCTTTTACTACAGGGTTCTCTTTTACCACTTTTGGTACACATTCCCCTGTTTTTTTATCGCGTACTTGTCCATTTGGGCATCTCGGCTTTTTTTCTTTTTCTACATTTTTTGGTGGCATTTCTCTTTATACATACAGAATATTATAACTGTATACAAATAGAATTTCCATGAAAATGGATAAAAAGAGTTTTGATTTTTTTATAAATATCCTATTTTCATTTTTATAAATATCCTTTTTTGTAAAATTATATATTTTTATTCCAAAAATAGTACCATTACTATAAATTCCCATTTATAGTAATAATTTGTTATGTTAAGAAAACTACAACGCAATAATGGGTTTTGCATTTTAATTCTTAGGTTTAATGATAAAAGGTTCGGATTTCGGAATTGCATCGGATTTCGGAATTGTAGTCAGGTTGACAGAGGGAAGTTGTAATTCTATTTTATCTAATGCATATTGCCCACATGGACCACAATGGTCTTCATTTGATAAATCTATTTTATTATTGATTTGTTTATTGCAATTTTCGATTCTCCATCTACCCAGAGGAATTGGCACCCGTTTTGGTAGTAATGTTTTTATCAATGTTATTATGTTCATTATGATACATAATAACTTACCTCTATATATTTCAAAATCATTATCTTCAAGTTATTTTTGTTTTATTAGACCTTTGCTTAAATGTGCACATTATTCATTTTTCTTTTCCAGATAAATATTCTCCATTATTAATTCGTTTTCATCCACATCACTCACATTCAAATTATCATCGTCGATTTCAGCAAACGACTGCATCACAAACAAAGGCTTATCATTCGTATTTTTATTCAAATAGGGTAAATTGTTCTCCAACAGGGTTTTGTTGACATCCATTGTGTAGGACTGTAATTTGAGAACAATATCTTTCAAATTTGCAATCTCGTCCGCCAATATCTCGAATCGGTGGTTGTACTCTTCCACAACCGACGAATTCAATCCGGATTCGGAAGGAGACGAGGACCCGGGCAGTTTGTTTTCCGATTGAACTTCTTTCATGAAGGTTTCTAACTTAATAAGACGAGTATCGACAAGTGAAATCACCTGTGGGAGTGTGAGTCCGCCTCCACCGGAGGCATTGTTGGGATTGCCTTGTTGTTGTTGTATTTGAACCGGTTCGGGATTGGAAATACCAGCACGTCTTTGTCTAGCAGAAGCAATTGCGCGACTCATTATGCTATAGGTGGTTATTTGTAGAATTTCTATATAGATTTTTCTATTTGTATTTTAATAGAATCATTGAATTCTATCAAAAAAAATTCTATGATTCTATGGAAAAATAAAAATGTGGAAAATCGAAATCCCAAAATCTACGAAACAAATTTTTCCAACCATTTTTTCAATAAATCTATCAAAATAAAATTCTATGATTCTATGGAAAAATAAAAATGCGAAAAATCGAAATCCCAAAATCTACGAAAGAATTTTTTCCAACAATTTTTATAAGAAAATCCAAAAATCCAAAAATCCAAAAATCCAAAAATCCAAAAATCCAAAAATCCAAAAATCCAAAACATCATTTTTCCTTCTGTATATACCAAACCCCCTGTAGGAAACAATCCGCCAAATCATCTTTTTTCTTCGACGACTCCAACAGTGCTCTCCATTTCAACTTGTCTGAATGAATTTCCTCGAGAAACCGCCGACAATATTCGACTCCATCTTTCTTATGTTTCTTGTATTCACTCGCATTTGCATCCGTTGTCTCGTGTAATTTCTCCAACCCTTTCAATTTGTTCATGGAAGAAACAAACAGAATCTTCGAATTCGGAAATCGCAGAATGAAATATTGGGCCAACATTCCCTGAATCGTTTTCATACGCGAAGCGAGCGTCGAAATCTGATTCTCTATGATTATATGCGTGACCTCTGAGAACATTTCCGATTCTTTATCCAACAGGGTTGCCATGTTTCGGCCTATCGACACCAAATCGACCTCGCCTGCTTTCACACGTTTGGCCGCCACAATTGGACGCAGACATTTCGCATTCACCTCTTGGAGTAAGTTTTCAATCATGTCTTTTTTATTCGTTTTCGTTTTTTTGGATGCTTCTTGTTCCTTTCCAACAGGGAAATAGGTATTTGAAAATTCGTGCAATTCTTCGGATGACATCTTTGTCAATGCTGATTTTGAGAACTTGGATGAATAAATGAAATATGGAGAGGTTTGACTTTGTATTTTTACAACATCTTTTTCATTGTCTGTGTATTCATTGGCGTGTTTTTTACAAAAGAAGAGTTGTTGGTCTTGTAAAACATACTTGGCGGCTTTACCACACAGCGCATCGTCTTTTTTTTTCAATTTCGTTGTTTCCTTGTATTTCCTACAGGTGCATGTTTGCGAATTCGTCGAATGGTTCTCGGAAGGGTCTTCATTATTGATGAGATTGAGAACATTCCAATCTTTTATCGAATAGGATTGAATACCAAGATTTGCGGATTCTTTTTTGAAAATACAGTAGGCCATATTTTTAATGCCAATATCGAAACTGGCAATGGTTTGAGATTGCATGTTGTGTTTCATATAAAGTTCTCACGAATTTAAATTGTTTTTTCTTTTACAAAGAAAACGGAATAAAAGAAAAAAGGAATCAAAAGATAGAATGCCGTCTTTGAATTTCGAGTTCTTGAGAACATTGCAAGACAATTATACCGATTATCCCTGTTTTATTGAAACTGGGACACTCGAAGCTGGGACCACCCTTGCCATGGAACCTCATTTCGAAACCCTCTATACCATTGAGTACAGCGAGAAATATTACAATGCGGCAAAAAATATGTACACTGGCAATAAAATCAACTTCTTACACGGCGACAGCGGCATTGTGTTGGAAACTCTATTGCCTAGACTAAACCAAAAATGCATCTTTTTTTTAGACGGACACAACAGCGGCGGCGAGACGGGAAAAAGCGCGAAAGATTGTCCGCTTGTCGAAGAAATCACGCATATTTACAATGAGTGCAAAGAAGCCGCAATCATTATCATTGACGATTATCGCTTGTTCGGATTGAACCATGACCAAGACTGGAGCGATATTCGAAAAGCAGACCTGTTGGATATTCTCGTGGCACGTGTCGACAAAGTCTATCATTTGGACAGCGAAGCCGCTCGCGATGACAGGCTTGTCATTCATATACATAAAAAAGGATGAAGAATATGGACCTTTTCACCTTTCAAATCTTCACTGGTATAAACTTCTGATATATTATTTGTCGTTTAGATATTGTAAAGCTTTATACACCACTTCAAATAATGGTAGATATTCATCATTTCGCTCTTTTTGTTTTGCTGCTCTCTCTTTCTCTTTTCGTAATAAATCATCTTGATGACTTGACCAAGGAAATTTGTCACGTTTAGGTTTTTCAAACTTGGGGTCAACCAATTCTAATAGTTTTTTCTCTTCAATAAACCTTTCAATACATGTAAAACATTTATCAATAGATGATAAATCTTCGCATTTTTTACATTCTTTCGCAAAATGTCCAACAGCGCCACAAGTAAAACATTTATTTTGTGTAGTTTTACTCATTTTTTCCAGCATTTTCATAGTAAATTCATCTAAGTTGATTTCACAAAAAGAACCACCGCGAACATTATCGATTCCATATTTATCCATGTATCTTCTTGTGTATTTATCTTCATCATAATCGTCACAATTGGGTATAATTTCTAACACATTCAATGGTTTATATTTTTTAGTCCATGCAGACCCATCAGATTGAAAATGTTGTTCTATTCTAAAATTCGGGTTCTCTGTTTTTCCAATATAATACTTCCCTTGTTGTAATTCAATAATGTAAATATAAACCATCTTACAATCGGTGTTTGTAATAATATTTATAATAATAATTATTTTCAATTTTATTATAAATAAACGGAAAAAACGATTAGATATAAAAAATAGGCGAAATTAGCACATAGACAATCGACTCATATCCTACAGGGTTATTCCAATTGCACCCTGTTGGATATGCTTCGGTTGTTCGTCGGGTTCATAATTGTATTTGTCCATGAATGCCTCTTCCAAATCCTCTGTTGGAAATTGGACCTGTTTTTTTTCATGGTGAATGATAATTTGGTTTGAGAACTTTTTGATTCGAATGGCCCAAATGGGGGAATAATTGGCGAAATAGAGCCAGTTTTCGCGGTAGGCTTTTATGATTTCTTTTTTTGTGTATCCAACAGGGTTCTTTTGATTTTGATTTTCAGTCTCATTTTTTGTCTGATGTTTATCGGAATCTTCGTCAAATTCCGTTAAATCTTTTTGTTTTTCTTTTTGTTTTTCTTTTTCTATTGAAGTCTCATTCATTGTAACCGGATACTTGTATACATCGCGCAAATATTTCCATCGAATATCGAGCGGTTGTGTATCATGCATTTCGATTTGGTCGCGCCGGAGAACTACAATAAAGTTTTGTTCTGTTTTTCCACGCGGGTTCTCAAAGGAACGTATACACATGTTTTTGATGATAGAACCAAGAAACACGTCTTGTTCTTTTGGATTCACTTTCCATTGTTCGTACCATTCTATGAATGTCCGGCGCAATCGCGGAAACCCCGAGTAATGTTTATCGAATAGTTCCAACATGAATTCGATGACTTCTGATTGGAATCCGGAACGATATAATTCGTAGGCCCAGAAGAGGGCCTGTTTGAAATCTTTGGCCAATATTGCCGAGCGCAACGACCAGTATACTTGCGATTTTCGGTATAAATAGCGGGTGAATGTGAGCGGGTTGTCTAGATAATTGGGACAGATATGCAAGGAGGGAATTCTGCGAAACATTTATTTTGTTTGTTGTTTTGTTTGTTGTTTTGTTTTTGTTCTCTTATTTTTTCTTTGTCGTCGTCTTGTTTTCTGTTCTTTTGTTTTTATCTGTATCAATTTTAGAGAAGCAAGTCATGAAACGAACAAACACAATCACTTATGCGAAAAAAATGAACAAGAATAATAAGAACAAGAATAATAAGAACAAGAATAAAACCACACGAAAAACGAGAACATCGAATCAAAAATCCAAAATCGTGGTCTTCTTTTTAGAGATGCTCAACATGATAAAACTGTATCATTGGAAAACCAGGTCATATCCACAACACAAGGCGACCGACGAACTCTACGAAAAACTCAGCGAGAACATCGACAGATTTGTCGAAGTTCTCTTGGGAAAAGACCAGAGTCGATTGACCCTGTTGGAGAAGAAAATGAATTTGTCGGATGGCAATGGAAAAGACGCATTCCAAGACCGATTGTTGGAGAACCGGGCCTTTTTAATCGGTTTCGACAGATATTTCGACGAAGACAAAGACCGGGACCTCTTGAACATTCGCGACGAAATATTAGCGGATGTGAATCAGTTCTTGTATCTGATGTCATTCAAGTAGTGAATTTTCATTTACGGAATCCTTTAGCGATGTCATGTTCTCATAGGCATCGCTTTGATAATAGAGGACTACAATTGCAACCGCAAGCAATCCAAAAACAATGTCGACCCATGTATAGAATAAAATGGCAACAAAAACAAACAATCTTCCAACAGTAGAATGGCTAAACATCATAAACTGCAGAGGATAGACCACGGCAAATCCGCATAAGAGGACGGGGGCGATTGCCGCGATTATTTTTGTGAACATTTCATTTTTCATTTGTTCTCGTATAAAACTATCGAATATTTAATCTCTCCACTTTTTAAACATAGGTCATTGAAATGTCTTTAGTTTCTACCGCCGCAACATGGACAAATGACGACCCACCTAAAAAAAGAGTATCCACTATACGTAAAACCATACGGGCCAAACCGCTTTTTTCGGAAGATGATACGGCTGCATCACAAGGACAACCTAGCGAATTGTCGCCGTCGACGATTGACTCGTCTGCCTCGTCCTATTATCCGAGCAAAAATGCGAAACTGTATTCGGCGCCGAACCTCTCGGACATGCAAAAGGAAACCGATGAGCGCAATGCACGTGTCAATCGAATTATCAATGAGATGAATATGGCGGCAGGCGAAAACGACGGTGCGGGATTGGCCGATTTCCGTCCGCCGCCGCAACCCGAGATAAATGTATTCAAACACGAGCCGGCAGACATGGCGAATTTCATGTGGAAAGGCACGGCCGACGATTCGACGCCGATTGCCGACCAGAAGAACAAATTGCAACATCCTGTTCCGCACATTCAGAGACAAATGCATTTACCTGGGCAAAAAGAGAAGGGGCATGATGCGGCGAATTCGAAATATGGGCCGATTTATCCTATCGACCCGAATTACAGCAATTATCACATGAGTTATGTGAATAATGGGTCGAATGCATCGAATGTGGCCAATGGGTCCAATGCATCGAATCG
>Ga0114978_10002860_pt1 | contig 14213 bp, 2 predicted proteins | sample S_140212_EF_Meta_FD_87027 | JGI IMG/M metagenome (GOLD analysis project Ga0114978, IMG submission 87027) | Freshwater microbial communities from Lake Simoncouche, Canada to study carbon cycling - S_140212_EF_MetaG | ecosystem: Environmental > Aquatic > Freshwater > Lake | place: Lake...
CGGAGAGCCAACAACTACTACATTCGAATTGAAGTCTAGTGCTGCGCCGTATTGAGGATTAAAACCATAGTCAGTATTAATGTCATTGACACTCTGTGCGTATGTCCAAGAACCAGGTGCTGCAACACTTTCGTTATTGTTTGAGAGATACTCAAACATATAGACTGCACCAGCGTTTGGATAGGAGTCAACGAACTGTGTTGCATTGTTGTCAAACACAGTGTCATTATCTAAGTTCTCGTCATCAGTAAAGTCGAAGAATGTGCCTTCATAACGAGTACCAACTGGAGCAGCAATCACGATGCTATTGGCATTATTCGTTTTTACATTATATCCAAACTCAGTTGGCCCAAATCCGTGAGGGCATTTGATGACCTGAGTATTAGTATAAAGCTGAATGCCTAATTCATTTAAGACGCTATTATTAAACACAGACAATACTAGTTTATCATCTACTCCGGCTAAACTACTATTGATCAATTGAATAATGATCTTGTTATCAGGGGTTGCAATTGCTTTTACATTCGTGATGTTAGAATTGTTAATTGCACTCGCTACTGTAGCTGCATTACCTGCGGGCAAGAATGCTGCATATCCGTTAATCAATAGTACTCGGGTGCCAAGAAGATTACATGGAGCATTACCAATTACTACGCCGTATTTGGCTCCGCCGTTAATGTAACTGTAAACCGCTCCTTCTTTGCCTTCAGTGTCAATCTCATACGGAGAACCAACAAGAATATCTGAGCCGTAACGTGTAGCTGCTACGGAAGTACCATAATAGATATCACTTCTGTCCGTATATGCAGAGTTGACTTCCTGTACCATGAAGAAGTCATTACCGCTTACATTTACGATATCTCCCACACGCAAATTATTGCAGTAGTATAGTTGGTTGCCGATCACTGCATAATTGTTGTCTTGTACCAATACCCCATTCACTGTTACATATAGTGGAGTAGTTTGTGCTGAAACAGCAGCATTAGTGACTGTAGCCACTGTACTGATCTGCACCAAGACGCTAGTTGACCTTGATGATTTAATAGTAATTCGATTTCCAGAAACTATGCTTCTGACATAATAAACTATGTTAGACTGTATGCCGGTGCCGTCTAACCCCGTGCCAGAGAAGATTATAGGATCATTAACTGTAATACCAGCAGTGCTTGACAATGTGATGTAATCAGTTGAGCTATCAGTAGCAGTTACACTAGCAGATACCGTTGTAGGTGTCCAGGCTAGATTGAAAACTTGCGGTTGATAAGGAACACTAGTAGACTGTGTTTCAAAATTCTGCTCTGCTCTTTGATAAGTGTATGCTGCTCCCCAATTATCAATCGATGAGTTTAGTTCAACCTTAGGGGCACCGACAACAAGCACACTACCATCATAATTTGTTGCAACTGATTTACCAAATTCGCTAGCTGATGTAAGACCTAAGTCAGTGCAGTTGATAGTAGTAACAAATTTGTATGTTGACTGAGTAGCTGTACCTGTAGTAGTATTATCTCCGGCATTGTCCCCGGCGATGAAGGAAATTCCTACTTTTCCTTCTAGTGCACCAACTGATTCCCAGTCAGTGTCACCTACTGTAGTGATAGTATATGTTTCATCTTCGGTGAAGTACCCTGCATTAATTAAGATGTTTTCTCTACGATAGACTGAAACGATTCCTGAATTAGGAATACCAATATACATCCAATTAGCATCACTGGACATTGCGATATCATTTGCTGCGGCATTGATGTAAGTTGATTGATAAGGTAACATATAATGCGAAACAATGCTATCATTGATCACGTAGATATATGTTCTAGTCGTTTCTGAATTAGGATCGTTTGCAGCGATAGCATAGACATTCTGTGCATATGCAATAGATGAACCAAACCCTGAACTGACAGCAGGACTATATGGAGTTATAGTCTGATATAGTTGTGAAGTGTTGGTAATTGGATCATAAGAATATCTGTAGACAACATTGTTGCCAGCGTCACCAATCAAATATCCTGCTTGATCTGTATATGCAACAGCAGAACCGTAAGTAGATGATTGTGGAATCTGGAACTGCGACTCATATTGATAGTTGATGCTCTTGCGATACACCGCCCAACCACCGTCATTGTTCTCATCAACCCAAACCGTATTCTTAATGAATTCGTTTTCAGTTAGATTTAATGTTTCGATTTCGCTAGGTGTTGCCACACGCTGAGATTCAAACGCAAATCCTAATCCTCTACCTTGTACGGCAGTTTGATTTGCGCCAACAATAGAAAGATTGATGATGACTTCATACATGTTAACGATGTCTGTTACAATATAATATCCATCGATGTTTGTAGCAAAGTTAATAATTGCCATAGGATCTAATTGTTTTAGCCCATGCGGCGCACTGAATGTAACTGTCGCAGTTTGATTTTGATTGTTTCTAACTTGAGTTACTTGTCCAATAGTTTTCCATCTGAAGACGCCCCACTTCTCTTTGAAGTTTGCCATCCAAAGATACTCACCTACATAGAAATTCTGAATAGGAATAATTGTACCGTTGATATCAGTTGCTGTAGGCAAGCCTGCATAAAAATACGTTGACATCTTAACATCATTGAGGTTGACATAGCCTGCACTTGGGTATAGACCTTGAACAGTATAAGGTGTAGTCGTAGTAAGAATATCAGGTGAACCAATGTCAGTGCCGTAGTTGAAAAGGCTAGTAAGAGGAATCTCTTGCATTGAACCAGTAGTGCTATCACCATTAGTCAAACTGACGATAGCAGGGTCACCTGTCATGTCTGTTTGATTGATTCTGAATTCTACGAAGTTTTCGTTTAGTACGCCACCGTATTCACCGGACTTGATTGCCCAGTTTTCGTAAATGTCGTACTGAATTCCACCCTGCGGAAGATTGGCTCCCTTAAATGCGCTTAGTGCATTGAGGGTACCCTTATTCTTGATTAGATTCTTGTATACTTGAACCTGCGCAGTAGAAGTCAAATCAACTAATGCGAGATAATCTCTTGGACGATACCCAATCAAAGAGAATGCAAGCAAATCTGCATCCTTTTCTAGGTTAGCCTTTTCCGCATTGTAATAAAGAGTGCTTTCGTAGGCACGAGTGCTTGGGTTAGCAAACATTCCTTGCTGAATAGTGCTGTAATTAATGCGCTTCCATTTAGTCTCGTCAAATACCTTAGACGGTTCGATGATCGTCAATGAAGTCCAATACTTGTTCTTGTATCTTACGATTTCATTCTTAGTGTATTTCGAAAAGGAATTGAATTCTTGGATATCTGCTTGATTAACAATGAATCCCCAAGCATTAACTGTACCGTTCCATTCAGCAGTCTTCTGACCACGAACGTATACTCTGTTCTGACGAAGTCCAGTCGTTAAGTTATAGACGATATCATTGAACAATGTTGTATTATCAAACACGATTCCATGTTCAAAGTTACTAAAGTTAAACTGAGCATATGCCATCGCATCACCGCTATTAAGCGTGTGCATGTGGAATAGCGTATCGTCTCGGTTAACACAAAGATCATTCAGTCTGATTGGATACAAGTTCTGATTTAGAACAAAATTCTGTTGCTGAATAGTCAACGGTTGAACGAGCGCACTAGGCTGATTAACATCCAAAGTTGTTGCAGCAGGATTTAACGTGATAACGCTTCCATTTGACCAGCCTGTTTGGGTCCAGTATAGGAATTCATATACCATTTGTACCCAAGTAATAGGAACACCATTCTGGACATCATTAAACAACATTCCCTTTGATTCTAAGCATTTACCGTACGAGATCAAGAACTGAGCAAGATCCTGTGTTGTATAGAACTTAGTACCATATGGGATTAATGAAACATCAGTAGTGTAATTAACAGCAACCTTCACTGTTTGTTTTTCAACAGAAAGAGTAGCCCAGTTGCCGTCAAAAGCCGGATCTAATATTTCAAAATAAGCTATATTCTGCGAGTTACCGTATACTGTCCAATACCCTTGATTCTGCTGAATGATAACACCGCTGAACAATAACTGATCAAACGGCTGATTGTCATATAGCAAGATGGAGTAGCTCTCATCTGGAATTAATAGTGATGAATTAGTACTGGACGGCGATGGTTTTTCTACATAAAATTGCAGCATCGCCTTATCACTGTATCCAGCAAGACGATATACTAGTCTAACGTCTAAGTTATCTAGTGTTGTAGTAATTTCAGTAGTTGCATCGATTCCCTGTTGCTTTTCGTAATCAACAATCCAGTTGATGTAGCTGGTCTTTGCAGTACCGTTACCATAAACTTCTATGTTGCTAGGAACAAGATGGCTTCTGTCATTAACTAGGTACTGATTAAATTCTACATTATACTTGTAGTTGTCTAGGTCTACGCAAAGATTGTAGAACTCAGCCGGACGAGTTAATGCAAAGATTCTTGTTAAGTCAAACGGGAAGGTTGAACTACGACGATAGCTCAATTCAGCCGGACCGTCGTCACCTACTACCCAATTCTTATTGAAAGTACTTGGGTTGTAGTTACCGACTAGTACGTCGAATGGAGACAACAAGTCACCGTTCGAATTTACTGGAATGATAGTAGTTAGTCCCGGACGAGCTACTAGCGGATTGATGTAAGGATTGCCGTTGTTCCAGATCAACCCTTGCTCTAAGTCACTCCAAAGAATTCCGTTATCACTAGTGTATGGTGCAGGACCGTAACGTGCAGTCCACCAAGTTGGCATGATAGTAAAGCCAAGCATTTCCCAAGGAGTTGTATCCGGAGTAGTAGTGTCGTAGTAATACTCGTACACCCCTCTCCAGTAACCTTGAAGGATAGGACTATTATCTACTTTACTTGTAGAATTTGTATAGTTATATGAAAACTCGTCTACTCTTGAAAAGTATTGATTCTTATATTCAATACGATTTTGACCAATCCAGTTTAAGAACTGAGTTGAGTAAATTCTTAAGAATTCATCCCATGAATAAGTTGGGTCTCTGAAGAAGCCCGGAAGAATTTCATATCGTGTGATAGGTGTTTCAGTGCTTAGTTTAAGATTATTGAAAACTCTCTTTTCAAATTCTAGCAATGCTTGGTCTCTGAAGTCAACAAGAATATCAACTTCAGGAATATAATCACCGTACAACTTAGTATATGAACCATCATGTCCAAGAATGAAATACGTTGGAATCAAGTAGTTGGAGTCAAGGATTACTTGAGGAATGTACTTAGGATAGATGCCTAGCTTAGTTGGTGTATTAGGAACATATGACCCATAAGTCTGATTATATTCTCTAATAGTTACTACGTCTCCCGCTTCCATTGGGATAGTAATAGTAAGGGTAGGCGAGTCTGTACTAACTACATACTCTGTGCCACTAATTAGTTGCTTTTCGACAATGATGTTGTCAACCGCACGACTTATGTATACGAGAACGCCATTATAGTTTGCAGTCTCAAAGTTGTATACATGACTCAGTGGATACTGTGATCTATCTAAATCGTTGTTGAATATATAGGAGTTGCTGATATATGAAGACTTGTTTGGCAACATATCTGACCAGAAGAACGCATTGATTTCGCTCTTCGCCGCAGTAATTTGATCTAGCGCCTCGTCTAGAATTTCTGCCGGAGTATAACGCTGCTCGAACGGGATGTTCTGAACTGTATCTACTAACAGTTGCTTATACTTGACGTATTCACGAGAGTTGAATTGCAACGCATCAAACAGGTTGTACTGAGGGTTGCGTAAGAAAGTTCCTGGCAACACAAGTGATGCACTGTTTTGAATGATCTTAGTGCCGTAAGGATTTAGGTCTCCGCAGTCTCTGAAGTTATTTGCACCAAAAATTGTTCCTGTTGTGTTGGGAGCATTGATGAAAATATCTTGATACTGTGTTCTGATATCACCAGTGTTTACTGTAGTCAGGTCCGCATTGAGAGGATTACTATTCAAGTTGATAGGAATTTGGTAGTAGCCAACTTCACTGACTTGATCACTCAGTAGTAATACCTGTACTACCGTATCTTCATCGATTTGTGTGAACAATCGGATAGTGGTCGAGTTAGTACCAATCTCTATTGAATAAGCAGAAGGTTCTTGGTATACATTATTAATGTATACTTTAACTCTTGGCCAGCCCTTCTCGTTTGGCTGGAGTGCAGGCAATGCTGCAATATCACAGACAAAAGTATATGCCGGTTCAGTTACTGAGAAATCAAAATTGAAGATTTGATATTGCTGACTAGGTGCTACCGCAGTTTCCCAACCTAACAATCTAATGTGTGAAACAGCAGATGTTATATTGTAAACGTATCCGGTGTTTACTTTTTGATTGAACGGGTTACCGCCGTAGACATATGAGAATGTATCAGAGTTGAGTGAAACGTCAAAACTAATGTCACCTAAGTTAGATACAGAGCTATAACGAATAGGGAAACCCAATACCGGATCTTTTGTGCCTGATCCTAATGTGTAGTTGAACAACTTACAACCAGTAAACGTAGTACTTGGGTAAACAACAGGATCACTAAAGCTGATTCCGTTTGCATCCATGATGTCAAATTCAGGAGCTTGATTTAATTGAGTTTTCTGCTGTGATTGCATCCAATCCATGCCGTCAAACCAATAACTCAATCCTGAGTTTGCGAAGCCGCGTGTTATTACAGTTTGTGTTTCAGGTAAGACGATTCCGTCTTCAGCAACGATTAGGGTGATTACTGGTCGTGTAAATGGTGCAATGACTGAAAAGTTAGAAACATAAATCTTATTTCTCACGTTCACATCATTGTCAGCAGCAAATATTACACGAGCACCAGGGAACAATCCGTAATTATTTACAGTAGTATCACTGGCATAAAGAATCGCAGTAGATGTCCCTGTGATGTTCTGCGGGGTAGCCCAAGTTACAGTTAACGTTAATGTTTCAGTTCCTGAAATATCAGTGATTTGTGTATTGGCTGGAAGAAGAGCAGTAGAATCTGCAATGAACATGTAATTTGTAAGAGCACCGGTTAATGCATTAGCATCTACTGTAATAGTAGTTGAGGTTGCTAGTGGAACTGCGAAGCCGTCACCTGTCCCTGTATTTTCGCATACAAAGATGCTGCCTACCGCATAATTAGCTCCGGTTGTCCCGGCTACAGCATTCCAATCAGTAGTTGTACCATATGTACTAATTTTATAAGTTACACCTGGCACGAACGAGCTTGCTGCTATCGGAGTTGTTGGTGTAGCAGCAATGATTGCAGATGCGGTAGAATATGTCTGCACATCAGGGTAATATGCGAGTGATCCAGGAACAGTTGACAACGCATCTGTGTTAGTGGTATCAATAAAGTCTACTGGATCTTTACCTACTGCACCAGAATTGAATAGTTTTAAGTTTGGATAGAACTCGATGATAGGTCTTACTGCTTTGTGAGAAACATTTGCAAATGTTGTCACAATAGTAGGATCATCGTTATATGTTGCAGTTGCAGTAATTACATCGATGTGGAACCAGCGATTACTTCTTGCCCAGGCGTTCTTATTAATTGAATTACGTGCAATAGTAATATAATCAGCTTCCACAGGAATGTCAAGACTAATATCCCAATTACCAATATCCCAATCGATAATGTCCCATGCGAGGTACTCGCCTTGACTGAACTTTTCCGGTACTACAAGTGTTTCGACAGGAACAAGCTCAATTGAGGTTCCTACACCTTGAACATAATATTCTCCGACAAGATAGCTTGTAGGGATTACGTCCCCGTTAAAACTTACTTTTAATCCATTAGTAAACACAACACCGTTAGGCGCAGTATAATTTGTGCGGCCTAAAATTTCTGTCTCAACATTAATAGTATTATTCAAGTTATCTTCGATAAGATGAATAATTCCTACTTTGTTTGGATTAGTTCCGTCTTGATAATATAGAATGTCAAGCGGCGCACTGATATACGGAATCAATTCTAAGTTATTAGAAGTGTTAAGGTAGAAAGGTCTATTGTTCCAATCTGTACCGTAAATTGGCAAAATGCGAGTATTTGATGGGATCGATCCATCTGGAATCAATCGGATGATTGGGTTAGTTGGATCACCGATATATGTAACTCTAAAGAAGGTGTTCCCTACACTTACGCTGTAACCGTCTTCATATAGACCCTGATTGACATTTACTGTCATGGTACCTGATGCAGCAGTCAATGTGATTGGATCACCGTTCAATGCAGTCGAGATAGTGAATGATGTTGAGTTCGGAATACTTTGAATGAAGTAAACTTGTCCCAAAGTAATTCCACCAAAGCCAACTCCAGTAAATGTTACTGTGCCACCGACGACCAAACCGCTAGTAGTACCTGAAGCTAAGGTAAATGCAGTTGTATTACAGCTATTAACAGTAAGCGTGACCGGTGCAACTAAGTCAGGGGCATTGTTGTCGTATTCAGTTTCACCGAAGTAAGAAGAAATGAATGCAGTTGGTTGTGGTGTGTTATAAAAAGCAACACGCAAGCCTTGCAGCGATGTGATTCCGTCGATACCTTCAAACGAATTTGCGAACTGCCCGTTGATGTCATCAAACGGACTAGTACTGATTACGTCAGTATTAACTGTAGTAGGGAAAATGTACTGATCTTGTGCAGTTCTTTGCGGGACTTCGAAAGTAACAAAACCTGATGTAGAACCGTTGTTGGATACACCATAAACGTCACGCACCGGTTGATTTGGTTGTGTTGGACTATATCCAGAAATACCCGGAGCTCCCTGAATCCAAAACTGAGTATCTTGGTTCACCTGAAAAGTATATGTGCCTCCTCTCAATAGTGTGATTGGAGGATTAGTGTTTGATCTAGTAGAACCTTCTCTAACAATACTATAAGTGTTGGTATTGTCAGTAACAACAAATGCTTCTCTTGAGAACACAGTTGATGCTGCAACTTGAACAGAGGGTGGGCCCTCTGGTAACCAGTAATACTGATTGAAGTTGATAAGTGCATCTAGATTAGTGAACGAATCCCATGAATAGAATTGACTCTTAAACAATTTGTCATTGTTTTCAGTTATTCCACCTTCTAACTTTAGGGCGTCAATGATTCCAGGGTAAGTGATGAAATCTTTAGCGGTGGACTCATTTGGTTTGGTGAAAATAACACCGGGATCCAACTGATAGTCAGCACGAGTTTTTGTAGGTTCAGTTACGTAAGCATCTGTTGCATTGACACCAGTTCCAAATGTACTACCAACATAGCCTTGAATATTTGCTACATTGGGTGGATTTACGAGCTGGTCAAGCGTTGCCGCCAAAAACTGTGCATTGGGAGGGGTTTGAAAAACCTCTGGAAGAAAATTAAGTGTTCTTACTCTAGCCATATGTATACTTATCTTTTATGCAACCTGGAGTTCTGCGGGCGTTAACGCCGCTACAACTACAATATCATTTGGTGTAGCTGCATTTGCGAAAATTTCATACGGTAAACACTTGATTTCGTAAAGGTCTCCGAATGGTTTTTGTGGGTCGTTGGGAACAAGAACAGCAGAGCTAATTAGATCACCACACTCTGCATGGAGATAAGCACTTAGCTCTGAGAAGTAGAACGTGTCACCAAAGTCCCAATTATTGACATTAAAATATGTGTTCATTGCAGTCAATACAGCACTTCTGATTTCGCTGTCGCTTGCACTTGTGCTGCTTGCCTTAATGACCTTAATAGTACCCTGCAATGCAGAATCAGCTTTGGGACCGAAGAGAGGCTTGAACACAACACTATTTAGAATCACAGAATCTGACAACATTTTATAATCTTGAAGTTGACCGTAATCTTGCCCGAGTTCAGTCATCGTTGGACGTTCTGGAGGAGGAATAGTTCCAGTGGTGTCTTGAATGTAGTTTTGATATGCAGTATAGTATGATTGAGTCACTACATACAAATCAATGATGTTAGTAGTCGCAGGATCAATTCTATTTGTATTGTTAGAATTATGTCTATATTGGAAAGACACTCCTTGACGACCCGGCAGCATTGTATATTGCGGTTGTAGTGTCATGATATAAGAAGGGGTAAGTACAGTCAAGTCTTGCACCGATGCGTAGAACCTATTTTCACTGTAAGCATAAAACACCTGTCCTAAAGGATAATCGTACTTTACTACTTCAATTTTACTGATAGTTGAATACGCATATACTATGTCAGTTGATGGAATAACATACTGTCTTGACAGATTCAACGGATCTATAACTGTTTCAAAGAACGTATAGATTCCAATGTTAGTTCCGCCAGTAACATACCCAGTGATCTCGTTGAAGAAGTCTGGATTTGAGATCAATTGACGATTATTAACATCAGTAGCCGCAACTTCTACTTCAAAATCATTGATGTAGCCGTCACTCTGGGTAGTCTGACCGACGATATTAACCTTGTAGTCTCTACCTAACGATTGAGTTGAGTCTGGTTGAGTATTCACTGAAAGTACGTTAACAAAATCCTGAATGACTTTTCCTGAGAAAGGATCATAAACAATCTCGTCTCTATTAAAAGTAAATCTAGTATCAGCAACTGATCCAAAATAGTAAGTCAACGAACGATACGTGATCGTGTACGCATTAGTTCCAGTACATCTAAACTTGACAAAGTATTTTGTATTATCTACCTTACCTACAGACCAGCGTTGTTGATTGATCAATAGAGAATTGTCAAATATAAGCGTGAAATTCTGTTGCAGTTCCATTCTCACTATGCATTCTTGGATAACCTCAGCCGGAATAGAATTGTCGAATACGGGAATGACTTGTGCTAGAATTGCGTCATTGGGAAGGTATCCGCTGATCTTGATAGGGCCTGTTCCATTAGCAAAGCTACCCTGATTATTGTTGCTGCCGTCACCTGCAACATTCAATATAGTAGTCCAAACGTAACTAGAGTCACCGGGACCTGGAATTCCCGGAATCAATCTATTATTAGCATCAAAGTAAAATCCAGCCGGTGCAACAAACTTGCACAACGCTCCGGCTGTGACATACTTTAGATTATTAGATGCAAAAGTTCCTACAGATTGCGGGGTTTCGAGTGCACCTAAAACATTATAAAAATAACCTGATTCAGTGCTAGTATCAACTGTGCTAGTCTTCCAGTAGATAAACTGTGAAGCCGGTGTAGTTGCAGGGTCTGTCACAGTGTATCTAGGATAGTTCTGAATGTAATACTGATTAGCTCTATTCAATGATAATACTGAAGCTAGAGTGTTAGTAAAAAACGAAATGATCTCACTAGTATTATTGATTGTTAGCGTCAAGAACCCTTCTACATCACTCTGGAACAATGCGCCATCACTACCAAAAGAGTTGGTGCTTGAATACTTACCGGTGGGGTCAAGCAAATCTAGATTTTTAGACACACCGATAGAAGAACGGTTAATTGCCTTAGACTTAATAATCGAACTATACAGTGTATAAGGGAAATTATTGTAGTCTTCGCCGTTAACCATTCTGTTCTGCGTATAGTAGCGAGTAGGAGCACGTTGCTTAATATCCTGCAATGTTTCACGTGCCTGTGCATTAGAAACAGTTAGAGTAAGTGTTAGTCCAACAGTAAGAGTTTGTACTCTACCTGTTCTATCGATATAAGTGAACGCTACAGTAACACCGTTCATTTCATTCGGATCAATAGTGTATGTTAATGCATTACCTGCACGAACATACGCTCTGAAATTTCCTAGAGGGATTTCAGAGAAGACACCATCACCAAAGATATATGATACCGTATCATTAAAGCCAGAGTTAACTGAGAAGATTTTTCTTGCTGAAGTTTCAGTTTGAAGATAAGCATTGGCGTAGATGTTAGCAACCTGAGTCCAAAGTGTTCTGGTGTTGTTACTGTTAATCTGATACAACCAAGTATCAGTATTGTTGATACCTTCAATATTTCCAATACCAAGATTTTGATTTGAAATCTGTTGTTGTAATGAGAAATCGTAATTCTGCAACTGACCTTGCTTGAAGTAGAAGAAGAATCCAGTTTCAGGGGATCCAAATCCTAACTTGTCATTACGATATAGCATATTGAATCTTCCTGAAGGAGCAGGAGGAATTTCATAAACATAGTCTTCACCGATAGTAGATGCGCTCACTAGCTCAAAGTTCATGTTCATGCCATTAATAGTAGAAGTAAACGGGATGATTGGCAAAGATGTAGTAGGAATCTGTAATGCGTATTCGCTAGTCGTGACTCCTAGAATGTCAGTAGTATTGCCCGGTCTACCGATTCTCTGTGTGTTGATGAGAGCAGCGTTCCAGATAGTGTTCATCTGTTCTAACCAATTTGGATTAGCGGGGTCGTTCCAAAGAACAGTCTGATTTCCCAAATTCATGCCGTTGATATCAGTGATGTTTTGAGTAGTTTGGAGACTAGTAACCTTTAGATAACCCTGACCAGCTAAGTTACGTTTTGGTGTATAAGATACAAGATTGGCTAGCTTGATAACAGAGTCGCGGCGTTCAGCAGTGTCGATAAAGTTTTCACGGGCATTCAAATCGTCACGGAAGGCAAGTCCCTGACCCATGAACGCAATAACGTCCATCAAAGCAATAAATTCTGAAGATTCAGTGTAGTCGTTGAAGGTTTCAGGATAGTATAGGCGCAGATAGTCAATGAAGGCCTTACGTAAGGTTTCATAATCATAGCTCTGAAAGTCAGCTTGATTGTATGTTTGATATAGAGTCTTCCAGTCATTGAGACCGAAGAGTGCTGATTGTCTAGAACTTGATGCCATAGTTATACTCTCTTGATGTTAATATATTTATCATTATCAAAAAAGTGGATTTTGATTATACGGGGGCAGCAACCGTAGTTTGTTGGTTAAAAAAGACATTTAAAGTCTGTGGGTTGTTAAAAGGAACAATAGAACATTGAATTTCTATCAACATGCCATTCTCTTGCGGGAAAGCCTTAACAAAGTTGAGAGCAAGTCTAGGATCTTGGGCTGCAACACGACGAAGTTCATTTTCCATTTGAACTTGTATGTCTGCGGTGTTTGGTTCAAACAAGAATGACCAAAGAGATGTTCCCAGTTGCGGTTGACCCACGATGCTACCAAGCGGAATATTCAAAGCGTTCAAGAAGTCTCTGATCACCAGTTGCTCGTCAGTTAAAGTAAATTTTTTACCGGGAAGCAACGAGTTTCCTACCCCGCCGTATCCAGTAGGGATACCGTAGCCGTTGATGTTAAGACCATTAATACTAACAGACTGGTTCATTGAACTGTTAAGTTGCATATTCGTGCTTCTTGGCTGGCAAGAGTTTTGCGTACTGAATCCGATATATTGTGGCATTGTTTATCCCTTACCGTTAGCCATTGCTAGTAGTTGCTGCGGTGTAGCATTATTTATACGATTAACATTTTGTGCAACCTGTGCCTGGGTTGCCTCTGTTCTACCGTTAAGTGCTGCAATGTAACGCTTCTGTATAGCAATCCATTCTGCACCGTACTTAAGATCATAGAACTTCTGGTATGCCTCATCAATCTTAGGATCCCCAGGAGGCAATGTAGCGTCAAGCTTTTTGTATTCATTGAGTGCGGCTTTAATAACTGCAATTTTCGCATCAAAGGCAGCACCGGCTTCTTTGAATTCTACTTGTGCTTTTTGCGCTGCATCATCAATAGCTGATTTTGCAGTATCTGGAATTGATCCAACGAGATTAGGAGTCGGAATACCCGGATCACCTAACGTAGCACCAATCTGTTTAGTGATAGATGTTCTGTCTGTTGTGTTAAATCCTACCGAAGGAAGTGCGATTGCTCCCGGTGTTCCCCCTGCTAGTGCAGCGATAGCTGACTGCAATTCTGCAACTGCACCTACCGGAAGTCCAGCCGAAGCCAATGCAGTTAGACCGCCTAACTTGTTTGCTGCATCACCTAATGCTCCGTTCAATGCTCCAGCTGCACCATTCAATACACCGGTAGCACTTCCTAATGCTCCTGATACACTACCTAATTTACCTGCAACTGAAGACAATGCTCCTGTTGCCGCAGTTACTGAAGATAGTCCGTTCATCGCAGCACTTGACGCAGACTTAATTGCACCTGTCAATGCGCTTGTGCCAGGAATAGTATTGGTTGCTCCAGGTGCCTGATTGACTACATTGCTGACAGTGTTGATACCGCCCGGAAGATTACTTAAACCGCTTGCAAGTGCGGATGACGTTGCAGCAGAAGCACCTTGCTGAATAGAAGAAGCTGCATTA
>Ga0114978_10002861_pt1 | contig 14213 bp, 12 predicted proteins | sample S_140212_EF_Meta_FD_87027 | JGI IMG/M metagenome (GOLD analysis project Ga0114978, IMG submission 87027) | Freshwater microbial communities from Lake Simoncouche, Canada to study carbon cycling - S_140212_EF_MetaG | ecosystem: Environmental > Aquatic > Freshwater > Lake | place: Lake...
AATCAGATGGTGCAGGTTTCTCATGGGCTCAAGTGCCGCATCTCGGACATTCAAACGCGCTTTGACCAAATTACCCAGCTCCAAAAACCGCATGCCCAATCTGTAGGTGCCCGATTCGGGTCGATCAATATAGTGACCCAGGGCCAAGTCGTTCAAAATACGGTGGGCAGTCGAGGGGTGGAGTTGCGTTTTTTCGCTGATTTCTTTAAGGCTCATGGCCTCTTGTCTAGAGGCCAGCAAGTCCATGAGTTTGAAGATTCTCCCAATGACTTGAATGGCAGGTGTCTGAGGGCTTGGGTCTGAGGGGAGCGTGTTTGCCATGACACCATCTTAACTGTTTAATGACCCTGGGCCTGCAAACTTAGGCCACATCAACCCATTGCCCATGTTCCAGGACTTGGAAAGGTTTAAACAAAGACTTGTATCTCATCTTTGCACTTTCGTTGATCAAGTAGCCTAAATAGACATAGGGCAAGTTCATTTGACGCGCTTGTTCGATTTGCCACATGACACTAAAGACGCCAAAACTGCTTTGACTCTCGGGTTCAAAAAACGTATACACCGCTGACAAGCCGTCATTCAAAACATCCAAAATCGAGACCATTTTCACCTCTGAGTGGCCCGTTTGGGGATCGGTTTGTCTGAACTCAACCAGTCTGGAGTTGACACGGGATTGGAGGAGAAACTGTGCGTACTGCTCCACGCTGTCTTGATCCATGCCGCCACCTTCGTGGCGGCTGATCTGATAGCGCAGGTACAAGTCGTAATGCGCTTGAACAAAATTCAATCGCATGGTGCGAACCTCAAGGGCAAGGTGGGCTTTGTAGGCTCTTTTTTGGCTGCGATTGGGTTGGTACAAGTCAGCTTTGATCCGAAGGGGTAGGCAGGCTTGGCAATCATCGCAATGGGGTCGATAGGTGAACAAGCCCGAACGTCTAAAGCCCTGGGTGACCAGGTCTGAATACACATCGCTGTTGATCAAGTGTCCGGGAGAGGCGACTTGTGACCTTGCGTCACGATCGCTCAAGTAACTGCACGGATAAGGGGCCGTGGAGTAGTACTGTAAGCTTTGAAGGGGGAGGTCCTTTAAGTGCGTCACGATCAGGTTCAAGAGAGTGATGAAAGGCGAGGGCGAGTCAATATCTCTTGCCAGTATATCGGCTTAAAAATCCAAAGAGGCGCCTTTTGATTCAATTGTGGTGAAATTCTATTTAAAAAATCTGCTCTTTCGATGGTCTGCCCGCCCAATGAACTCAAATGGGCTGTTTTTTGTTGACAGTCAATGAGCTCAATCCGGTGGTGCTTGGCAAATGCCACCAAAGCACTGAGTGCAATTTTTGAGGCGTCGGTTTGCAAAGTGAACATGGATTCCCCAAAAATGGCGCGCCCTATGTTGACCAAGTAAAGCCCGCCCACCAAAACCCCGTCTTGCCAAGTCTCAATGCTATGGGCGAGACCCGCCAAATGCAGTTGATGGTAAGCCTCTAACATTTCGGGCGTGATCCAAGTCCCCCCCTGTCCCTCTCGCTCCATGCCCGCGCAGTGTTCGATGACTCTTAAAAAAGCGCTGTCCATCTTGATTTCACAACCGGGCTTTTGAATGAAGCGTTTGAGGCTTTTTTTGAGTGACGCGCTCAACTTGAATTTGACAGGTTCCAACACCATTCTCGGGTCGGTGCTCCACCAAAGGACGGGCTGCCCTGGGCTGTACCAAGGGAATATGCCTTTTGTGTAGGCCTCTTGAAGTCGTTTCACGCTCAGGCCCCCACCCACAGCCAACAAGCCTGGAGCACTTGAATCCTTTCCCCATGCTTGATCGAGCGATGGAAAAGGCGTGTTGTCCTCTAAGACGACGATTGAAGGGCGTGAAGATTGATGCAGCATGGCTTACGTATAGGCTAGAGGCGAAGAGGGCGATGGGTAGCTTTTCATTGGGATTCATGGCATGATAGAGGGTTTTGAGAAGTCGATCAACGGTTGTCATCCATGGTTTGATCGACCGATTAGGCAAAGCTTAGGGCGTAGCCCCTCAAAAGCCACACATTCAACCTGTCTCAACAAGAAAAACCCGCCCACAAGGGCAAAGGGAAATTAAGCTGACATGTCTAGATCTTGGATCATTGATGTATTGAAGTTATTAGGTGCCCAATGCATCTTGCTCCATCACATCTCAATCTATGGCCCGATTGCGCAAGAGATCGGCGTTTTCTATCCCATCTTCATGGACGAATTCTCAGACCTGACTCGATTGGCGGTCCCCATTTTTTTGGTGACATCGGGCTACTTGGTGGCCAAGTCCATTAGCCAAATGAGAGAGGTTCACTTTGGAGATTTGTTGCTCAAACGGTATGCTCGATTGGCTCCGTTTTATCTCCTGAGCTTGTGCATATGTGTGATTGCTGGTGTTTTATTACACGATTATTTATGGGGTACATGGGTACCGGAGGTGCCCACTTGGGGAGGCTTTATTGCGCACGCGCTGTTTTTGCAAGGCTTGCTGGATGTGCCATCGATCTCTTCAGGTGTATGGTATGTGGCCATCGATTTTCAGTTGTTTGCTTTGACCATTTTTATGGCCTATCTCTTTTCTTCAAGAGAAAAAATCCGTGTTGACAATGCCAAGCTCAAACTGAGTTTGGCCCTTTTGGCTTTGTTGTCTTTGTGGGTTTTTAATCGCTTTGAGTCCTTGGACAACTGGGCGATTTACTTTATGGGTTCCTACATTTTGGGCATGCTTGCACATTGGGCGCATGAGGGAGTCATCAACAAAAGACTTTATTTGTTGGTTGGGTTCTTGGGTGGGTTGTCTGTGTTGTATGAGCCTCGCATTCGCATTGCACTGGCCTTGTGTATCTCCATGGGATTGTTTCTGTGGGCGCAAGACAGGGGTGAGTTTTTATCCCATCGCATCAAATCCGTCTTGTCGTTATTGGGCGACTCAGCTTACGCGGTCTTTTTGAACCACTTTGTCTTGATTTTGGTGTGGAGTTCAATTTGGGACTGCTTTGAAATGGAGGGTCTGAAGAGCGCGTCTGCCATGGTGCTTTTTTATTGGCTCACATGCGTGGCTTGGGGACTTTATTTGCATCTTAAAATTGAATCGCACATCTCAACGCTTCAATGCACGCCATTGGTCAACCTACTTCAACGAGTTGGCTATCAAAAGGCGACGGAACTTTATAAAGCCATTTGAAGCCTGATGGGGGTCTTTGGACTTTCATTTTTTTTGAGGGTGAAAGCCCGGTAGCTTCATGCAAATAGGTGCTAAGCGCTTTATGCTTAGAGTAAAACTTGGGTAACTCCTAATACAACTGCTTGTAGATACAGAGATTTAAGCCGTCCGTAACGTTTATACTGCGCTTGTGGTGAAGGCGTGTGGTCATTTGTTTTAAATTCATCGGTTTGAGAGTCTGAGATGAGGCATCAAATCAGTTATTTTCCAGTTATTTTGAGTTGGGGTCCACTTTTCAATGAAGATCAAAACAGTTCTCACAGGCTTGGTGACCTTAGGGGTCCTTGGCGGTTTGGTTTATTATCGTTTGAACCCCAAGGAGGACGAGACTGCCAAAGCCCCCAACGAACCCGCTGTCACCCTTCAAACGGTTGTGTACAAAGACGTGCCCGTTAACTTAAGCCTCAATGGAACCATCACTTCGATCAGAACGGTGGATGTGAGGTCTCAAATCACCAACACCGTCAAAGAGGTGAGGGTTCGCGAGGGACAATTTGTCAATCAGGGGGACATTCTTTTTGTGTTGGACACCAGGAGCGACAAAGCCAATGTTGAAAAATTGTCCGCTCAATTGTTGCGTGACAAGGCCTTGGCCGCAGACCAAGATCGTCAATATGCCAGAGCACAAGAGTTAAGGCTCAAGAACTTTGTCTCTCAAGGCTCGGTTGACACCAACATGAGCCAGCGCGATGCGCAAATGGCCTTGGTCGCGTCCGATGAAGCAGCGCTTGAGGCGGCCAAAGTGGCGCTGGATTTCAACACCATTCGGGCGCCTATTTCGGGTCGCACGGGGGTGATCAATATATTCCCAGGCACTTTGGTGCTTCCCCAAACAGTCAGCCTGCTCACGATCACACAGCTTGACCCCATCAGTGTTCAGTTCACGGTGCCCGAGACTCAGTTGGCCAAGTTGCAAGCTGCATTGAAGTCCTCCTCCTTGTCGCAAGGCGCCAGCAACGTAGAGGTCAAAGTACCCAATACCAGCAAAACCGTTTCGGGGCATCTGTATTTTGTCGACAATTTGGTCGACCCAAGCTCTGGCACCATCAAAGCCAAAGCCAGGTTTGAAAATAAAAACAGCGATTTGTGGCCTGGGCAATTTGTTCAAACCAAAGTCAGCTTAGGTGTGATGAAAGATGCCTTGTCCATTCCCTCCAAGTCCATTGTCAACAGCCCAAATGGCAAGTTTGTGTATGTCGTGGGTGAAGACCGCATTGCCAAGCAAAAGCCGATCAAAGAGCTTTATGTATATGGTGAGTCCATGGCGGTTGAAGGGCTCAGTGAAAACGATGCAGTGGTTGTAGAGGGCAAACAAAACGTCAGGCCAGATGCCAAGGTCAGGGTCATCACGCCAGGCGCACCCAAGCCTGGTGGGGCCGATGCCAAAGGCGCTCCCGCCAGTCCCACTGAAGCGCAGTCCAAAGAAAAGACAGCCCCTGGCTCAGTGCAGAGTGCTGAAAAGGACAAAGCGCCCAATGGTGCAAAGCCCAGCGAAGTACCCTCCACGGCGAAATAAGCCAAGTCCTGTATGAACATTCCACAGCTTTGTATTCAACGCCCGGTGATGACGGTGCTTTTGAGTGTGTCTACCGTTTTGGCGGGCATGCTTGCTTACTCAAAGATCCCCATCTCCGCCTTGCCAAGTTACAACACACCTGTGATCAGTGTGGGCGCCAGTTTCCCGGGCGCCAGCCCCGAGACCATGGCGGCCTCGGTGGCCTTGCCTCTTGAGAAGCAATTCTCCACGATTGATGGCATCAACGTGATCAGTTCGACCAGCATTTTAGGTTCAACCACCATCACCCTTGAGTTCAATTCAAACAAGAATATTGACCTGGTCGCCGTAGACGTGCAAGCCGCTTTGTTGCGCGCTCAAAGAAGCTTGCCCATTGAGATGACCACGCCTCCAAGCTACAGGAAGGTCAATCCAGCGGATGCGCCGGTCCTCTTTGTCGCCTTGACCTCTCCTTCATTGAGCTTTTCAGAGCTCAACGATTATGCGGAAAACTTGATTGCGCCCACCATCTCCACCATCAATGGCGTGGCGTTGGTCAATGTCTATGGGCAAAAGCGATTTGCCGTTCGAGTCAAGGCCAATCCCCAGTCTCTTGCCAGTTATGGACTCACCATGGATGATGTGTTGACCGCTGTCAATTCGGCCAACTCAAACACCCCGGTCGGTATTTTGGACGGCCCCAAGCAACTCTTGACCATCACCTCCAACAAGCAATTGACCAAGTCCAGTGAGTTTGCCAATTTGGTCATCAGTACACGCGCCAATGGCGTGGTCAGACTCAGGGATGTGGCAAGTGTTCAAGACAGTTATGAGTCCGTTCGAACGCAGGCCAGTTACATGGGCAAAACGTCCATCATTTTGGCCATTCAACGACAGCCCAAAGCCAATACGGTAGAAGTGATTGACAACGTTCAAATGCTTTTGCCAGGCTTAAAAGCTCAAATGCCGTCCTCGGTTGATATCTTGCCCTTGAACGACAGATCTATTTCAATTCGAGAGGCCATTCACGACGTGAAGTTGTCCTTGGCCTTGACGGTGGTCTTGGTGATCTTGGTGATCTTGATGTTCATCAGGCGCGCAGTGGCCACCATCATCCCAACGCTCAGTTTGCCAGTGTCCTTGATAGGCGCTATTGGTTTACTGTATGCGCTTGGCTATAGCTTAGACAATATTTCACTTTTAGGTATTACCTTGGCTGTGGGCTTGGTGGTGGACGATGCGATTGTGATGCTTGAGAACATTGTGCGCCACATTGAGGACGGCATGTCGCCCATGGAGGCCTCACTCAGAGGCGGCAAGGAGATGGCCTTTACCATCATCTCTATTTCAGTGTCCTTGGTGGCTGTGTTTATTCCCATTTTCTTCATGCCCGGTGTGATTGGACTGCTCTTTCACGAGTTCGCCGTGGTCGTGGGCTTGTCGGTTTTGGTTTCGGCTGTCGTGTCTTTGACTTTGGTGCCCATGTTGTGCAGTCGTTTCTTGCCTGCGCATCACTCGGCTCACGGCGCTCACGAACAAGAGAACGTGTTTGGGCGTTGGTTTGAAAATGCTTTTAAGTCCTTGCTTAATGCCTACACCAGCAGCCTGGACGTGGCTTTGCATCACCGCAGATGGGTGCTGTTTGTGGCTTTCATCACCTTTGTGTTGACTGCATGGCTCTTTGCCATCAGTCCCAAGGGTTTCTTTCCCGAAGAGGACATTGGTCAAATTCAAGTCACCACTGAAGCTGCGGAAGATATTTCATTTACCGAGATGGTCCGCATTCAAAATTTGATCGCTTTGCGCTTACAAGAAGATCCCAATGTGGCCTACGTGTCCACCTTTGTGGGTTCAGGCTCATTTTCTTCCTCCCCCCTTAATTCGGGACGCATGTTCATCTCGCTCAAGCCTTTGAGTCAGAGACCTAAAATCCAAGAAGTGATTGAAGGGCTTCGAAAAAGAGCGCGTTATCCTGGATTTGCCGTTTACATGCGACCGGTTCAAAACTTGCAGCTCGGTGGCAAGGTCAGTAAGTCCAGGTACCAATACGTCCTTCAAAGTGTGAGTGCGGATTCTTTGAACGAGTGGTCCAACAAGCTTCAACAAAAGATGCGTGGGGACCCCACTTTTAGAGATGTCACGAGTGACTCGCAACTCAGAGGCCTTCAAGCCAATGTGATCTTTGACCGCGACAAGGCAGGACAGCTCGGTGTGCAAACCCAAGAGATCCGCTCAGCCTTGTACAGCGCCTTTGGAGACCGTCAGATATCGACCATCTTCACCCCAGTCAGCAGCTACTTGGTGATCATGGAGGCTCCAGAGGACTTTAGGAAGTTTGAGGATCAAATTGGTAACATCTATGTGAGATCGAAGTTGACTCAGCAAGTCATTCCATTGTCCAGCTTGGTCACGGTGACCAGAGGCGTGGGCCCCACCGCGGTCAATCACCAAGGTCAATTGCAAGCGGTCACGATTTCCTTTAATTTGGCGCCCGATGTCCCACTTGGGGATGCCACGAAAAAGATCTCCGTGTTCACACAAGACATTCAGCTGCCGGCTTCCATCATGACCAAGTACGGTGGCGATGCTGCCGTCTTCCAAGACACCCAGTCCAGTCAGGTGGTCTTGCTCGTGGCGGCGGTTTTGGTGATCTATGTGCTTTTGGGGGTTTTGTATGAAAGTTATATCCATCCCTTGACGATTTTGGCGGGCTTGCCTTCTGCGGCTGTGGGGGCGTTGATCTTTCTTTGGTATTTTAAAATTGATCTGACCTTGATTGCGACGATTGGTATTTTGATGCTCATTGGTATTGTCAAGAAAAATGCCATCATGATGATCGACTTTGCTCTGGATGCGCAAAGAAACAGGGGCTTGGATCCTGAGCTTGCCATTCGACAAGCTTGTAAGCTGCGTTTCAGACCGATTTTGATGACCACCTTTGCCGCACTCATGGGCGCTTTGCCCATCTCCTTGGGACTGGGAGCTGGGGCTGAATTGCGCGCCCCACTGGGCATTGCCGTGGTGGGGGGCTTGTTGTTCTCTCAGGTCATTACCTTGTACATCACGCCTGTGATTTATTTGTACCTTGACAAGTGGGCTGGCAAAGGCCCCTTGGTGATTCAAGAAGACTTGGAAATTTAAAGCGTCTTGATCGATTGAAAAACCCTTTTTTTTTATGGTTTTTACCGCGCCACAAGATGTCTCCAAATTGCTGTCACAGGAGATTTATTTTTTCAACGAAATATCCTCTGCTCTCTCAGGAGAGGGGGCTGATTTCTTACAGAATATGCAGGCGAATTGAGTTCACCTAGATAGAGGCATGGGTTAACCCTAGGGGGGCCAAATCATAAGAGTGATAAGCTTCAAAAAGATTTTTTTTACAGTGGAAAACCATGAAAATAACCGTCAATGAAAAAGCCCGAGAACTCGATGTTGAGCCAGACATGCCCCTGTTGTGGGCGTTAAGAGATGAGCTAGATATCAAGGGGCCAAAATACGGCTGTGGCATTGCGCAGTGCGGGGCCTGTACTGTTTTGCTCAATGGAGAGCCCGTTCGCTCATGCGCCTATCCGGTCTCTTCTGCGGTGGGTCAACAAGTGGTGACCTTGGAGGGCTTGGAGAAGAAGGGCAAGTTGCATCCCGTTCAGCAAGCATGGATTGATCATGAAGTGCCCCAGTGTGGCTACTGCCAGGGGGGTCAAATTTTGGCGGCGGTGGCGTTGTTGAAGAAAAAACCCAAACCAAGCGACCAAGACATTGATGCTGCGATGACCAATATTTGCCGTTGTGGTACCTACGCCAGAATCCGTTCAGCCATTCACGCTGTAGCAGCCAAGGGAGTTAAAGCATGAGTGAGCATCAAATCAATTCTTCCTCTGAAGTCTCTACTGCCCAAGACGGTGCTTCGCGTCGAGATTTTCTAAAAATTGGTGCCTCTGTGAGCGCAAGCGCTGGTGCATTTAGCATGGCGTTTTTTGTGCCCGAGCGCGCAAGCGCTGCAGACCCCAAGGGCGTGACCCCTGCGAACAACGACCCACAAAAGATCAACGCCTGGATTGAAATCCGTCCTGATGAGACGGTGATCATTCGTTATGCCAGGTCAGAGATGGGACAAGGCTCACGCACCTCTGCACCCATGCTGATCGCTGAAGAGCTGGAAGTGGATTGGAAGAGGGTCAAAGTTGAATATGCCTTGGCGCATGACAATTTGAAACAAAAGCGCGTCTACGGAGACATGGCATCGGTTGGCAGTCGCACGATTCGACTCTCGCAAGAGTACTTGAGAAAAGCCGGTGCGACTGCACGTGAGATGCTGATCGTGGCGGGTTCTCAGGCCATGAATGTGCCCTCCTCTGAATGCATTGCCAAGTTGGGCATGGTGATTCACCCAGCCAGCAAGAAAAGCATCAGCTACGGCAAGGTGGCCTTGAAAGCGGCCGAATTGACACCCCCAGCCAATGTCGCCTTGAAGGACCCCAAAGATTGGACTTTGGCGGGTAAATCCATCAAGCGGGTAGACATTCCTGACATCGTCACTGGAAGAATTCGTTACGGCGTGGACACACAACTGCCTGGAATGCTTCACGCAGCGATTGCTCAAAGCCCCGTCTTCAACGGCAAAGTCAAGTCCATGGATGGCTCCAAGGTGCAAAACCGAAGAGGCATTGTCAAGGTCTTGAACATGGGTAACTTTGTCGCTGTGGTGGCAGACAACTTTTGGCGTGCCAAAGAGGCACTCAAAGAAGTCAACATTGAGTGGGATGTGGCACCTGAGCACACCAAGCTGAACAATGCCTCTTTGCATGCTTTCTTTAAAGAGGGCTTGAGCCAGACTGAATTGGCTGTGGCCAGAAACGATGGCGATACCGCCAAAGCATTGGCTGCAGGCAAGGTCATCGAAGCCGAATACTTCACTCCTTTCTTGGCCCACTCGACCATGGAGCCCATGGTGTGTACCGCATGGCTTCAAGGCGAGATCCTAGAGATTTGGCCGTCCACGCAAAATGCCGAGAATTCTTTGGCCGCTGCTTCAACTGCCTCGGGTGTCAAGCAAGAGAACGTGAGGGTCTATCCCACGCAACTTGGTGGCGGTTTGGGTCGCAAGAGTCCTCAAGACTTTACCGTCCAAGCCGTTCGCATTGCCAAGGAAATGGCGGGCAAACCCGTCAAACTCCTGTGGACTCGAGAGGAAGACATGCAGCACGATTTTTATCGTCCCGCATCTTTGGTCAAGTTGGCGGCCACTCAAAAAGCCGATGGCAACATCGATGCCTTGCACATTCGAGTGAGTGCGCCTTCAATCATTGCGTCCCTTTTGAAGCTGCCCCTGCCTAAAGGAGTAGATCCTCAAGCGGTGGCTGCTTTTGAAGACCACCCTTATGCCATTTCCAATTCATTGGTCGATTACGCCCAACGCAACTCCAACATCCCAGTGGGCTTTTGGAGAACGGTTGGACACTCACAAAACCCCTTTGTGCGTGAGTCGTTCATCGATGAGTTGGCCCATGCGGCAGGGAAAGATCCATTGGCATATCGCCTGGCCAATTTGCCTGAGAAAAATTTCAGGGACATCGCCATTTTGAAAGCGGTCACCAAGGCGGCCAACTACTCTGCACCTTTGCCCAAAGGCGTCTTCAGAGGGATTGCCGAGACCGATGGATACGGCAGCTGGACGGCCTGCGTGTGTGAGCTCTCGGTCAATGACCGTCAAGAGGTGAAGATTCACCGCATCGTGATTGGTATTGATCCCGGTTATGCGGTCAATCCCGATAACATTGCAGCTCAGTTGCAAGGCAGTGTGGTGCACGGTTTGAGTGCGATTTTCTGGGGCGAGATGATCGTCAAAGAAGGACGCATTGACAATTCCAATTTCCATGATTACCGTCTCATGCGTTTGAATGAGATGCCCAACGTGGAAACGGTCATTGCGCCCACTGGGGGATTTTGGGGTGGTGTGGGTGAGCCCGCACAAGCGCCCTTGGCTGGTGCAGTGGCCAACGCCCTCTTTAATGCCACGGGTAAGCGCGTGCGTTCTTTGCCATTTAAAAATCACGGCTTCTCACTTGCCCGAGTAAGAACCTGAGCGTTGAATCCTTCTTTGCATGGAAGTGAAATTCTTTCGTGTTGAGCATTTTCAACTCATGGACCCCAGATTGTGTGGAGCAGCCTGGGGTTCATTTCTTTGGGGCTTGAGAAGGGGGGGAGAACCCCTTTGAGACCTTGGTTTATTGCAGGCGTGCAGGCGCCCTGGATCACTCAATACTATAAAATCAAAATGTTCAAGCAGGTTTTATCAAAATGTTTTTCATGGCTTTGTGATGAGTGTATTGTCAACTTCTAAAAGAAAGCTCTTGCTTGGCTTGTCCCTGGGTGGATGGGTCTTGGGTCAAAACACGCATGCACAAAACATGACCTCAGGGCGTTTGAGGTCCATGGAGGAAATGTTGCGTGGCATTGAGAGCTACCCCAGAGTGCTTAAAACGCCCCTAGAGACCAAGGTGAAGTTGTACATCCCCATGCTTGCAGACAATGGCAACTCGGTGCCTGCCAATGTTTTGGTGGACTCTGCCATGACTCAATCTGAGCACGTCGAGTCTTTGTATCTCTTGTCTCAAAGAAATCCGGTTTTGATCATGGCGCATTTTCACATGGGGCCTTGGTGCGGCCGGGCTGAGGTCAACACGCGTCTCAGACTTGCCGGCAGTCAAAAGGTCATGGCCTTGGCGAAAATGTCGAACGGCAATTGGCACTACCACATGGCGGAGGTGATTGCGACCGAGTCGGCCTGTGTAGAAGCTTCTGAGAGCTAAGGATGAGTTTGCAAATGAATGCCCGATTGACCTGGCCACAGAACATCAACAGTGGAGATGTGATCAAGTTGCGCCTTTTGATTCAGCATCCCATGGAGACGGGTTATCTCCAAGACTTCACGGGTCACTACATTCCTAGAAACGTCATTCAGTGGGTCAAGGCCACCTACGATCAAAGGGAAGTGTTTCATGTCCAAACCTCTTCAGGTATTGCGGCCAATCCATTTTTTGAGTTCTATTTGAAGGCAAGTGTCAGTGGCCTCATTGTGGTCAATTGGTTGGATGACTTGGGCAACGAGGGTGAACTCAAGCAACTCCTGCCAGTGAAATGAAAACAGTTCGACTGGCCCTCACTTTCATCTACGCCTTCTTGGCCATTGAACTTCTCGCACAGGATCATTACCCCTCTAAATCCATCAAGTTGATTGTGGGTTTCTCTCCAGGGGGCGCTGCCGATGGCATTGGACGAGCTTTGGCTGAGAGCTTGACGCAACGCTTGGGGCAACCCGTTGTGGTGGAGAACCGAGCGGGTGCCAATGGCAACATTGCTGCAGAAGCGGTTGCCAAATCCTTGGGCGATGGTTATACGCTTTATTTCCCCTCCATCGGTCATGCAGTCAATCCGGCTTTGTACAAAGGTTTGAACTTTGACCCTCTCCTAGACTTCACCCCCATTGGAGGCGTTTTATCAGCGCCCAATATGCTGGTGGTTCCAAGCAGCTCGGCTTTTAAAAATTTGAGTGAACTCATCGCGTACGCCAAAGTCAATCCCTCTAAATTGACATTTGCTTCAAGTGGAAATGGCACATCGGTGCATTTATCAGCGGAGTTGTTTGCAAGAATGGCAAACATCTCTCTTTTGCACATCCCCTACAAGGGCACGGGAAGTGCGATGCCGGACTTGATTTCAGGTCAGGTGGATATGAGTTTTCCAAATATTCCAAGTGCCTTGGTGCAGGTCAAGGCCGGGAATCTTCGAGCCTTGGGCGTGACATCGGCTTTGCGTTCAAGTGCAGCGCCTCAAATCCCCACACTCGCAGAGTCTGGTGTTGCTGGGTACGAAATGTCGACTTGGTACGGACTCTTGGCGCCTGCCAAATTGCCGTCTTTCATTCGAACACGGCTCAACAGCGAGTTGCAGTTGATTTTAAGCAACCCTCAGTTCAAAACCAAACTGCAATCCCAAGGCGCAGACCCCATGCCTGGAAGCGCAGAGCAGTTTGAAGGTTTTATCAAGTCTGAGATGGAGCGGTGGAAAAAAATCATCGAACAAGCCAAAATTTCAATTGACTAGTTTCATTGCATTGAGCCGCCGCTCAATTGAGCTTATGGGGGTTTAGAGTTCAAATATTTTTTGTGGAAACGCGTGCAGTCTCTCTGACGCATCTCGCTCACCCACCAAGAAATCATCACAAGACCAACTGTAGGTTCTGTCTGTGGTGTAAGTAGGGTGAGCGGACATGACCATGTTTTTGGCAATTTTCATGGTCTCATCCATTCTGACCAAAGGTCTCTCGACCATGTCGTAGCCTTGTCCATGGCTGTGGAGCCTTTTCTCTTCAGGGCGCCCATTTTCTCGCATGTATTGATTGTATGCATGCCAGATGTCTGCACAGTCGGCGCCGGGTTTGAGGAGTGAGGCGGTGAACTGTTGTGCTTTAAGGACAAACTCATACTCCTCCTTCATCTCGTTTGATGCTTGGCCTAAAACACAAGTTCTGCCAAGCTCGGTGTAAAAACCACCCGCCCCAGAGTTCTCAATCAAGAGGGTGAATTGATCGCCCTCTTGGATCATGCGGTTTTGCTGATGTCGGTTGGCAAAAACAGGGGGCACGCCCATGGGGCTTGAGGCACACAGGAAAAGCCCCTGTTCGCTGCCGTGCTCGTGACCCACGTGTTCTGCAATGGCAGCCACTTGAAGGTCTGTCATGCCGGGGCGTATTTGGTCAAAGACGGCTTGCATGGCGGTGTCTTGCATGAGGGCTGCACGGCGTAAAAAGGAAATTTCTTCCTCGCTTTTGATGCATTTGATCTGATCCACCAGATCAGACTCGTCACTGAAAATGGCGTTGGCCAAAGAGCCTTTTTGCAGGGTATCGATCAAAGCGTAGGAGATGGCTGCAACACCGAGCATGCCAATTCTTGCGTGTGCGTATTTGGCGAGTGCTTTTTCTGCAAGCTTGGCATCATAGGACGCGGTGAAATGGGCCGATGCATAGCTGGGTGTGCCCATGAATGTAGATACACCACGACGCAAGAGGTCATCTTCATGGGCAAATTCGCGCACCATGTTGAACGGGCCTTGGCCAATCACGGTCATGCGATCATCAACTGGAAAAATCACCGTCACACAGTAGCCGTTGGTGGCAGGCACGTCGGTGAAGTATTTGACGTAGCCGCCCATGAAGTCGTTGTTGGCTTGCATCAGCAGCACATCGATGCGTCGCTCTCGCATGGCGGCCCTCACCGCATCCCACCTTCTTTGAAGCTCGGCGCTTGAGATGGGTGAGTTGATTTTTTCCAATAGATCGTTCATGTGAAGCTGTCCTGAGTGAGTGAGTGTGTGTGTGTGTGAAGAGGTGAGTTGGGTTTTAACTCGCACGGGGTTGGGCCACTTTCACCACATTGATCATGTGATCGAAGTCCCCTCGCTCAAAGCATTGAAGATTGGTTTGAA
>Ga0114978_10002863_pt1 | contig 14205 bp, 5 predicted proteins | sample S_140212_EF_Meta_FD_87027 | JGI IMG/M metagenome (GOLD analysis project Ga0114978, IMG submission 87027) | Freshwater microbial communities from Lake Simoncouche, Canada to study carbon cycling - S_140212_EF_MetaG | ecosystem: Environmental > Aquatic > Freshwater > Lake | place: Lake...
ATTGGAATAGTCAGCTTGAACAAAAACTAACAGAGCAAGTTACTAGAGAACCAATGTCTGCTGTTGACGGTTATGATAGTTATACAGGATCTGAAGGTGGATACGATTACGACCAACAAGGTAGCTTTGATGTGGGCAGTGATTATGGGTAATAGTATCTGACCGGTTATAACATCCTTATTATACCTCAGAAATAACTGGATGTCAAGAGTTTTTTTGTAATAAATAACAGATAAAAGGAAAACTCAATGGCTAAAAAGTTACCATCATCACTAAACAAAACGACTTATAGGGACTTTGATCTCTCTTTTAAGAAGCATCCTGTCACAGGAAAGCTCTTGATGAAGAAGGACGATGAGGCTGTAAAGCAGGCTGTTAGAAATTTAGTTCTAACAAACAAATACGAGAGACCATTTCAACCAGAATTTGGTGGAGATGTCAGATCAAAACTATTTGAAAACTTTTCGCCATTTATCCAGTCAAACATGGAAAACAGAATCAACACCACGCTCAAGAATTTTGAGCCTCGTGTAAAAATTATGGATGATATTGGCGTTGATACTGTTAGCGTTTTACCATACCCAGACTACAACGGCATGAATGTTACGATTCGGTTCAAAGTAATTGCTTCATTAAGCGACATTTCGCTAGATATCAATTTAAATAGGGTTCGCTAATGGCTGCTAATACCGATCTCATTGTAACAGGATTAGATTTTGCGTCGATTCGCGCTAATCTACGCAATTTTATGGCCGCAAAGCCGGAATTTACCGACTACGATTTTCAAGATTCGGCTATCGGCACACTGATTGACCTTCTTGCATATAACACATATTATCAAGCGTTCTATGCGAATATGGCCACAGCCGAAGGATTTCTTGATAGCGCACAGATTTATGAAAGCGTGGTTTCGCGTGCCAAAGCTATAGGATATGTTCCGTCGTCTGCGCGTGGTGCTACAGCCAATCTGCAAATTATTTTTACCAACAGTTTTTCCAATGCGACATTCCGCTCAATAACAATTCCTAAGAATACCAGATTCACTACATCCGTCAATGGCACAGCATTTAAATTTGTGACACCACAGACGTACACAATCACTGCCAACTCTGTTGGTGGTTTTTCTGGATATATTAATATCACAGAAGGTGAACCACTGACGCACAGATTCCTTTTCAATCGCGCATCAAATACCTCATTTGTTTTGCCAAACGAAAATGTTGATACATCAAGCATAACCGTATCTGTAACTATGTCAGGCAATACGCAAACGTACACACGCGCAGACGACATTCTAACAGTTAATTCAAGTTCAAAAATTTATTATGTCGAAGCGGATCGCGGATACAAATATAAGGTAGCATTTGGTGACGGCGTGTTTGGTTATTATCCAGATACATCAAGCGTTGTGCAAATATCATACCGAGTCTGTAATGGTGAAACGTGCAATGGTGTTAAGAATTTTAGTTTAGTTGACTCTACGATTGCTGGTCAATCAAGCATTTACATTTCACCAATAGGCCGCGCATCTGGTGGTGCAGCGGTAGAAAATATCGAATCTGTTCGCCGTAATGCGCCACTAGCATATGAAACACAAAATCGTGCCGTAATCAATAACGACTATGAACGTATTCTTTTGCGAGATAATCCAGACATTCAAGCAATCAGCACATGGGGTGGAGAAGACAACAGCCCACCAATATATGGTAAAGTCTTCGTGTGCGCGAAGCCAAAAATTGGCAATATTTTTTCAACAAGCCGTAAAGATACGATTAGATTGAATCTTAAAAAATATAACGTACAATCAATCGACGTTGAAATGGTAGACCCAACATATCTCTATGTGATACCGAGCGTAATTTCTCGCGTGGACCTGCGCGGAACCACACTCACACCAGGCGAACTTGCTGATAAAATTGCGAGAAAAATTAAAAGCTATGAAACTACACAATTAAATACGTTCGGTAAGCGTTTTCGTTTTTCAAAGTTTCTGGAAATGATTGACACAGCCGATGATGCAATAACAACATCTGACGCCACAATCCGAACAAAAAAGATGTTTATCCCGTCTTTGACTACGCCAAGCACATATACGCTAAGATTCAATCATCCTATTCAGGGCCTCGGTGGTTATATTGACGGTATTCCAAATAACATAAGTTTGGGCACCATCACATCATCACCATTTACCTTCAAAGGATATCCAAATTGCTATTTTGACGATAATGGATATGGCACACTTCAAATTTATTATCCAATTGCTGAAAACACAACCGCTGAAGTTTTGTCGCGAAATTATCTATCGTATAATGCTGGAACAGTTAATTATGAAAAAGGTATAGTAACTTTAATATCGTTTTTACCACAAGATTTTATTGGTGATACAATTTCAATTGTTGCTGCGCCAACAACAACAAACATTGTTCCTATTCGAAATCAAATTCTGCTAATGGCACAATCAAAAGTGCAAGTTATTGATGATCTTTCTGGAAATGTAGTAGCTAACGTGACGAGCATCGAAACGATTGGTCAAACACAATCATCTGTAATTCCAGGCGGAAGGTTAAATAACTTCTAAGATGGCAACATATACAGTAAGTGTCGGAGAATTTTTAACGCTATCAGCAGATCCATTTGCAACATGGACTGCTGGCGTTCAAATCACAGCAAACGTCGCGCTTTCAGCCGTGCAGGGTGGACCGGTTTGGAATCTTAGTGTTACTGAAAGAGCAACTGCAAATAGCATTCAGTCTGTTCAGGTAAATGCTGGCGCCGCTGTTACTGCAAACGTATCTCTTACCGATACTCCTAAAGTCATAACTAACATCGTTGAAGCTATGGCAATTGCTGAAACGGTTGTCGGTGCAGGTATATACCCAGCAAACATATCCGAAAGCGTAACTGCCACAGATTTATTCGTTCGTGTTATTCCTGTTGACATATTTGAATCTGTCAATCTGGTTGATTATCCTGTATATGAAAACCATGTAATATCTGGTGCTGAAAACGTATATCGTAAAATTTCACCTAAGATTGAAATGCAATTCCCTGGGTTTATTCGTGAAGATGGACCACAGTTTGTTTCATTTTTAAAAGGTTACTACCAGTTTGCTGAGCAGCAAGGAATGGCAATTGATGCCATTCGTGGACTACAAGATAATCAAGACGTAGATCGTTCGCTCGATATGTTTATCGCATATTTTAGACGCGAATTTATGCCGAACATACCGAAATATGTGATGGCAGATCAGCGTTTGATGACAAAGTATATCAGAGAATTTTATAGAACGCGTGGTTCTGATGATTCATTCCGCACAATTTTCCGTGCGATGTTCAATAAAGAAATTGAGTTCTATTATCCTGGTCAAGATATTCTTCGTGCTTCTGATGGTCGTTGGGTAAGAGAGACTGTTGTTCGTGTTGGTACGCCATATAATAAAGTACCAACAGTTATGACTGGTACTACAATAACAGGTTTAACATCTCGCGCAGTCGCTCGCGTAGAAAATATTCAAGTCATTGAAGCATCTGGTATTTTGGTGTACGACCTAACAATTCAAGCCATATCAGGATTATTTGTCGATGGTGAGGTTGTTGCGGATCAATACGGCAATACAGCTACGATTAATAATCAGCTCGGTTCGTTGACTGGTATCAATGTTCTACAGGGCGGCGCTTATCACTCGTCGGGTGGATCATACCACGAAAAAGGTGACCTTGTTGAAATTAACGGCGCAGCATCAACTGAGCCAGCATATGGTATCATTGAGCAGGTAAGCAATAAGAGTGCCGTTGAAGTTGTGTTGACTGACGGCGGTTCTGGATATACTAAAGAACATACTGAAATTATCGTTGAAGGTGGATCTGGTGAAGGTCTAGATGTTCGTATTGCTTCATGGACACTCACACCCGTAAGCACAGCGGTTAATAGTGATCCTATCGGTCCTATGGCCGAAGTTATGATTGGTGCACCAAACTATTTTGTGTCGATGGGATCCAATACTGCTACCGTGTCATCTAAACTGACAGGCAGATTGACATTCTCGACCACATCAAATACCGTCTTTGGTATCGGAACTGCGTTTGAAACGCAATTGCAGCCTGGATTATTGGTACGTATTGATGGTCAAGCAAATACTCTTCGTGTCCATACCGTTATAAGTGATACGAGTTTTGTGTCTGTGTTTAGACCAGGCGGCAGCTTTGTTGCTCCTGGCGCTGACGCATATATCAGACTTGCTGCGGCTAATGTAGATTCAACACTACAGACAGCATTTGCATTCTCTACGACAGGAACATATTCAGTCAACTCTATCTCTATTATCAATCCTGGATATAACTATGAGACATTACCAACGATTCGTATTGTTGATGATACCACATCAATTCTAAACATCGACGACGGTTTTGGCGGATTTATTGGTAGAAATGCTACCGTAAGTACCGACTATGCTCCTGGTTCAATTGTGAGTATTGCTCTCACATCTACTGGCGCCAACTTCAACCGAAACGAACTTGCTACAATTCAAAACGTAACACAAGGTAATAGTGTCATCATTCAGGCCACACCAGGCAATCGTGGTACCACATACCGTAAATTAAAGACAACATTCAATGGCGCTGGTGCACCACTAGTATCTGGTGTTAAAAGTCTACCTGGTCGTTATACCGACACCAAAGGATTCTTGTCTTGGAACAATAAGATCCAAGACAACTATTATTATCAGGAATTCTCATACGTTGTACAGATAAATGAGCTTGTTAATAAGTACCGTGAGATTATCAAAAACTTGGTGCATCCAGCTGGCACAAAAATGTTTGGTACTTATACCATTCGTTCTGGTGCTACATTACCATTCACGCTCGCACAGTCCAGTTCTAACATCCACAATGTCAGAAATCTTGAACCAGTATATGCAACTGAAATTGTTTCTGGCACTAAGATTACGACCGATTCATCATTGGGTAATGAGATTAATCCTAATGAAATTCTTGCCGCATTCGTGTCTAAGGATGTTGATATTGGAACAGAAGTTGCTACAGCGAATGGTAATCCATCTGTCACAGTCAGATTCCTAGGTCTCGGCACAGCAAATGTTGCCACAACTGATTCGTTTGGTGGCACCGGTATCTATCCAGGCACGTCTGATGAAAGCATTGCAACCAGTGATGAGCAGTCTGCCATTGGTACATATCCAGGATCAACAACCGAACCTGTTACGACCACACACACACAGACTGCGATTGGTACATATCCAGCAGACGGCACAGCAAATACCGCAGTTTCAGATGCGCCATCAGCTATCAAGATTGTTCTCGTCAATGGAACTTATGTTCAGGTTACTATGGCCAACAATATCGCATCCTTCTACGACTCAGCTACAATATCAGCTTACGACCCATTTGTTATCGACGCACTCAATGGTACACCACGCCTGGTACGTATCGCAAAAGGTATTCCGTGGTTTGCGAACAATGCGCTTAGAGCAAACACAGGAAATATTCAGGTTGGTGGCGTAGGAACAGCTATAATTGCAGCGGCCATAGGCAGCGGCAGCACGACTACATATCAAGTCAATGCGATATTCTCGAATACCTACCTGACACTTCGCACAAATTATGTTCCAGTCACATCCAACGCGACATTTGCTTACAGCGTGGGATAATATATAAATAGGTAAGCTAAATAGCTTAGACAAATTCCATTAATCAGAGGAGAAAAAAATGGAAAAGATTGATGCAAATATTATGACAGACGCTTCCGTTATTCGTGGCGGCGGTATGAACGAAGACGTAAACGTAACCGGTTTCTATATGGTCTCATGCGTTGACGAAGCTGGTAACGTAAAGTGGTCAGATGAGTTTTCAAATCTCGTAACCACAGTTGGTAAGAATGACCTCCTAGACAAGTATCTAGCTGGTTCCGCTTATACCGCTGCTTGGTACATGGGCCTAATCAGCTCCACATCTTACACAGCCGTGGCTGCTGGTGACACAATGTCATCACACACAGGTTGGTTGGAAGCTGGCGCTACCTATAACCCAACATATTCACAGGCTGCGCGCCCAACTCCATCATGGTCAGCCGCATCGTCTGGATCTAAGGCCACATCGGCTGCGGTTTCTTTCTCTATCACTTCTTCTGGTACTGTCAAGGGCGCGTTCTTGAACTCGGTATCAACCAAGGATGGCACAACTGGCATTCTTTACTCAGTAGGTCTATTCACTGGTGGCGATAAGGTCGTTTCAAGCGGCGACACTGTAAACGTAACTTATACAGCAAGCGCCTAATATGGCTGGTGGATTAATTACTTCACATTTCAGGATTCATAACGCGATTCAATTTTTTGAATCGTTTAATGAAGCATCTCCTACGCATTACTTTTTCTTTATCGGAAAAAGTTTTGCATGGAATAATGAAGTTGATCCACCAACTCCAACGGACACATATCAAGAAACATACTACAATCAGTGGCGCGACATTATGTCGGTCAAGCGTATTCAACCATCAGATGTTTCGCATGTGGTGCCGCGCTACGATTGGACATCAGGTACAGTTTATGATGAGTGGGATGACCAAGAGAATTTACAGCTTTATATAAGTCATACGATCCAAGAACACAATTACTATGTGTTGACAAATGAAAATAACGTATATAAAGTCATCGACAATAATAAGTATGGTCCGTCAACAGTTAAGCCAACTGGAACTGGTACTACAATTATATCAACGGCCGATGGTTATCGTTGGAAATATCTGTATACCATTTCAGCTGGCGAAGCACTAAAGTTTTTGACTCCTGCGTGGATGCCAGTTAAGACGTTACAGAGTCAAGATAGCAGCGCACAGTGGACAGTTCAGGATAATGCGGCTAATGGTGCGATTCATACCATCCTTGTGAGTAATACCGGCAGCAATTATCTATGCAATTCAAATACTTTTCTCACTGTGACTAATGCAACATCGTTTGTGTTGAAAGACAGTGCTACAAATCTTGATGGCGCATATGCAGGTTCTTCTTTATTCATTAGAGCTGGAACTGGTTCTGGTCAAATTAGAACGATTACGAATTACAGAGGCACAACTAGAATTCTGACTGTAAATAATGCGTTTACCACAATACCAGACACTACAAGCGAATACTATATTTCTCCTCGTGTGATTGTTCGCGGTGATAGTGGTAGATCAGTTGGAACCAGAGTATCGGCCTATGTGTCAAATTGTGCTGGTGGTTTTATCAATAAAATCACGGTAATTCAAAATGGTGAAGACTACTCGCAAGCTAACGTATCATTTGGCCATAATCCTCTGTATGGATCAGGTGCTAATGCTTATGTAATTATTCCTCCTATCGGTGGTCACGGATCAGATCCGGTCGATGAGTTGCGCGGTTATAACGTAATGATTAACGTGAATCTAATTGGATCGGAAGCCAACACGTTTGCATCAAACAATGATTTCCGTATCATCGGACTAATGCGTGATCCATTGCTTGCTGATGGTAGAACTGCTAACGCATCTGTCATTGACCAATGCACACGAATTGTTGTCTCTGGCGTCAGTGGCGATTTTCAAGCAGACGAGATTATTACGGGCCTATCGACAGGTGCTAAAGCTAGAAATGTGTATTTTGCAAATACAAACGCATCAAGAACTAAAGGCATCGTGCGCGTGATCCGCGAGACGACAAATGGTACAGGTGGTACATTCTTAGCAGGCGAAACTGTTACAGGTGGTACCACCGGTGTCACTGCTACCGTAGTCTCGCGTATCGGACCAGCTCTACAGCGCAACACTGGCTTTATACTATATACTGAGTATAGAGAAAAAGTCGAACGCGCTGGCGACCAAACAGAAAACATTAAGCTAGTACTCAAATTTTAATCGGAAGGTATCATGGCTGGAGAAGCAAATTCCGTCACGCTCTCAACAAACTTTAACGTAGATCCATTCTACGATGATTTTGATGAGGCAAAGAACTATCATAGAATCCTTTTTCGTCCAGGACTAGCAGTTCAGGCCCGTGAACTGACTCAAATGCAAACGATCCTGCAAAATCAGATTGATCGTTTTGCTGAACATATTTTTAGAGAAGGTTCTACGGTGCGTGGGTTCGAAATGAACTTTGACGTAATGTATACTTATGTCCGCCTTCGTGATAAAACTAGCACAGGTGTTTCAATTACACCATCTTCATTTATTGGTAAAACACTCCGTGGTTCCACATCCGGTGTTACCGCGTTGGTTGTAAATAGTAATGATGGTTCCGAAGCTAACACACCACACACAAAAACATTATTTTTGAAATATCAATCAGCTAATAGCAGCGGTAGAAAGTATTTTACCAACAACGAAATTCTTATCGCTACAGACGGCAGCGGCCTTGTCGCAAATACGATTGTAGGAACTGCACAATATCCAGCTGAAGGATATGGTATTGCAGCCAATTTTAATGCTGGTATTGTTTATGCTAAAGACCACTTCATTCGTGTTCCTGCTCAGACTTTGGTTTTAAGTAAATATGATAAGACACCTAGCGTTCGCGTTGGTTTTGACATCGTTGAATCAATTATCTCAGAAGTAGATGACTCAACGCTATTGGATCCAGCATCTGGATCTTACAACTACGCAGCACCTGGTGCAAATCGTTTAAAGCTTGTTGTTGATTTGAAGAAGGTAGATATTGATGCAACCGTGTCAAATACTTTCATTGAGTTGATGCAGGTAAAAAATGGTATTGTCCAATCAGTATCAAACCGCACTCAATATTCAAAAATCCGTGACTATATTGCTCAGCGTACAGCCGATGAATCCGGCGATTATGTTGTTTCTGGTATGGGCGTAACGATTAAAGAGCATTTACAAGTAGGTAATAACCAAGGCGTATACACATCTTCTGAAGGTGGCCTTTCTACAAAACTTGTTGCTATTGTTGAACCTGGCAAAGCGTATGTCAAAGGATATGATAATGAAAATATTGTATCCACACGCATCTCTTTCAATAAAGCCACTGACTATAGTTCTGTTCAGTCTGCAAAAGCACTTATTGATTACGGTAATTATTTAATTGTTGACTGCGTAGCCGGCAAATGGGATCTCAATGGATTGTCATTAGTAAATCTAAAAGACAACCAGTCGAATTCTGTAACTAGACTTGAATATTCAACAACATGGCCATCAGGAGGCGCTAAAGGTGCTACTATCGGCACCGCGCGTGTGAGAGGTCTTGAATATCTTAGTGGTACACCAGGAGCTCCAAATGCTCTTTATAAAATGTATCTAACCGACATTAAAATGGCTGCTGGTAAATCTTTTACCCAAGTTCAGGGTGTTGCATATTCGGCAAATACACCAGGTAAAGCCGACGTTCGTTACCTATCAGCCAATACTGTAGATACCGCTTCAGATCGTGCTGTTTTTAGACTGCCAACAATCGCTACTAAAAAGCTTCGTGATGCAACAGGTGTAGTCAATAATGATTTTGAATTCTACAAAACATTTACTCAGACAACCGATACATCTGGTGTTGCTACACTAAACACGGGCGATGACAATCAGACATTTGATGGTGGCGGATCATATCTAAGTTCGGCTGCTCGCCGTACAGATTTTCATGCTGTAGTAACAAGCGCAGCTAATACGGTTGCGGTTGGTTCTGTTTCCATATCTCTTGCTGGTAATACAGTTACAGGAGCTGCTGGTTCTGCGTTTACAACTAAGATTAATGTTGGTGACGTTCTTCACATCGGCATTGCCGGTGACCTTATTGTCAGTTCGGTAAATAGTGATACATCATTAAGTGTTCTTGGTACAGCCGCAGGTGGAGTGGTTAGTGGTAAATACTATAAGAAGTTCATTTCTGGTCAAGTTGTTGATCTAGGTGGATATGGTGGTAATGGCGCTCGTACAGTTCAGATTTCTTCTTCACCTGCGCGCGGAGCAACAATCAATCTAAACGAGTCGTTTAATACGACAGGTGTTCCACTTAATATTGTAGCTCATGTTAATCAGATTGATGGACAAGAAGCAGCTAAGGTAATTGCTCGTAACCGTTTGGTTCAAATTCGTATCGGCGCCGGAGGCGGCACTTCATATACAGCCAATACCACAGGTCCATGGCCTCTTGGTATGTCTGATGGATTCAAACTTGTATCGGTTCGTAAGAAGTCAAGTTCAAATTTCAGTACTACCACTGAAGGCACAGATGTAACAAACGATTTTATTCTTGATACTGGTATGGGCGACAACTATTACGACCACGCTCGCTTGAAGAAGAAATCATCAAGCAGTTTGTCTATCTCTTCTGGAGATAGATTGCTTGTAACATTTGACCATTTTACACACAGCCATTCGTCTGGTGTAGGATATTTTTCAGTCGATTCATATCCAGTAAATGATACAACTGCTGGAACTGATACATCAAAAATGTACACATATGAAATTCCTGTGTATGTTTCTCCGACATCAGGTATAGCATTTGATCTTCGCGACTGTGTTGATGTTCGTCCTCGCATTGCTGATACCGCAAATAGCGTGACGGCATTGACAGGTATTTCAATCAATCCGCTTACTTCTACTACATTCTATAATCCAACTGGCTGTTTGAAATTTCCACCGACTGGTCAAGATTTTACAACCGATGCTGATTATTATTTAAAGCGCATTGACACTGTTGCTGTTACTAAGGCTGGCATTTTTAACATTGTAAGAGGTGTTCCTGATAGCAGACCTGCTGCACCAGCAGTGCCGGAAGATATGATGGCACTAGCCACAATATCTCTTGCTCCGTATCCTTCTCTTCCAGTTGAAATTGCGCGCCGTGTAAATCGTGCGGACTTGTCTAACAATGTTCGTAAGATCCGCAATGAGCGTTATACGATGCGCGATATTGGTAACATTCGTGATCGTATAGATCGTCTAGAGTATTATACATCCTTGAATCTATTGGAAAAGAATACCACGGATCTATTGATTCCAGATGCAAGTGGATTAGACAGATTTAAAAATGGCATTCTTGTAGATTCGTTTAAAGGATATGCTGTAGCCAATCCATTTGATAATGATACGAAGTGGACTGTTGACTCCGAAAAAGGCAAAATGCGTCCATTGATGACGCTGGACAATGTTGCTCTCACTTATACTGCAAACTCATCTGGTGTGGTACGTACAAACGTAACACCAGCTGGCATATCTAAAGATCAGACTGTTATCATAGATTTGCTTCCGAGTGAATATGTATCAACTCGTCCAGAAAACGGTGTTTTTGGTAATCTAGCAGGAGCAACAATAACTTCTGGTTCGGTTACTGCAACAATCAGAAATATGGCATTCCAACCAATTACTGGTGGACGCAATTATGGTATAAAGCTGTATGTTGAAAATGCTACTGGTAATTTTACTGCTGGTGGATCTGTATCTATATCGGACTCAACATTAAGTGGTGCGTCAGTTCCTATTGTTTCTGTATCTAATGCTGTTCCTGGTGATCTTGTAACTTTACCATATAGTCACGATGTTTTGGTCACACAACCTTATGCAACGACAACTCGTAACTGTGTTGGTACAGCGTTCTTGTGGAGAGGCACAATCACAATCACACCTGATAGTGATTATTGGATGGACACAACGCAGCGACCAGACGTTGATATCAATATTGATTTAAACACAGATAACTGGATTTGGTTAGCTAATGCATGGCCAACATCATGGAATGGATGGCAACAAACATTCGTTGGTACACCAGTTTTAAGCTCGTCAAATAATAGAGATACGGATCAAACTCTTGTACCTCAAGCTGACGGTTCCACAAACGTGATGCAGAATTTCATCACGCAAAATATCTTTACAACACCCACAATTGAAGGAAGAACTGGTAGTCAAACTATAGCTACAGTAACAAATAATAAACAGACTTTAGGTAATTTTGTTAAAGACGTAAACATTCAACCATTCATGCGCTCACGCATGATTATCTTTAAGATTGTTGGAATGAAGTCTAGCAGTCGTATCTATGGATTTTTCGACGGAGTAGATGTTAATAGATACATTACGCCATTGACAGCCGATGAATATAACTCTGGCCTTAAGGTAAACGGTGTTCCAACAAGACCAACTGCTATCGAAGGAACCACTTTAAATACTGGCGCTGATGGTTCTGCATACGGTATATTCCGTCTACCTAGCGATTCATCACTTCGTTTCCGCACAGGAACCAAGCGTCTGCGTTTCGTTGATAATGCAACAAACAGCATCACTTTCGGACAATTTACAACATCAGCCGAAACAGATTATACATCTGAGGGTTTGATGGCTGGTATTTCTGATCTAACTCTTTCAACGAAGAGAGCAACAATTTCACAGCAGTTGTTGACAGAAATTAAAAATGTCAATCAAACAACAACAAATGAAGTTGGTGGACAGCGTCTTGTTGGTGTTATTCCTCCAACACCAACAGATGGTGGTGGCTGTGGTGGTGGTGGCTGTGGCGGATCAGATGATCCTATCGCACAGACGATGCTTATTTCGGCACTGTTGACAAACAGAATCCAGACAAGCGGTATGTACTTAACGAAACTTGATCTGTATTTTGCAACCAAAGACGCATCTCTTCCAATTATTATTGAATTGCGCGAAGTGGATCCAGCTACAGGATACATCACAACTCGCGTTGTGCCATTCTCTCGTGTTGTTGTTCCGTCGGCCGATATCAATATCAGCGATGACGGATCTGCGGTAACGCCAGTATATTTTCCATCACCAGTTTATGTTGGTGACGGCAAAGAATATGCGATGGTTCTTATTCCAGCAGGTACAAATCCAAACTACAATGCATTTACGGCTGTTCTTGGTGAAAAAGATATTGCAACAAAGTCTCGTGTTTCTGAGCAGCCAGCTGCAGGATTCCTATTCACTTCAGCAAATCAGCGCACATGGGTACCGGTAGAAAATGAAGATTTGAAGTTCACTGCCTACTACGCAAAATTTGCTTCTAGCTCTACAGGCACTTTGGTTCTAAAGAATGAGAATCGTGACTACTTCACTATCGCTAACACAACAGGGGCATTCAATAAGATTGGTGAACTTGTTTATGGTGAACAGCTTCTAGTTGGCACATTCTCTAATACCAAATCTGTAAATACAGCCGGTTCAATTCTCTGCTACGCGCAGGGACAAACATCAGGAGCAACCGGTACGATTACATCTTGGAGTACAAGTGCAATTAGAATTAAAGGCAATTCAGTTAGCGCAGCGTTCAAAGGTGGTGAAACAATTACGATTCGTAACACTAATCCAACAACGGGCGTACAAATTGGTACATGTACTGCGCTAAAGTCTGCAACATATCCAGTTGGTAGAACAGTTTATTATGATGTTGTTAATTACGCAAATACCAAACTGCATATTGCCAACACAGCATATGGAAATAGTGGTCCAGCAAACAGTGCAAACCGTATGTTCTTCCCTGGTATGTACATCACAGGTCAAACAAATGCGTACACAGCTCGTATCGTAACAATTGATAGCGTATCAATGGACAATGTCAGCTTGATTACCAATCTGATTCAACCATCAAACACATCTGTAGGAGCATACGCTAAGTTCGCTTCAAGCACAAGCACACGCGATTCATCATTTGGTGAAATCACAATTAATGATGTAAGTGAATTGACATCTCCTCATTATATTTTGAGTCGTAGCACCGAAGCAAACACTTCAGCTTCAAGCTCAACAATGGCTAGAAATAAGTCCGCTGAAATACAATATATTCTTGATGGCCGAAATGCTGTTGCTTCACCAGCCATTGATCTTCGCAGAATTTCATTGGTCGCAACTCGCAATCTGATTAGTTCTAATGCAGAAATTGGATCATCTGAAGATTGGGTAAAGTCTGGCGGCAATTCTAAAACTCGTTATGTCACTCGTCGCGTGACACTCGCAGATGGTCAAGATGCAGAAGACCTTCGTGTGTATCTAGCAGCATACATTCCACCGGGATCCGATGTTAAGGTATATGCTAAGATTCTAAGTGCGGACGATAATGATTTGTTTGAAGATGCGCGTTGGATTCCTATGAGCCGCGACACATCTCAGGGTTACACTGGAACAACTAGATATTCAAGCAGCATCAATAAGGAAGATTATATTGAGCTAACATACAATATGCCAAACTTCCCAACAACTGCTATTACCGACACATCTGGTCG
>Ga0114978_10002864_pt1 | contig 14199 bp, 12 predicted proteins | sample S_140212_EF_Meta_FD_87027 | JGI IMG/M metagenome (GOLD analysis project Ga0114978, IMG submission 87027) | Freshwater microbial communities from Lake Simoncouche, Canada to study carbon cycling - S_140212_EF_MetaG | ecosystem: Environmental > Aquatic > Freshwater > Lake | place: Lake...
CATTGAGACGCCAAACATTGACCGTCTGGCAAAGGAGGGCATGAGGCTGGACCGTTGCCTCGTCACCAACTCGATCTGCGGGCCGAGCCGGGCCACGATCCTCACCGGAAAGTACTCACACAAGAACGGCTTCTACAACAACACCAATTGCCGGTTCGACGCGACCCAACCGACCTTCCCCAAGATGCTTCAGGCGGCCGGTTGGCAGACGGCGGTGATCGGTAAGTGGCACCTCGGAAGCAATCCGACCGGCTTCGATCACTGGCGGATCCTTCCGGGCCAGGGGATCTACTACAACCCACCGATGACCACGGCCGATGGAAAGGTGATCGAGCGCGGGTATGTCACCGATGTGATCACCGATCGTTCCATCGAGTGGCTGCGGCAACGGGACCATGACCGGCCGTTTCTCCTCATGACACAGCACAAGGCGCCGCACCGCGAGTGGTCGCCGGCGATCCGCCACCTCGGCTGGGACGGCGATCGCGAGCACCCGGAACCGGCCACGATGTTCGATGACTTCGCCGGCCGCAGCCGGGCCGTCCGCGAGCATGACATGGGGCTCGACCGCACCTTCACGGCACTCGACGCCAAGTTCGACACGCCGACGGGAATCGACGGCGATGACCTCGTCGCCTGGAGCGCCTACTACGCTCCGCGCAACGCCGCCTTCGCGGCCGACAAGCCCGAGGGGAAGGACCTCGTCCGTTGGCGCTACCAGCGTTACATGCACGACTACCTGGCCTGCGTGAAGGCGATCGACGAGAGCGTCGGCCGGCTCCTCGACGAGCTCGACCGGGAGGGGATCGCCGACGAGACCATCGTCGTCCTCTCGAGCGATCAGGGGTTCTTCCTTGGTGAACACGGCTGGTTCGACAAGCGCTGGATCTTCGAGGAATCGGTGCGGACACCGCTGATCGTTCGCTGGCCGGGGCTGACCAAGCCGGGGAGCCGCTGCGACCGGATCGTCTCGCTCGTTGACTTCGCCCCGACGTTCCTCGCGATTGCCGGATTGCCTGTGCCTCCCGACATGCAGGGGCAGACCCTCCAGCCGCTCCTTGCCGAACACGCCAACGCCGACTGGCGGAAGAGCCTCTACTACCACTACTACGAGTTCCCCGAGCCGCATCATGTCCGCCCGCACCGGGGCGTGATCACGGATCGCCACAAGCTCGTCCACTACGAGGGGGATCTCGACGAGTGGGAGCTCCTCGACCGGGAGGTTGACCCGGCCGAGACCCGGAGCTTCCACGACGATCCGGCCTACGCCGACACGCTCCGGGAGCTCCGTGCGGAGCTCGATCGACTCATCGAGGAGGTCGATGATCGCAGTCCGGTGCCCCGTGAAGCCTATGGCAGCGCGCCGCTCGAGTGATCGAACCGGACAGGCACCGCCGCCGTACGAAACCCCACCCCCGATTTCCCCACCGACTTTTCCACGAGGATCGCCATGTTCCGTCGCCACCTCCTCCCGCTGTTGGCCGCCGCGGCGGCCGGCCTGGTGTTCTCGGCCTCCCCGGCCCTGGCCAGAAACCCGTCCAATCCCTACTCGAGCTTCAACCTCTCCGGCATCAACTACGGCTCGATGCAGTGGGAGCGCGACCAGCGCGCGGGGAAGCGAGTCTGGCCCTACTACAACCAGCCGAGCGGTGGCGGCGCCCGCTCGACGGTCTCAGCCGGGGGCTTGAGCGGCGGGGTGGGAGGAGCGGTAGTGCGGCCAAACGGCGGCCGCGGATGGCGGCGTGGGCGGCGCTGAGGCCTGTCAGCCGACTGGAGCCGGCGGGTCGTCCTGGTACATCCGGTATTTCTTGGTAACGAGGGCCCCACCCCGCTCGAGCGTCCGCTTCGAGAGGTGGTTCGACTCGAGCACCCAGGAAAACTCCACCTCTCGCATCCCCCAGTCGATCACCGGCTTGACGAGCGCCCCCATGAGGACGAGGCCCACGCCCCAGGCCTGATACTCAGGCACGACGTTCGTGCTGATCGCCCGCATCCGCTTGATCCCCTTTTTGTTCCAGAGGAGGCGAACGAAGCCGAAGGGGAAGAGGCGGCCATTGATCGCCTTGATGCGCGGGTTGTAGTCGAGGAGGCAGAAGACGGTGCCGATCGGCTTGCCGCCGACCTCGGCCACCATCGCCAATTCCGGCACGATGAGGTGCTTGAGGCTCTCGGCCATGTGCTTGACCTCGCTCGCCGAGAGTGGCACGAAGCCCCAGGTGCCGCCGAGGCTCGAGTTGTAGATGTCGAGGAACATCCGCACTTCTTCCTCGAACCGGCTCCGGTCGAGCGGCCGCACCGTGACGCCAAAGCGTTCCTTCACCCCCTGGATCATCGACCCGAGCTTCGAATCGAGCGACGACAACATCCCCGTCTCACCCCAGAAGGCGTACATGTCCTCGACCTTGCCGAAGCCGTTTTCCTCGACGAGCCGGCCGTACCAGGGCCGGTTGTGCGTCATCATGAAGAACGGGGGGGTGTCGAAGCCCTCGATGAGGAGACCGCACTCGTAGTTGAGCGAGGGATTGGCTGGACCACGGATCGAGGTCATGCCTTGGGCGTGGAGCCAGTCCCGGGCGGCTCCGAACAACCCCCGAGCCGCCGCGGAGTCGTCGTCGCACTCGAAAAACCCGAAAAATCCCCGGTTCTCTCCGTAGCGCTCGACATGCCCGGCGTTGACGATGCCGGTGATCCTCCCGACATCGACCCCGCCGCGCGAGGCGATGAAGCTCCGCGCCTTCGACCGCTCGTAGAAGGGATGGGGGCGGAAGTTGAGGAGTTCCTCCTGGGACATGACCAGGGGGGGCATCCAGCAGGGGTCGTCGCGGTAGATCCGCCAGGGAAGACGGACGAAACGCTTCTGTTCAGACCGGGTGTCCACCGGCCGAATGGTCAGTTCCGCCACGGATCCTCCATGCCAATCGGGAGCCTCGAATGTCGGCAGCCTGCGGGGGCGACGATGCCCCCGGAATTGCGGCGATCGGCCGGCAATCGCAGGCCCGCCCGAACAACCTGCCGGGCGGGGCATCTTCGGGGGGAGGCCTCATATCCGTCAACGGCAGCACCACCGCCCGTCACCGAAGTCTTCCCCTTTTTTTTCCGAACTACCATGGAGAAGGTGCGGAACATGGATCGACCGCGCCGCCCGTTCCACACTGAATTTTGGTGACGATCCCCATGGTCAACTCCACCCCCAATCCAACGCCCGTCCCCGCCCTCCGGCCGGCCCCCCACCGCCGCCCGGCCACCGTCGACGTCCTCGTGACAGGGGCGACCGGGCTTGTCGGCAACAACGTCGTGCGGATGCTCGTTTCCCGCGGCGAGTCGGTGCGGGCGTTTGTCCGCTCGCGGCAGGCCGCGGAACGCTGTCTGGCCGGGCTTCCGGTCGAGACGATCGAGGGCGCGCTTGGAGACCATGAAGGGGTGCAGGCCGCCGTCGATGGGGCCCGGATCGTGATCCACGCTGCGGCGATGGTCCACTGTGGCTGGCGGCACGACGACGAAATGGCCGCCGCGAACGTCGACGGCACGCGGATGGTGGCCGCCGCGGCCCGCCGTGCCGGCGCCCGCTTCGTCCATGTCTCGAGTGTCGATGCCATCGGCCTCCGCGCCGATGGCGTCCCCGCCGACGAGGACACCTCACCGGGGGGGATGCCGGAGTGCCCGTACGTGGTCACAAAGCGCGATGCCGAGGGGGCGGTGCACGACGAGATCGCCCGCGGCCTCGACGCCGTGATCGTCAACCCTGTCTACATGCTCGGCCCCTGGGACTGGAAACCGTCGAGCGGACGGATGCTTCTCGAGGTCGGCGCCGGCAAGGGGCTCTTCGCCCCGCCGGGCGGAAACGATTTCGTCGACGTCCGCGATGTGGCCGGCGGGATCCTCGCCGCCGTGACCCGCGGTCAACTCGGCCGCCGCTACATCCTCGGCGGCCACTCGATGAGCTATCTCGATGCCTGGCGGGTGTTCGCACGGATCGCGGGGCGGATGCAGCCGCTCGGCACGGCTCCGCGGGGGATCGTGCGGATGGCCGGCCTCGCCGGCGATCTGGCAAGCCTGTTCACGGCACGGGAGCTCCCGGTCAATTCGGCGGCGACGCGAATGTCGATGCTCCCCCACAACTTCTCCTACCGCCGGGCCCAGGCCGAGCTCGGCTATGCCTTCCGGTCGCTCGACGAGACGGTTGCCGACGCGTGGGAGTGGTTCGTGACGCGGGGCTACGCAAAGGCCGTCCGTGGGCGCGAGGTGATGGCCCGCTGACGCCGGACGCACGGGCCGCGGCGGGTAGACTGGACAAGCTCCTTTCCCTCCCCGGGCCCGACCCCATGCCGCGCATTCTCGTCGTCGAAGACGAAGACCACCTCGCCATCGGCATCAAGTTCAACCTCGAGGCCGAGGGCTTCGAGGTCGAGACCGCCGCCGATGGCCAGTCGGCGCTGGCCGCACTGGCCGCCGAATCGACGCCGTTCGACCTGCTGATCCTCGACGTCATGCTCCCCGGCATGAGCGGCTACGCCGTCTGCGAGGCGGTCCGCCGGCAGGGAAACGAAGTCCCGGTCGTCATGCTTACCGCCCGGACGCTTGTCGAGGACCGGATCCGCGGCTTCGATGCCGGCACGGACGTCTATCTCCAGAAGCCGTTCGATCTCGACGAACTGATCTCGATCGTGCGGAGCCACATCTCCCGGCGCGGCCCCGCCACGCGCACGGCGGCCGCCATCGCCCCCGCTGCTCCGCCGGCTCCAGTCGAGGCGATCCCTTCCCCCCCGCCGCTGCCGCTGGAATCCGCTCCGGCCGTTTACCGCTTCGGCGCGGCGGAGGTGAACTTCGACACCTGGGAGGCACGGGCCCAGGGAGGGCCGGTGCGGCTGACGAACCTGGAGATGAAACTCCTCCGCTATCTCGTCGATCACGAGGGAAAGGTCGTGTCGCGGAACGAACTCCTCGAACGCGTCTGGGGCATGGCACGACCGCCAGCAACGCGGACGATCGACACCTTCATGCTCAACCTCCGCAAGTACTTCGAGGGAGATCCCTCTAAGCCGGTCCACTTCCTCTCCGTGCGCGGCATGGGCTATCGCTTCGTCGGCCGCAACAAGCCGATAGACCAAGCGCCGACGGCATCCGAGAACTCCCCTCCGCCGGGCTGAGTGCCACGGGGTGGTGTCAGTCGTCGGCGAGCAACGCTGCGGCGGCGGCGCCCGGGTCTGGCTGCTTGAGGAGGGACTCGCCGACGAGCATCGCCCCGATCTCCGCCGCCTCGAGCCGACGGACATCCCCGCGGCTGCGGATTCCGCTCTCGGCGACGAGCGTGCAGCCGTCGGGGACGCGCGAGCGGAGTCGGAGAACATGGTCGAGGTCGGTCGTCATCGTGCGGAGATCGCGGTTGTTGATCCCCACGAGCGTCGCGCCGAGGTCGAGGACACGATCGAGCTGGAGTTCGTCGTGAAGCTCCACCAGCGGCGTCATGCCGAGATCGAGAATCTCGCCGTACAGGCTGCGAAGCAGGCAATCGTCGAGACACTCGGCGATGAGGAGGACCGCGTCGGCCCCAAGGACCCTTGCCTCGATCACCTGGCGACGGTCGACGACGAACTCCTTCCGCAACACCGGCAGCGCCACCGCTTGCCGTGCTGCGACGAGATCGGCGAGCGTGCCGCCGAATCCCTCGCCGTCGGTGAGCACCGAGAGGGCCGAGGCTCCGGCGCGCTCGTAGGCCTGCACCACCTCTTCGACGGTCGCGCCGGGGCGAATCTCCCCTGCCGACGGGCTCCGTCGCTTGAACTCGGCAATCAGCCGGATGGCGCCGGGACGGGAGACGGCAGCGAAGAAGTCGCGCACGGGAGGCGCGTCGGCCAAGCGCCGGCGGAGGCTCGCCGTCGACTCGAGCGCCTCCGCAGCAGCCACCTCACGGCGTTTCCGTTCAACGATCCGATCGAGGATGGTGGGCATGGGGGGAGGCCATGCCGGAGCATGGAAGGCGGACTCTTGGGCAAGCGGCCAGGGTAAAGCGGCCAGGGGAAAGCGGGGCGACTCCCCCCGCGGGATCAGTGCCGGAAGTGGCGGCGGGCGGTGAACACCATCGGGATCCCGGCCTCGTCAGCCGCGGCGATCACCTCGGCATCGCGCTTCGAACCGCCGGGCTGGACGATCGCCACGATCCCAGCCCGGGCGATGAGCGGGATCGAATCGGCGAAGGGGAAGAACGCATCAGAGGCAAGCACGCCGCCGCGGGCCCGGCTCCCCGCCTTCTCCAAGGCGATCCGGGTGGCATCGACGCGGCTGGTCTGGCCGATGCCGGCGCCCACGAGGCTCGATCCCTGGCAGACGGCGATGGCGTTGCTCGTCAACCGCCTGACAACGGTGAAGGCGAAGTCGAGGACCGGCGTAAGCTCCGCGGCCGGCGACTGCTTCGTCACCACCTTCCAGGTGGCGGGATCGTCGCAGCAGTCGTCGGGACGCTGGGCGAGGATCGCGCCGGCCACGCTCCGCAACTCCAGACCATGCGTCGGCTCCCAAGGATCACCGGCCGGCACTTCCACGAGCCGGACGCTCGCCTTCCAGGTCGGCTTCGTGGTCAGCAATTCCACCGCCACCGGATCAAAGGCCGGCGCGGCGATCACCTCGACAAACAACCCCGGCTGGAGGAGCAGTTCGGCACAGGCCCTGTCGAACCGGCGATTGACCGCCACGATCGAGCCGAAGGCGCTCGTCGGATCGGCCGCCATCGCCGTGGCCAGCGCCCCATCGATCGTCGCGGCGGTGGCGGCACCGCAGGGGTTGGTGTGTTTGACGACGATCGCGGCCGGCGACTCGATGAGCCCGGCCAGACGCGTGGCGCCGTCGAGATCGAGGAGGTTGTTGTAGGAAAGCTCCTTCCCGCAGAGCTGCTTCAGGCCGGCCAGACCGACGCGCGACCCGGCCGGGGCGTAGAGCGCCGCCGACTGGTGCGGATTCTCGCCGTACCGCAGCGGGAGGCGTTCCTGGAGCTCGAGCGAAAAGCGGGCGGGAAGCGGGGCGGCGTCGAGGGTGTTGGTCGCCGGGGCCGGAGTCGGGGGCTCGGCGACGAGCCCGGCGTGCCGGGCCATCCAGGCGGCGATCGCCGTGTCGTAGGCCGCGGTCCGCTCGAAGGCGCGGGCCGCGAGCAGGCGCCGCTCGGCGAGGGTCGTGCCGCCACGGGCAATCGCGGCAATGAGGTCGGGATACTGATCGGGGCCGGTGACCACGGCCGTGAAGGCGTGGTTCTTGGCCGCGGCCCGGACAAGGCTCGGGCCCCCGATGTCGATCAGTTCGATCGCGTCGGCGGGCCGGCAGTCGGGCTGGGCGACGATCGCCTCGAAGGGATAGAGGTTGACGATCACGGCGTCGATCGGCCCGATCCCGTGCCGGGCCACGATCTCGATGTCGTCGGGACGGTCGCGGCGATAGAGGAGGCCGGCAAAGACATTCGGGTGGAGCGTCTTCACCCGGCCGTCGAGGATCTCCGGAAAGCCGGTGACCGCGGCGACGTCGGTGACCTTCACCCCGTGCGCTTCCAGGGCACGGGCCGTACCGCCGGTGCTGACGACCTCGATTCCCGCGGCCTTCAGCGCGGTGGCGAGTTGGTCGAGGCCCGCCTTGTCGTAGACACTCACGAGAACCCGGCGGAGCGGGATCGGGTCGGGGACGGGGACGGTGGGAACCGATGCGTGGTGGGGTGTGCTCATGGGGCCGATTAGACCGGCCAGAGGCGGCTGGGAAAAGGGTCGGGGGCGGGCTCCGCGGTGGAGCCTCATGCGGCCGGGAGCCTCACCTCCATGACCGTCCCCCGCTGGCCGGGCCGGCCACTGACGCTCACCCGGCCCCGCAGTTGGGCGACGATCGACTTCACGAGATAGAGGCCCAGCCCCGTCCCCGGCGTCGAGCGCTCGAGTTCGTTCCCCAGCCGGACGAACCGGCCGAAGATCTGCGTCCGATCGGCCAGCGGGATCCCGGGACCGTTGTCACAGACGCGCACGATCAGCTCGCGCCCCTCCTGCCATTCAACCCCGATCTCGACTTCGGGCTCCGGCAGCGAATATTTGACGGCGTTGTCGACGAGATTGCGGAACACGATCTCCAGATCGGCCGACCGTCCGCGGACCTGCGGGATAGCGCCGTCCGGGAGCGGGAGGATGCGGATCCGTTCTGGAGCAATTGCATACCGCACCGCCACCCCTTCCCGTGCCGCCCGCAGGATCGGCTCGAGTTCGCAGGCCTTTTCGTCCCAGCGTGGCCGCCTGTGGGTCTTGGCGGCGTCGAGGAGGTGATCGATGAGGGTGTCGAGACGCTCGACGTCCTTGAGCATGAAGCGGTGGAAGTCGGCCTGCTGCTCGGGCGAAACCTGCCGGCGGTTGAGCGTCTGGAGATAGAGCTTGAGCGAAGCCAGCGGGCTCTTGAGCTCATGGGTCACGCTGTCAATGAAGTTGCTCTGCCGTTGGGAGAGGGCAATCGCCTTCACAGTCAGGAACAGGTAGAGGATGACGCCGAGGAGGAGGAGCACGAGGAGGGCGACCCCGACGCCGAGGATCACCCAGTAGAAGGCGGCGTTCTCTGAACCGAATGCCGCGGCAATGCTGACGAGCACCCACCCGACACCGAGGGCGAGGATCGACCCGATGAGGACGACGCCGAGAAGGATCGGCCAACCGGTCGAGCGGCGGGGTTCCATCGGTGACGCTCGAGGGGAAAGGGGATGGCGGTGCCGGAACGTAGTCTGCCGTGGATCGGCCCCCCCAGCCAACATCCCTTGCTGCCGGCTACAATACCCGGCTCCCCTCCCGCCGCGTTCCCCCTCCCCAGCCGCCCCCATGCCGTCGTCACCCCGGCCGGCCAAGCCCCGCCCCGATCTCCTCCTCACGATCGAGGGCGCCGAGGTCCGCTTCGAGTGGCGGGGAGACCGCTGGGCCCACGCAGTCCGTTTCGACTCTTGCGCAGGGGGATCGATGGCGGGGCTCTGGCATTCGATCGAGGGCCCCGGCGACAGCAGCGGCGACGACCGCTGGCCCCCCTCACCGGTGTTGGTCGAACTCCACTCCCACCCCGCCGTGGGGAAGGTCGCGGTGATGGGGCTGGGGCTGGCGGGCCGATCCCACTTTTCCGCGAGCGTGGCCCCCGATCCCCGGGTGCCCGGCGCCCTCCGCTTCGAGATCGCGGCCCGGATCAACGAGGCTCCGGTTCAGCTCGGCTCGACCTACCGATCCGGCGGCCCGGCCGCGGCGATCGTCCGCGTGGAACCGTTCCCGCTCGCCGCCGCCCCCCTTCCCCGGACGGTCGAGTGGTCTTATCGCATCAGCCCGCACGGCATCGAACCCCTGCCCGGCGCCCGGCTCGCCTCAGACGCTTCGGCGTCGGCTTGAATCCCGCCGGTCGATCGGTCACATTCGGAAGTCGCGATCCCGCGTGCCGGTGGGATCGGATCAACCCAGCGGCACCATCCCCGTCCTCCTTAAAAAGGGGCTTCGCGGCGAGCCTGAAGGCAGCGTGGACGGTGCCGGCAGGGAGCCCCGAAGCAGCCTGGAACCTGTCATGTTCGACGTCATCGAGCGCCTCAAGTCCGAGTGGACAGACAAGTACGTCGTCGTCAGTTCGCCCGCGCCAGAACTGGCCCGCTTCTCCCGCACCACGGGGGTCGTGAAGACGGTCAACATGAACGGCCGTTGCCTGGTCGAGTTCGACCAATTCAACAACACCGGCTGGTATGACATCGACCCGGCGTGTCTGACGATCGTCGCGAAGCCGGAGCCGAAGCCGGCCGCGGCGAAGGAGACGAAAGCGCCCCCGGCTGCGAAGGCGCCAGCCGCACCGAAGCCAGCCGCACCGAAGCCGGCTGCTGCCGACAAGCCGGCGGCAAAGCCGGCCGCGGCCGGCAAGCCCTCGACCGCAGACATCCTCGCCGCCGCTCGCGCCAAGGCTGCCGGAGGGGCAACTCCCGCCGCCGCCGCAAAGCCCGCCGGAGGCAAGCCTTCGACGGCCGACATCCTCGCGGCAGCCCGCGCCAAGGGTGGGGCTCCTGCCGCGAAGCCTGCCGGCGACGAGGGGGCAAAGGCCGACCCCGGCACGAAGCCGTCGACGGCGGAGATCCTCGCCCGTGTCCGCGCCGCCAAGGCCGCCACGCCCCCCGCGCCTGAGGCCGCGGAAGAGCCGATTGAAAGCGTGGCCGCGGCACCGGTCGCCAAGCCTGCCGCAACCGCCAAGCCTGCCGCCGGCGGCGCGCTTCCCACGACGACGGCGGAGAAACTTGCCTGGTGTCGCGCCCACGACGCCCAGGGTTGAGCCTGCGTTGAGGCTCTGGTGGACGAGGATGCTCGCCGCAGGCGTCGTCCGCTCCCGATCGATCGACGGCAACGTCACCGCAATCCGTGCGTCTCGTCCGCAGATTTCCTGCGGGGCTGAAAAAACCGGACTGAGCGCCAAGAATTGTTTGACTCGCGCGAGCGTCGCTCCATAATGGCGTCGTCGGAATGGCCAGAGCCTCTCCTGCAGCGGAAAACACGTTCCCTGCGGGGCCCGATCGAGTCGGTTGATGTCGGGTGTCGGCCCCACCGGGACGACTGACCGCAACCGTCCGCCGGGGCGTCGGGGCTCGATCTCGTTCCGACCGCCACGACGGTCAAACGGGCTCGCCCGCCTCGCTTGACCTGCTGCACGACGACGCTCTGTTCGACCTGCCTTCCTGTTTGCTTCTCTCGCGCCCTGCCGATTTGGCTTTCGATCCTCCCCTCGATCCCCACCCCCCTCTCACCCGAGTCCGCGGATTGTCCGTGGCACGGTCGGGTGAATCCTTCCCATCTCATCAGGAGTTGTGTCGTCCCGATGGCCCGGATCCGCAACGTTTTCGAAATCATCGAGCTGTACGGTCACGACGAGAACTTCGAGCCGCAGTCGACGGCTGAGTTCACTCCTACGAGCGCGCCTGCCGGCTCGAGGCAGAAACTGGACATCCTCGCCGAGCGGATCCAACGCGGCATGCCGCTGTGGCACCCCGAGGACTCGACGGAAACCTCGGCGTCGCTCCTCGTGGGCGCCGGCGACGGACGCTGACCATCAGAGCCATCATCCCACGGCCTGCCGTGGGATCGGCTGGCAGCGATCCCCGCGTCAGCATCGCCGTACCGCGGCCGTCGCGATGAATGGGCAACCGTTCGTCGCGACGGCCGCGCTCGTTGGTGATCTAGCCCGCGCCCTCAATCTTTGTGCGCTAGCCCGCGCCCTCAATCTTGGTGATCTGGCCCGCGCCTTCAATCGCCGCGGCGGGCCTTGAGCCCCTGCTCGATGTCGCGGCGGGCTGAATCAGACTTCATTTTCTGGCGTTTGTCGTGGAGCTTCCGCCCCCGGCCGATCCCCATCAGCACCTTCACCCGGCCGTTCTTGAAGTACATCTTCAAGGGCACGAGCGTCAGCCCCTTCTCGAACGCCTGCCCGGCAAACTTCCGAATCTCACGGCGGTGGAGGAGGAGCTTCCGCTGGCGCTTCGGTTTGTGATTGAGCTGATTGGCCTTTTCATACTCGGGGATGTCGCACCCGAGGAGCCAAGCTTCATCCCTCTCGATCCGCCCGTAGGCCTCGTCGAGAGACATCCTGCCGACGCGCAGGCTCTTCACCTCGCTCCCCACCAGGGCGATCCCGCACTCGAGGGTGTCGATGATCTCGTATTCATGGCGGGCTTTGCGGTTTTCGGCCACGACGCGCTCGGCCGGCTTCTCGTCCTTGCCCCCCGCTTTGGCGCTCCCCTTCGCGCTCCCCTTGCTAGCGCCCGCTTTCCCGGCGGATTTCGACTTCCCGGCTCCAGGTTGGGTCGGCTTGGGGGCAGGCACGGTAGATCGAACTCCGGATCAACGGCGAGGGAAGGAGGCCGGTGACGGTTTTCCGGCCCGGGTGTCCCCAGGCTACACTGAAAGACTCCATCCCGAACCTCCGGATTCTATCCTTCCATCATGCTTGAAGGCCGCCTGACTTCCGCGCCGGCACCGCTTGGCCGGTTGCTCGCCCTCGTCTCCCTCCTCGCCACGGGGCTGATCCCTGCTTTGGCCGGGAGCCTCCCCGCCAGCCGGGCCGATGAGATCCAAGGATTTGTCGCCAGCGACGCCAAGCCGGCGGTCGATGGCCCGGTCGTGCAGGTGAGCGGCGGCTGGATGGTGCCGTATGCGGAAACGATCCCCGGCAGTGACGTCACCTTCCGCATGATCCCGGTCCCCGGCGCTACCTACCGGATGGGAAGCCCAGAGGGGGAAGAGGGGCGCAGCGAGGACGAAGGTCCGCAGTTCGAGGTCGCCATCGAGCCATTCTGGATCGGCGTTCATGAGGTGACCTGGGGAGAATACAAGGGCTTCATGGCCGCATGCGATCTCTTCAAGGCCGTCGAGTCGGCCCGGATCCGCCCGACGGTCTCTGCCACAAACCTTGCCGACGCGGTCACCGCCCCCTCGAATCTCTACGACCCGACGACCACCTTCACGCACGGCGAGGAGCCGGAGCTTCCGGCGGCGACGATGACGCAGTACGCCGCCCGCCAGTACACGAAGTGGGTCAGCCTGCTCACGGCGCGCTTTTACCGGCTCCCCAGCGAAGCGGAATGGGAATATGCCTGCCGTGCCGGCAGCCTCACACCGTGGTCGTGCGGCAGCGATTCTGCCACGCTTGGGGACCACGCCTGGATCGCCGACAACTCCGACGAGACCACCCATCCCGTCGGCGGCAAGACGCCGAATGCCTGGGGGATCCACGACATGCACGGCAATGTCGGGGAATGGGTCGTCGATCAACTCGTCGCCGGGGGATACACCCGGCAGGCGGCCCTCCCACAACCGGTGGCGGAAGCCGAGGCGATCCAGTGGCCGACCAAGCTCCAGCAGCGGGTCGTCCGCGGTGGCTCCTACTACGACGAGCCCGACCGCTGTCGGACGGCCGCCCGCCGCGGCTCCGAGGACGTGGCCTGGAAGGAAGTCGATCCCAACCTCCCCAAGAGCCCGTGGTGGTACACCGAGGAACCCGCCCTCGGGGTCGGCCTCCGTGTTGTGCGCCCCTTCATGGTGCCGGAGAAGGCGACGCAATTGAAGTGGTGGGAGCCCGACATCGAGAGCATCCGCCTCGACGCCCAAGACCGTCTCCTCCAAGGACGCGGTGCCCGCGCCATCGTCGATCCGCAACTCCCCGCCGACGCCAAGGCGAAGGGGATCGGCAACTGAGCGATTCCGGGGGCCCGCTCCCGGCACACGGTCCGACAGCCATTCAGGCCTGCACTTCCTGCATTTCCCGTCCCCTTCATGACGGAATCCCCATGACTCAGTCCGCCGACCGCTCCCTGCCCGGCCATCTCATTCGGGAGTTCGTCTCCCTCCTTCTCCCAGTCGTCGGCATCGTTGTTGCCGCCGCCGGAGCGAGGGGCGACGAGTGGCCCGATTGGCGCGGCCCGAACGCCGACCGCCACGCCGCCGGCACCGGCTACGTCGATTCCTTCGACCCCGAGAAGGGGACCAACGTCCTCTGGACGAGCGAGGAGGCGGGGGGGATCTCGACGCCGGTGATCCTCGACGGCCGGCTCTACACCCTCGTCCGCCACAAGGCGGGTACGGCCGAGGAAGCCGAGAAGGTCGTCTGCCTCGATGCGGTGACGGGGGAAAAGATCTGGGAGAACGTCTTCAACGTCTATCTTTCCGACGTTCCCTCGGAGCGCGTCGGCTGGTCGGCGGTGGTCGCCGATCCGGCGACAAAGACGATCTTCGCCCATGGCGTCTGTGGGGCCTTCTCGGCGATCGATGCCGTCACCGGCAAGACGAAGTGGAACCGCTCCCTCCATGAGGAGTTTGGCTTCCTCTCCACCTACGGTGGCCGCACGAACATCCCGGTGGTCTTCGAAGACCTCGTCATCGCCAGCGCCGTCGTCACCGGCTGGGGTGACACCGCCCGCCCGGCCCACCGCTTCCTCGGGATGGACGCAAAGACCGGCGAGGTGCGGTGGATGAACGGCACCAAGGAACTCCCCGAAGACACCACCTACTCCACCCCCTCGATCGCCGATTTCGGCGGTCAGGCGGCGCTCGTCTTCGGCTCGAGCGACGGGAGCGTCTGGAACTTCCAGCCGCGCACCGGCAAGGCCGTCTGGAACTTCAAGCTCTCCCGCCGCGGCCTCAACGTGCCGCCGCTCGTCGAGGGCACGACGATCTACATGTCGCAGGCCGAGGA
>Ga0114978_10002868_pt1 | contig 14185 bp, 13 predicted proteins | sample S_140212_EF_Meta_FD_87027 | JGI IMG/M metagenome (GOLD analysis project Ga0114978, IMG submission 87027) | Freshwater microbial communities from Lake Simoncouche, Canada to study carbon cycling - S_140212_EF_MetaG | ecosystem: Environmental > Aquatic > Freshwater > Lake | place: Lake...
ACCGGCCGCTTGGATGAAGGATGTGGCAATCACGGCAACCAGAGCTGCAACCGCGCCCTGCGCCACACGGCGCTCGTTGAGGATCGACGGGGCGATGGATGCGGCCAGCGGTGCCAGGCACAAAGCCGCGAACGGTCCGTTCAGCCCGCCCGTCAACGCCGCCGAGGCGGCGCAGGTTAGACTCCAGATCGCCGCACTCAGGCCCTTAGGCTCGTATCGGTCTAGCCCCTTTACGAACGAAAAGATCGCTGGAACGGGCAACATCAGCAGGGCCAGCAGAGTTTGCGGGGAGGAGATGTTGCTGGGCGCGATGGCCACCAGAATGAGTCCGGCAAGCAGGGGTACGCCGATCCAGGCCAATCGCCAGGAGAAGCTCCAAACCTTCCCTTGGCGGTCCGCTGACACAGCGCGGTTACCCTGATTGTCCCATTTAGGCACCATAATGTCCAAATAACCCGAGTCTTGATCTTAACCGGGCAAGAATGGCGCCAAAAGCGCGCTCAATCTGCGCATACCCTTCAGATGGTGAAAGCTGTCACTCTACTGTGGATAGAAACACAATCGTAAGTGGATAGCGCCATTTTGGTTATTAGGATTCCAAAGGCGACCCGCAGAAATATGCCCCAACCGGCGCCAATGCCCTGGTCATCGCAGGCGCCGACAGTTGGGCCGCCGGACACGGCTGAAGCCGCCGATACGCGCAGCGGGAGACGCCGCAAGGCCGTGGAGCAGCGCCGTCGATCTTTCCTGCGCATGGTCAGCCACGAACTGCGAACTCCGCTGAACACCGTGATTGGATTTTCCGAGATCATCGCCAGCGGCGCTCTGCGGCCCCCTGGGCACCCCAGAGTATAAGGAATAAGCCGAACTCGTCCGCCAAAGCGGTTATCGCCTGCTGAAACTGGTGAACCAGGTCATCGAAAACGCCTGGCTAGAAGACGGGGTGGTCGACCTGGACCTGAGCGGCGAGCCGGTTGGACAGGCCATCGACGACATCATCAGCGCACTGAAGGACGAAATCGCAGCGCGCGAGGCGCAGATCGTGGTCGAGGACCGCAACACCCTGCCCTGTGTTCGAGCCGACGGGCGCGGCCTTCGCACCATGCTGCTGAACCTGACGTAGAATGCCGTGGCCCATTCGCCGCAGGGTGGGCTGATCAGCCTGCGCTGCCGGCTCGGAGACTCCGGCGTGGAGATCGAGATCGAGGACCGTGGTCCAGGCATCGAGCCTTCACAGTTGCAGCGACTGCTTCAACCCTTTGAACAGGGGGACGACGCCCTCACCCGATCCAGCGAGGGTGCGAGCCTGGGCCTGGCGATTACGCAGCTCTTGGCCTGGGCCATGAACGGCCAGCTGCGCCTGCGTTCCAGCGTCGGGGCCGGATTTAAGGCCATCCTGGTGCTGCCCTCCGCCTGAGGCGGCCTTGCCACCCACCGTGGGTACGCCTACGACCCACCTCATGATCAAACCCATTGACGACGAACTCAACGCGATCACCGAAGAGTTCGACCTGCTCGGCGAATGGGAGGAAAGGTACCGCTACGTTATCGACCTGGGCCGCAACCTGCCGCCGCTGAGTGAGGCGGAACATGGCGACTCCAACAAGGTTCGCGGCTGCGCCAGTCAGGTCTGGCTGGCGACAGATGCCGGCCCCAATCGAACAATGGCCATCCGTGGTGATTCTGACGCCCACTTAGTGCGTGGCCTGATCGCCATATTGCTGCGGCTCTATAACGGCCGCACGCCCGCCGATATTCTAGATTTCGACGCCCAGGCGGCATTCCTGCGGCTTGGGTTTACCGGTGCACTCACCCAGCAACGCTCGAATGGGCTGGCTTCGATGGTGCAACGGATCCGCCGCGACGCCGAAACCCTGCCCTAGCGCTGGATTTCAGGCTGCAGAGATGCCTGTGGTTCCAGATAGGGTGCCGACGATGGCGTCATAGCCCAGGATCATGTCGACATCCCGCCCATTGCGGGCCAAGGGCAGGCGTTGCCACAGGATCGACATATGCGGTGAGCCGCGCCAGCCAAGGTTGTGGCAACCGACCAGTGGCCGCCGCTCAGCGATCACCTTATCCAGCTGCTCACGCCAGTATTTGGAGGCCGGGCCGGAATAAACGTCATCAAGGGTACGACCGGTGATTTCGCGGCCATACACGGAATAAAGCCCCGTGCCGGCCAGGCGCAGGCGATACTGGCCGTTATTGTCGAAATCGATCAGGCTGATGGTCGGCAGTAGGCGTTTGAGCCGGAACGGATTGAGATCCTCGCGGGAGGGCAGGCGCGCATTTCGGCGCAGCGACGCCCAATAGCCGAAGAGCTCTTCGTGCGCACGCGCAGCCACCGCAGAGACCCCCAATTGCCCCATGTTCAGATTCCTTAACAACCCCTTGGAATCACGTCGAATCAGTTATTGCCCACTGGCCGAAACCGCAGCAAGCGGAAAAGGGTTAACGCGGCTGAAGTTCGCTGGGGCGATGCGCCAAAGACCCATTTTGAAGCGGATTTGGGCACCGCAAAAGAAAATGCCCGCCGGCGGGGATCCAGCGGGCATTTTGCAATTCTGGCGTCGTGACTAGCGCTTGCGCGCCGCCTTACGGCCGGCCTTGCCAAGACCCATCTGCTTGGCGAGATCGGAGCGGGCGCGGGCGTAGTTGGGGGCGACCATCGGATAGTCTTTCGGCAGACCCCACTTGGACCGGTAGTCTTCTGGCGACATATTATACTTGGTGCGCAGATGGCGCTTCAGCGATTTGAATTTGCGACCATCCTCAAGGCAGATGAGGAAATCAGGCGTAATCGAACGCTTCAAGGGCACTGCGGGCTCCTTAGGAGCGACTTCCGCCACCTCGCCGCCGGCGACCACGCCCGTCAGCGCGCGATGAATGCTTTGAATCAAGGCCGGAAGATCAGCAGTCGAAACGACGTTATTACAGACGTAGGCGGCGACAATATCTGTCGTCATCTCAACGATTGCGAATTTTTCTTCCATTGGGCCGTTCCGTTTCAATTTTTTGAGCCATTATGAGCGAATACACGTCTCATCTATACACGAAGGCTTTCATATAGAGATTGGCAGAGGCGAGCAACACCCCCAGGGGCCGAAGTCGTTTCAATCGTCTGCACGATTTCAATTCGTCTGCTTGTGCTATTCTGACAACGATCGCCTAGGGTTTCGCGCGTCAATCGCGCTTATTCGGCAGCATTAGCGGCCACATTCTCTAGACAGGGCCAACATCGCTGTATGCTGAGGCGTGGAATGATCGTTTATGGCATCTTCGTCGCCGTCGTGGATAGCCCGCATCAGGGCTGGGGTCAGGGCCGAGGTCAGCGACCAGTTCCAGTAGCGCAAAAGGGTCTGCGCACGATCAACCGCCATCATGTCAAAGGCGATCACGACCCGCTCCAGCCCCGGGGCAAGGTGGCCAGTATCATCAACTGCAGGCCGGCGGCCTTGCACAGCACGGCAATGCCTTCGCCGCCCGGATCGCTGAAAATCTTGGCCCCGGTCTTTGGTTTGAGACCAGACAGGTATGAAATCTCTTGGGCCAACTCACGGGTCAGCCCCGAGGCTGCTGCGGCCACGGCCTGGTCAAGACTTTTGAAAGCGCTGCGCTCCAGGGCGGCGCGGTTGCGCTGACGCGGCTCGATGAACTGCAAACCCTTGCGAGCCAGCGGATCCTGCCAATTTTCCGCAGCGGCTATGGGGAAAACGGCCGTTAATGCATCCTGCAGCACCTCACGGGTGACGGCGAACCTCTGCAAGATCACTTTGCGCTCATCAGGACCGCACCACCAGAACATCACATAGGTATGGCTGGGGCGCAGTTCGTTGCGTCGCAGCAGCAAGAGAGCCAAGAGCGGATGTTCGCGCGTGTAGGTCACGATCACCTCGACAGCCGGCGCGCTGATCTTAGCAGAGTCATTGCGCAACAGGATCTCGATGGTCGGCACATCGCCGTTGGCGCCAACCAATTCAGAGACGAGCTCGGAAAGCCCGCGCCGTGAGGCGGCCAGACGCCAGTGGTCAGGCGTGGCCCGGCCAATACAGTCAACCAGATCGGCGTCAGAAAGGCTTAGGCAGCCCTTGAGTAGCGGCCGCGCAATCTCGATCTCGTCGCGCAGCAGAGACGGGTCAGGGTGCTGGGCAGTTCGCTGGGCGTCGCCAGCCGGCGAGCAATGCGGGCGCGCCTCGACACTGGCCTGGGGCAGCATTTCGACCAGAAAATCGGCGAATGGCCCGCTCGAAATGGTTGATGCGGCTGGCGGGCAGGCAAACCACGTCGATCAGGCGCTTGAGCACAGCGGTGCGGGAACGCGACTCAACCAGAGCGGCGGGGGACCCTTCCAGGACCGGTGCGACGAAAAAAGCCTGTTCGCTCATAGATATGGATCAAACCACGCCGACGTAAACCCGGCGTTGCCTGGCGTGACGACGAAATCGAGCGGGATGACGCCGGCGAAAGCCGGAGCTAGGAGGAAGGCATGACCAAGCCATCGCCCCCCACCGCCCGCCGCGAACCGCACGCGATCACCCAGTTGGGCCGGACCCGCATAGACGACTACGCCTGGATGAAGGACCCGAACTGGCGCGCCGTGCTACGCGATCCGACGGCGCTGGACCCGGCCATCCGCGGCCACCTGGAGGCTGAGAACTCCTATACAGAGAGCGTACTGGACGAGACAAAACCATTACAGGACCTGCTCTTCGCCGAAATGAAGGGTCGGGTGAAGGAGGACGAGACCTCAATCCCCGCCCCCGACGGCCCCTACGACTACTATTCGCGCTTCGAAACTGGGGCCCAGCATCCGCTAAACTGCCGCAAGCCGCGCGGGACCGAGGGCCCTGAGGACATTCTGCTCGACCAGCCCCGCGCGGCGGAAGGCCTGGCCTTCTACCAGATCGGCTCGGCGCAACATTCGCCCGACCATGCGCTCTATGCCTATGCGGTGGATGCCCAGGGATCGGAAGTCTACGAGATCGTGGTGAAGGACCTGGCCACAGGCGAGGTCCTGGCCGGACCGGCCACCAGTGCAGCCGGCGATTTCTGCTGGTCGCCGGATAGCCAGTATTTGTTCTGGGTCTGGCGTGATGACGAGGGCCGCCCCTCGAAAATATTCCGCCGCCCGGCGCGCGGCGGTCCAGCCGACGATACGCTGATCTACCAAGAACAGGACGAGGGTTTCTTTATCGGGATCGATACGACCCAGTCGCGGGCCTTTATCGTTATCAGCTGCGGCAACCAAGAAACCAGCGAGGCCCTGCTGATCTCGGCGGCCGACCCCACGGCGGTGCCGGTGGTGTTCAGCCCACGCGAGACCGGTCTGCGGTATGAAGTGGAACACTGGGACGGGCGTTTCGTGGTGCGCACGAATGCCGATGGGGCCATCGACTTCAAACTGGTCTGGGCCGACGAGACCGCCACCCAGCGACCCTTCTGGCTCGACTGGATCACAGCGCAACCTAGCCGGCTGATTACCGGCATGATGGCCTTACGCGACCATTTCGTGCGGCTGGAGCGGGTGGAGGCGCTAAGCCGCATCGTTATCACCCGGCGCGCCGACCTAAGCGAACATCAGATTGATTTCGAGGAAGAGGCCTACGCCCTGTCGCTCGACGGTGGCTATGAATATGACACCACCGCCGTGCGCTTCGTCTATCAGTCGATGACCACCCCGCGCCGCTGGTACGACTATGACCTGGAGACGCGCGAACGCGCACTGCGCAAGACTCAAGACATCCCCAGCGGCCATGATCCGGCGCAATATGTCACCCGGCGGCTCGACGCCGTGGCGGCCGATGGCGAGACCATCCCGATCTTCCTGCTGGCACGACGGGATACGCCACTGGATGGGTCTGCGCCCATGCTGCTTTACGGCTACGGCTCCTACGGCCACGCCAACGAGCCCGGCTTTTCGATTCGCAATCTGTCGCTGGTTGACCGCGGCTGGGTCTGGGCCACGGCATGCGTGCGTGGCGGCTCCGAAAAGGGTTGGGGCTGGTTCATGGACGGCCGCAAGGAGAAGAAGACCAATACCTTTACCGACTTCATCGCCTGCGCCGAGCATATGATCGCCCAGCGGTTCTGCGCCGCCGATAAGATTGTGGCCTACGGCGGCTCTGCCGGCGGCATGCTGATGGGGGCGATCGCCAACCTGCGGCCCGAACTGTGGGCGGGAATCATCGCCGCGGTGCCGTTTGTGGATGTCCTCAACACCATGAGTGACCTCGATCTGCCGCTCACGCCGCCGGAATGGCCCGAATGGGGCGACCCCATCACCGACCCGGCCGCCTATGACCGAATCGCCGCCTACAGTCCTTACGACAATGTCGTCGCCCGACCCTATCCGGCGGTGTTGGCCACCGGCGGGCTGTCCGACCCGCGTGTGACCTATTGGGAGCCAGCAAAATGGGTAGCCGCCCTGCGCGCCGCCACCACAAGCGATGCGCCGGTTTTGCTGAAGCTGAATCTCGACGCCGGGCACGGCGGGGCCTCGGGCCGGTTCGAATTCCTGAAGGAAATCGCCATGGACTACGCCTTCGCGATCTTCGCGGTGGCGCGAGGGTGGAAGCGCTAAACACGGCGGGCTGGATCTGAACACCGGGTCGCGCCCAAAGAGCGCTTGGCTGGGGAACTAGGACTCGAACCTAGAACGACGGTACCAAAAACCGCTGTGTTACCATTACACCATTCCCCACCAGGCAATCGCCGGGCTGTCCGCACGAGGCGGAGGAGGCGGGATAGCGTAGTACCTAGGCCGATGCAACGGCGCTCAGGAACCTTATGCCGATACAGCTTTGCACTCGCTTGCGGAGCCCAGAACCCTACCCTATAAGGCGCCCTCCTTCGTCGGAGTGTAGCTCAGCCTGGTAGAGCACCACGTTCGGGACGTGGGGGTCGCAGGTTCAAATCCTGCTACTCCGACCAAGGATTTCCACCCATAGCGATGCTTTCCCTTGCATCCGGCCTCGGCCGGATTCATGGGACCGCAATGGGTTGCGCAATAAGGTTGCGCCAACAGCCCCGCCAAGGTCGCGCATGAAGTCGTTTCTAATCACCGTCGCCGCCGTGTTCACGGGCTTGGCCATCTTTCTGATCGGCGTGCCGCTGTTGCTGATCAGCGCCGCCGCCGGTGCCCTGGCTCCAGAGCCGCTTCCAGCCAGGATGGTGCTAAACCTCGACCTGCGCGGCGCGCTGAGCGACCAGGACGCGGGCCTGAGCTCCTTCTTCCGCGGCGGTTCGACCTCGGTCATCTCGGTGGTGCAGACCCTGCGTCGGGCCGAGAAGGACGACCGGGTCAAGGCCGTGCTGATCCGACTGCCGGAGGGCGGGATTTCCCCGGCCACAGCCGATGAACTGCGCCTGGCCGTGCTGCATTTCCGCGCCGCCGGTAAGACGGTGTTCGCCCACAGCCAGGGCCTTTACCCCTCCGGGGCCATCGCCTCGACCTATATGCTAGGGGGCACCGCCGACCGTTTTTGGATGCAGCCCGACAGCAGTTTCCAGGCCGTGGGCATGTTAAACCAGGACGTCTTTCTGAAACGCGCCTTCGACAAGTATGGGGTGCAGGCCGACTATGCCCAGCGCTACGAATACAAAAACGCGGTCAATCCCTACCTGTACAGCGACTACACCGCCGCCCACCGCGAGTCGGAGCTGGGCTGGATGGGCTCGGTCTACAACAGCGCCATCAACGCCGCCGCCACGGACCGAAAGACCGACGCCGCCGCCCTGCATGCGGCGCTGGAGGCCGGCCCCTATTCGGCGCAGGACGCCAAGGCCAAGGGGCTGGTGGACCAAATTGGCCAGGTGAAGGAAGCCCAGGACGCCCTTATCAAGATCGCCGGCGACGGGGCCAAGCTGACTGAGTTCCATGACTATCAGGGCGCGCTGAAGGCGTTGGACCTGGCAGGCCGGCCGACCATAGCCTTCATAGGGGCGGAAGGGGCAATCATGACCGGCTCGGGCGACACCTCTAACCTGTTCTCCGGCGACACCACGGTGCATTCTGACGACATCGCCAAGGCGCTGTATGACGCGGCAGACGATAAGTCGGTGAAGGCCATCGTATTCCGTGTCTCCTCCCCTGGCGGTTCGGACACGGCGTCAGAACAGATTCTGGCGGCCGTTCTTGCGGCCAAGGCCGCGAAGCCTGTGGTGGTCAGCATGGGCACCTATGCGGCGTCAGGCGGCTATTGGATCAGCTCTGGCGCGACCGAGATCGTGGCTGAACCAACGACCTTGACTGGCTCGATCGGGGTCTATGGCGGCAAGTTCGCCCTGGGCGATGCACTGGGGCGGTTTGGGGTCGACATGAAGGGGCTGAAGGTCGGCGGCGACTATGCCGACGCATTCGACACCGCTTCGACCATGACGCCGGCGCAGAAGGCCAAGTTCGAGGCCTGGATGGACCAGATCTATAATGGCTTCGTTAGACGGGTGGCCGCGGGGCGGCATCTGCCCGTCGAGCGGGTGCACGAAATTGCCAAGGGGCGGGTCTGGACCGGGGAACAGGCCAAGGGGCTTGGCCTGGTGGATCACCTGGGCGGGTTTTATGACGCGGTGGATCGCGCCAAGGTCCTGGCCAAGATCGACGGCGATGCGCGCCTCAAGCGTTTCGGCGGAGCGACCTCGCCCCTGGGCAAGCTGGGACGGACGCTGGGCATGACAGAAACCTCAGTCCGTACCCTGGCGGCTTCGGCCTGGCTGCTGGGCGATCCGAACGCCAAGAAGGTCTTAGATCAGGTTGTACAGGCCAAGCTGCGCAGCGAGGGGGCCAGGGTGCTGGCACCGACGCCGTTCTAGCGCCGCAAGCCCGGCCACGGCTGTCGGGCGCGCTAGGATTTTACGCACATCCAACGGATGCGGTGACGGTCAGCGATATTGGGTCCAAAGCCGGTGATCTTTGGGTTAAGCAGGTTCTTCGACACGTAGAAATAGATCGGCACGAACGGGGCGTCGTCTAGCATTAAGGCTTCAGCCCGAGCCAGAAAGGCAGCCCGTTTGGCGATGTCATTCTCATGGTCGGCCTGGTCGAGCAGGCTGTCGTAGGCCGGATTGTTGTAGTCGCCATAGTTCATCGTGCCGGTCATGGACTGGAGCTGATCGAGAAAGCTCTTTGGGTCATTGTAATCGGCGATCCAGCCGGCGTCGGCGATCTGGAAGGCGCGAGACCGATAGGATTGGTAGGCGATTTGCCCCTCCTCCGGCGCCAAGGACACCTGCACCCCGATACTGGTCCAGTCCGACTGGATGGCCGACATGATCAGGCTTGGGTCGGGCGTGTTGCGATGGGTAATCTCGATCTTCAGCGGGTGGCCTGGGCCAAAGCCCGCCGCCGCCAAGAGCCGCCGCGCCTCGGCCTGCCGAGCCTCATAGGGCCATGAGGACCATGGTAGGACCTGCACTGGCGTATAGTTGGCGACACCCGGCGGGGTGAAGCTGTAGGCGCTGGACTGGCCACCGCGCAGAAGCTTTTTGGTCATGAAATCGCGGTCGATGGCCATGCTGAGGGCATGGCGGACTCGCTTATCCTTCAGCGACGCGACCTGGGCGTTGAAGGCGATGTAGGTCGTGCCGAGCCAGGTGTTGGTGTGAACGTAGTCGGGGATCTCCTTGCGCAGTCGGGCGATGCGGTTGCTCTGAATATCGATATTCCAGTCCAGCTCACCCCGGCGTACGCGCCGCTCTGCGCTGATTGAATCGCTGATGGGGTAAAAATAGATGTCGTCGATGCAGACGTTATTAGCGTCGAAGAACAGCGGGTTCTTGGTGGCATGGATGTAGTCGCCGAGCTTCCAAGTCTGGATCACATAGGGACCGTCGGAGACGTAGTGATCCTTGGTCCAGGTCTCGCCGTATCGCTCAACGATGTGGCGCGGCGCGGGATACATGGTCTGGTGCTTGGTCAGCTGCAGTAGGTAGGGCGCAGGGTGCAGGAGCTTGATCTGTAGCGTGTGCGCATCGAGCGCCGTGACGCCCAGAGCCTCCAACGGGGCCTTGCCCTCGTTCACCGCCTGAGCTCCCTGGATGAAATAGAGCAGGTAGCCATATTCGGCCACGGTCTTGGGATCGAGCAGGCGGCGCAGACCGAAAACGAAGTCGTCGGCCGTTACCGGAAAGCCGTCAGACCATTTGGCGTCGCGCAGATGGAAGCTCCAGATCAGGCCGTCGGGGCTGGTTTCCCAGCGGGTCGCAATGCCGGGAATGACGTTGCCGTTCACATCTTCGGTGGTGAGGCCCATCATGGCGCTGCCGACGATATTGTCTTCTTCGACCCCGTTGATCTTCTGCGGATCGATCGTGGCGGGATCGGCCACATTGCCCATGCGCAGACAGGTTCGGCCGGGCGCGCAGGCGGCGGTCGAGGCCTTCGGCGAACAGCCAACCAGGACAAGCATCGCCGCTAGGATGAGAACCGCCGCCCTCATCGGTCTTTCGGGTCCAGCGCATCGCGCAGGCCATCGCCGATGAAGTTGAAGCTCATCAGGGTCGCGGCCATGATCAGGGCGGGAGCGATCAGCAGCCAGGGGGCCAATTCCATATCCTGCGCACCATTGGCAATCAGCGATCCGAGCGAGGCCATGGGCGGGCGCACCCCCAGCCCCAGGAAGGACAGGAAGCTCTCGGCCAGGATAACGCCGGGGATGGTCAGAGTGACATAGACCACCACCGGCCCCAGCAGATTGGGCACGATGTGGCGCAGCACGATCTGGTGGGCGGTGAGGCCAGCCGCGCGGGCGGCCTCGACAAATTCTCTGGATTTCAAGGCACGGGTCTGACCGCGCACGATACGGGCCATGGTCAGCCATTCCACGGCACCAATGGCCAGGAACATCAGCACGATGGACGATCCGAACGCCACCATCAGCAGGATGACGAAAAACACGAACGGTAGGGCGAACAACACGTCAACGATCCGCATCATGGCCTCATCGACCCGCCCGCCGACATAGCCCGCCGTGGTGCCCCAGGCGATGCCGACCACCAGGGAAACGAAGGTCGCCACGACCCCGACCGCCAATGAGACACTCAGCCCCATCAGCGTCCGCGCCAAAAGGTCACGACCCAGGCTGTCGGCCCCTAACAGATGCCCCTGAGTCAGGGGAGCGGCCCAGACATCGTTCTTGTTGACCGCGTCGAACCGCCAGGGCGTGAGCGCCGGACCAAAGACTGCGGCAAGGAATAGCAGGGCCAGCACGATCAACCCTGCCACGGCGGCGCGGTTGGCCAGCAAGCGCCCCCTAGCGTCATCCCACAGGCTGCGCCCACGCGGCGCGGCGGCGGCGAGGAGGATCGCGGTACGGCTCATGACAGGCGCACTCTGGGATCAAGCGCAGCGGCGATCAGGTCCGACAGCAGGTTGAGCGCCAGGATCAGGGCCGCATAGACAATCACCATGCCCATCACCACCGTGTAGTCGCGCTGCAGGGCACTGATGACAAAGAACTTGCCCAGGCCCGGCAGGGCAAACACGCGCTCGACGATCAGAGAGCCCGTCAGCAGGCCCGCACAGGCGGGCCCCAGATAGCTCACCAGCGGAATCAGCGCCGGCGGCAGGGCGTGGCGCAGCACCACACGCCAGTCAGGCAGCCCCTTGGCGCGGGCAGTGCGCACGAAGTTAGAGCGCTGACTCTCGATCATCCCGGCCCGAACCAGCCGCGAAATAATGGCGATCTGCGGCAGGGCCAGAACGGCCACAGGCAGGATCAAATTAGGCAGAGCCCCGTTGTTCCAGCCGGCATTGGGCAGCCATTGCAGCGTCGAGGCGAACAGCAACACCAGTAGGGGCGCGGTGACGAAGGTGGGGACACAGACTCCGGCCACGGCCACGGCCATTACGAGATAGTCGGCCGGCCGGTTCTGGCGCAGGGCGGCGGCGATGCCCAAAGCGATTCCTGTCACGCCAGCGACAATCAATGCGGATAGGCCCAACACCAGACTGACGCCGAAATTTTCCTTCAGCACGTCAACGACGGACTTATCCTTGTACTTCAACGAGGGCCCAAGATCACCGTGGGCAACATCGGCGATGTAGGTGCCGTATTGCACGATCAGCAGCCGGTCGAAGCCGTACTTGGCCATGACCCGCGCCTCAATCTCGGGCGGTAACTGACGCTCACCCTGGAACGGATTGCCGGGCGCAGCACGCATCATGAAGAAGGCCGCGGTGATGACCAGGAACAGGGTCGGCAAGGCGGTGAACAGCCGACGCGCTATTAGGCCTAGCATCGAAATCCCTAAACCGCAGTGTTGCGAAGGTTTCACCGGCGTCCGATGATGTCAACGCAGGCGGCGATGGCCACCGATCGCAATTGAGGAATTTAAGCTGCATGTCTTTTCGTACCGTGACGCCCGATATTTCCGTTTCGCCGCAGATTTCCTTAGCGGACGTGGCACAGGCGGCCAAAGAGGGCTTCCAGTTGATCGTCAATAACCGCCCCGACGACGAGGAAGGCGGCCAGCCGACCTCGGCACAGATCGAGGTGGCGGCCAAGGCAGCGGGCCTAACCTATGTGCACATCCCCGTGCGCGGCATGCCGACGCGCGATCAGGTCGAGCAGACGGCAGCGGCGGTGGAGGCTGTCGACGGCCCTGCCCTGCTATTCTGCCGCTCTGGCACGCGCTCGATCATCACCTGGTCGCTGGGCGCAGCGCAAAACGGTGCCGACGCCGCAGACCTGAAAGCCACTGCAGCCGCGGCAGGCTACGATCTAAGCAACATCCTTTAGGGCGCGCTTTGGACGTCCGACGCCTTAGCGCGCGGCGCTGTAGGCTGTTCGCGCGGCCATGGGCATAGGGCTTTCCGGAACGCAGCTGGCCAGGATCAACTGCCCCAAGGTGAGGCAAAGCAGGGCGAAGGTCATCCGCTGGAGCCGTTTTGAAACAAAAAGGAATGCCGCTGCTGTCATCACGCGGCCATTAATGCATTTACCTTTTGTTGATCGTAAAACGCGGGCCAAAGTTTCCTGAGAAAATTCAATTATTAAGGTTAATATCTCAGACTACGTCTGCGACGGGACGCGTCAATGTGCTAAAGGCTAGGCCATGGCCATAGTGATCCCCTTCGTCAGAGATTTCGACTTCGCCTACGGGCGCTGCGACGTGGTCTCGCCGGGCATCCGACGCGTGGTCGCGAACAATCCTGGGCCGTTCACCTTCACGGGCACAGGCACCTTTATCGTCGGCCATGGCGAGGTGGCGGTGATCGATCCGGGTCCTGCGCTCGATACGCATCTGGCCGCGATCCTGACCGCCATCACGCACGAGCGCGTCACCGCGATCCTGATTACGCACGACCACTCTGATCATTCGCCCCTGGCCGCGCGGCTGTCGAAACTGACTGGGGCACCGGTATACGGTTGCGCACGCAAGCCTAAGCCGGGTGCCCTGCCGGCCTCGGGTGGCGAGGAAGGCGACGACACCGCCTTTCGGCCCGACGTCGATTGGTGCGGTGGCGGCACGGTCAGCGGGCCGGGCTGGACCCTGGAGGCGATCCCGACGCCCGGCCATACCAGCAACCATCTGTGTTTTGCCTTCCCACAGGAACAGGCCCTGTTCACCGGCGATCACATCATGGGCTGGTCAACCAGTGTGGTGATCCCGCCGGATGGCGACATGACCGCCTATCTCGCCAGCCTGGAGTGGGTGCGGGCGGGCCACTTCAAGACATTATGGCCGACCCATGGACCGCCTGTGACCAAGGTCGACCCGTTTATTGCAGCCTATATTGGTCACCGGCTGGAGCGCGAGGCGCAGGTGCTGGGCGCGGTGCAGGCGGGACTTACGACCATCCCCGAGATCGTCGACCGGCTGTATATCGGCCTCGATACCCGGCTTAAGCCGGCGGCGGCACAGTCGGTTCTCAGCCACTTGATCAAACTGGTTGGTGAAGGCCGGGTCGCCTGCGATGGCACGCCACAGCTTTCGAGCCGATACCGACTCTAAGGTTGGGCCTAGTCCGGCGGCGACCGCTGATCGGGCAAGACATAGTCGGCCAGTGCAGCGCGCAGCGCCTTTTTATCGACCTTACCGGTAGCCCCAAGCGGGATGGCGTCGACCAGCAGGACCTCATCGGGCATCCACCATTTGGCGATCTTGCCATCGAGCCATTCGCAGAACTGGGTCGGGACGGCATCACATCCGGCACGCAGCTTGACCAGCAGAACCGGCCGCTCGT
>Ga0114978_10002869_pt1 | contig 14184 bp, 11 predicted proteins | sample S_140212_EF_Meta_FD_87027 | JGI IMG/M metagenome (GOLD analysis project Ga0114978, IMG submission 87027) | Freshwater microbial communities from Lake Simoncouche, Canada to study carbon cycling - S_140212_EF_MetaG | ecosystem: Environmental > Aquatic > Freshwater > Lake | place: Lake...
CTCAACAGAGTCGTTGCTTCAAGAGGTACTGCATCCGAAAAATTGAGTGTATTGGCTCATGACTTTATGTTGGCGGTGATCGAAAATCAAGGGGCTATTGCAATTTATACAAGAGAAGAAAAGCATCTCTCTGAAGAAAGCAATGTAGAGATTCAAAAAATGCGCCGCGAGTTCGACCGTAAATTTTGTGCTTTGCTCGAGCGTGGCGTCAAAGACTGTGAATTTAAAGTGGACGACGTTCAACTCACCTCATTGGCTATTGGTGGCATCATCAGTTGGTCTTATGTCTGGTACAGACCCAATGGTCGTTTAAGCAAAGAGCAAACGGCATCGCATGTTTCAAGTTTGGTGATGGCGATGGTGCAAAGCCATCAACATTAAACCATCATTTGTTGATTGATTGAATCCAATGTTTGTTATGTTCGCCCAGTTGCGGCGCGTCTCTCTTCAGGTCAAAATTTTGACCGTCAAATAAGATGGGTTGTAAAACATAACGATTACCGTTGACTTGTCCTATGAGTGGACGCGACTTGATTTGCGGATTGTTCATCACCTCCGACATGGGTAGCACAGGGCCAAAAGCAATTCCTTTTTCTTCAAGCTTGGCGTATAAGTCGGCATAGTTCCATTTGTAAATCGCTTGACGAAGTTGTACGTCGATGTCATCGGTTTTGGCGCTTCTCTGTGACTCATTCAAATCAGCAATATCATTTAATTGCAATAAATGGCACAAATCGCGCCACATTGAATCTTCACCGGCAATGCTAATAGTGATTTGTTTTTTGTCCTTCGTTGAAAAAATTCCATAACCAGGATCCAAAGGTGGCAAATCGCGAATTGGCCATTGATTCATGGGCGGCGTTAAAAAAGGTGTCATCCAACTCAGTAAGGAATCTTGCATTGAAATATCAAGTGTGCCACCCTGTTGGGTGCGCATGCGATCAAACAAGGCGGTGACGACGCCCAAGGCTGCAAACATCGCCGAAGAGATATCCGCCAATGGGAGCATCGGTACATCGCTGCGTTTTTCTTCGCCAGGTGTAGCTCTGAGTAAACCTAAAGCGCCCTGAATACTCAAATCATGGCCTGCAATGTGCGACCAAGGTCCAGTTTGTCCAAATGAAGAAATCGATACATAGATGAGGGATGGTTTTTTTGTGCGTAAAGCCTTAGCACTCAAACCCAATCGTTCCATCACACCAGGCCGAAAACCTTCAAGAACCACGTCTGTATCTTCGAGCAATTGAAAAAAAGATGCGCGTCCTTCGTCACTTTTTAAATTTAAAGTCACTGATTGTTTGTTGCGATTAAAAGAGTTAAATAAACCTTGAAAGCGTCGCGATGGATCGCCCCCTTGCGGCCTTTCAATTAATATAACCTCAGCACCCATATCCGCCAATAACTGTGTGGCATATGGTCCTGGATATTGTTCGGCCAAACTTAACACGCGAATGCCATGGAGTGGAGCCTGAGCCATCTGGATCGCCTTTACTTTCTTATTAGGATTTTTAGATACCGATTAGTATATCCGCAGCCTATTCAGCATATTTTTTTATATTTGTGGTAAGATTTTCGGAAAAGAGGATTTATTTTCGCATATTCGAAAATCTGTCAAATGTTTTTAATTAGAAAAGGTGGTGTATGGCAATCAATCGACAGGTAGGCGTTATAGGGCAAGCCGTATACGCTCCGCGAAATGCAGCGCAGGCCTCTCTTGAAGAGGGTTTGTATGCGGTCACGCATGCAGCATTAAAAAATGCAGGACTGACCATTGAAGACATCGACGGTATTGTCGTTGCGGGCCACGATCAAATGGATGGACGTGCAATCACCATCATGATGGCCTCGGGCTCTGTGGGAGGTGTCACGCGAGATATTTTGGCAACGCCTTCGGGTGCAGAGCATGCATTTGTATTGGGTGCACTGCGTGTTCGCTCGGGCATGTACAAAACACAGTTGGTGGTGTCATGGAGTCCATTGGAAACAGAGAATATCAATGATGTTCAGCGATTGGCCAATGATCCGTATTACCACCGTCAATTGCCGTTGGATGATTTGGCATCACACGCATTACAAGCCAATGTGCTTGAGCACTCTATTCCAAAATTACGCGATGCGGTGATTGAACTCACACGACAAATGCGTCAAAACGGCGTCAAGGCTTATCCCCATTACAGTCCCGCACCCACTGAAAAAGTTTGGATTGAAGGCGGCAAGATGCTGCGTTATCCTCTCACCCAAGGTATGGTGTCGCCTGCTGCATTTGGCGCGGTGGCCTTGGTACTTGCAGGTGATGAATGGCTCAATGAGCATAAAGATCATTCAACTGCATTTGTGCACGGTATGGGTTGGGCCACAGAGACTGCTTATTTGGGCGATCGTGACCTATCGCAATTAACGTCGCTCAAAGCCGCAACTCAACAAGCTTATGTGGAAGCTGGCATTACAAAACCTCAATTTGATCTTGCAGAAGTTGCCGATGCAACTGCTTATCAAGCATTGATGTCTTTAGAAGGGCTTGGTTTGTGTGATCGCAAAAATTGGGTCGATGCTGTATTCAAAGGAGACTTTGACCATCAGGGTTCAATGCCAGTCAATCTATCGGGTGGCGCGTCGTCGTTCAATCCTATTTTTTGTTCGGGTTTGATGCGCATTGCAGAAGCCGCCAATCAGGTGCGTGGATGCGCAGGTGCACATCAAAAATCAAATGTTAAGAAATCTGTCGCTCATGGTGCAAGTGGATTCGCCATGCAATACAACACCGTTGTTGTGTTTGGCAAGCAACCCAGGGAGGCTTTGAAATGAAAGTTCCACGCGTAGGCATTATTGGCATTGGTCAATCCGAATTCAAAGCCAGAAGACCCGATGCCAACTATCCAGAGTTGGTTCGTGAGGCCGTCACGATTGCAATGAAAGATTGCAAACGTGAACTCGATGAAATCGAAGCGGTTGTTTATTCATTAGCGCCTGATGCATTGCTCGGTATTGGTAATGCAGAACGTTTGGGTGTGGATGCAGTTGGTGCTCGCAACAAACGATTCATGCGTATCAACACAGGTGGTTCAACGGGGATTTCTTCGTTAGCAGCAGCACATTCACACATCGCCGCAGGTGCGTGTGATTTGGTGTTGGTTGCGGGTGCAGATAAAGTGGGTGAATGCGGCGACTCGCAAACAATTCTGAATAAAATTTGGGATCCTGTTTACGAGCGACCCTTGCCTTTGGGCACCATCACCATGTTGGCAATGTCTGCTGTGCGTTATATGCACAAGTACGGCATGACCGAAGAAGATATGGCTGCGATTGTGGTTAAAAACAGAGCGCATGCAGCACTCAATCCCAAAGCGCATTTGCGCACGCCCACAACGATTGAAGAAGTGATGCATTCACGCATGATTTCATGGCCAATCAAATTATTTGATTCGTGCCCACAATCGAGTGGTGGTTGTGCCATGGTGTTGGCCTCTGAGCAATACATCAAAGACAACAAACTCGATGCAGTTTGGATCACTGGTGTTGCGCACTGCACAGAAAGTTATTTCATTGGTGACCGCATGGGTAATGGCTACATTGCCGATCACGCAGATTCACAAGCCATGGGCGAGGCGTGTCAACGTGCTTACAAAATGGCCGGTGTTATTGATCCAACTAAACAAATCGACGTTGCAGAACTCTATTCGCCTTTTAGCAATACTGAGTTTCATGCGATTGAGGGTGCAGGTCTCGCAAAATTAGGTCAAGCGCCTGGCATGCTCAAAGATGGTCATTTCAAATTGGGTGGTCCTACACCTGTTAACCCATCGGGTGGCGTGTTGTGTACCAATGCGATTGCGGTCACCGCCATGGTGCGTGTGGCAGAAACTGCACTTCAAGTGTGGGGTCGTGCAGGCGGGCATCAAGTCAAGGGTGCCAAGCGTGGAATTGCAAGTGGCAATGGTGGAGATCATCAATTCTTCGGCGCCATGGTTGTCGAAGCTTAATTATTTTTTTAGTTAAAGGAATTTCAAATGGAACTCATGACAAGAACAGAAAATTGGAACATCACCTATCGCCATGCTTTGGGTGAAACCGCCAGTTATTTTTACGCTCAAATTCGTGACAAGCAACAAATTTATGGTCGTCGCGATGCAAAGTCTGGACGCGTACTTGTGCCTCCTCGTGCGTTTTCGGACGAGACGCTCGAGCCCACCAAAGAATGGGTGCCAGTCGGGCCTGAAGGAACAATTGAATGCTTCACGATTGTTTACGAAGCGTTTAATAATTTGCCCGATCCTCCATACGCATTTGGTTATGTGCTTCTCAAAGGCGCAGACACAGCAATTGGTGGTTACTTTAAAGGCATCGATTTAAAAGACGGTGCAAAAGCAGCCAAACAATTGGCTGTTGGAACACCCGTGATCACTCGCTTTGCAAAAGAAAGAGTCGGAGACGCTCTTGATTTTTGGTTTGAATTACAAGGATAAATTATGACAAACACCCGTCGACAAATTTTGACTGCCGCTGCTGCCTTGCCTTTTGCTTGTCAAGAGGCTTGGGCGCAAGCTGATAGTACGATACGAATTTCGGTGGGTTTTCCTCCTGGTGGGTCGGGTGACTTGTTTGCCAGAATATTGGCTGAAGCTATGCACACCGAAACAGGTAGAGCGGTGGTTGTGGAAAACAAACCCGGTGGCGGTGGAATGACTGTTGCGATTAATTTTTTACGTGCACCCAAAGACGGTAATCAATTGATGTTGGCAACGGGTTCAACCGCAATCTCTGCACCCATTTCTCGGGCCAAGCCACCGTACAACTCGGTTGAAGATTTTCAATGGATTGCGTTGTTATCCAATGCGCCATTTGTCATTGCGATTCATCCATCGATTCCAGCCAATAATTTAAAAGAATTCATTGCCTATGCCAAATCGCGCCCTAATAAATTGTCTTATGGTCATGCGGGTTTGGGAACAACTGTGCATTTAGCTGCAGAGTTGTTCAAAGAGCAAGCAGGATTGGATATTGCAGATATTGCGTACGCCGGCAGTGCAGGTGCTATCACAGATACGATTTCTGGCAACGTTCAGATGATTGTTGAGACCACGGGGACATTGCTGCAGCATCACAAATCAGGCAAGATGAAAATCATTGCATGTATGGCGACCGCACGTGAAAAAATCGCACCTGAAATTCCAATTGCACGCGAAAGTGGTTTGGATTTGATTGCAGGTACTTGCAATTTGTTAGCTGCGCCCTTGGGCACGCCACCAGCCTTGATTGAACCCATCAGCAAAGCATTGGCCCGTGTGATGGATAAGCCCGCGGTGCAAGAGCGATTGTCGCAATTGGGTATTCAACCCATCACACAATCGACGCCTGCGCAAGCGCGTGAATATGTCGCCGCTGAAATTGCACGCTGGTCTCCCATTGTGAAAAAACTCAACATCGCTTTGTAAGTCTTTCAATTTGGTTTTTTATTGGGCAACACAACGATGAATACAAAGCCCTTGAATCCAAACAGTGTGAAAGCACTGTTGCAACCGACATCGGTTGCGCTGATTGGCGCGTCTGATCGATCGCGTTGGAGTTCACTTGCGCTGCAAAATTTAAAGCAGGGTTCTTATGCGGGACCGGTGCATTTAATCAATGCCAATGGCAGTTTGGTTCAAGGACAAGCAACCGCAAAGCGATGTGCTGAATTAAACAAACCCGTGGATTTGGGTTTGATCATGGTTCCCTATGAATCGGTCACACCTTGTTTAATTGACGTTGCGCAAGCAGGAGCACGCACGGCAATTATTCTCACCTCTGGTTTTGCAGAAATGGGTGAAGCAGGTGTTATTGCGCAACTTGAGTTGGCAAAAACCGCTGAGCATTTGGGTGTGCGCTTGCTCGGTCCTAATTGTTTGGGTTTTATTAATTTTGTGCATCAAGCGCATGTATGGACAACACCGATTGCCAAGCAGGTTCATCACAAAGGTGTGGCGATTGTTTCGCAAAGTGGTGCCACTGCATTGTTTTTGAACGATCTTGCAAGCAAGCAATCGGTGGGATTGAGTTATGTGGTTTCAACGGGCAATGAAATCGATTTTGATATCACTGATTTTGTTGACTACTTGATTGATGATGAGTCGACTCAATGCATTGCTTTATTTGCAGAAACATTTCGCAGGCCCGATTTGTTTATTCAAGTGGCACAAAGAGCCATGCGTGCAGGTAAACCGATTGTTATTTTGAAAGCAGGCGCAGGAAAAGTGAGTGCCAAATCGGCAATGGCGCATACGGGCTCATTGGTTGGGGACGATCGCGTTTTTGACGGCGTATGTCAGCAATACGGATTGATTCGAACGTATTCATTGGATGAATTGCTTGCGACGGCGCATGTGATGAGTCAGACGGGTGTGCTGAGTGACGGCGGTTTATGCATGATCAGTAACTCGGGTGGAGTTTGCGAAATTGCAGCCGACACGGCTGAAAAAGCAGGCATGTCCTTGCCTGAATTTGAAGCCTCGATTCAACAACAACTGCCAGCGTGTTTGCCATCCATTGCAACCATTCATAACCCATTGGATTTGACGGGTGCGGTTACACCTGCGCAATGCGAATCAATCATTGAATGCGTGGCCCAACAAAAAAACTTTGCTGCCATTTTGATGGCTTGGTATGAATTACCCAACGAAGTTTCTCAATTAACCGAACGCACTGAGCAATCTTATCTGCACATATCCAATGCCATGAATCGCATTGACACCGTGGCTTTTGTCACCTGTTACACACCCGCACAAGTCAGTGACTACACGGAGTCTTTATTGGAACAATGGCCGCTTCGATATTTAGCCTGCGGCGTTGATCGGTCTCTGGGTGCATTAGCCAAAGCCATGTGGTGGTCTGGACAATACCGTCATCATCAAAAAAATCAAACGAAGGTAACTGCTATAAAAAGCTATCCAGGTGTACGTCCTCAATCCGAATACCAAGCATTAAGTTATTTGGCCACTCAAGGTGTGCCCACCATTCCCATTGGATTGGTTCAATCGGCAGATGAGGCCGTTGCGCACGCGCGTACGCTCAATGTGTCGGTGGTTCTCAAAATTGCGTCCCCCGATATTGCGCACAAAACAGAAGTCGGTGGTGTTTGTTTAAATTTAAAAAATGAAAAAGAAATTGTTGATGCATACGCTAGCATGATACAACGCGTTTGGGTTGCATGCCCACAAGCCAAATTGGAAGGCGTTTTGGTTGCACCTATGCGTGATAGTGGCGTTGAGTTGTTGGTTGCCATGACGCGCGATCTGCAATGGGGCCCTGTCATCTTGGTGGGCTTAGGGGGCGTTTGGGTTGAGATATTAAAAGATGTGGCGATGCGTGTGTTACCTGTTAATGCGCAAGAAGTTGGACGCATGTTGGCGCAACTCAAAGGGCAAGCGCTATTGAATGGGTTTCGCGGCACGCCTGCTGTTGATGAAAAAAAATTATGTCAAGTCATCAGCCATTTGGGCGACGCGATGTTGAGCCTAGGCGATGAATTAGAAACCATGGAAATCAATCCTCTGTGGGTGAGGGGCGATCAAATCGAAGCATTGGATGCCCTTTGTGTATGGAATGAAAGTTCTAAATAAAAAATGAAAACACCTTTGTGTCATCAGTTAGGTTGCGAGTTACCCATTTTTGCTTTTTCTCATTGCAGAGATGTGATTGTGGAGGTGACCAAGGCCGGCGGTTTTGGCGTGCTCGGTGCTTCTACTTTTTCTCCTGAGCAACTGGAGTTGGAATTGAAGTGGATTGATGATCATGTCAATGGCAAGCCTTACGGTGTTGATGTGTTGATACCCACTGCATACGATAAGAGCGCAGAACAATCTCCCGATGATTTGGCGCGCATGATTCCACAAACGCATCGCGACTTTATGGAAAATATTTTGTCGAATGCAAATATTCCTTCATTGCCCGAAGAAGATAGACAACGCATTCACAAAGAGATTGTGGACGGTCGCGGCAATATGACGCCCGATGGAGCCAGACGCTTGTTACAAGTGGCCTTGACGCATTCACAAGTGAAGTTGGTGGTGTCTGCATTGGGTTCGCCACCACCAGATGTTGTGGCAGATCTCAAAGCGCGTGGTGTGATGGTGGGTGCAATGTGTGGCAAAGGTGAACACGCCAAGCGACATCAAGCAGCGGGAGTTGAATTGATTGTGGCTCAGGGTACGGAAGCAGGTGGACACACAGGCGATGTAGCGACCATGGTGTTGGTGCCACAAGTGGTGCAAGCGGTGGGTTTTGGTGTGGCTGTTCTTGCAGCGGGTGGTATTGCAAAGGGCAGTCAAATTGTTGCTTCGTTGGCTTTAGGTGCGCAAGGTGTTTGGTGTGGCACTTTGTGGTTGGCCACACGCGAGAGTGAACTCGATCCATTTGAGCGCAGCGTCTTGCTTGCAGCAAAAACAGAAGACGCGGTTCGCAGAAAAGCACGCACAGGCAAACATGTGCGCATGCTCAAAAGTGAAATGTCGGAGGCATGGGAAAAAGACGACGCACCAGATTATCTGCCCACACCTTTGCAAGGTATTTTGTATAACGAAGCGCATGCGCGCGTTGTCAAAGCCAAACGCAAAGAGTTGTATTCATTTCCTGCGGGTCAGGTGGTGGGTATGCTCAATGAAGAAACCACTGTCAAACAAGTGATGGTGCAATTGCAAGAGGAATATTTAGAGACGATGGATCGATTGCATCAATTGTCAGCCATGAATGGAGAAGATGAATCATGAGCAAAGAAGTTTTGGTTGAACACTGCGATGGCATGGTGATCATCACCATCAATCGACCCGAGGTTAAAAATGCAGTCAATAGAGCTGTGTCTTATGGTGTGTGCTCTGCAGTCGATGAATTAGATGCACGAGATGATTTGCACGTGGGAATCTTAACGGGTGCAGGTGGTAATTTTTGTGCGGGTATGGATTTGAAAGCTTTTTTGCGTGGCGAAATTACCCGCGTTGAAGGTCGTGGCATTTTAGGCATTGCCATCACGCCTCCCAAAAAACCTTTGATTGCAGCCGTTGAAGGTTATGCATTGGCGGGTGGTTTTGAATCGGTTTTGGCTTGCGATTTGTTAGTGGCGTCACGCGAGGCCAAATTTGGAATACCTGAAGTTAAACGCGGTTTGGCTGCTGCTGCAGGTGGATTGATGCGCTTGCCTCGTTTAATTCCACAACGCATTGCCATGGAGGCGGCGCTCACAGGAGATTTCATAAGCGCCGAGCGTTTGTATCAATTGGGTTTGATCAATGTATTAACTGAACCTGGTGAGGCGCTCGCACACGCCAAAGTATTGGCAAAAAAAATCATCGCCAATGCGCCACTGGCCGTTGCAGCAAGTAAGCGTGTGATTGTTGAACAACGAGATTGGCCATTGGATGAGATGTTTAAACGACAAGAAAGCATCACGGGTCATTTGCTTAAATCGGAAGATGCGCGCGAAGGCGCTACCGCTTTTGCAGAAAAACGCGCAGCTGTTTGGAAATCTAAATAAAAAGAGATGTGTGTGATGAATACATTGAAAGAAAAAAAATGGAATTAGGTTTTTTCACAATGCCCATGCACCCCACGGGGAAAGATTGGCAGTTGTCCTTGAGTCAAGATCGCCAATCATTTATATTGGCCGATCAATTGGGTTTTACTGAAGCCTATATGGGCGAGCACACAACCGACCCCGAAGAAAATGTCACTTCATCTGCATTATTTCTAGCAACATTGGCAGATGCAACCAAGCAGATCCGATTAGGTACGGGGACATTGAATATGCCCAATCATCATCCTGCCGCAGTGGCCGCGCAAATCGCTATGCTCGATCATTTGTTGGGTGGTCGATTCATACTGGGCATCAGTCCAGGTGCATTGCCCTCTGACGCCGAAGCTTTTGGAAATATGGACATGGCCAGACCCGCTATGTTTTTAGAGGCCATCAATATGGTTTTAGATATTTGGAAAACAGAACCGCCTTATCGATTGAAGGGTCAGTTTTGGAGTGTCTCAACTGAGAGAACGTATATTCCAGAAACTGGAATGGGAACGATTCCAAAGCCTTTGCAAAGACCGTATCCTCCGATTGTTGTAACTGCAGTCGCGCCTTTTTCTGCAGGTATTACCGAAGCGGCTGCGCGCGGATGGGATCCCATATCCGCTAATTTTTTATTCCCTAAATGGGTTAAAACACATTGGACTAAATATGTGGAAGGTTGCGAGCGTATTGAACGTACGCCCACTGCCAAAGATTGGCGCATTGCCAAAACTGTTTTTGTAGCCAACGATGAAGCCACTGCAAAAGCATACGCCATGGGAAGCGACGGGCCGTACTACTATTACTATCGAACCTTATTTTCTAAACTCAAACGTCGCGGTGCTTTGGGTGTTTTCAAAAAAGATCCCCAGCAACACGACGACACCGTCACACTTGAGGGCGTGATGAAAGAATTAATGATCTTTGGTACACCCAATCAGGTAGCCGATCAAATTCACTCATTCCAAGGTGAAGTGGGACAGTTTGGCACCTTGTTGTATGCGGGTGTGGATTGGAAAGATCCCACATTGGCAAAGCAGTCGATGGTGTTGATGGCTGAAAAGGTCATGCCTCAATTGCAAAAAAAAAGAAATGATATGCGATGAAATCTACAACACCGATTAGCACTCAAATCCCCGCGCTGATTGAAGAGCTCACCGAGCGTTATGGCGATCGATTGGCCATCGTTGGCGGTGAGCAACGACTCACCTATCGTCAACTGCAAGTCAAAGTTCAAGAGGCTGCCAGCGGCCTTTATGCATTAGGCATCCGACCCAAAGACCATGTTGCGATCCTGATGGGTAATAAGCCAGAGTGGATTATTTCTTTTTTGGCGGTTCAATGTTTGGGGGCTACTGCGGTTTGTTTAAATACATGGTCAACACCGCGCGAACTCGAGTACACGATTGCACATGCAGAAATTAAATGTTTGATTGCAGTGTCGCAATTTAGAAAATACAACTACCAAGAGATGCTGTCGAATATGCAGCCGCATCGCGAGCGATTGCCGCATCTTCAAAAAATAGTTTGGTTGCCTGAGTTGGGTCATCAACTCCAGTTGAATGTCAATGAATGGGATTGGCAAACCCTGATAGAAGGCGGATCCGTAAAAGCAGATGCAGAAATTGCAAAAGCCAGTGCGCAAGTGAATGCGAAAGATATTGCTGTGTTGCTTTATACGTCGGGTTCAACTGCTGCGCCCAAAGGCATTTTGCTCGAGCAGGGCAATTGGATTATGAATTCTTGGCACATTGGAGAGCGCCAAGGTGTCACACCGCAAGACCGTTTGTGGCTGGCGGTTTCATTATTTTGGAGTTTTGGAAGCGTCAATGCGTTTCCCAATATTTTTACGCACGGTGCATGCGTGGTGCTTCAAGAGCATTTTGACGCCGAACTCGCATTGCAATTGATCGAAAAAGAAAAGTGCACCGTTGTCTACGGCACGCCCAATATGTTTCAAGCCTTGAGTGAGCATCCTGATCGTGCGCGTCGCAACCTCAAGTCACTGCGAACAGGCGCAATGATTGGAACGCCCGAGCAAATTCAAGTGGCGGTTGATTTGGGTTTGAATGACATTTGCAATGTGTATGGTCTGAGTGAAACTTACGGTAATTGCGCTGTGATGGATTTTCGCGAGCCCTTGTCTTTTAGGATGCATTCGGTGGGTCAACCCTTGCCTGGCGTTGATTTGCGGATTTGCGATATGGAAACGGGTCGTGTCTTGCCTGTGGGTGAGGTGGGTGAAATTCGTGTCAAAGGTGTTTTGTTTCAAGCCTATTACAAAGACCCTGACAAAACCAATGAGTCGTATGACGTTGAAGGGTATTTTTGCTCAGGTGATTTGGGTGAGTTAGATCCGCGCGGATTTTTGTTTTACAAAGGACGCCTCAAAGAAATGGTCAAGAGTGGCGGTATCAATATCGCACCGATTGAGGTGGAAGAGGTGTTGATGCGTCATCCCGATCTCAAAGCCGCTTATGTGATTGGAATGCCTGACCCCCAATTGGATGAAATATTGGTGGCTTTGTTGATCCCCAAATCAGACGCACAAAAAAATATTGATTCGATTCGTTTGTTTTGCAAGCAAGAGTTGGCGGCTTACAAAGTGCCCGCCAAATTTCAATGGGTGAAAGAACAAGACCTGCCCTTAACCAGCACAGGAAAATTACAAAAAATGAAATTGCATGAGTTGGTGATTTCTTCATAACAGTCAATGAAACAGTTCAATCATTTTTTAGGGTTTGGATTATGAATCCCGATCGGTATATCAGAGTATTTGACGTGATCAATTTATTGGTGCAACATAAGGAAGGTTTGCGCCTGACAGAAATCAAAACCGAATTGAATTTACCCGTGAGCAGTGCGCACAATATTTTGCAAACCATGGTCAATGCTGAGTTGGCGACGGTCACCGATAATTTGCGCTATCGTGTGGGCCCTCGCGCTGTTTCGTTGGCATTGCGCACACTGCAATCACTCGATGTGCGCTCAATTGCCAGGCCTTATTTGCAACAGTTGGGCAAAGAGGTGGGGGACGATGTTTACCTAGCAATCAATTTAGGTAAACGTGTGATTTATGCCGACCGATGCTTAGGTACTCAGCGAATTTCTTTGGATATTCGATTGGGTGAATCTTTGTTTTTACATTGCACTGCAACCGGTAAATTATTTGCCGCACTTGACCCCAAACTCACACCTGTGGCGCTTTCAGCTAAGATGCCAAAAATCACGCCGTCAACCATCACAACTCCCGCGGCTTTAGAAGAAGAGTTTAAAAAAATTCGTCAGCAAGGGTTTTCACGTAGTGATGGTGAGTCTGTTGAAGGTATCGTAGGGTATTCCGTTCCTATTCATGATGGGGCGGGTGCTCTTGCAGCAGCCATTCACATTTCTGTTTTGTTCAAGCGAGCCAACAAGGCTCACGAAAAACAATTATTGAGTTCGGCAAGAGAGTGCGCAGCACAAATTGAGAGACAACTGGGTAATTATGAGTGATTCAATGATTTTGATTGAAAACATTTTGCAGTCGTTGTATACTGGTGTGATTGTTGGTTGTATTTATGGACTTATGTGTGTTGGCTTGGCGCTTATTTTTAGCGTGATGCGCGTGATTAATTTTGCGCAAGGCGAGTCCCTGATGCTTGGCATGTACGCCGCATTTTTTTGCTTTGCGCATTTAGGCATGCAAGCATTATTTGGCTCTTATGTAGGGCCATTCATTTCTGCGTTGCTCGCAGGTATTTTTGTATTTGTGTTTGGTATTGTTATTTATGAAGCATTATTAAAGCATGTCACGGGCATGCGTGTGGCTAATACAGAGGGTGAGGGGCATTACCCCCAATTGACCCTCACATTGGGTTTGTCTCTCATCATTGCCAATGGTGGTTTGCTGTTGTTTGGATCGGCGCCATTGACCATGCGTACGCCCTTGTCGTCAAGTGCATGGGAATTGGGTCCTTTGTTTGGAACCGACATGATGTTGTTTCTCAATCAAGGTCGAACCATCGCATCGATTGTTGCAATTGCAGTAGCGATTGGTGTTTCACTTTTTATCAGTCGTTCTCGCATGGGGACAATGATGCGTGCGGCTGCTGACAATCCACAAGCCGCCACTTATGTGGGTATTCATGTCGGCAAATCACATCGGCTCGCATTTGCGTTGGGCTCAGCCATTACAGCGGTTGCGGGAGGTTTAATTGCAACCTACTACCCATTCCAACCTTATATTGGCGTTGAATTTGTAATCATCATGTACACAGGCGTATTGCTCGGTGGTATGGGCAGTGTGTATGGTGCATTTTTGGGTGGCGTCACCATCGGTTTGGTTCAACAACTCAGCACATTGGTATTGCCCCATCAATTGCAAAATGCCGCCATCTTTGTGGCTTTCTTATTGATCTTGTTATTCAGGCCGCAAGGTTTGTTTGGCAAAAGTGTAGATCGGGTTTGATTCAATGAATACGACACAAACATCGAGCACACGTCTTCAGCGTCCTGCTAATTCATGGAAGCAGCCGATGGCCATTGTTTGTGTGGCATCGCTCATTTATTTGATACTAACGTGGATGATCAAAGATCGCTACGATCAATTCATGTTCAGCATCGTTCCTATTTGGGCATTGGTGGGCGTGGCTTGGAATATTTTTTCAGGTTAC
>Ga0114978_10002871_pt1 | contig 14174 bp, 14 predicted proteins | sample S_140212_EF_Meta_FD_87027 | JGI IMG/M metagenome (GOLD analysis project Ga0114978, IMG submission 87027) | Freshwater microbial communities from Lake Simoncouche, Canada to study carbon cycling - S_140212_EF_MetaG | ecosystem: Environmental > Aquatic > Freshwater > Lake | place: Lake...
AAAGAACTCAGGTCTGAAACTACTGATAGGATTAAATGCAAATACACTGAACCCCCTATCATTTATACTGGTAAGTGGTACTACTTCTAGATCTCCAAGATCAGGTTCTCCTATCAGTAGTTGCCAGTCTATAGGCATCTTGATCACAGTCGTACCAATCTTAAGTACTAATGCTGGACTGTTAAAACTTTCAAGGAATATCAAAGGTATGAAAAAGTAGTCAGGTTCTTTTGGATCTGAGTTATCTAATACACAGAATCTAACGTCATCTACTTCTTCTGGTATTTCATTTAACTCATAGCTGGTGTTATCGAGGGTTAATAAACGCAATGTAGTTCCTTATAATTATTATGTTAGTATATAGTAATACTATAGATTGTCAACCTTTTTATTTCCAAGTCAGCTTCTCGACTTCAAAAGGATAGTTAGCTTCTTTGTAGAAAGCTTTACGCTTGGTTAGATGTCGCTTGGCGAATTTACAGGTACTAGTTACGTCCCATATCTGCACAAAATCTTTGTCTTCTGCTTTTCTAATACCCCGGCCGATACTCTGTATAACTCTAACAAAACTCTTGCCGGGTTCTATCAACACCAGATTAAAAATCCTAGGTATGTTGATACCCACTGCTGCCACTCCGTAAGTAGCAATAATGACCTTGTCTGTACTTGTTGCAATCTCATCATATTCGTCTTTCCTATCCTTTGCTTTAGTAGATCCTGATACAAACACTGAATCTGTTAATTGCTCTGCTAGGGCGGTGCCCGTCTCAATCCTGTCTACCAAGACTAATGTATTACCGCCCTCTTTAATGCGATCAATTAGTTCTGCTAGATAAGATAACCTATCTGTATTAGTAGTTAGATATTTAAGCTCACTTTGATAGTCTTTGTACTCCACATAATCCTGTAGTTGTAGCACGTTGACTTGACAATTGGCAAGATGTCCTGCTTCCTGTAGTTCACTAGCACTGAGTCTACCTATCACTTCACCTATGCTACAGCGTAAAGACATGAACTCGAAATCTTCTTTGGGTATGGTTCCAGTCAATCCCCATCGCATAGGAACCCGCGCAAATACACCAGTCAGTAATGTCTTGAGTGCATCTGCTTTAGCCATGTGTACTTCGTCGACTATGACACATACTACATCTTGTAGAAACTCACCTATAGTGATATCTGCTTCAGAACTCTGTGAGCTCTTTAATAGTATATTGAGACTCTGCCAAGTACATATGGTATGTGTCCTGCCATACTCCTTGCGATCTCCATAGTATACACCTACATCCAATTCCATGTTTATATAATCTGCTTCGGTCTGAGTGATAAGACTCTTATTTGGTACTATGACTATGCTACGACCATATTTTTCCACACTTGAAGAAAGCGCCGCTGTTATCAAGGTCTTGCCCGCACCAGTGGCCACTTCCTGTAGACACTGTGGATTAGCCAGGAATTTATTGATGATCTCTACTTGATAGTCACGTAGCATTATGGCTTGGCCAGCACGTTCGTGACCCTTGGGCCACAGTATATGCTCAAAACTCTTTTCCGTGATCAAGTCAAAGTCAAAGGTAGTCCTATAGTCCCTGAGATCTGCGACCTCGATGTCATAGTTATGTTCCTCTAGATAGGGCAGTATCTCAGGCAGGAGATTGATATAACTACTACCGCCTAATTGGAAGAAGCTGACTTTGCCATCCCATCGTCCCAATCTTACCGCGGGCAAGTATCTAGCACCAGGTATCTCGAACTTAAACTTGTTAACTAGATTCTTCCTAGCGGTCAGATCTAGCCCTTCGATCTTTACGTTGACTTCATCCTTAATTATTAATTTGGCTTGCATGATATCCTAGTAGGTAATATATGTTGATTTAATAAATCAGATAATCTATCTATCTCGATCAAATGTCCTATCGGTATAACTGTAAACATTTCTGTTGGTTTCCAATCCTCTATATTCCAATATTGACACCACTGATCTTTAAAAGGGGCAAACCACTGATTAAATTCATTTTCTCTTTCCTCAAATTTTTTGTAAAAGTCATAATCTTCTAATGCTATATGCATTGCAGGTTTCAAGTTAATCCAAGGTTTGACTAATTGCAGGATTCTTTCGATTGAACTAGGTTCGCTATCATTAAAATATCTAAATGGAGTTTTTCCTAACTCCATCCACTTAACGTAGCATGTTCCACGACTAACAGAAGTCGATCCAAAAGTTAAATTTTTACGATCAAATTTATGAACAAGGGATCCTGCTTTTTGTCTGTAGTCTATGATAAGTCTGGGATTTTTAGAACCTTCTATCATATGTTCTATCATATGGATACTTTCATGGAAATCTAACCAAACGTTATCCTTTCCGTCATATCCGTTTTCGTAGATCTTATGCAGTGCATTTAGATACTCTTGTTCCGATAATCGAGTTAAATCTATATCTATGTCTAGTAGAACTGCAGAGTTCTTTAACTTAGTGAAGATCACATCTTTACCAGGCCAATGAATATTCGGCATATCGTAGATCTCAATATTCAAATCTAAATTCTGTAGATGTTTAAAACTATATTGTATATAATCAGCAATAGGATTTCTCGATAAGTCTATCGCAAGACATTCCCTATCATCAAATTCAATTTGAATCATTCTAGTACTACGACCTTTTCTGCGTTGGTCAACCAACCCTGCTTTTTAGATCCTACCATGAGATTGGACATAGTTACCAGTAATTTAGGTTTAATATTGATACGACCTTTCCTATTCAAATAGATGATCTCATCTGTATCGTCTTTAGGCAATCCAGTATCATATACGTGTATGGGCAATCTATTTACCATGGAAGCATACTCTATTATCTGTTCTAGCCTGTACTCGGCTCTCTTGAGTTTAGTGATCCTGTTAGTCAGCAGTTGAAACAATTCAGGACTTACTACACCGAGATCATCCAGTATGGGCTTGCTGATATTATAGCCGCAGACTGGTGCATTGTCAACCAGTGTTATTAAATTGCTGCCACTAAAGCCACCTAAACGATTATCTATATGTGCCTTAAGACTGTCTGTGGCATTGGTAATAGAATAACCATCCCCATCACTGATCAACTCTATAGCATAAGGGCGACTTTCTACCTGTATTATAATTTCAAATAATTCTGCTACCGCAGGATCAATCTCAAATTGATTTTGTACACCTACGGTACAGGCCCAATTAACTGCACTTTCTGTTAGAGCCAATTCCCATTCTTTGGTAACTGAATTAAAAGAAGAAGATCCATTGCCTGTTGCTACCCAATATTTTATAGTTGCTATGAGATCGGTATTATAAGGAAACTTGACTATAAGTTTTTGTCCACGTATATAGATACGTCGTGATTCGTCAATGATACGGATGCCTAATCTAAATTTATCCAGTTCTTCAGGAACGACAACACAGTGTTTAGCCAACTGTTTTGTATAATTGCGTATCAATTTGATTGCTAATTTAGACTGCTTATCTGTATAAGCTCGTTTATGTGCTAAAGTCTGATCCGCTAGACTGGATATCACACCAGTATCATACCTAGCCAATTGTATTGGATAGGGAGCCGCATTAAACATGCCACGGAAGGCACCTGTGACATCTCTATAACCTGCCATGAACTCTATATAATCTTCCACGTATGTAAGCATAGACATAGTATAACACTATTTAAATCTACAGTCAACTCAAATGAGCGTAAATACGTAATGCAGAAAGTCATTCCTATCCTAGTAGAAAAACCTATAACCGAAAAAGTCGAAGATACCTCTAACAGCAAAGACTGGGCTATGGTCAAGACTATGGCTAGCCTGGCAAGGAAAGCTCCCCAGAGTAACCTAACGTCGTTAGAGATCAATAACATAACTAGAAAGACACGGCTGGCCTTACTATTGTTACCAGAATGGGGTGTATATTTTCCTCCTTATAACGTGTCCCGATTAAGTGCTGTGGCAAGATCATCAGGTTATGGTGTTACTGTACATGATATTAACATCGAATCGTGGCATCGTATCCGTGATAAGATGGATTATGATCCATGGGATCCAAGTAGAGAATTCCTCTGGGAGCAGGCCGACACTTACTTTAAGGAATTACATCCACACTGTGAACCTGTGTTCAACGAATTTATCGACAACATAGTAGCATCTAAACCAGATGTAATTGGTTTTACTCTTTATTATACTAATGAACAATGTTCTAACTGGATGGCTCAGAAGTTCAGAGAACGATTACCTAATGTCAAGATTATATGTGGCGGACCGCAGACTAATAGTCTTAAACGTGATTCGGATACTAATTATGACCATATAGTGCAAGGAGAAGGCGAACAGTTATTATTGAAGATTCTGGATAGCGTAGAGAACGATGAACCTATCAAAGAGAAATATCTAATACAGCCTAAAACAGTAAGACTGGATCTAGACAGTATGCCATTCCCGGATTATACTGACTACGATTTCAACAAGTATACCACACCCAACGGGACCAGCAGTGAGATAAGTCGTGGCTGTGTAGCCAAATGTGTATTCTGCACTGAAGTGCATTTCTGGAAATATAGAGGTCGACAGGCCAGATCCATATTAGATGAGATGGAATACCAAGTAAAGACACACGGTATCGATTTCATATGGTTTATAGATAGTCTGGTCAATGGTAATCTCAAAGAACTACGTGCCTTTGCTTTAGGTGTAGTAGAACGAAAGATAAAACTACGTTGGCAAGGATACGCTAGATGCGATACACGCATGGATCTAGACTACTTTAAAGATCTTGCAGCTAGTGGATGCCATATGCTTAACTATGGTATCGAATCGGGTTCGCAAAGAGTCCTTAATGCTATGAAAAAGAATATCACTAGGGAAAGCATAGAGTCTAATTTACGTGACGGTGGTAGTGTAGGTATATTGAATAGCAGTAATTGGATTATCGGATTCCCTAGCGAAGATGCTCAGGACTTTGCCGATACACTAACTATAGTCTATCGCATACGTAATTATCGACTGTTAAACATCAGTGCTGGTGTTAGTATGATGTTGAGTCCTGGTGCTGAGATAACCGATAATAGTGCCAAGTTTAATATCCACCCTATGAATTTTGAACGTGCTTGGACTACAAACAATTTTTCTAATACCAAACTACATAGATTAATACGGCAGAAATCCTTCCAGATGTTTTGCCAACACCTTAACCCCAAGGAATACGTATGGGGATGCGAAAGAAACACACTTCTAAAAATGTATGATTTAGAGTATGATGTATCTAATGTACAAGATACCATACCTTATGATATATTTGATTATCAGATCATAAAGCCTAACATCAGCAATTTTGCCGATACAGTAATAAATGAAATATGGCCTTTACTTCGAAATTATTGGAGGGCGCTGGGACCTTATAAAGTAGAGATACGCTATAGTCCCGAGGAAGATCTCAGAGAATGGGGATTCCGTTTAGCCTGTGACTATACTGCTACATATCAATTTGAAATAGATGCAAACGGTAGTTGGCATGCTGACTTCAATTGCAAATTTGTGCAGAGTCGAGATCAAGGATGGTATCAAGTTGGTATTGAACACCATCGTGTTAAATGGGATCAAGATCTAAGCTTTGAGTGTAAATGGCAAGGACAAGGAAACTGGTCATAAGACTGGCTATACGTCATTCTTCTTGCTCCTAGAAGGGGTCTTATTGGCATCGCCCCTTATATAATATTAAGCCGTACTACGCATACAAGTGGTCTCAGTCATTAACTTCCACTTGAGCGGAAAGCTCTTACGCAGGTCCGCAATCTTCAATGCCATACGCAGGCTCATCTCACGAAGCTTAGATTGATTCTTATTCATAAAGTCTAGAATCTCATCTTGCACCACAGGCTCAAAGTCATAGTCCTGGAACAACTCACCGTCACCTGCAATCTGCTTGATACGAAGAAGCTTGTCACGCATGGTATCTAACGTAAGGTCCAGATAGTGACAACGCGATTGCAATGCATCCAAGTGGTCACGAAGTTTCTGGCTCTTCATCTTGTCGAATTTAAGATTGGTGATAAAAATCACACTGCCTTTAAATTCGAATTGATCCGGCACACCTTCACGTCGCAAGGCACTGGATTCTGACAACCAACTGATCTTACGCTTCTTGCCTGAGTCTAACGCACCTTTGAGCAAGTTCAAGCAGACATCGTCCAATAAAATACTATCGCAGTCATCGAATACTAACACACAGTTAGGATCGCTGTATTTGTAAAGGGTGCAGTACAGACCGACCGCACTTGCAGAACCCTTAACTACTTCGGCACGGAGACGCTTACCAGCGATCTGGTCAAATAAGCAGGCCTTTTCAACTTCCTTTTCAACACCAAAACTCTTACCAACTCCGGGTGGACCTGAAACAATCATTGCACGGATCTCACCTGATGTAGCGGCTTTGGTCATATCTGTAAGTATCTCGAAACGTTCACGGATACGTGTAATAGCCTGTTCTTCAGTTTCAGTTACGGTTGCATCGATTCGAGTTTCTTCAATTTGTTGCATAATAGATTGATCTCCTGTCACAAATTCATAAGCCGAAACCCCTGACACATTGATACGAATAGTCTCAGGAAAGTCCGGGAACGTACCACCATTTCTTACTGTAACAAACCCGCTCTTGACACCTTTCTTGTATTGTTCGACTAACTCAAAATTCATACCTGATACGCTTTGATTGCGATAGGTACCTTGTTTGATGCGGATAATTGCTTGAGTCATTTGTTATCTCCGTTTTGTTAGTATATGTATATTATAAGGTCAATGGGATTATTCGTCAACCGTTTTAAAGGCTGTGTAAGTCATTGATTCTATTAGATAAACTTAACGCACGGGGGAATTCTGCGGCTCAAATTACGGATTTTTCCCATAATTTCCATCAACTGCTCTTGCAAAATCGTGTGGCTAACGCCAGTGCAGGATTCCATCCCAATCTGTAATTGACGGGCCTGGGCAACCAACTCCTGCTTTTTCTGCACTTTTTTAGCATGCTCAACCGGAACCATCGCTTGCATTCCACCAACTGTCATCTGCACATGATCTTTATACATTTGCTGCTCCTGTTATCTAACTGTATAAAGCTATTATACGTTAATCAGGAATATCGGTCAACCGAATTTTAAACTGGATTTGACGTGTATGAGTGCAGTCAAACCACCCTAAAATAGAGGAAAAATATAAGTCATTGATTCTATTGGCTTTTTATTTAAATAGGGAAAAAGGCTCGATGTGCTAAGTCGTTGATTCGTAAGAACTATTCTTCTGCTTTGCTGCCAGAATCTAAGTATTGTTTGATTACCCGCAAAGCTTTGCGGCTGGTATCATATACATATTCCTTGGTATCTTCGTCAGCTGTCACTACCAAGATAAAGCCATTTGCGGCCTTGCGGATTTCGATTGATTCAAACATTGTGTGATCCTTATCTGTTATTGAACTAATATTATAGCAAAAGATACACTATAAGTCAATGAGGCATCTAACCAATCTTGCGGAATATAGTGTTTAGCACACGACTGGCAGGTTCAAAGTTCTTTTCCATAAGGTCTATGGAAGCCATACCATAGGCTATGGTGCCTAGTTGGCTATAATAACTGTCCGACGGCCAACGCTGCCGCCTTAACGGGAAACTGTTAATCAGCAGACATTCGTCTGCTATTTTTTGATATCGTTCCCTATCACGTGTCTGAAGTATCTGTAGAGCTATAGGTTCGATACCTATGTCCGTCCTAGTAAAGTTCCTAGCGAACAGATGGACCACATAGGCTTCTACTTCCTCTTCTAGAAAAACTTCTGCTTGGCCTTCGCTTTCGATGACCAAGTCGTAGGATGCCTTGACATACTCATACCAGTATTTGCTCATACTAGTATTTAATCTAATTAGATATTGACTATCATCTCTGTTGCTAATTCTTCATCGCTTAAGAATGGCGTCATGTCATGTAGTCCTGCTTGTTTTCCGTCTTTTAATGCCTGCGCGGGCAGTATCTCTTGTTCCAGTTTACAGTGACAGTCTATTATCATAGGTCCAGGGCTCTTTAATAGGGCGGCTATCTGGTCCAGATCCTTTATGCTGTTTATACTTGTATAGGCCAGACCAAACGTATCTGCTACTTTATCGAATCCCGGAAACCATAAGCCCGTTTCACTGCTGGTTCCAAACACACGACCCTGGAAGTATTTGGTCTGCGTGTTCTTGATGCTGAGATAGCCATTGTTGTTCAGTATGACGAACTTGATGTTTAAATCATGCTGTTTAACTACAGCCAGTTCCTGTATATTGCTCATAAAGCTACCATCGCCTATGATGGATATGACCTGCTGGTTACTAGATAGCGATACTCCGATAGCCGCTGGTAATGCCCAACCCATATCCGCTTGTGCCGGACTGAATATAAATCTCTGATTAGTCTTGGCATTTAATGCCACAGGACCCGCATAACTGATACTGCCCGCATCTCCCATTAAGATGTCGTCAGCCTGGCTGTGTTTATTTACAGCATCCAGTACCGTATATAGATTGATCCTACCATCTGTGTCATCAAAATACTCATCAGTTATCACGGGCCATTTGGCTTTCCAAGCCTGACATTTTTCTATCCATTGTTGTCTTGTCATAGCATAATCCTAAAAAAATCTTCAAGTAGCATATAGTGTTTTTTGTGTACTTTGACTATGTCTTTGTTTAACTCATCTATCTCACAGTCCACTACTATCTTATAACTGTCCGGGCTAAACTGTAGCGGATCATATCCTATTACGCTGCCGTTTAGACTACTGCCCAATACCAGTAGCAAATCCGCATTCTGCAGGACGAAGTTTCCAGCACGACTGCCTTTGATACCTATAGCACCCATGCTTAAGGGATGATCATTAGCCGTATAGTCCCTTGCCCCATATGTGCTTACATAGGGAATCTGATACTTTTCTACAAACCTAACAAACTGATGTACAGTATCGCTTTGGCGTATACCATAACCTGCCAATACCACAGCCCTTGCTGAGTTTACAATAGCATTGGTAACTTCGCTGAGATCAGGATCGTAGTCTTCATACAATCCAGGAGGTTTGAATTCTCTGTAGGTGGTGGGCATGGTCGCAGTCTGTATATCTCCGGGAATGTCTATCCAGACGGGACCTTTACGCCCTGAAGTAGCAGTGTATATCGCTTTCTGTAGTATATAAGCAACATCGTCCACGTGGGTAACGAACTCGGCCATCTTGGTCATGGACTTGTAAGTATCAACTATATGATGTTCTTGTATACCATATTTCCTGATGTTGATGTTTTTATCTTTATTGATCCAACCACTACAGGTATTGAGACGCACATTACCTGACAGGAATAATACAGGAACACTGTCTTGCCATGCATTTAGAACACTAGTAGCACAGTTAGTACCTGCACATCCTGTAGTGGGATTGACCACGCTTAATCGTCCTGTAAACTTACTTTCACCTATGGCAGAGTGACCGGCACCCTGTTCATGGTGATAACAGACATAATCGATCTTGCCGTTCTTGATAAATCCATCGTTGAGCCCGCTGGCTCCACCGCCCATTAGTCCGTGTACTTTAGTCACGTCCATTGACCAGAGATACTCTGCTATCCAATCACAAACTCTCATTTTACCCCCAATGCTTTTTGAATTCTATCTAATGCGACTGCTATATTATCACGGCTGGTCGCATAACATAATCTAATATACCCTTCCCCATACAGACCAAAACAATGTCCGGGCAGTGTTACTACTCCATGGTCCATCAATAACTCTACCACTTGATCGCTGCTCATTCCAGTAGCCTCTATATTGGGGAACACATAGAACGCACCTTCAGGTAGTAGACAGTTGATACCTTTAATCTTATTCAACCCTTCTACTAGAATATTTCTACGTACTCTGTATTCTTCCATCATGGAATCGACTGTCTCTTGGCTTCCTTTGATAGCTTCTATACCTGCACGTTGTATAAAAGGACTTACACAACTTGAAGTAGTCTGTAGTAGTGCAGCCATACGTTCTACTACGGGCGGCGGGCCGATCAATGTGCCTAATCGCCATCCTGTCATGGCAAAGGACTTACTAAACCCATTGCTGACTATGACATGTTCCTTGCAGTGATCGTATATACTAGGACTACTGAATCCTACGGGATCGTAATTCATCCTAGCATATATTTCATCGCTATACAGATAGATATCATACTTCTTAGCTATCTCATATATGCGTTTAATCTCATCCGTAGTTAACACACTGCCTGTAGGATTATGCGGACTGTTGATCAAGATCAGACGTGTACGATCCGTGATAGCCGCTTCGATGTCATCTGGATCCATCCTAAATTGATTCTCCATCTTCAGTGACACCCGGACCGGTACTGCACCACACATCTTGATGTTGCTGTAGTATGTACTAAAACCTGGGTCTGGTACTATAACCTCATAGCCTGGATCTACTAGGCAGTAGACTGCGTAGAAGATAGCTATATTAGCTCCGGGTGTTACCAATATCTGATCTATGCTAGGTCTGAATCCTCTGCTTCTCTCTGTAGCAAATTGTATGGCTTCTCTGAACTCCATCATACCAAAACTGCTGCCGTAGTGTGTTTCTCCTGCGGCAAGACTCTGTACTGCGGCCCAAGTTACATTTTTTGGTGTGTCAAAGTCAGGCTCTCCGATCTCCATATGAATCAAACTACGGCCCTGTGCCTCCAATGCTCTAGCCCTGTCCAAGTATTTGAACATAGGTTGACCATCTATATTGGAAGCTACAGAGCTAAGTAATTTCATACGTATTTTTTCATAAATCCGTCGACCTTCTCCCCGATATAGGCTATTTGTTCAGGAGTGATAACTGGACTAGTGCCGTGGAAGAAGCTGTGTGTCATTGTATGTGTAGCCACTGGATACGAATCTTTTGCTACTTGTGGATCCATCAAGTGGCTGTATGCAGGCTGCAACATTATATTGCCCGCAAAATAAGGACGGGTCTGTATTAGATTTTCTTCAAGGAAGTCCACTATGTCATTGCGACTGAATGGTGCACCTTTACGTATGGTCAAAGGAAATGCAAACCAGCTAGGGTTAGATCTGGCTCTTGCTCTAGGTAGATGGAAGAATTCTTCGTACTTACTGTAGATATCAAACATCAACGCATAGTTACGACGTCGTAGGGCATGTATCTCGGGCAGTTTCTTGATCTGTTCTAATCCCATAGCACTCTGTATCTCTATGGGCTTTAGATTATAGCCGATCTCATCGTAGACATATTTGTGATCAAATATCTCCCCAGGTAAGGTAGGAATCCATTCTGAGAATCTGGTCTTACAAGTACCACATTTTAGTTTATTGGCCTTAGGTCCGACACAATAACAACCACGTCCCCATTCACGGAAACTACGCAATATAACTTCTTGCTCATTGTTATTACAGGCAACGAATCCACCTTCACCCATAGTCATATGATGTGCAGGATAAAAGCTACAACTGGCCATTTCTCCAAAGCTACCCAAAGGTTTGCCATCGTATGTTGTACCTAATGCATCACAACAATCTTCCAATAGGGTAAGACCGTGTCTATCTACTAGATCCATCAATCGATTCATGTCGGGGCAGTTACCTAGCACATGGGCAAAAGTAATCACACGGATCTTTGGATCATCATCTAATGCCTTCTCCAATTGATCTAGATCTAAGTTTAGAGTATCTAGTTCAATATCTACAAATACAGGTTTAAAACCTACCTGTAGTGTAGGATTTAGTGTGGTAGGGAACCCTGCTATAGGCATCAATACTTTAGTGCCTTTAGGCAGATTGTATCCACGCTTGCTAGTCAATGCACTCATCATGATAAGGTTAGAGCTAGACCCGCTATTAGTTAATACTCCATGTTTCTTATCAAATAGTCTAGGAAACTTTTGCTCGAATCTTAAACTAGCATCGCCCATTACTAACCAACCATCCAATAGAACCTTGACTGCGGATATGTACTCTGAGGAATCAAAGTAAGGTCCTGCATAGTTGACAAAGTCCTTGCCTGCAACCCAGGTCTTCTCGGATTGCTTCTTTTCTATTAGTTCTTGTACTAACTTTAATATTTCATTCATATGTTCACCAGATAAAGTTTTCTTTGTAGTATTGTACTATCTTTATCATCTCTTTGTCAAATTCTGCTTGGGGTTTCCACCCCAATTTCTTCAACTTAGAGTCGTCAATACTATATCTTTGGTCCTGCCCAATTCGAATCATATGGTGTAGGTATTTTTCATAGTCCGAATCACCGTTGTACAATTTGATTATCTTCTTAATCACTTCAATGTTTTGTAGTTCTAGATTCCCTGCTATATTGTATATCTGATTGCTGACTTGGGCATCTATTATAGTTAATATAGCCTTTGCAGTATCTTCGGCATGTAACCAAGTACGCACAGAACGACCATGATCGTGTACATCTATCAGTCTATTAGTAGCAAGATACTTGCAGCTCTTGGGTATCAGCTTTTCTACATACTGACCTATCCCATAGTTATTAGTAGGTCTGACTATGACATAGCGTAAGTTAAAGGTCCTTGCCCATGCTAGTATCAGCATGTCTGCCGCGGCTTTGGTCGCCGAATAAGGATTGCTAGGTTTAAGTAGATCGTCTTCTGTATGGCTTCCTTCTAATATATCGCCATATACTTCGTCTGTGCTAAACTGTAGGAAGATGGGCATCTTATAGTTGGCTTTTTGCCGCATCAGTTCCAGTATATGATAGACGCCGTTGACATTGCTTTGTAGGAACACATCGCTACTGATGATACTATTATCCACATGTGTTTCTGCGGCAGTGTTGATAAAGTAATCACAGTCTAACAATCTATCGAGATCATTGATATCGCTGTGTATGAACTTGAAATTCTTGTAATTCTCAAACTCAGGTAGGAAATTTAGATTAGCGGCATAGGTCATCTTATCTACACCAATCACATACCAACCTCTTTGTAGGCAATGTCTGGTAACATGATTACCCATGAAACCTAAACAGCCTGTGACATAAACTATTTTTTTCATCTATACTCCTTTATTCCTTCTAATAGACCCCGCAACGGTATACCCAACTGAGTAAGCTTGGCTGCATATCCAGTGTAGGATAGAGTAAGCTCAGCACTGTGTTTGATAATACCATTGGGAATATGTAATTCTTTAAATATTTTTAGTTGTGTGCTTAACAACAATTTGTCTGGATAGACGCAGTTAACATCTTTAACTTCTATCTCATTTACACAGAAGTATTCCACTATGCGGGCGAAATCGCTGGCACTTATGTAGTCAAAGTATCTATCAAATACGTCAATGTGTCCTTGTGATAAGAATCGTGCGAATAGTCTTATGTTAGGATCAGACTTATCAAAACAACCAAACAATCTCAACGTATGGAATCTGTCCCTGTTTAGCACACTACGGGCTATGATGTTTTTAACATAGCTATAACTTTCCAAGGGCGTTGAGTTCAGTATTTCATGCTCCTGACAGTCGGATATATTTCTACGTCTATCAAACTCAGCACCACTACCTACATTTATATACTTCGGAGTTTTGAGGTTATTAAAGAAGTTTAGGAATATACCATAGTCACGTTGGACATCGCTATAGTTGATGTCATCGATCCTACTGCCACCACCACTTACAGCACAATTGACTATAGCATCAGGCTTTACATCTTTTAGCCAGTGATCTACAGCCATATAGCTGGAAAGATTTAAGTTATCGCGTGTTACAGGTACAACGTCATGGGCGACAGAAAATGATCTACAGAGATAACTCCCTAAGAATCCTTTTGCACCCAATATCGCTATTTTCATTTTAACTCAGTTACAGGAGATACTCCTAACGCTGCATTGACCTGCTTCATACATTCTAGCTTGGTCGGAGCATGTCTACTGGAATGCCAATGTATTACTTGTGCATCTTCGTATTTGCAGTTATTCCATTGATCCTGTACTTCTACTGAAGCACGATCAGGTAACCATTGTGCTTGATAGAACAGGTCGGGTCGATGTGCGACTTCCCAATCTAGATTCTGACTCCAAAACATAGTATTGTGTATGATCTGTTGATTACAATAACTGTTCATGTCTTCTGTCTCCATCCA
>Ga0114978_10002873_pt1 | contig 14171 bp, 13 predicted proteins | sample S_140212_EF_Meta_FD_87027 | JGI IMG/M metagenome (GOLD analysis project Ga0114978, IMG submission 87027) | Freshwater microbial communities from Lake Simoncouche, Canada to study carbon cycling - S_140212_EF_MetaG | ecosystem: Environmental > Aquatic > Freshwater > Lake | place: Lake...
CCCACCTGCCAAATGTCCTGCCGCCAAGCAGGGTCACGCGGCAGGACATCATTCCATAAGCGATTACTGGGTATTGGTTTCATCGCGTTTTGGCTCGGTCAATCCGACTAATGACTCCCCGGTTTCGGTGGGGATTTGGGCTTGGTCTTCATTTGCGAAATGATCCGTTCTGCCGATTTATCGGTGATTGCTTCGAATCGGCGACGCCCCTTGTTGTAAGAGAACATCCCTCCAGTCGAGATCTCGAACCACCAACCACAAATTCGCAAGGTTCCTTCTTTCACTCGATCAGCGACGATCGGATAGGTATTCAGATGTTCCAGTTGGACCAGAACATTTAATTGTGACAACTGATTGTGGGGTTCCCATCGTTTGTCGAGGGGACCTTCCTGATCCAGCCGAAAAACGGCCGAGGTGGCATGGTGCAGCCATTTTTCCAAGTTCGGAGCTTCGAGGGGAGCACTCGATGTGAGCGCCGCTTTCATCGCTCCACATTCCGAATGACCGCACACAATAATCGAACTCACACCCAGCACCAGGATCGCATATTCAATGGCACTTGCTTCAGAGACATCTCCGATCGAATCCCCCATCACCGTCGAGGGGGGAACAAGATTCCCCACATTGCGCATCACAAACAGATCACCGGGGTCGGTCGAGACCAGCAGGTCAGGGACCACGCGGCTGTCAGAACAACTGATAAACAGCGTGTCGGGTGTTTGACGACTCGATAATTCTTTAAAGCGTTCAAGGTACTGCGGCAACAGGTGGTCACGAAAGTCAACAATCCCACGGATCAGCTTTTCCATTTCTCTTGCCTTCGATTCAAATTCTATTTGATGCGCTGGATTTCGAGGTGGATTCAGCCTCGATGATCAAACATCGCTGCTCAACGTCACCTTCAATCAACACTGTCAAGCGTCGCTGTCAAGTAAAATTTATCGGCTGTCATCCAATTCCTGCAACAACATTCAACAGGACTTTTCTTGGTTTTCTCAGGATCGCCCCTGTCTGGCTTGCCAGCGGCATCGCAGAAAACGGAGGTGGCATCGACGTGAAGAGAAAATCACCACATGAAAGCTGGAATCGATTCAGACCGTTTCGGGCTCGATCTCGGCCGCGTCAAAACCGACTTCAATCAGTGTTGTGACGCCGTTGCCTGACTTGGGAGCGTGTCCTTTGCGAAAATGAACTCGCCAAATCAATTGGCCCGAGAGATCTTCGATCTCTTCTTCCGAGGGAACAAACAGGTCAAACGCTTCGTGGGGTTGCAAAGCCCGATTGGTCTGTTGCCCCACGATTAACCATTCGCTGTCAGGAGGCAAGCGATCAAAATGGTAGTAAAAGCGGCCGTCTTTCTTTTTACGATCGGCTGCCGGGAAGAGGACGTTGAATGAGATCACTTTGTCCAACCCGCGATGAAAATACATCAGCGTTGTATCCAGCGGCATGATCGTTTGTTCCGACGACACATTTTCAAAATGGAGCCATAACTTGAGCACCGGGGCCGAGGGGGGACGTGTTCGATCGGCATCACCATCAAAATGAACGAATGCCATGGGACCGCGAGTGACCCGAATCGGCGTCACCCGAATATTGCCGTATCGCCGCGATTGCCCGAGCGTCAGCTGATGACCTGGAGGAAGTTCGTGCTCGGGACCGGGGACCGCCACACGACCCCCGACCTGCGGAACGGTTTTTAAATCCGGCAGACTTTCCAATTGATGCGAACGACTGAACAGCGTCAGATAGATCACGTACATGGTCAGCAGGCTGGCATAAGTACCGATCACGATCAGCAGCAGACTCAAAAACGTTTGACCCGAACTGGCTTCCTTCTGCAACGAGTTCGACGCGATTTCGGCAACCGATGGCGAAGGGAGCTGTCGGAATTCGTGGAGGATCTCGGCCTGCGATGCGGACGTTCCTCCAATACCGACATCCGGAATGGCATCGAAGTCTGCAGGAGCCGAGACGCGTTCCAGATCTTGCAAGCAATCGTCATCGATCTTGCCGAAAAATACGGGGGACGGTCCCCAGGACGCTACCTCTGTTTCCAGAGGAGTTTCGATTTCGAGTGGTCCCTTTGTTTCCAGAGGCACCACAGTTTCCAGCGGTGCCTCTGGCGCGCGTGGCACGTCCTCCAGGGGAGTGAGCAGTGGGTCCGCTGTCGCTTCCGGCAGCGAAAGATGAACTCCACAATGCGGACAAGCGACGATCACTCCCGCTGTCTCGATCAGCAAACGTCGATGGCACTGGCCGCAACTGACTTCCATCGCCATATCTGGATTCCCCGGTTGTACTTTGATCTGGAAAAACGGCGAACGTGGCCAATCACTCGCGTCCGTCCCCTCCGTGTCAAATGGGCTCGGCCAATGGTTTCGCCAGCAGCATCCAATTCATTGTGACCGGGATTCCCGCACGAAGCAAACTGGGATCGTCTCCGTGCGGCAGAACGCCAAATACCGGAACACCAGACCGCCTCTCGATCTCCTCAGCGTTTGTGGCGGTTGAGGCATCACGGTCGGTCGGTCGAGGTTCGTTGAGCACCACCCCCGCAATCTCCAGGCCCCGATGTCGAATCGATTCAATCGTTAAGAGCGTATGATTGATTGTTCCCAAGCCGGCCCGTGCCACAATCAGCACCGGGGCCCGCAACTTTGCGGCCACGTCCGCGACGGTAAATTGTTCGGTCAAGGGGGATAGCCAACCACCCGCCCCTTCAATCAGCAAAACATCCGCACCGGGAAATTGATAAGCCCCGGACAACATCCGCAGGAAATCGACGGTTCGCCCTTCCTGTTTTGCCGCTATGGGGGGAGCCAGTGGCGCAAGAAATCGTTGTGGACAGATGATTTCCTCCGACCACTCCTCGCCAATCGCCGCTTTGAGACGCTCAATGTCCTCCCAGATCACGTGCGAATTTACTGGGGAGATACCAGCCATGGTCCCGGTGATCGTCTCTGACGATTCCCTCGTCGACGTGATGATCGCACCGGAACAAACTGGCTTGTACGCTGCCACACGCAGGCCACATGCCATCAGTTGCCGAGCGATGAGGCACGTGACCCACGTCTTGCCCACGTTGGTATCAGTCCCGGTAATCAACAGAGCTTTACCAGCCGTGTTTGCGTTAACAGTGTTTGCGCCAACAGTGTTTGCAGGAAGGCTCACTCGTGCAGAACTGGGATCGTTCGCCCCCTCCTGAAAAGCGGTTTCCTGAAAGCCGGTGTTCGACGGCAAACCGTGATCCTCGCCACGTTCGCCAGGTTTTGTTGAGCGATTCACACGACGGTTCCTTCCCAGCGAACAACAATGCGACGGCCACAGTCGGCCTGAATTTCTTCCGCAGCGTTCCCATTGCGGATCGCAATTTCCAAACGCCCCGAGCTCCCCGTCAACGCGACCGGTTCGCCCAGGTTGACATCGGCATAACAGCGAGAAAGGCCTTCCACCCGGAAAGCGCCAATCTCGAACCGCAGCGAACTGCGGCCTGGGGGAAGTTCACGAACATCAATATTTGTGATCAGATTGCCAAATCGATCAATTTGTATGATTTGGCCAGTCAAAGACGTTTTTCCTCGCTGCGGCTGAGCGGCTGCCAGAGTGACCAGCGCCGAAGTGCGCAACGAGCCGAATTCCGTCAGATCATGCCCCAGGCTCCAGGCGGATGCGACGGGTGTCAAGATGTCGCGACCATGAAAGGTCTCTGCGGGGTTTGCGCGCCACCATTTTGGGTTATCCAGAGTCACCACGCGCCGAACTGTCGCTCGCTGGAGAATCACCGACAGCAAACCATTATCAGGACAGACCAGTCGATAAGGGCCAATTTCTGCGGCAATCAATTGACGATCGCTGCCAACTCCAGGGTCCACCACGGCCACGTGGATGGTCTCAGGGGGAAAGGCATCGAGCGCATCATTCCAGACATAAGCCGCGCGGAGAACCTGTTGGGGAGGAATTTCATGTGTCAAATCCACCAACTGCAAGCGAGGATTGATCCCCGCCGCGACCCCCTTCATCTGTCCGACATAGGTGTCCTGCAAGCCAAAGTCGGTGAGAAACGTCAGGCAATTCGCTGTGGAAAATGTAGCTGCTGCCATGTGAGGCTCGGGGGATTTGATTTCGAGGCGATCGAGTCGTCCAGGATCACTGCGGATTGACCTCGGTTTTCCGCACTCGTACACTTCAGTGCTGTGTAGACTGACAGCTTCAGGTTTCGCAGTCAATTCACCGCAATCATTCGGTCCGTATCAGGGATCTGATTCATGGAACCAACCCGGTCGAGCAGAGGGTATTTGGTCAGGACCACGCGGCCTGTTCGCCCTGCGGTTCGATGGATTGGGACATGGGTCTGGATTTCCAAAAAGTGGAGTATTATATGAGCACTGTTTTTTTCCGCTCAGTCAATCACCGGCCAAGCCCCTGCGGATCTCGCATCGGCGGCCCCTCGCGACTCATCCTGAGCTCAATCGTGTTGTTGCTGATCACCGCTGCGCCACTTACTGCGCAAACCGGTAAGAAGCCGACGATTGAAGAACGAGAACTGATTACCGGCGACGAATCGAAAATCAAAATCACTTACTATAAAGCGGCCGGGGGAGCCGATTCGCCTGTGGTCATTCTGCTCCACGGAAAGAAGGGATCACGTCAGCAATGGAAAAATTTCGCCTCGGACCTGCAGCAGAAGGGCGACTTCGCCGTCGTCGCGGTCGATTTGCGCGGTCACGGCGAGAGTCTCATCGGAAAAAAAACCGAATTATTGAAGAAGGCGGATTACCAGGCGATGGTCGTATTTGACATGGAAGCGGTCAAGGATTTTTTGCTGGACGAGCACGCAAAAAAGAACCTGAACGTGAATAAACTCGGAATTGTTGGCTGCGATTTCAGCGGGTCTGTGGCGCTGCTTTATGCCGAATTGGATTGGGAAAAAATCCCCTACGATGATAGCCCTGTCTTCGAGGATAAAACCCCGCGTGGCCAGGATGTGCAGGCACTGGTCCTGGTGTCACCAGATCCCTCGACTCCCGGATTAGTCGCCCACAAGGCAGTGATGGCCGCCCGCAGCCGTGCTCGCCCGATTGTGATTGGTGTCGCTGATAAAAATCCCCACGATGTGGGGATTGCCAACAAAATGTTTGAACAGCTCAGCCCGAAAAAAGATAAAGAAAAAGAGAAAGAAAAGCAGGAACCTCCCTATCTGTGGAAATACCCTGTCAATCAAAGCGGCATGGATCTCGTGACACACAACCCCGATTTCCGCAGCCACATCTCTGAGTTTCTCACCAAATACGTGAAAGAACATCCCAGCGAATGGCGCGACCGCCGCAGCCGATTAGATCGAGATTAGGCAGAAAAGGAGTTTTCAGTTTTCAGTTTTCAGTTTGGCACGAATCGACAGCAGCGTTCCATGGAATTGCCTGAACGCTGCTGTCGAGACTTTGCACCGGATGTTACTCAGGCAAGTTTCCAGCCTGGGCGATATTCGCGTCGAATGAATTGATCGGCTTCCGGGGCGTTCGTGCAACGGAGATTTGCGGCATCCCAGAGAATTTTTTTGCCGGTTCGATAAGCGACGTTTCCCAAGTGATTGGCTTCGGTGAGCCAACCCGAGTACTCAAAATTACAAGTGGTTTTCAGATCCGTTTTGCAGGCACGGACCCATTCGGCCTGTTGTCCAGGTGACTCGGGAATAAAGGGGGCCGGCCGCTTGAAATCCTGGAACTGTGTCTCGGGCAGCAACAACAGTTGTCCGTAATCCGCCAGCAGCATCCCCTTGTCCCCAATAAACAGGTGGCCATTCTCCCACTGGGGGATCCCCTTCTCGGTCCAGATCCGGGGCTTATTGACCCCCTGATGCCAGGTGACATTGACAGCGGGCATGTCGCCGCGCGGCCCATATTCATATTTCGCCTGCATCGAAGCGGGAGCCAAGTCGGGGTGAGGCGCGGGACCGCTGGCCTCGATCGAGAGCGGGGATTGCAACTTCAACGCCCAGAAGGGCAAGTCATTAAAATGACTCCCCAGATCCGACATCGTGCCACTCCCCCATTCCCACCAGCGATACCACTTGGGACCGGGAAAGTAGACGTTATGAAAGGGGCGTGCCGGGGCAGGACCGAGCCAAAGATCCCAATCCAGCCCCGCTGGAACGGGATCGACTGTGACCGGTCGTTCCTGAACGGAAACAATGTCCCCAAACTTTTTGGCATCTTCGGGGGATTGATGGCCCCAGGCACGGGAAGTCCAGACATGGGCCTCACGAACGGGGCCAATGGCACCCGTCTGAATCAATTCCACCACCCGTCGATAGTTACTGCCAGAATGGATCTGAATTCCCATCTGCGTCGCAACCTTGACCTTGGCAGTGGCCTCGCGAATCACGCGTGCTTCCCAAACACTGTGAGTGAGTGGTTTTTCGCAATAGACATGCTTCCCAAGCTGCAGTGCAGCCAGCGTGGCAAAAGCATGGGTATGCTCACAGGTACTGACAATCACCGCATCAAATTCATTCGGGCGATCGAAGACCTGCCGAAAGTCAACAAATTTGCGTGCCTTCGGGTGTGCCACCCCCGAGCGATCCAGATTGTTTTGGTTGACATCGCAGAGCGTCACAATATTTTCTGTCCCGGCGACAGCATCCAGGTTCGCTCCCCCACGACCGCCCGAACCGATCACGGCAATATTCAGTTTTTCACTGACCCCGCGTGCGCGTAAAATCGCCGGGGCCGCAAAGGTACTCGCAACGATCGCCGTCGATGTGGTCAAAAACTCTCGTCGAGTCGTTTTCCTGCGACTACGCGCCGAAGTCCGCTGCGGTGAGTTTTGATCCGTCTGCTTCATCATGCAATTCCTTATGGGCGAGTTTCCGGTTCACAACCATTCGTGAGATTATCCCATATCACAGCGCGTTTGCGAGCGAGTCCGCGTGGTTGAAGTCTTTCTCGACTCGTTTTTACAGGATCGTTTTTTACGGGACCCGCGTTCCCCACCTCCGCCTGCGACCGCTGTCGAATGCCATCGCCGATCTAAAGTTAGTGGCAAAATCAGGATCACTCTGTGAACATGTGTTTGACAGATTTCCGCTCAGAACAGAGGATTGCTCCCACCCCTTGAGGATTGATTTCATGAAAGCGCTCTGTAAGCTCACACTCTTTTCCCTCCCCCTGATTTTTCTCGTGGCGACGAAGTCCTATGCCGAGGATCCCAACATGCGTACGATTCACACCCAGCCCAGTTTTGTGATTTCCACCGAACAGGTCGAACTGGCGGTGACCGAATTGGGGGGGCACATGGCTCCCGTTACCTTTTTTCGAAATTCTGACAAACCGGTGAAGCCGTACTACGTCAGTCCCTGGCAGGACGAGAAACCCTCGTCGATGCCAGCTCCAGTCCTCGTCGCACTACGCGGCGATTTCTTCTGTCTTCCTTTTGGGGGAAACGCTGACGAGGTCGCCCACGAGAAGCACCCGCCGCATGGGGAAATCGTCGGGACGAAATGGAAATATGTCGGTACAAAGCGGTCGGGAGATGTGCAAACTCTTTCGATGGCGATCGAGACCCAGATTCGCTCAGGCCGTGTCACCAAAGAGCTCTCGTTAATCGACCAGCAAAATGTCATCTATTCACGAAATACGATCGAAGGGTTCGCCGGTCGAGTTCCACTCGGCCATCATGCCACACTCGCCATGCCCGAAAGAGAAGGGGCTGTGCGAATTGCCGCCAGTCCCTTTCGTTTTGGAATGACCAACCCCGGCTTGTTCAGCGACCCGAAACAGCGGGAGTATCAATCGTTACTGCCGGGTGCCAAATGGATGTCCCTCTCAAAAGTTCCGGTGGCTCTGAAAGGGGAACCGGATGCGGATCTCACTCGGCTACCAGCACGGCAAGGTTATGCCGACCTGGTTCAGCTGGTGAATGAACCTTGGGAGAAAACCGGCGGTCCCGCCTGGACGACCGCCACATTCGTCGACGAAGGATTTGTGTGGTTCTCGTTGAAAGATCCCGCTGTTTTAAGCAGCACGGTCTTCTGGATCGAAAACCATGGCCGACACGGACATCCCTGGAATGGGCGTAACAACTGCCTGGGGCTCGAAGATGTCACGGCCTACTTCGCCGATGGCCTGGCGGCATCGACAGGCAAAAACATCCTGAGTCAGGAGGGGGTTGCGACAGTACTGGAACTGAAGGCTTCACAGCCCACTTCCGTGAATTACATCCAGGGAGTCGTCAAAGTTCCCGCAGGCTTCGAGGCGATCAAGACACTGGAATTTATTCCAGGACAAGTGGTCTTCATTTCGACGACCGGCCAACGAGTCACCGCACCGGTGCGGCATGAATTCCTCAAAAGTGGCAAACTTTAAAAGGATCGTCGCGGAAATTGCTCTCGTGCCGCAAACCTGCTGCCGAATGGATTCGTCATTTTTGAGAAGCACCGTCGACGAAGGAGGTCACTCATTCGGCAGGAGACGGAGCGGAGAAAACTCCCCCACGTGGGGCATGCCGATGACTCAATCTGGCACGCCCCACGTGGGGTGCTCATGCCCCAACCATTTCTCGTTTTTTCAATCTTCGGAAATGAACTGCCAATCCTCATCCAGGTTGATCATCGCACTGAGATTAAACGGGGGTTGAATCGGCCCCGTCTGCACAAACCCCCTGCTCCCTGCGGGGTGTGGTTCCGTCCACAGACAGACAATATTGTGAGGAGAGATTTCCACCTGACGAATGGTCAATAGTCCCGTTTGCAAGGGGAGTTTTATTGGGTTTCCCGCGCGAACGTCACTCGCAATCTTGTTCAGCGAAGATTGTGACCACGCATAGCTAAGTCGCAGCGGCCAGTGAAATCCGGCGATCGAGACCAGCATTCCCAAGCTGGCCAGAGTGATCAAAAAAACGGGGATCAAACTCTGTTGATTTTGCCATCTTGACCCGAGCACCAGTCCTCCGGCAGTCAGAATGACTGACGCAACTCCGATTGCCAGAAAAAGCAGCAACATCGGTTCGTAAGCACAGGCCGAAGCAAGCGACAAGATCATCAGACCGAGAATGTTCAAGATCCAGCAGTAACGTTCCACCGAGCGAGATTTCATCATGTCAGCCTTCATACAGCAATTCATGAGCGGTGTTGGCTAACGAGGATCCGACGACGGATCAAAATCATCGCGAGCACCACCAAGGCGACCCATTTCCAAACCGGTGGACCAAATACCACGGTCGCCTGAATCATGAGAAACGCAAAAACAAGTTGGATGCTCCGGAAAATGATGCGATTCTCGGGCCAAGCCAGATTCCTCCACCAGAGTATCGTATCGCAAATCCACAGGACTAGAAATCCCTCATTCACCGCCAGACCCCAGCCCGAATACCAGCCGGTCATTTCCGCCGTCCGCCGCGCGGTGGCTTCCCAGGCGGCCGCATGACTCCAGTGATGCACAAAGTGAAACGCACAGATCACATGCAGGACGAACCCCACACAACCAAACGTCCACCAGCGCCGCGCAAGAATGCGCGTTGATACTTTCGAGCGATCATCAATCTCAACCCAGATCCGCGCCAAATATCCGCACACCGCCCATCGGGCTGTCCATTGGATCAAAAACATTCCCATGGTGTGATCGATTAACCAGAAAAGAGTGGGAGCATCAGGTCTTTTACAGGGACACTGCAATTTTTTTTACGATGCAGTGTCCCGTTTCCTGCGGGGATTTCTGTGGCGATTCCCGCAGTGGTTTTTTGGTGTCGAGAATCGCAACACAGGAATCCCTTTCGCTTCCCCATCCGCTCAAGATCGACTCACTGGTCCTTCGGGAAAAACTCTTCAGGAAGCTCCAGCGACCAGACCTCGCTGCTCAGCGGTTGTGCATGGCCACCGGCAACCCAGATTCGATCTTTGAAAACATACGTTGAATGCTCGTGACGTTCTTTCCAGATCACGTCCGACTTCAGTGATTCCCAATCGTGACCATTTTGGGAATACCAAACATCACCCCAGTTCCGCGAAGGATGATTAGACCAGCCACCCAGCACCCAGATTCGATCACGATAGACGACCGACGAAAACCAGAGTCGCGGTGACCAATCGGCATCCGCCGTCACACGCTCCCAGGTCTTGCCATCACGGGATGACCAGACATCGTTGAGTGCGTGGTACTCCGGAACATAGTTGCCGCCCCCCATCACATAGATCTTACCATCGAAAACAACCGCTTGATGATAGGCTCGCGGTGACCATTCCGCCGCAGCAGTCTCGAGCCGCCACGATTTGCCGTCGGCGGAAGACCAGACATCATTTTTTAAGCTTTTTTCGTCCCCAAAATAATAATTTTCCGTCCCCCCCAGGATCCACATCCGCCCTTGAAACTCGACCACTCCCGCTGCGATCCGGGGGCTCCACGTCGCATTCGTGGCGAGATCCCAGGTCACGCCATCGGTCGACGACCAGACTTCGCTGGTGGCACCATGCCCTGCAAGCCGGCCGTTGGTCCAGCCCCCCATCACCCACATGCGATCTTTGAATGCGATCGTCATCGGCAGGTCACTGTATTTCCAAGGTGCCTCGTTTTGTACGAGCGACCAATTCGCCCCATCGCGTGAGCTCCAGACATCGCGTGGTGGCGATTGAAACGAGTCAAACCAGCCCCCCAGAATCCACAGTTGATCCTTAAACACGATTTCACCGCTGGAATCCCGAGCGCGCCAACCGGCATCCGCTGTGGATTTGACCCAATTGGGAGCGTTGAGTTGGGCTTTTACTCCGGTTTGGGCTTGGGCTGGCGGAAGAGCCGTGGCCAGCAATACCACGAGCATCAAGCGGGAGATCGTAATCATGATGACACCTCATCTGGTCAACTCGAACGGTTCTCATCGAGCACCACACGGCTCGTTCTCAGTCATCTCAGTAACGGTTTACAGCCAAAAATTCAACAACTCAAACTCAATTTAAGCTCGCATCGCCAGGCTGCTCTAAATCGAGTCCGGATCCTCGATAATCCGGCCTTCTCAAACCCAGCGACGAAAACCGCTCGCTGCTGCCACCCGGGCACAGCAAACAGCACCGTGGGAAAACGAAAATACCCGACACAGAAGTGATTCTGTGTCGGGTATTTCATATCTATTATGCTGGATCGGATAAATCTCATCCGACCAGATCGCAATCAGCGTTTCGAGAACTGCGGACTACGACGAGCTTTCTTGAATCCGTACTTCTTACGCTCAACCATGCGGCTGTCTCGTGTGAGGAAACCGTTTTCACTGAGCAGCGGATGGAAGCTGGGGTTGAGTGCTTCGAGGGCACGAGCGATCCCCATCACGATGGCGCCGGTCTGGCCTGTTGTTCCGCCACCGTTGACACGAACCCACAGATCAACTTGACCGAGCTTTTCGGTAATTTTGAGCGGTGCTTCAATCATCTGCAAGTCGCGGATGTTCTTGAAGTACTCTTCAAGTTGGCGACCGTTAATCGAAGTGGCACCGTCTCCAGGTTTCAACCGGACACGGGCAACCGAGGTCTTACGACGACCGGTACCAATTGCGACGCCGTTACGATCCAATTTGCCGTGAATTTTCACGACTTGTGGTTCGGGAGCAACAACGACCGCTTCGGGTGTTGTGGAGAAATTCAGTTCGGTGGAATCAGCAGTCGTGTCGTCCATCGGATCCATACTCAACGGAAAGAAAACGGGGAAAAAACAATTGGCTCAGCCTGACAACTATTTCGGCATCAAGTACTGAGGAAACGGTTGTGGCTGTTGAGCCTGATGCGTATGGTCTGGACCAACAAACAGCTTGAGCTTATCCAGCATGTGGGTGGCGAGTGCATTCTTGGGGAGCATACGCTTGACAGCCAACTTCAAAATTTCGGTTGGCTTCTTTTCCCACAAGTCGATTGCAGGAATTTCACGTTGACCGCTCGGCCAACCGGTGAACCAGACATAGCTTTTCTTGGACATCTTGGTGGTGTAATGAGGATGCCTGTCATGAGCCATCCGACCACCCGAGAATTGAATCTTGTCAGCATTGACCACGATGACATAATCACCAGTATCAACGTGAGGGGTATAGTCAGGACGGTGTTTACCCATCAAGACTGTTGCCAGGCGAGTAGCCAAGCGACCGACCGTCATCCCTTCGGCGTCGATCACCAACCACTTTGCCTGGTGGTTCCCACCGGGACCACGATCAGAAGCTTTTAAAAACGTCGTGCCAGGAGCAATCACAGCGTCTACCTTAACCGAAATACGCAAAATCAAACAAACAACCACCCACTCATTGGGGAACGAGGAATCTAACGACTTACGTTAATTCGTTCAACCGTCAATACTCAGTTTTCATGCCAACTCGGGAAAATGATTCGAAGAATTTCTCATTTTTCCCTGAAAATCCCTATGCCGCCCGGTCATCTCGACAATAAAACCCGCAAAAAACGGCTGTTTTTGATCATTAAGCCGGGGTCGTAATCGCCGCAACCTCCCTGATCATCACTTTACCACCGGCAAAACCCCGCTTTGTCCGTCTACAGAGTTTTTAGGTACTCAAGCACTGCTTCTTTTTCTTCAGCCGTCAGTTTTTCCGGAAAAAGATGACCGCTGGCACTTTTCCCCGGAAGGCGAGTCTCAAAGTAACGCCGGCGCTGAGCGGGTGTTTTGGCTGCCGCGGGGATTCGATCAAACTCTTCGACTTCCAGGCCAACCCGCTCGCGATCAAAACCGTCATCGCTCCGCTTCCAGATCTTCGGCCGCTGCTTGCTGTTTAAGACGTGCCAAAGGGTCGGTACGGAACCGTTATGAAAATAGGGACCACTCGCCCAGATCCCATCCAACGGTGGGGCCACATATCCCTCAGGGTCAACTTCGACATGATCCTGACCAAAACGACTTAACCACCCTTGTTTCATCCAGTTGCGGTGTTCTGGCGTCAGTGACTGCATCCGTAGCGGGTCAGTCCCCACTTCCGACAACGAAGTCGTTTGCTGGGCGTATTTTCCGTTTTCTCCATACGTTCCATGGCAGCGGGCGCAATTCTGATTGAAAGCGGTTTCTCCCCGCTGGGCGAGTTCTCGATTGATTTCATAGGGGTATCGAGGAACCTCGACCGATTCAATCCATTGCCGGATCTGATCAAATTCCGGCTCCCATTCGGTCAGTTGTTCCGGGGTCACACGGGGTAACAGAATGAATTGCATGAGCGGACGAGTCGTTTTCGGGGCAAAGCCATCGATGTACAGCGAACTTTTCTTGCGAACATTCCAGAACGGAGGGGCATCCATATCATGATGCACAAGTTTTGGCAGCGTTTTATTCAGGTCGACCGTCATATCGGGGTTACGAAAAGCGCCGAGCACAATCCCGAAGACGACGGCGTTTGTCGTGCCGTTGGTCGCGCTGAGTGGCATCTGTATCGACCCCAGGTCGAGATGAGACAACGGTTTTCCCTGCTGGATTTTGACCGCACGAATGTCCTCACTCAACGTCTGCAGGGCCGTATGGGAATTCGGCAGACCCGGAATGACTTTCCCCGCCACCTTTCCACCATGACAGGCCAGACAATTCATCGACCAACTTCCTTGCGGGTCAACGATGTACCCCAGCGGAGTGGTCGGCTGGCCCCCCTCACCGGGAACTGACATCAAACCATAATACGAAAAAGTCAATTTGCGGCGTTCTACTGGATCCGCCCCCTCCGCTGCCCCCCGCTCAGGTTCGCTCCAAACGGTCCACAGCGCGTTAAACACTTCGTCATCCAAGTCGGGTGGCAGGTACGCGTGGGTTCGCAGATTGTTATAACCGTGCGCCGCCGGGGTCAGTTCCTCAGCCCGCGCCAATGAGCCTGATTCCATCGAGCCCCACAGACCGATCCATGCAAACAGGCCGAGGACTCGCACGAAGCCTCGATCGGCTCGGAACTCCCCAGAATTCATGAGCCGCTGAGATTGGACTGGCTTGGGGGGCGAACTCCAGGTCAAGCCCGTGTCGCTTTGACATGATGCGGTGACCTCGAGTCCCGGTGAACTCGATTTTTGCAACGTTTGCAGCGTATTGACGACAAACTTCTTCAAGCTTCCGTACTCCCTCTCGAACTCAAAATTGGCTCTCGAACTCAAAATTGGCTCTCGAACTCAAAATTGGCTCTCGAACTCAAAATTGGCTCTCGAACTCAAAATTGGCTCGCGA
>Ga0114978_10002875_pt1 | contig 14169 bp, 15 predicted proteins | sample S_140212_EF_Meta_FD_87027 | JGI IMG/M metagenome (GOLD analysis project Ga0114978, IMG submission 87027) | Freshwater microbial communities from Lake Simoncouche, Canada to study carbon cycling - S_140212_EF_MetaG | ecosystem: Environmental > Aquatic > Freshwater > Lake | place: Lake...
CAAGCGCGCGCAGGACGCCATCAACCAGGGCTGGTTCGCTGCAGAAATCACGCCGGTCAGGATTGCCGGCGGCAAAAGCGACACGACCGTGACCCGCGACGAGCAGCCGTTGAAGGCCAATCTCGACAAGATCCCGCAACTGAAACCCGCGTTCCGCAAGGACGGTACGGTGACGCCGGCGAACTCGAGCTCGATTTCCGACGGCGCCGCGGCGCTCGTCCTGATGCGGCTCTCCGAAGCACAGAAGCGCGGATTAAAACCTCTGGTGAAAATCGTTGCCCACGCCAGCCACGCGCACGAGCCCAACTGGTTCACCACGGCGCCGGTCGGCGCGATCAAAAAACTGTTCGAGAAAACCGGCTGGAACAAGAATGATGTCGACCTCTATGAAATCAACGAAGCCTTCGCGGTGGTGACGATGGCGGCAATGCGCGACCTGGACCTGCCGCACGCCAAGGTCAACGTCCACGGCGGCGCCTGCGCGCTCGGCCACCCGATAGGTGCGAGCGGTGCGCGCATCGTCGTGACCCTGCTTGCGGCGCTGGAAAAATACGATTTGAAGCGCGGCGTCGCCGCGTTGTGCATAGGCGGCGGTGAAGCCACCGCCATTGCCATCGAACGCATTCAATAAAGGACCATCATGCCCGCTGCCATCGATTTCTACTTCGACTACTCGTCGCCGTACGGTTATTTCGCGGCGATGAAAATCGACGATCTCGCGGCGAAGAACGGCCGCAGCGTGAACTGGAAACCCATATTGCTGGGCGCGGTGTTCAAGGTGACCGGCGGGCAACCGCTACCGATGCTGCCGCTGAAAGGGCCTTACGCGTTGCGCGACATCCTGCGTTCGGCGCGCTTTCACGGCTTGCCGTACCAACAGCCGTCGAAATTTCCTGTCGCAACGCAGGCGCCGGCGCGCGCCTTCTACTGGGTCAACGATCGCGACCCCGCGCTCGCAAAGAAACTCGCGCAGGCCCTGTACCAGGCCTATTTCGTACAGGACCTCGACATTTCAAGCCCGGAAATTACCGCCGACGTGGCCGCGACGCTCGGCCTGCAACGCGACGAGGTGCTCGCCGCGCTCAACGACGCGGCCGTCAAGGATCGGCTCAAGAATGAAGTCGACGCGGCAATCAAGCTCGGCGTGTTCGGCTCGCCGTATATCGTGGTCGATGGCGAGCCGTTCTGGGGCATAGACCGTTTCGACCAGATCGAGCACTGGCTTGCCCGCGGGCCGTTCTGAATCTGTCGTCATGCGCGCCAAGCTCGAAGCCCGGCGGGTCAACATCGTGACGCTTGAAGTCGACGCCATCGTCAACGCCGCGAACACGACTTTACTTGGCGGCGGCGGCGTCGACGGCGCGATCCATCGCGCGGCGGGTCCCGAGCTGCTCGCAGAATGCCGCACTCTCGGCGGCTGCCCGACGGGGGAAGCGAAAATCACCCGCGGCTATCGCCTGCCGGCTAAACATGTCATTCATACGGTGGGGCCGGTTTGGAACGGCGGCACGCGCGGCGAACCCGGCCTGCTGGCCGCGTGCTACCGCAACAGCCTTGAGCTGGCGCGCGAGCACGGCCTCAAAACGATGGCGTTCCCGGCCATCAGTTGCGGCGTCTACGGTTACCCGCTTGAAAAAGCGGTTACGATAGCGGCGCGAACGACCAATGATTTTCTCAGTGCGCACCCCGTCATGGAAAAAATAATTTTCGCGTGCTTCGACGAAGACGCGCTTGCCGCCTACAACGCCGAACTCGCGCGGCTCAGCGCTTAACTCAACTATGCTCGCTTCACTTTTACGCACCTTGTTCAAATCCCGTGATCGCGCACCCGTCGCGACGGCGTCACGCCGCCTGCATCTCGGCTGCGGCAGGGACATCCGCGAAGGCTGGATCAATCTCGATGTCAGCCCGCTGCCGGGTGTCACCGTGGTCGCCGACCTCGATGACTGCCGCAACAAGCCGCTGCCGCTCGCCGACAATTCTATGGACGAGTTCTTCGCCAGCCACGTGATCGAGCACCTGCACTATCCTCTCCCCTTCATGCAGGAATTGCACCGCGTCGCCAGCGCCGGCGCGAAAGCGGTCTTTCACGTGCCCTACGGATCGAGCGACGATGCCGACGCCGACCCGACCCACGTGCGCCGCTATTTCGTGAACTCTTTTCATTTTTTTTCGCAGCTCGCCTACTGGCGCGCGGATTACGGTTATCGCGGCGACTGGGAAATCGACAGCATCGTGCTCACGGTTCCGGCCGAGCGCTACGCCGGCATAGAGCAGGCGCAGATATTCGAAGACATCCGCTCGCAGCGCAACGTGGTCATCGAGATGATCGCGACATTAAAAGCGGTCAAGCCGATACGCACGCCGGGCAGCCAGGAAGCAGCACCTGTGCGCGTTTCCATCAGGCGCGTCCCGCAATCGGATGGAGCGCCAAAACCCCCATGACCGCCTTCAAATCCCGGCTCAAACCCGACAGCGACGATTTCAAAGCCGCCGCCGCGCAAATGCGCGCGCAGGTCGATGACCTCAGGCAAAAACTGGCAACGGCAAGCCAGGGCGGCGATGCAGCTTCGCGCGAACGCCACACGGCGCGCGGCAAATTACTGGTGCGCGACCGCATCAAGGCCCTGCTCGATGCCGGCTCGCCGTGGCTGGAGCTGTCGCCGCTTGCCGCTTTCGAGATGTACGACAACGCGGTGCCCGCCGCCGGCATCGTCACTGGCATCGGCCGCGTGATGGGCCGCGAATGCGTGGTGATCGCGAACGACGCGACCGTCAAAGGCGGCACCTATTTCCCGCTGACGGTGAAAAAGCATTTGCGCGCGCAGGAAGTCGCGCAGGCCAACCGCCTGCCGTGCATCTATCTCGTCGACTCCGGCGGCGCGCACCTGCCGAGCCAGGACGAGGTTTTTCCCGACCGCGATCACTTCGGCCGTATTTTCTACAACCAGGCCAATATGTCGGCCCTCGGTATCGCGCAGGTCGCGGTGGTGATGGGCTCGTGCACCGCCGGCGGCGCTTACGTGCCTGCGATGTCGGACGAAACCATCATCGTCAAAAACCAGGGCACGATATTTCTCGCCGGCCCGCCGCTGGTCAAGGCCGCGACCGGCGAAATCGTCAGCGCCGAAGAACTCGGCGGCGGCGACGTGCATACCAAAACGTCCGGGGTCGCCGATCATCTCGCCGACGACGACGCACATGCGCTCGAAATCGCGCGCCGTGCCGTCGGTCATCTGAATCTCGTCAAAGCGGCCCCGCTCGACATGCGCGAACCGCGCGCGCCGACGCTCGACGCGGCCGAACTGTACGGCGTGATCCCGGTCAATCCGCGCCAGCAATACGATATGCGCGAAATCATCGCGCGCCTCGTCGACGGCTCCGAATTCGACGAATTCAAAGCGCGTTACGGCGCGACGCTGATCACTGCCTTCGCGCACATCGCGGGACATCCGGTCGGCATCGTCGCCAACAACGGCATCCTGTTTTCGGAGTCCGCGCTCAAAGGCACGCATTTCATCGAGCTGTGCAGCCAGCGCGGCATCCCTCTGGTGTTCCTGCAGAACATCAACGGCTTCATGGTTGGCAAAAAATACGAAGCCGGCGGCATCGCCAAGGACGGCGCGAAAATGGTGGCCGCGGTTGCCTGCGCGCGCGTGCCGAAATTCACCGTCATCGTCGGCGGCAGTTTCGGCGCCGGCAACTACGGGATGTGCGGGCGGGCGTTCGACCCGCGCTTCGTGTGGATGTGGCCCAACGCGCGCATCTCGGTGATGGGCGGCGAACAGGCCGCCGGCGTGCTGGCGCAGGTCAGGCGCGACGCGCTGGAAAAAAACGGCAAGACCTGGAGCGCCGAAGACGAGCAGGCGTTCAAAACGCCCATACTCGAACAGTACGCACAACAGGGCAGCGCTTACTACGCGAGCGCGCGGCTGTGGGACGACGGCGTAATCGATCCGCTGGAAACGCGCAACGTGCTGGCGCTAGGACTCTCCGCCGCTCTCAATGCGCCTATCGAGAAAACCACGTTTGGCGTATTCAGAATGTGACTGCAGCGGGCCGGCAATCCGGCCTGCTTTATCCGCGCGTATAATCCCGTCTTCCCTGCAAGTTGCACCATCCGACGCCTGACTGGAACCCCCATGACACAAAAAGTGCTGACCCAGATCGACCCCAACGGCAACGCGACGGTCGCGTTCAATCGTCCCGAAGTGCATAACGCGTTCGACGCGGAAATGGGCCTGCAGCTCATCACCGCGCTGAAAAAACTCGAAGCCGACCCCAAGGTACGCGCGGTGGTGCTGATGGGCCAGGGCAAAAGCTTTTCGGCAGGTGCCGACATCGCGCACATGAAAAAAAGCGCCAAGTTCACGAAGGAACAGAACCGCAAGGCGGCTCTCGCATCGGCGCAGATCTTTCACACGCTCTACACGCTGAAAAAGCCGACCATTGCGCGGGTGCACGGCGCGGTGCGCGGCGGCGGCGTGGGCCTCGTTGCCGCCTGCGACATCGCGATCGGCTCGCGCGACGCCACCTTCCGCCTGTCGGAAGTGCGGCTTGGCATCGTCCCCGCCATGATCAGCCCGTACGTGGTCGCCGCCATCGGCGAGCGCCATGCGCGGCGTTACTTCGTTTCAGGTGAGGAATTCGACGCCGCGGAAGCGTATCGCATCGGCTTGCTGCACGACATCGTCGAGATCGATGACCTGAATGCCGCCGTGGGCGCCATACTGTCGCAGGTGTATTGCGGCGGCCCGCTCGCCATCGCCGCCGCGAAACAGCAGATCAGCAATATCGCGCATGCGGGCATTACTGCTGCGGTCGTCGCGGAAACCGCCAGGACCATCGCCGACATCCGCGCCACCCCCGAAGCGCAGGAAGGCCTGACGGCATTCCTCGAAAAACGCAAAGCGGCGTGGATAACGCCCGCACCTCAGAAAAAGAAAACGAAAAAACGTTAGCCACAGAGAACACAGAGTTCACAGAGATAGAACCCGAAATAATTTATTGCCTTTGCTCGGTGTCCTCTGTGACCTCTGTGACCTCTGTGGCTGCGATTTAGAGATAGCCCTATGACCCTGCCCAAAAAAGTCAAAATGGTCGAAGTCGGTCCGCGCGACGGCCTGCAGAACGAAGCGCAGAATGTGCCGGCCGCGGTCAAAATCGAATTGATCGACCGTCTGACCGACGCCGGGCTGCCGGTGATCGAAGCGACCGCCTTCGTGTCACCCAAATGGGTGCCGCAAATGGCGGACAATGCCGAAGTCATGGCCGGCATCCGCCGCAAAAAAGGCGTCGATTACCCGGTGCTGGTCCCCAACCGCAATGGCCTCGACGCCGCGATCGCCGCGGGCTGCGATGAAGTCGTGGTGTTCGCCGCCGCCACCGAAGCGTTCTCCAAGCGCAACACCAATTGCACCATAGACGAAGGCCTCGCGCGGTTTTCCGAAGTCTGCGCCGAAGCGATCGCCAAAGGGCTGCGCGTGCGCGGCGACATCTCGGTATGCCTCGGCTGCCCGTACGAAGGCGAAGTCAACCCGGCACAGGTCACGCGACTCGCGCGCGAGCTGTATGCAATGGGCTGCTACGAAATCACCATCTGCGACACTATAGGCGCCGGCACGCCGGGCCAGACGCGCGCGGTGATCGAAGACGTCGCGAAATACGTGCCGGTCGAAAAACTGGCCGGCCATTTCCACGACACTTACGGACAGGCGCTCGCGAACACGCTGGCCGCGCTCGAATGCGGCGTCGCCACTTACGACAGCTCGGTCGCGGGCCTCGGCGGCTGTCCGTACGCCAAGGGCGCGACCGGCAACGTCGCCAGCGAAGACGTGCTCTACATGCTGGACGGAATGGGCATCGAAACCGGCGTCGATATGGCCAAGCTGATCGCAGCCGGTGATTTCATTTGCGCCGCGCTCGGCCGCACGACGCTGTCGCGCGCGGCGCGTGCCATCGCGGCAAAATCGAAGGCTGCGTAAACCCGCGTCATGGCCGACGACATCGAATCGCCCTGCGTCAGGGTTTGCATAATAGACGGCACGCGTGACATTTGCCGCGGCTGCTACCGCTCGCTCGGTGAGATTTCAAAATGGTCGAGCTACACACACGCGCAAAAACTGGCATTATTGGAAGACCTCGCGCAGCGCAAAGCGCGCACGCCATTTCCGCACCATACGTAGGAACAGGAGTTAAACCATGCCTCTCTCGCCGCCTGCGTCCCGCACGCTCATCCACAACCGCACCATCGAATGCTACGGTTACGAGCGCGCGGATGGTTTGTGGGACATCGAAGGCCACCTGGTCGACAGCAAGACCCACACGCATTCGCGCCGCAACGGCGGCCGCGAGCGCGCCGCCGGGCAACCCGTGCACAGCATGTGGCTGCGGCTCACGATAGACCTCGACCTGCTGATCCACGACGCGGAAGCAGTGACCGATGAAGGGCCGTACCCGACCTGCGGCGCAATCACGCCCAACTTCAAAGCGCTCAAAGGCGCGACCATAGGGCCCGGCTGGCGCAAAAAAACGCTGGAACTCCTCGGCGGGATCAAGGGCTGCACGCATCTCGTCGAACTGCTGGGGCCGATAGGCACCACCGCGTTTCAGGCGACCGGGCGGGCGCGCGAAAAACATAACGCGGGCAAGGCAGTTGTCAAAAAGCCCTACCAGATCAACTCCTGCCATATATACAAAGACGACAGCGCCGCGGTCCTTGAACGCTGGCCGCAGCATTACACCGGCAAATAGCGACTAGCCGCGGCCGCCGCGCAAATCGCGCACGATTTCGCGCGCGGCATTCATCCCCGGTACGCCGGACACGCCGCCGCCCGGATGCGTGCCAGCCCCGCACATATACAACCGCGCGAGCGGTCCGCGATACGCGGCATAACCCAAAATCGGTCGCGCGCTGTAAAGCTGATCGAGCGAAAGCGCGCCGTGAAAAATATCGCCACCCACCAAGCCAAATTGGCGTTCGAGATCGAGCGGCGACAGCACTTTGCGGCCGAGCACGCTCGCCTTGAAATTCGGCGCCCAGTTATTCACGGTTTCTATCACCAGATCGGCTGCTGCATCCCTGCAGTCATCCCATTGCTTCCCGTCCGGCAGCTCATAGCTGAAATGCTGGCAGAACAAACTGGCGACGTGCTGGCCGGTGGGAGCGAGTGTTGAGTCCACGGTACTTGGGATCAGCATTTCGACAATGGGGGTTTTCGACCAACCATTCATGCGCGCGTCGAAATACGCGCGTTCCATATCGGCCAACGACGGCGCCATGATGATGCCGGATTGATGGTGCTCCTGCGCATCGCTTCCTGGCAGTGCGCTGAAGTCGGGCAGTTCGCTTAATGCGACGTTCATGCGGAAAGTCGCCGACTCGCACCGGTAATTGCGCATGCGCGCGACGAAATCGGCGTCAAGCTCGCATTCGTCTATCAGTTTGAGATATAGCAGCCGCGGATTGAGATTGGACACCACGCAGCGCGCGGAAACTTCGGTACCATCAGCGAGCAGCACTGCGCGCGCAGCACCGTCTGCTACGACTACGCGTTCGACCACGGTATCGGTCGTAATCTCAACGCCGCGCTCGCGCGCTTCCGCGGCCATCGCCTGGGTGATGGCGCCCATGCCGCCAACCGCGTGCCCCCAGACGCCTTTTTTGCCGTTGACCTCGCCGAAGACATGATGCAGCAAAACGTAGCCGGAGCCCGGCGTATACGGGCTGGCGAAATTGCCGACGATGGCGTCGAAACCGAACGCCGCCTTCAACGCGTCCGATTCGAACCACGCGTCGAGCAACTGGCCCGCGCTTTTGGTAAAGAGATCCAGCACGTCGCGCCGCGCCGCCATGTCGAGGCGCCGCATGCGATTGCCGGCGGCGAGTGCGGCGAGCATGTCGCGCAAGCCGCCGCCGACATTGGGCGGAGTTTCGAGTGCGAGTTCGCGCAATACGTCCGCGACACGTTCGAGCATCGCGTAGTACCGCGGCAGTGCATCCGCATCGCGTTGCGAGAATTTGGCGACTTCGCGCTGGGTGGCGGCGAGCGTGCCGCCGATCTTCAGATAACGGCCGTCGGGCAGCGGCAGGAAATTCGATATCGGCCGTTCGAGTATCTGCAAGCCGTGTTCATGCAGCCTGAGATCGCGGATCACCTGCGGATGCAGCAGGCTGACCGTGTAGCTCGCGGTCGAGTTGCGAAAGCCGGGAAAGAATTCTTCGGTGACGGCGGCGCCGCCGACCACGCTGCGCCGTTCGAGTACGCGCGCCTTGAGGCCAGCCGCCGCGAGATAGCACGCGCAGACGAGGCCGTTGTGGCCGCCGCCGATGATTACGGCGTCGTATTTGATTGATGCAGACATTAAAGCGGATGATACTTGGTGCGCGAGCGCGTGGCGACACTACGTCCGCTCACAAAGCGCCGCCCGTCATCCGGCGCATTCCTGCCTATTGCTGCAAGTAAGCCGTCAATTCGCTACGCTCGTTGTTTAAAACCTTGCCGCTCGAGTGCTTACGCTTGATCTCGTTCACCACCGGGCGTCTGATCGCCGGCGAGACCCAATACGTGTTTTGCAAATTAAGGCTGCCCCCCTTCGCTAAACTCGTCCAGCCCTGCCCTTCGACGCGATAGGCGTCGAAGGTTCCGGCGGGCACCACGACTTGTTCACGTGCCACGACTTTGAACTCGTACTCGGTCTCGTTTGTTACGCCGCCGGGAGTAATTACCTTGAAACGGGTTGTCCACTTCTTGCCCACGCTGTACTCGGGAATAAAAAATTGGGCTCCCGAGTAGAGGTTGCCATTTGGCACCTTGGCAAGGTTGCCGAACAAATCCGTTATGAGCACACCCTTGTTGAATATCACTTCATTGTCGGTTATCTCGGTCACCAGGTTCCTGAATTTCCGCAGCTCGATCTGCGTATATAAATCGATCTCGCGATAGCTGTAGCTGTCACCTATCTTGAACTGCGTGTCGATGCGTGCATTGCCCTTGGTAAACGGGTTCTCAGGCGCGGACACCACCTCGATTTTCTTTTCGCCCAGCTTCGCCAGCGCGCGGTCGAGCTGGAACTGCGCAAGCTCAGAGAAACGTCCGCTCGGATTCTTGCGCAGATACTCCTCGAACGGTCCCGGCTCCTTCGATTCCTTGATCTTTTCCCAGATCGCCAGCTCTGCATTGAACAACTTCTCGAGTTCGGCCTCGGAAAGTTTCCGGATATTCTGCGGCGGCAGAAAATAAAAGTCGTCCTCCAGCGAGGTGCTCTCCCAGGGAATCTGCTGGCCCTCGGACTTGCGCCGCACGTTCAGGCGCACGCGCTTGAACACGTCCTCGATCTTGGCCTCGGGTACTTTGAGCTCGCGCAGCAGGTTCTCGGTATACAGGCCGTTGGCGCCCTCACCGTCGGCCGCCGTATTGCCCGGTGAGGTCGCATACGCGAGCAATGATCCCGGCGGCGCGTCGAACTGCGATAGCCCTTTCTGCTGAGTGTGCGCCTTGTTGCCGAACGGGTTGTCGCGGCAGGCGTCGAGGATGATCACGTTCATCGGGTTCTGCGCCTTGATCAGGCCTTCGAGCAGCGCATTGAGTTCGACAGTCTTGGTCTGCATGTCCTCGATCCTGTCGATCACCGCATCGACCGGGATCAGGTAGTTTTTCCATGCGAGCTGGGCACCGTGGCCGGCATAGTAAAACATGCCGATGCCTTTCTTTTTGCCCAGTTCGGCGCCGAAACCGCGGATTGCGTCGATCATTTCGTTCCTGCCGGCGTCGAGCTTGAGGTTGACCTGGAAACCCATTTTCTGCAGTTCCCCCGCGATACCCTTGGCGTCGTTGCCGGGATTCCTGAGCGGCGCTTCGATGTACTTGCTGTTGCCTATGATCAGCGCCACGCGAGGCAGCGCGTTCAGCGCGGAGCTCGACTGCGCGAACGCGCCGGGCGCCCACAGCGGCAACGAAACGGACGAGGCGAGCGCGCCGGCCTGCAGCAACCAGCGGCGGCGCGCTTCCAAAGTGGAGTGTGTTGATTCCGCCAACTGTATGCGCGGCTTTTTGCGATGATCGTTCATGATGGCGTCTCCCGGAACCTCGACAATCAGGGCAACATACTGGCGGTCGGCAAGCAGCAGGTTAGGTTTTACGTGCTTCGCTTGTCAAGCGCCGTGCGGTGGCTGCATTATGGCCGAATGTGAACGCCAAGCCGCGGCAAATTGTCCAATCCCCATGTGCTTCACCGACCTGCCCAAACTACTGATTATGCTGGCCGCCGCAACGCTGGCAGGTTGCGCGTCGGTCGCGACCGAGGTCACGTTGTTCGATTCCGCGCAGAAGCTCACGCCGACGGAACACGTGGTGATTCTGTTCGATTATCCGCCGCAGCCGCACGTCAAGATCGCGCTGATCGAAGCGCAGGGCAGCCTCGGCGGTAACGAGGCCTCAGTGCTGGAGGAAGCACGCAAACGCGCGCTCGCGCTGGGTGCCGACGCGCTGGTGAGACTGGAAGTGAATGCCGTTTACCATCCGCCGGTGCGCGTCTACGATCCCGCCTACTCGAGCATGAATTATTCGCGCTACCGCTATCCGTACCGCTCGTTTTACGGCCCGCCGTACGCCTTTTCACTGAACCCGTACGACAGCTACCGCTGGGTCGGCGGCGGCAACGTGCAAACGCTGAAAGCCGTCGCCATCAAGTACACCGCCGAGCACCCGGCAGCGCCCTAACCGTCACCCCGCACCCCGCCGTCTGCCGTGCGCAAATTCTGCATGACAGGCGGCCGGGCTTGACCGATACTGCGGCAGGTTTTTCCGCGCAACGCCGATTTAACGCTCATTCAACTCGAAAGGTCTTCGATTTTGCCTGCTGCAGCCGCTCTACAGGAGCTCAAGCGCGCGATCATAGCTCGCCATGTCAGGCCGGAAAATATCAAAGGATGGGCGCTGGTAGTAACAACGCTGCTGCCTCTTGCCGCCCTTTGGTACGGAGCGGTGCTGAGCACTGGCGTATCGTACTGGCTGACCGCCGGCGTCGTCGTGCTGATGAGCCTTTTTCTGCTGCGCGTGTTTGTGCTGATGCACGAATGCGGCCACGGCAGCCTGTTTCGCACCGCCCGCATCAACCGGGTGTTCGGTTTTATTTTCGGCGTCGTCGCGGGCATGCCGCAGTACGTGTGGTCGCGCCACCACCGGCACCATCATTCGACCAACGGCAACTGGGCGCGCTATCGCGGGCCTTTGAACATCATCCCGATCGAGGAATACGCGGCGATGACCGCGCCCCAGCAGCGCCGGTTCAGAAATACGCGCAACATCTGGCTGGTACCGTTCGCCGGATTCATTTATCTGATCTTCAACCCGCGCTTTACCTGGCTGAAAGGCAGCGTCAGCCTGCTTCGTCACATCATCGCGGGAAAAATCGCCCGGCCCGGCGTCTCGGCCAAAACACATGCGCTCGACTTCAGGACGCCGTACTGGTCTTCAGCCAGGGAGTACTGGCATATGTTCTGGAACAGCGTCGTGGTGATTGCCCTGTGGGGATTGATGGCGTGGATGGTCGGACCACTTTTGTTTCTGGTCTGCTATACCGTCAGCGTATCGCTGGCCGGCGGCGCCGGCATACTGCTTTTTACCGTGCAGCACAATTTCGAGCACTCGTATGCGAGCCACGAAGAGGGCTGGGATTCCAACGTTGCCGCCATCCAAGGCACCAGTTTTCTGGTCTTGCCGCGCTGGCTCAACTGGTTCACCGTGAATATCGCGTATCACCACATCCACCACCTGTCCTCCAGAATTCCGAATTACTGCCTGGTCGCATGCCATGACGAGCATCAACATTTGTTTACCAGCGTCACGCGCATCACGCTCGCCGGGATTCCGCGCGCTTTCAGATGCATACTCTGGGACACTCGTGCGCACCGCATTACATCGGTGGCCGAGTATCTGCAGCAAATGGCCCTGCCGGCGGGCGCAACGGCGCGGTAGGCGCGTTGCCGGCCGCCACGAACAGCGGGCGGACTTGATTTACATCTGACGAATTTGGCGCGCCGGAGGAGATGAAGGTGGGCACTGGGCCGAGATTCTATCGGTCGAGTAGTGAGTTCCCGGGATGCCTCTATTTTCCCGTGGGACGGAGAACGCCGACGACCGCGTCAAGCAGGCGGTTAAACGCCTTATCATTCAGAATGCCGACCTCCGACACAAGCAGTTCCTGATTGGCAGTGAACAGTTTGCCGGGCCTTGGAACAAGGCCGCGCAGCGCTCAACTCTCGGCGCGCCGAGAGGTTAGTCAGCCGTTGCGCCGGAGGCTTTGACGACGCGCGCCCACTTGGGAATCTCGGTCTTGATGTACGCCGAAAATTCTTCTGGCGTGCTGGTGAGCGGGTCGACGCCCACGGCAGCAAGGCGCTTCTGGCTATCCGGATCCTGCAGGACGGTGTTGAGCGTCCGATTCAATTTGGCGACGATGGGTCCGGGCATGCCGGCCGGCCCGACAAACCCGTACCAGGCCACCGCCTCGAAACCGGGCAGGGTTTCGTTGACGGCGGGGACATCGGGAATCGCGGGGTGGCGCTTCGCGCTGGTCACGGCGAGGCCGCGCAGTTTGCCCGACTTTACGACCTGGATCGAGGAAGAGAGGCTCGCGAACAGGAACTGAACGCGGCCGCCGATGACATTGGTCATTGCCTCGCCGGAGCCTTTGAAAGGAATGTGGACGGTGCTGACCCCCGCCATCACGTTGAAGAGTTCGCCGGAGAGATGGACGGTTGTGCCGACGCCGGAGGATGCGAAATTCAGTTCTCCCGGCTTCGCCTTGGCGAGTGCGATGAGGTCCTTGACGGATTGCACCGGCAATTGCGAGCTGACGACCAGCAGGTTCGGGCTCGAGGACGCCAGCCCGATGGGCGTGAAGTCCCGGACGGGATTGAACGAAAGGTTCCGGTAGAGCGTCGCATTGATCGCGTGCGTGCCCGCGGTCACGCACATGATCGTATAGCCGTCGGGCGGGCTGCTTCGCGTGAGCTCCGAGGCAATATTGCCGCCAGCCCCGGGTCTGTTGTCGATCACGAAGTTCTGGTTCAGGGCTTCGCTCATTTTTGCGCTGACGGTGCGCGCCAGAATGTCCGTCGCGCCACCCGCTGCATTGGGCACCAGGACGCGAACCGGTCGCGACGGGTAAAGCTGGCCCTGCGCTGCTGCGTTCGCGCTCACGGTGCACCAGAGCAGCGCCGCAAGCGTGATACGCGACAAAAGGGTTGGGAGCGTGCAGTTCATCGATGTTCAGACCCTGTGAAAAAGTGACCTGGCAATGCCAACCGCATCCCGCCGTACGCGCCGTCCGACCCTTGAGGCTGCGCGAAGCTTATGGGGTCAGATCTTGAAATATAAGAAACTAATAATTCAAGACCCTGTTGTTACGCAAACTCTCCTCCGGGTAGGTATCGACGCCATCGATCCCCCCTCTGTTTTTTGGCGCCGTGCGATGGACGGCACAAGAAGAAATAGTTGCTTACTTTTTATCTTTGTCCTTGTCGGGCACGACGGCATCTACTACGGCGCCCACCGCTTTGGCGCCGACTTTGACCGTGGTGGTAACCGCACTGATTCCTGCATCAGCCACCGTAAGAATGGTGCAACCTGCCTGAAGCAACAGCATCGGCAATATCAGGCGTTTCATTCGCAATGCCTTAAATTAAATGTGCTTGGCGCCAATAGTAACAATTAAACAGGGGAAGCTCGAACAATTAAACAATCCCCGGCACAATCGTTTATCGTTCGCATTGCCTCTGCGACCGCGGTCAGGAGCGTCGCGGCTCCGGGCGCTACGGTCTGCGCGAGCGCGCTACTGCAAGGCAGCGTGAGAAACAGCACCATGGCGACACTGGCAATGCGGGTAAGTATCGATTCCATCAGCCCTCCTCTATTCGGCAGGCCGAAGCGCATGCTGCTAAAGCAAGCCGATATTACCGCTGCATGCGATCTTCCATAGGATTTCGCCTACGCTTCCGGCGTACGAATAATAGCCAATTCGTCGGCTCGTTGATGGTCAATACTATTTCACCGCCGCCCATCTTCCCGGAAAAATTTAATATCGATAGCGTTTGCAAAGCCTGTTCCACGCAATCAAACTGGTAGCTGCGCCTTACGGACATATAGGGCTTGGTCGAATCCGGAG
>Ga0114978_10002877_pt1 | contig 14157 bp, 35 predicted proteins | sample S_140212_EF_Meta_FD_87027 | JGI IMG/M metagenome (GOLD analysis project Ga0114978, IMG submission 87027) | Freshwater microbial communities from Lake Simoncouche, Canada to study carbon cycling - S_140212_EF_MetaG | ecosystem: Environmental > Aquatic > Freshwater > Lake | place: Lake...
GGAGAGGGAGATCTATCCTCTAGCCTTATCCCACTATTAGATATTAAGCGTGTTATCACGCTAATTAAGGAGGAGAAGTGGGAGCGGGAAGTTCAATTATCCCGCGTAGGAGATATGCTAAGTGTTACCTATAACTCTAATACACTTACGATCCTCTTATGCTCCGGTACTTTCCCGCCTAGCGATCACTTATTCCCCGATATCAGTAATCCTTCACCTATCGGAGAAGTAATGCTTAATCCGGCTCTACTGGCAGATTATGGCAAGATAGCCGGTAAGAAGGAGGGAATTAAGCTCATATTCTCTGGAGCTGGTAAGCCTATTACTATCGGATTACCGGAGAATAAGAATATCAAGTGGAGCGCGTTGATTATGCCTATGAGAATATCCTCTTAGCGCGGGAATATCCTTCACTAGATAGCTCTAGTGGAGGGTATTCTCCTTCTAATAGTTAGTTGGAGAATAGATAAGGGGTAAGTAATGAGTAATGAATACTGGAATAAGTATTATGCCTCCCTAGTAGGAGCGAGAATACTCGCCTATTGCGGTATGGAGGGAGAGGAGGGAGAAGGCTTCCCTACCTTCACCGTTAGGTTCGCTAATGGAGATACGGGGCAGATCGAGATCTCCCAAGATCCTGAAGGTAATGGCGGAGGGTTCATCTTTGGGCTATTCGTACCAGAGCCGGTGAGTGCCTAATGGAAGTAATCCACGATCATATAAGTAATGACGCTCACCGTAAGATCACCGACACCTATACTCTAGGAGCCTATCGCGTGAAGGTTTACACTTATCACGATAAGAATAATAAGGTTTACTGGAGCATATTTAAGGAGTGTACCGTTGAACCCTCCGGCACTACGGGGATCTATTTTGAAAAGACTAGGTTACAGAGTAACCTTAATAAGGTAGTCAATAGTGCTATCGCTAGCCGGTATAACTATCAGCACCTAATCTCTCACCATAATAAGGCTCTACTTATGGTACGGGAGCTAGTAGATCAGCTCCTAGAGAAGGAGAGGGTGAGCGCGTAATGGCTAAGTATGAAGTAATTTTAACAATAGATACGCCACTTAATCCTAATAAGTGGAATTGGTGGGAACTATTAGATCTTAATTCTGACGAGGAGTCGCTATTCGTAGAAGTCAATAAGGTAAGCGCATAAGATTACACGCTAGGGCTAGGGTAGTTGATTATCCTAGCCTTAGAGCGTAGCCTTATGGTTACGACCAGCTCCCAGAGAGGGAGAGGGAGAGAGTAAGGGTAAGGGGTAGAGATGAAGGAATATCACTATATCGTTAAATATACTGATAAGTATGGGTGGGAGATAGATCCTGATACGGAAAGTGCTAATTTTCCTAACGGTACTATTTACGATACCGGATTAGAAGAGTGGCAATTCGGATACTTAGGTGAAGGACAATTTAATGGTAGAGAAGAAGAATTAACTGAAGCTCTATCTAATTTATTAACTCTGAATAATACAATGGAAGGGGTAAACGCATAATGAATACCTATAAGTTCAGCGTAGAGCAAGTGATCGAAGTAAGGGCTAACTCAGCAGAAGAGGCAGAGAGATCTCTGCCTATGTATCCTTCTTATGGAGATAAGGGTAAAGCCTATTATGTTACCGAGGAAACAGTAGAGCTATTAGGGGAGATGAGTGCATAATGAGTAAAGTTACTGGAAAGAGTTACTATACCTGCCCTAATTGTGATAATTCTCAGCTCAGGGAGATTATATTCAATACACGCGGAGAGTTTGATATGGAGATCTGCTCGTGCGGGTATCCAGAAGGTGAAGGCCGTTTAATGAGCTACGAGGTGAGTGCATAATGAGTGAGCAACAATTCGGCTTAATCGTAGTGATAGAGCGCGGGGAGAAGTGGAGTAGCGTATCCATATTCGACCCGCTAGATGAAGCGATAGATAAGCTACCGATCGCTACCGGAGAGGGTTCGCATTGGCGAACTGCTCTTGGTGAGGCGTTAGGCAAGATCGAACTACCAGAGAGAGAGGGCGAGTAATGGCTAAGAAGAGTAAACCTGTATGTATGAAATGTTTAAGTAATGAAGCGTTATATGTAACGCTAGGTAATGGTGAGCGTTTGCCTAGTTATACAATGAAAATCGGTATAGGAATAGTCTGTAATGGATGTAAAGATAAGGCGGTAGCATAATGGCTTGTCAAAACTATAATGATCTTTACTCACATAGAGATCATAAGATCTCTATCTACACTTACTATGATGAAAATGTAGCAATAGAGTGTGAAGATTGCCACGAAGTCCTGTTGGATTTCGATCGTTTACCTGAAGCAGAGAAGGAGGGCGAGTAATGGATAAATGTAGATTCTGTGGATTGCGTGGACTAGTGCTATCTACAATAAATGCAGATTATTCTTGTGAGCATTGTGGAGAGTGGCAGAACGCTATTCTTAATGATGTTTGGGCAATAGTAGATTATGAGAGGGTGAGTGCGTAATGGATACGACAGACATATTAAAAGCTCTAAGCACAGAAGAGAGGGAGTGCGAGATATGCGGATCTAATAGTTGGCGCATATTACACGCAGGAGATGAGAGTAATTGTGAGTGCGAAGGCGAGTGCTTGCGTGTATGCGATAACCCGTTACTAGATGATGACGGGTGTGATGGAGTGGCAATTCTAATAGAGGGGGAGGGTAAAGATGTATCTTGAAGATGATGAAGCAAGAGGCAAGGTAGATACCTGTAACGATTGCGGTAATGAAGGTAAGTGGTGTAGCTGTGAGGACACCGATAGAGCGCACAAAGAAGGGGCAGAAAATGAGTAAATGGAAATTAACAATAGTGGTAGATGATATTGACGTAGATGATATTGACGCAGATGAGGGCAGTAATCCGATCTTTACTGCGGTATCAAACCTAAAATATGACAATTACAAAATTATATCTTGGGAAGAGGAAAAGGTATGAGTGATCCAACGGCAGAGTATCTGCTATCCAGAGGTATGCTGCACCAGCGTAATGCCGTTAAGTCTATGGCAGAGGGCGATAAGGAGCGTTCAATTACCGAGCTGATGAGTATGGTTCATTACCTGACACTAGGCACTACGAGGGCGAGGGATAATGCGCCAGATACTAATACCACAAGCAACGCTTCAGTATGAAATTGTAGGAGAGGGCGATAAGCCTCTCTGGAGAGGGCTAAATCCTGCTGATGCAATAGAGATATTCAATCGTAATCGTGAGGTTAAGATCGTAGTAACTGCGTGGCCTAGCGATTTCTTAGCCCCGCCTAGCGACACTATTGACCTGACTCATATAGTCCGGCAGGCGATAGCGCAAGGGAGGGCGAGATGATAATTCTAAGTATGGGAGTAGTAATAACTTTAGTAATTGGCTGGCTTTTACTGGAGGTAGAAGATAAGATCAAGGGATGACCAATAAACTAAGGCTAGTGCTGGCGTTATCGCTGGCACTAGCAACAATTACTGTGTTGCTTCCCCAAGCTAATCAACCGGAGAGGGAGAGGGAAATCCCTCCTGCAAAGATAGTTAAAGAATCCAAACACGATACACCGGAGGAAAGGAAGGCTAATGAGAGAACTGCCAAGTTATTTGCGAGTGCTGGATGGGGGTGGAGAGGGCGAGAGTGGACTTGCCTCAAGTCCCTTTGGACCGCTGAAAGTAGGTTTGATTCAAAGTCAGACAACCCAAGATCAAGCGCTTTCGGAATTGCTCAACGACTTAGAGAGAAGGATAGACGAGCTGAAATTCAGATTCTTCACGGTCTTAGATACATTGAACACCGATACGGATCTCCTTGCTCTGCGAGATCTTTCTTTTCTAAGCGAAGATGGTATGCCAAGCACTGAAGTATGATACGATAGGTTTATAGTGTTGTAGCGTTAAACCCTTTCCGCTCCACTATAAAATGAAGGCTCCGTTTGCTACCCCTTTCGGAGCCTTTTTTAATTTTCTGTAGAGTAAAATCCTGGACCATTAAACTTAATCTGTGGTGAGTGCCAGACACGCGACATAAGTATTCCGCAATCTCTACAGGTAGGAGATCCAGCTTCACTATCAAAGGATCGTTCAACCTCTAATCTGCTAGCGCAGAAATCACACCTATACTCATATACTGGCATCTAACTGCACTCCTGATTCTAATGGTAGGAAACCTACCACCTTATCTACTTTGGATTTGTTATTGAAATCTGTGGTTACGGGCAAGTACTGTGTATCCCAAGTGATAACCATATTGGGAGTGAGATGAAAAGCCCAGACACCTTCAGGCGTGGAGTTGATATACCAAGGAGCTAACTGTCTTGCTCCGGCTGCAAGGATCAAGTTGTCATACTTTACCTTCTCAATCAGTAGCGTATCGTAATGAGTACGCCTAGATTTTAATTCGATATACATCTTGAACTGTTCAGTAATGCAATCGAAGGTATCGTAAGTGCCTTCAGACTTGACAAGATCTGGATAGTGACTATCTTTGAGATACTGGAATAGATCTGCCTCTTTCATTATTGCCAAGGGTTATCTCCGCCTAGTATTCTTTGAAGTGAGCGCAGTGCGCTCTCGCAACGGCGATCTGCTGTTGAGGTAGAACATTCAAACCGTTCAGCAACCTTCTCTAAGGTTAGATTCTCGTGATACCTAGCCGCTAATAAGATCCGATCCTTCTCTTCCATCAGTTCATACCCACGCTTGATATCAATAAGCATAGCCAGTAATCCTCTACCTTCTGCTGGTGCAGAAGTGTGCCTTGGAGTACCATCATCTACTAACTGCTGTGCTTGTTCTAAGATCGCACCATCAAAGATATGACTAAGGATATGTGGCAACATCTGTGCCAAGGTAGAAGTTTCATAAAAGTATTCATCACCGGATACATAGCCAGACTTAGCTGCCTTCTCCTTGCGAGCATAACGCTCGCACATTCTCTTTAACTGCCACCATAACCGGCGTTCATTATGTTTACGGATCTCTGGATCTGGCTCGGAGGTAGCATCTACTATCTGTTGATGGCGAGAGGTGGCCCAAGCCCAAGCCTCTTGCATCATATCATCGCGTTCAGTCCACTTATTATATCTACGATATACAGTTAGAACTACACCGTAGATAGCCTCTGATACCCCTTCTGGAAAGGGTTTGTCAGTCACAATCTATACCTGAATCCTTTGTAACTTTCACCAGAGATAGGATCTTAATTGCTAAGAAATCTATGTAGTTGCTGGCATCTGCCAGCTCTTCAACTAACTCACGCACTGTATCTTCAAGCGTGTACCGCTCAAACTTTTGACTGCCACGACCTGAGTATTCTCTAGCACCAATACCGGAGATACGATTTGATCTAAGTGAGGCAAAGGATTCAACAAAGGACACTAAATCTTCAGTTGATACTCCATCATTACGAAAAGTTAATACCGCAGGATGGTCTGCTAGTGGCGCACCGGTGGAATCTGTATCCATAATTGTCCTTGCTCTAGGTCTGCTTGGATTACTATAAAGCCCAATCCATTCAGGATTCTGATCGCGTCCGTCATCACTCGCTTTTGTTCCACTGAAATCCCAATCGCTCACGAGTGCGCTCCTTACCTTCTTGCAGGTAACAATCCGTTATGTCCATTCCTGCCGGTAATAGTATAATGGTAGTGTTCTGTAATTCACCTGCGACACGCTTAGCAAAGTCTTGACCAGGATTAGATCCATCATCTTTCAAATCATTATCTCCAACAATTAGAATACTTGTGTACCCCTCTAACATCTTTACATAATGTGGCTTCCAACTAGCTACCCCAGGACAACCTACTGCTGGTATATCTAATAACTCGGAGCAAACAATCGTATCTAACTCACCCTCACAAAGAACTATGGTATCTGAATCCTTATCTATATCTGTAACGTTATAGAGATGGGTCTTCTGTCCAGTAGGTGAGCCATATTTTGGTGAACCATCATCTAATCTGCGGAACTTATATCCAGCTACTGTTCCAGATAGAGTTACATAAGGAATTGATAGCCATCCCTGATGGCCTTCGTGTCCTGGATGGTTGTTGATAATAGTTCCAAGCCACTTGTTATCTGCTACCTGACTAGAGATCCCACGTCCTTCTAGGTACTCGGTTGTTCTTTGATCCCGACCCTCGCAGTATTCCAGTGCCCGACTTCTCAATGATTCTACCTGCGATAAGTTTAGCATCCTTAAAATCCACTCCCTCTTTAATTTTAATAAGCGCGATTGCATCCCCACCCTGAGCGCAAGTATGACAGAAGTAAACCTGTTTAACTGTATCTATCACTGCACTCTTGCGAGTGTCTTCGTGTAAGAAGCAGCGCACACTTACATTCTTTCCCTCTTTTGTTTCCCCACCGTAGTAAGCAACAACAGGTTCTATTGGTATAGATTCCCTAGAAGAGAAACTTCTTTTACTACGGCGTATCCTAAAATCATTCAACTTATTCTTCTTCTGTTACTGGTTGTACTTCCAACTCGATACCGGATACAAACATCTCATAACTTCTTACAGCAGTAGGGTATTTTAAGTAGCCTCTAAACTTTTCCTCTGCTTCATCTGATGAGTTAGCAAGGACAACACCTTTATAGACTACTCGTTCCCTACCAATTACCTCGTACTTACTTAGCATCTTCTGCTTCCTCTTCGGTGTCTTCTACTTCTGGTTCTGGCGGTACTACTGCTTGTAGTATTTCAGTTGTTGTGATGATTCCCTCTGGTACTGGCATTATTTTTTCTCCTTTTCCCATTGTAAATGAATAGAACCTTTTTGACGGTGCCTTGTAATTAAAGTCTGTAATCCTTTTTCCGAACCACCTATTATTGTTAACCCACATTCACAAGGCATTGAGTAATGCGGGGATTCATTATAGGTATAAGTAAGATCAGTCATTTCTTATCTCCCTCCACATAATAATATTCGTGTGCTGCTTCCCAACCTGTGTCATATCCTTGATCGTATTCATTGTTTTTAGTACCATCTCCATAACCTGCATCTCGTAGCAGGTTGACTAATTGTTCTACCGTTAACATACATACCCAGTCACTGATGGACTTCTCACCTTGACCGTTCAAACGTAGTACAGCGATACGGATATCCCCATCCTTAGCCCTGTCCTTCATCTGTCGCATCGTTTCCGCAGGTGAGAAGCCTGTGCGAGCCTTGACCTCCCAGTCAATACCCACAGTACCAGTGACATCAGAGCCTGACCTTCCGGCTCCAGTGCTTTCAGCAAAGGGAAAACCGTTCTCTGCCAAGTACATAGCGAGTACCTTCTGAGAGCGGTAACCTCTATGTTTACGCGATTGGCTTGCCATTATTACCCTTAGCAATAGTAATTGCTTCCTTTATATTGTCACAGTGTTCTTGATTTACACCAAGGCAAGTGTCACCACAAAGTAAAGCCTCAATCTCCAACGCTACAGCCTCTCTAATGGATTGCTCTGGATCTTTATAGAAAGATGCCTGAGCATTACAAAGGCTGCAAGGATGGAATACTTCTGACATTACTTCTTCTTCGCTACCTTCTTGACTGGCTTTGCATCTTCAAGTTCTTCTGCCCATAACTCAAACTGGTGCATCATAATAACCTCGTGTAGTTTTAATTTAACGTAGGTAACAAGCTGCCATACTGCTATTAGTGCAACACCGGTCCAAAATAATTCTAAGTTCATAACTCTCCCATCGCTGAATGTCTATAACTTCTACCTTGCGAATCGGAATCTCCGATCTGACAAGTCGAATAGTTTACAAATAAGGAAGCGTAATCGCTTCCATCAGCAGAGTGTGGTCCAAATCTGTTCTTGACTGGAGCAACTCTTAATATAGATTCCATCGGATTGAAGGCCAATGTAACTATCAGTGAAGGTAACTGTGAGATCTTACCGTGAATAGCCCGTCTAGGTGGTGGCATATCAGACTTACCAAACTCACTTTGTTCGCTGGTGTGATGAAGCACCAGTAAGCAAGCCTCGGTAGTACGAGCAAGGTGATGGAACTCAGTCATAATTGTCCGAAGTCCAGACCACTCGTTCTCTTGTTCTGCTACCACGTTAGACAAGTTATCTACAACTATTAACTCTGGTGGCATACCATAAAGTTCTATGTATGCCTTAACTTCCAGCTCGATATCATCCAGACTAGGTGACGGATTAAATACCCAACGGATATTACCGAGCTGACTTAATTGATAGCGATAGAAGTTTGGAGTTAGCTCCAAGTTCTGCTCTACCATTAACTGACTGTGGTTACTTAAATGCGCTGCTGCTCTGATGGCAACTGTAGTTGTATCAGTATCAGCAGAAAAGAATAAGGTTGGAACTTTGGTTTTAATTGCATAGATCAAAGCAAACATAGACTTACCAGCATTTGGTTGCGCTGCAACCATACAGACCTGTCCCCTACGGAACTTGATCTGCTTGGCTGCTAGTGAGCGCCACGCATCGGGAAGAGGCACAGCTTTTGACTGCGTACCTTTCCACGCTCGCTGCAAATCAAGCAAATTTACCCTCCAACGACTTAAACTTTATCCCTGTTTTCTTACGGATCATACTTCGTTCATACTCTGTAGCCCCACCCCAGATACCAAAGGATTCGTGCTTTACTCCCCAGTATAAGCAATCTTTCTGGAACGGACAGTTACCACATACTTTTTTAACAGTTGCCAATTGTCTAAATCCGTACTTGGTTGTCGCACCAACTGTTTGATCTGCGTAGAAAACATCCGTACCCATTTCTCTACAGGGTGGGTTTTCAAATTCCCAAGGTGGCAACATAATTACCCCGACTACAGGTAAATGTTTTTACATTTGTCCGTTGACTCTTTAGGAGCCGCGCACATATAACCTCTCCAAGGTCCCTTGTTTCCCATACCTTCACGATAAGTCATACCTCCGTGACGGCAATCTGGTGCATTAGCAGCAGCACTAGCAGAAGCTGCTGATGGTGCAGATGCTGGTGCTGAAGGTGTTATTGATGATGCTGGTCTAAGTGATGCCACTCCACGTAATGATTGTGATGTTGACATAATTAGAGTAGCAAGATCTTGAATGGTAGTTAGATGTTGTTCAAGCTCTGCTTGATTAGCAGCATAGATATTTATCATATCTCCATCTTTTTCCCACTTAAAGTTAATCTGTAACTTTGTGCTTGGATCACTCGCCATCTAAATCAGTTCCTCCCGTTTGTTTAACCGACTTGACTTCAAGCCGGAGACTTTCTTTACCTGTCTTTGTTGGTAGAAAACCAAGTAACTTTTCTACTTCATCAGAATCCACTGTACGCCTTCCGGCGATTGGTGTCCAGATAACTTGGATACCATCATCTGTAACTCCAGTGTGGCCTTCTAGCAGAACCTTAATCTCATCCTTGATCTTCGTCAACTCTTTTATTTTCTGATCTGTATCAAGGTATTGAACTGCTGCATTACTCGCACTATACTCAGCTAGACGCACCATAGGTGCTTCATCTTTTTTTATACCGGTACAACCAACCTCACCAGATTCATCATAAAACTTACAGTAGAACCGGCAGTAGGAAACTGCATCCTTCTCTGGTTCTGGGACTGTATCTGTTGCTTTGATTTCCTCTAACCAGGCAAGTGCTTCTAGCGCGATTGATTCGTTATATGGTTCTGAGTGCATAATTACATCGCGCTCATCACCATCACGGGAGATAGCCACCAGTGCTACTGTGTCAACAGGATTACCTGCACCGTGTTTCATCAGGTATCCGTATGTCTGGACTTGCCAGATCTGTTGCTTGCTTGGGAAGTATCCTAGTGTCTTGGACTTTACTGTCTTCCAATCCACAATCATCTTTTCTTCAGGTATGTAGCAGTCAACGTGTGCTTTCATACCATTGAAAGCTACCTCAGTTTCAAGCCAGAACTTTATACCCTGTGGATCTGCCTTGCTTAAAGCTGCTTCTATCTCAGTATGAATAGCAGTACCCATAATCGCTGCGAGTTTAAGGTCATTGGTGTTAGTTTCAGGTTGTGAATTTAACCGGTAGAATACTTTTCTACGGCACGAACCTAACTCCGATGGACCGATCTCTGGTTGTAGTGATCTGGCGCGACCGGAATCTTTGTTCCGTAGCGCCGTGATTAGTTCATCTATTACATTCATTGTTCCTCCTAAGAGCGAGTGTACTCCCACCGGAGAAGTAATCCAAAGATTGTGTGTCACCCTCGGCGTGTCGCTTCGGAGAATGTGTGTACAATACGAGCCATAGGCGAGTTACAGTACAGGGGTGGCTTGAGGCCACCCATACGGTACCGTCTAGAATGGCCTAAATCGCCCTGCTTTAAGGCGTGTCGGGCCGTTTTTTCTACGAGGTAGGGTGATTGTGTGGGTAAGGACATTTGGGAGGCTCACCTCCCTGATAAGCGGGGCATAGATCTCCGAGGTACTCCTACTCATAAATGCGTATGTGGTAATGGACTTTTTGTAATGATCGGTGCTTTCGAGGATAGTGAATTAGCCTTCTACTTCCTTGATGCCGAGTGCCTTAACTGTGGGAATCTGGTGACTCTACCTACTCCAGTGGACTATGACCAGGACTCACTAATTTAAGGCATAAAAAAAGAGGGCCGCCCCTTACGGGAACGGCCCTTTGCCTCGCAGTAAAACTTAGGCTTTAACTGTTTTCTTTGGTGAAGCTCCAGCTACACCTGATGCAATAATACTTGACAAGATTGAACGATAGTCAAGGTCAAACCCTGTTGCTTGCCAGGTCACGAGAAATCCTGTCAATGCAAACATAACCTGCTTCTGATTGATCTTCATATTAGCCTTCCTTTTTAGGTAAAGGTTTTACCTTAGCCTTTACTTTATTTACTACCTTCGCCTTACCAAGCCAAGGAAACCAAGGAGAAGTATCTGCACCGAAGGTATCTTTGATTGATATGTGAAGGTGATGCGGATGTGCGTAACCGTCAAAGTCACGATCACCCTTTTCCTTGGACCAGATGCGACCTTGGAAAATCAAGTACTTGACCCTTGGGTCACTCTGTAATTCTACAAATGCTTGCTTGCAATCAATACCATTTACTGCATCGTGAGTTAGATCGCAGGCAAAACCTGAATTATGATCTGAGTTAGGATTTTTGGATAAATGGGCCTTGCTTGGCAGCAAACCATCTGATGCCTTCTTGCGCTTTGGTTTCAATGCTGTCGCTTGACGAAGTACAGCTATCGCTGCTGGTTGTGCTGCTCTTGCTAGTGGTATCATTTTTTCTCCAGTAGTAATCGGTAGATGTCATCAACTCTGTTCTCTAATCTTTCTAATCTGGCTGTGTTTTTTGTAACGGAGTCCTTCATACTTGACCCGCCATTGGGACGAAGTTCCATTAGGAAAGATTTTACCATCCATCGGATTCCCATACTTACGGTAGCCAGTACACCTAAAAGTCCAGATACAAACATTACCCAGTCAGTAGCGCTCATCAGACTGTTCTAACTGTTACTAATAAAATACCGCCAAATCCACTAAATCTTTTATCCGTTGGAGTTTTATTCATAAAGTCCATCTCTTCAATCAATCCGATGTAAACTTCTCCGGTACGGAAATCCTCAACTCTTACTGTATTGCCTTGGCTTTCCAAGGTCTCTATGTCGTACAGTCTGTCGTAGGCTCTTCCGTCATAACCAACCTCATTACCAAAGGCATCTGATTCGTGGTCATAACAGGCTAAAGGGTATTGAATTAAGCGCTGGCGTGGTACGCCAGGTAATGATTTAAGTTGATAGCCAGTAAGTAAAGGTCCTAGTAAGGTGTTAGTGCTTGATCTACTTATCGTAAACTTAAAGCCTAGATACTGTTGACCACCGGCAGGGTATGGAATACCTATCTCGCTTACACCAGATCCCTGTGCAAAGGAACCAATATTGTATTCAACACCAGCACTATCAACGGAGTTGATCTGAAAAGCACCATTTGTATTATCAATCTTAGGTAACAGCAACTTGAATATCTTATTTTCTAATGTGTTATATCTGATGTAACCAGTTTGTAAATAGCCACTAGCTACCAATGATGTTGTTGATTCAGCCCAGACATTATTACCTGTAGTAAATGCTATACGATCTGAGTTGCCAAAAAAAGCAATTTGAGTAGCAGCAGCACTAACACCGGTAGCAATCAAGTCCCAAGCATAAGGAAATACTATTGCATTACCAATAACTGTGGATAAATCTATGCGAAGCAACCCTGCTTCGCCATCTACTGTAGTAGTTACATAAGCAAAACGATCAGCAAAAGAAACATCATTACAAGCAGCATCGCTGTAAAGTAATGGACCGTAGGAGATATCTCCCTCTGCGGATACCACACCTACTCGCACTCCCTTGCTAGTAGCAAGGACTGCATAAGTTCCAAGGTAAACATCAAAGCCGTTAATACGTTCACCTGCTGGTAGATCTACAGTAACTGTAGGTGTTCTAAGGGTTGGAAATCCAAGTGTGTTGGCTACGGCTGTATCTAAAGTAATCTTAAAGATGGAACTTGAGGTTCCATTAGGATCATATCCTGCTACATAGATAGCAACCGGTCCCTCAGCGATAGCAGACCATACCCAAGATGTGTTTGGATGAGTGTATAAAGCGGTAGGTAATGCGGCAGAACCCGAAGCATTAGCATTTAATTCGTACAATATATTTTGTCTGGCTAAGAATAAACGTTGTTTAACATAACGCATAGTAGCTCTGGTTGTAGAAGGAGCATCGTAGATCTCAGAATCTGTTGGGCTTGCTCCTACTAAACCTCTATGTACTTTTGTACCGTTAATAAAGTAATAGTTAGATCCATCATTAGTAAGTGAAAAAATGGTTGATGGTGTACCAGCTTGGGCAATAGTAGAAGAAACAGCAGCAGAGGTGATCTTCTTTAATGCAGTTCCATCTGTGATGTAGATACAGTCATTAGTGCCATCATTGACACCAATCAATTGACCTGCCGCAGCACCACTATAAAATACTGCTGTGTCATTAAGAAGGGTTGCTTGACCCTTTGTCCATACATCTAAACCTTTAGACTCAGTAAATTGGAATCGCAAAGATTCATCCTGAGCTGGCTCAAAATACTTAATCCCCGCTCCTAAATGGAACGAGGATTGGGATCTAAACCACCAGCCAGTGAGCGACTGCTCACCCGCTTCTCGCGTTTGATCGTATTGTTGTTTCTGATACTTAGCAGTTACTCTGCGGTAAGGAGTCTCATCACTGGTACTCATAAAAAATGGCAGAGTGTTAATTGCTACATCGTAACCAAAGTCAGAAGGTAAGTATGAGACAGATGATGAAGGATTTGACAATGGAAAAGCAATATCGCGGTAGGCACCACTTTCAGTAATATCATTACCGTAAGCCATTGTTCTCCTTTGATTTCATCTGTTCATCTAATGGGTCAGACCTATACTCCCAAGTAGGGATATCTTCTGTTGTGCAATTACCTGTCAGTAAAGACATTACCTTTACGCAAACTTTGTTTGTGATGCAAGAACAGAGTATGTAGGAGTACCGGATAGTTTTGTAATGTTGTATGTGTAAACATCTACTGAAGAAGCGTTACCCGCTGTTGGTGCTGTGCCACCCTGCCATTTAGTAGTAACACCAGTAGTAGTACCATCAATTTGTACCGCAGTATTGTAGTAAGCAGTTGCTCCGTTGGTTACTGAGAATACAACAGTTACTGAATTGTTGGTACTCATAAGAGATGCAAGAGTGGTGCTTGCATCCCCCCGAACGTTTACTACAAAGTTTCCGCTTGCATTTGTGGTGTAATAAAGAACTGCTTGTGTTTTGTAATCATAATTGACAGTACCGGTAGCTGCTGTTGCAGATATTGTGTTAATCTCCTGTGGAGATTTTAAGGTTGCATAATTGCTATTTGGAGAAGTAAGGGTTTTGTTTGTAAGGGTATCTGTTGTAGCCTTACCGACAAGAGTGTCAGTTGAGGTAGGTAATGTAAGAGTTCCAGTGTTGGTAATTGTTGATATCACAGGTGCTGTAGAAAATGTCTTAGCGCCAGTAATTGTCTGTGAACCAGAGGTTGTTACAGCGATAACTACTGTATCTTCAAAGTGTTGGGCATCATTACCAGTAAATACGTGCTGAACGGTTGCTCCAGCATTATGTGCGATACCAGCAGTACCA
>Ga0114978_10002878_pt1 | contig 14151 bp, 13 predicted proteins | sample S_140212_EF_Meta_FD_87027 | JGI IMG/M metagenome (GOLD analysis project Ga0114978, IMG submission 87027) | Freshwater microbial communities from Lake Simoncouche, Canada to study carbon cycling - S_140212_EF_MetaG | ecosystem: Environmental > Aquatic > Freshwater > Lake | place: Lake...
CCGCATATTGGACGGCCATCCGTTCCAGTTCGTCTTCCGACAGGCGGGAGAAGAGCGTCGTAGGGGCAACACCAAAGTCATGTACCGCCTGTGCCGCATCCGCCAGAATCGCCCCATCTGCCGATCCACAGCGATCGTGCCCGCATTCATGCCGGGCCATGGTGTAAATCGGTGCGAACGAAATCTCGACCGGTTCTCGTAATTCGAATTGATCCACGATCGCCACATCGAGTGACGCCTGAACGCCACGACACATCCCCCGGCTGACACAGGTTCCGGCTCGCTGCAAAAACGGACGACGGTAGTGACCGAGTAACGACAGTTCGCGATCACGGAGAAAAACCCCCGTGATCCCGCGGGCTTTCATCCGTTCCCAGGTCCCTGGCAACTGATTCGCATGCCGTTCAGTAAAGGCCGAAGACATGACGGCGTCACCGCGTGAGGCCCGTGCAGCAATCACCTCGGTCACACGGCCAGGATCACTAATCCAACCGGAATTTGCAAAAAAGGGAAGAGTCATTTTCTAGTCGTCACTTTGGGGAGAGGGGAGAGAGTTGTCAGTTGTCAGTTGTCAGTTGTCAGTTGTCAGTTGTCAGTTGTTAGTTTTCGTTATCTTTTTTTTAATTTATATTCGTGTTATTCGTGTTATTCGTGGTTAAACATCTTCGTATTTCTCTTGCTTTGCATTTCGAGAACTGGGTGTGATTCACGAATTGACGACCGTGCTGAATCGTTTTGCCTGAACGCTGCTGCGAGAAGGGAGCCACGAAGCCGGTAAAGTCCAAGCCATCCGATCGTCATGGCCGTCAAGGGAGAAGGATCGGGGACCGAAGTCGTCCTGGCTGCCGCAGAGTCAAGTCTTTGTCACTCGCGCACTGGGTTTGTGGTGGCACCGAACATTTGTGGTTGCACCGATCATTGGGCGGCGATCGGCGAAACCGGTCGTCAGCGAGCGGCGGACGAGCCCAGCCAGCGCAGGGCGGCGACATCGTCTGCACCCAGTGGCCGGTCTGTGGTCGCAGCCCCGTTAAACTTGACATCGAAGGCCGCCACATCGGTCTCGGCCAATGCACCCTGCCGGGCCAGTACGACCACAAACTGAGCCAGTCTCTGCGTGGTCGGAATGGCGCCCCGTTCGACCGCATTTGCCAAAGCCGACCAGATCTCGGCGGCGGTTGCGCAATCTTCGGCAGGGTGGGGGGACGGATTGTCCAAGTTTGTCGGAGTCTGAACCCAGGGACCACACCCGCTACCGCATAGAAACAGCGAAAGCACCAGACCAAGCGGTGTAATACGGTTCATTGGACTCCCTCCCCCTGGGTCACTTCGGCGTATCCCCGGTACTTGATCGAGACGATCCCCGCCTCGTGCGAGGTCTCACATCCCTGAATCAGACTGGCGGCGTCAACCAACGCAAAAAAGAAGCGACGTTGGGCCGCACGGTTTGTCTTGTCCCGCATGAGTGCCGAAAAGGAGATGGTCAATTCCACCACTTCGGCAATCCGTTTTTCCGTCGAATCGGTGGGGAGTGCCACGCCGAACTGGCGTGCCACCAAGGTGACGATTCCCGCCAGTGTGAACCCCCCGGCACTCAGTCCGGAAAGCAGCAGCGAGAACCAACCGGAAGTGGTCACCTGCACACCACCAGGGCCAGCCCCTTTGGCAATCAGCGGCACCACAGTCGCATCCGAAATGGCGAAAAAGGCGAGCGAACTCACCAAGGCCGCCGCAAATAAACCCACGACAATACGAACTCGCATCGACAGACTCCTAAAATCACAGCACGAAAAAACCCGCAACAAGGGATGGCCCACCCGCGTAAAAAGCGGTGCGAAGGATGGCCAGCCTTCCAGCGGGTTTGGGGAAACCGTGATGACCGGAGCGGCGACACAGGTATTATTGGTTTTTTTGTTTTTTTGTCAACAACTTTTTTGAAATATTTTACAAATATTTGGAAGACTGCTCGTCGCTCTTGCCTCAACGGGCTCAATCGGTACAATCCAGTCAGCATGTCTTGAACGTCCCCTCATTCTTGCTGTGAGAACTGATCATGTGGTTCACTGAAAATGCGTGGCCGCCAATGTTGCTGGCCGGTTTGGGTGCGATTGTCTGCATGGCCTTGTGGAATTCGGATCGGCGGAGTCGTTACTTGCTGTCCGGCCTGGTCTGCCTGGGGCTGATAGGGGGCTTTTACGCGTTGGAACGAGCGATCGTCACGGATGGCGAAAAGGTCCAGAATCAGGTGACCGTGCTGTGTGATCAGTTTCGCCGGCGGGATGCTGCGACGCTGGACCAGTTTTCCGTTGCGGTTCCAGAATTGAAAACGCTTTGCAAGACGGCGATGGAGACGGTCGAGATTGGTAACGATTTACGTTTGACCGATTTTCGGACCACGTTCACCAATCAGAATTCGCGAGCGAACGTCCATTTCCGGGCGAATGCAACGATCTCGGCGCTCGGATTTTCGGGACATCATCCCTTCCGCTGCATCTTGAGCTACCAGAAAGAGGGGGGCGAATGGAAGATTGTCGAAGTGCAACGACTGGACCCCATCAAGGGAGAAAAGATGGAAGTGATGGCACACCGCTGAGTGCTCGGTTCGCTGAGTCCTCGAATCAAAAGGCGATCGGTAAAGGGAGGCTTCACGACAAGAGGCAAACAGACCCACACTCCATTCGAGAGATCCTCATTTGACGAAATTTGCCACGAGCTGTTAGTGTGAAGTGGTCATGGCGTCGTATTCCTGTGTCATCACTGGTTTTGCACCGTCGGCACCAACCAGTAGAATCGTGAGTTAACGACCATGTGGGTTTCCAACACTCGCCGCCGTTTTTATTACCTTCATATCCCAAAAACGGCCGGTTCCTCGCTGGGATCTGTGTTGCTGCGGCGGTATGCCCAGTCCACAGTTCTTAATTGTGAGCTTGGGGAACTCCTGCAGAGGGGTCGGCCAGAGATTAACGAACACTTGGCATTCGCTGGGCACTGGGGTACTGGTCTTTTTAGCCTCCTCGACCGTCCAATCGCTTGCCTGACTGTTCTGCGTGATCCGTTCGAACGGTTGATCTCGACCATTCGCTTTGCCCAACGTGAAGGACTTCCAAGTCAGCACCCTGAAATTCAGGCCATTTTTGGTCGGGGCGACCTGCACGAAATTTTCTATCACCCCGTCGTATCCGGTTTAATGGAAAATACACAGTCTCTTTATCTGGGCAGAATCCTTGATTTGAATGGGTACCTGGAAGTTCCGCCACCGGGCATCGCGAAGAGTACCGAGACGATCCCGTACCTTGAGTACAAGTGGGCAATCGAGTTCCAAACCGGAGTCATTAACATGGACGCCGTTGTGGCCGAGGCGAAACGGCAACTCGACCGGATGGAGGTGATAGGGTTATTCGAGCAACTTCAGGAGACGACCAACCTGGCATGCGATTTTCTTGGTATCAGGCCGCCGAAGTCACTGCCGCAGCAGCGCATGTCTCCGGAGCGGATGGCACAGGGAAACACGACTTACCGGGAATCTGGCACGATCCCCCCAGACATCGTGCGGAGGATCGATGATGTCACAGCACGTGACTGCGAGGTTTACGATTACGCACGCAGGATCTTCGCCCGACAACTCGCCAGCCGCCGCCGCCGCCGCTATTTCTGGCCCTTCGGGATCAGGTGATCGGCAGCGTTCAGGCCAATTCGTGGAATACGGCATTTGATTCGTGAATCACATCCTTGCCAAAAAATGCGAAGATTGTGAACCAGTAATAAAACGAATCGCACGAATAGGAAGAGATTTCAAGAGTCTGCACCCTGAAAACTGAAAACTGAATTTTTCCAACCGCGCACTTGGTTTGTCGTTGAAACGAAAAACCCCTGCGTCCGAGCCGTCTCGAACACAGGGGTTCAAAATTCCTGTCCAGATCCGATCATCACTTGATCGGGACAATCTCAAAGGTATTCGGCTTCATCACGAGCGACTTGACGACTTCGGCGTCGAGAGCGGGAATTTCGGCCAGACGTTTCTGAATGAGTTGTTGCTTCTTGGCTTCGAGTTCCGCGGCGGGAATGATTTCATGGACCCAACTGGGGACCCCAGTTAGCACAATCCCCCGGAAGATGGCATCATGATGGAATCGATTCTTGTTCTCGACCGCCGCGCGAACGCCATTCACCTGATCGGCAATCGGGCCTGTGGCGAGTACCGCGGCTGCCAGATTCACGCCAGCTGCTAGTTGTTCGGCAGTCTGTTCAGCAACCTTCTTCCCTCCCACGCGAACTTCGTAATTGCCAGCCGCTAACCCCGTCACCTTCAGACGGTAATCGTTCAGTTCTTCCAGAATCGGGGCATCCGGAAGAATCCCCAGGGCATCCGCCGGGAAAAAGGGGAGTGCCCCATCCAGACGGTCAAAGCGGAGACCACCGTCTTTGGCTTCCATTTGATTCACCGCACAGTTTTTTGCGGCGACCACTTTCTTGCTGGCGAGGTCAATTTCTACCGACGAAACCAGCGATGGGAAACTCATCCCCTTCAGGATCGAGGCGGCCATCAGTGCCTGACCAGGAGGTCCGGGATGGACCGCGTCACCACCGGTGATTCGTTCGTACTTGGGTCCTTTACCCCGAGCGTGGTCGAGTGCGGCGAGATAGGGATGAAACTGATCCACAAACAAACCATCGTGCTCAACGGCAATCGCCTTGACCCCCTCGGAAAATTTCTCGAGCGTCTGGTTGTAGCCGGTTAATGCGGTCGGCCCCTGTGCGGCATCGTCGAGCGGCTGTGGGGTGACCCAGGCGGTACGCAGATTCGCCCCAGTGGCTTGCTTTGCCATCCCCTGCAGACCATCCATATAGGGCTTGAAAGTCCCTTCTTCAAACGGACGATAGCGGCCATCATTCATACCGAAGTCCACCGTCATCGCGGTCGGCTTGTGAATCAGCACGTCACGAGCAAAGCGGCTATTGCCACCCCCCGAGGTATCTCCGCCGATCCCAACATTCCGAAAAGTCAACTTCCATTGGGGAAACCGCGTCACGATCCACATTTCGACGTAATTCGAATAGAGATGCTGTTCGGTGATACTGTCACCAATCATCACGACCGTATCGCCATCCTTGAAGAAAAAGTCTGCGGCACTGGCCGAGACCGCACTGCAGACCAACACCACACCGACACACCAACGAAATAACCGCGACATCCTTTGAGCTCCTCAAGAAATTCGAATACCCACTTCACGTAGTAGCCCCACTTCACCGGGTAGAATGGTGAACCGCTGCGATTGTGGAATGAATTTGCCTTGGGAACAAGTCAACGAGTATCGTCGTGGGACCGGGATCGCGGTTCCGACTCGCGACGGCGGTTGGTTTAAGTGATTCCTCTACGACACAAAACCGGCGTCATCCAAAACCGGCAGCGATAAAACCCAAAATCACGATCCGTCAAGATCCGGATCAAACCTTTGATGGACTGACGAGATCTGCGATGACAAAACTTGCCGCGCCGATTGAACGCTGGCTGACTGTGGCGGTTCGAGCCTACGCCTCGGACCTGCATCTGATCGCCGGTTATCCCCCCACCCTCCGCTTGAATGGGACCTTAAGCGAGTTAGCCGAAACGCAACTCGAGGCGAGTGATCTCGACACCTTGCTGGTCGAGTTGTGTCCCCGACATTGGGAGCAACGACTACAGGACGAACGGAACATTGATTTCGCGTTCGCCGCACCGATCGACGAAATCAGCACCCGTTTTCGCGTGAATCTGTTTTACGCCGCAGGCCACCTGGGAGCCTGCTTTCGGATCATTCCCCCCGCAATCCCCGATTTTGCCTGGGCCGGGTTTCCTGTTGAGCTGGCAAACCAACTGGCCACCTGTCGCGATGGAATGGTGATTGTGACGGGTCCGACCGGTTCCGGAAAAAGTACGACACTCGCCATGGTCGTCAATCAGATTAACCTTGCGGGGGGACATCGAATTATCAGCATCGAAGAGCCGCTGGAATTTGAATTCCCCCACCTCCCAAACTCAGTCGTGACCCAGCGCGAGGTGGGAGTCGATGTTTTGAGCTTTGCCGAGGGACTGAGAAACGGGCTGCGGCAGGACCCGGACGTGATACTGGTCGGAGAAATTCGGGATCTCGAAACGGCACAAATGGGACTGAGCGCCGCCGAGACTGGGCACCTGGTCTTTACCACGCTCCATTCACGGGACGCCAAGGGGGCGATCACCCGCTACACGGACCTGTTCCCGAGTGAAGCCCAACGAGATATTCGGTCACAGCTCGCCCTCTGCCTGCGAGCGATCGTCGCGCAGCGTCTGTTGCCAGATGTCACCGCCGGTCAAAAGTGTCACCTCGCTCTGGAATTGCTCTGGAACACGTTTCCGATTGCCAGTGCCATTCGGACAGGAAAATTTGAAACCATCGACAACTATCTGATGACCGGTCGGGAAGAGGGAATGCTCTGTTTCGACGAAACCATCCGGCAGTTGTTCCAGGGGGGCAAGATTACACGCGACGTTGCCGAGAAGAACGTCCGAGACCCGTTGTCGTTGACGCGATCATCCTGGGGAGGGTGATTCGTTCGGCTGGGGTGATCGAATGCCCAATCTCAAGGGAACGGGCGGGATCCGGACTTTTGAGAAAGCATCGGACTTCACCGCATTGGAAGTCGGTGTTGTCGGCACCCCAGCGACTGTTTTTGTTCGCATTTAGGACGATCGCCTGATGCCGAATTACTGGCATTGCGTGCTGGCTACTTTCGTTCACTTCAGTTTAACCCAAAGGCGCCAAGCCGCAGGGGCGCAGGGAAGACCGCAAGGCAAAATCGAATCCGCTTTTGGATTTGTCTTCTTTGCGTCCCTGCGGCCTGGCGTCTTTGCGTTCCCATTCTTTGCGTTCCACGGATTATCTGGCGATACGAGATCGTCAAACACGGGTAGAAGTGACTTGATGGAATCCTGTTTCTTCGAAGCCAGAAACAATCCGTTGTTGAGTTCAGTCAACTCAATTCATGAATCTCGACCGAATACGGAATCTTGACATATGTCATTGACATTCGTATCATTAACGTGGGAAGTAGGTGCCATCGGCTGGGAACTCACGATGGGAGTTACGAAGAATTGCACCGTTAGTTGATGTTGAGCAGCTTTCACAGATTCAAGAAGCGCTTCGGGAACGAAGAGTGGATGGATTCGTGGTTTGGAAGCCCATCGCGATTGAATGGCTCTTAAAGAATCTGGACGGTCATACGGATTCGAGCATCACAACCTTGATGCATGAGCATGTCGGGGCGGGTGGAGAAGTTGATCGTGTTCCAGAGCGTCGCGAAGGCTATCGTGATCGCTTTGAATTTCACTATGATTTTCGTCTGAAGATCGACGGCCGGAAGGTGTATATCGAGACTCGGCTCAGAAACACAAAAACAGGTCCGATCCTTACGATCGTGAATATCCATGATGAATGACAAGCCCCCCCATGATCGCGTAACGCCGAACGCGAATCCCTCTCCGCGAAACTGCGCTGACTGCGGTGAACCATCGGTTCAACGGGTGGCGATTTTCTACGTGGCCCAAGTCAAGCACGACGGGAAGCTACACGAGTTTCGCATACCCGAATTGTTGATTGACCAATGTGACCGCTGTGGCGAGCAATTCTTTACGAGCAGAACCAACGATCAGATTGCCGCGTCTCTTCGAGCACATATCGGACTGCTCCAACCAGAGGAAATTCGACATCAACTGGAGACATTGAGGCTCTCTCAACGAGAATTTGCAGAACACCTTCGCGTCGCGCCAGAAAGCGTTTCCCGGTGGTTGACCGGCGCCAACATTCAAAGCCGGTCACTGGATGCGTTGATGCGAGTTTACTTTCGATTTCCAGCCGTTCGTGCGGTGCTGAAAAGTCCTGAGAGTCTGGATCTCGAACCCATAGAAACAGCGGAGTCTCAAGATCTGATTTTTACTGCAGAGAAAACCGAGGGGACACTGTTCTTGCATTGATGGAAATCCAGCGGACACGAGAATCATTGCGTGCGTAGCACGTTCGGATTTGCGGTATAAATCATTCTGCCACCTGCCAATGGCCCCCGTTGGCAGGGCCGACGCGGGTCATCACCTGGCTCTCTTTGAGTTTATTGATTTGCAGTTCAATGGCCCGTTCGGATCGACCGAGTTTTTCAGCCACTGCGGGAATAGTGATTTCTGGCGTATCAAGCATCAAATCGACGATCGCTTATGCGGTTTTCGCCGAAGTTTTCGCCGAAGTTTTCGCCGAAGTTTTCGCCGAAGTTTTCGCCGAAGTTTTTTCAGATGAGGTTCGTTCCACGATCTCGGCGGAGAACGGAAAGGTAAGCCACAATCCGCCCGGTTCCTGCTCGATTACGGGTTCAGGAAACCGGGCTTCGGGGCAGGCTACAAAGATGCGTTCGACACCACGGCCCCATGCTTCGATCTCACCAGCACGAAAGAAAACGTGGGCGACATCCGAATGAAAGGGCTGTGACGGATGCTTGCCCTTTCATTTTCCGACACTCTAAGCTCGGGGGAGTAAGCTTGGGGGAGTCATCTCGGGGGAGTTGTCCAAGATTCCAAATCATCCGCTGATTCCGCTAGCTCGTTCCATTGCGGCAGGGTATGATTCACGCTCGTTGTTGTTGTATTGGAAGAATCTTCCCCTGCGAGCGGTCTGGCTCGCAACGACGAATGGGGCTTGGTATGAATCGACGTGCAGCGAGCGGCTTGGCTGTGGCAGTAGCTGTGGCCTGTGGTTTGGGCCTGATGTTCAGCGGTCTTTCCCTTGCTCAGGGGGCCTCGGTGGTCCATTCGCCTCCCAAATCCGATGACGTACGGGCTCGCGTCCTGGCTTCCCTGAACGAAAAGAATCTCAGCGAACCGCAGCGCGAGCAAGTCGCGGCACTCTGGATGGGAGTTGATGACTCGGTCACCCCCAATCGACTGCTCGATCTGGTGATCCGAACTTTCGCGTTGGCGGATCCCGAGATGGGGAAGCTGGTGCAAGATTGCAATTCCAGCCCCGAGAGCCCGCTCCCACCCAAACCAGAACTTTTCAATCACCCGGCGAATGCGCATCCCTTCCTGCAGGCAAACCTGAATCTGTTTTACGGGCGGTGCCTCGTCGAACGACGACTGTTTGACGAAGCGTGGGAGATTTTGAAAACCATCGATGCACAACAGGTCGTCGATCCCGCGTCGCTCTTCTTCTTCCAGGCCGTTTCCGCGCAGGGAATGCTGGAAATCAAGCCGGCGCTCGAAGCGATCAATGAATTGCTCACGAATACCGAACGCGTTCCCGTACGCTACTCGGCGACCGCAACCCTGATGCAAGCCGACCTGCAGGGGCTCAAGGAAAAATCGCTGGGTGAACTGGCTCGATTGATGTCCGATTCGGAGCGGCGTCTGGATCTGGGACGGGCTGGGGAAAAAGTTCAGGGGGTGCAAGAGCGGATCATTGCGAACCTGGACGAGATCATTAAGAAGGTCGAGCAAGAGCAAGGTGGTGGCGGCGGCGGCGGTGGTGGTGGCGAAGGGGGGAACGACAATAACCCGAGCGGAGGTTCGGACGACAGTCGGGTGAAGGGTCAGGAAGCCCCTGGTGAGACAGACAAGAAGCGATTCGAGAATAAAGGGAGTTGGGGGAATCTGCCGGAAAAGGATCTGGCGAAAGCCAAAAATGATCTCAACAAAAATTTCCCCTCGCATTACGAGCAGGCGATCGAAAAATACACGAAGAAGCTGGCTGGTCGGGCCGCGAAAAAGACGAAGTAAAACCAAGGATCCACTCTCTGATGAACGGCCTCGCCCTGTTATTCTGTTTGCTCGTGACCCAGGCTCCCTCGGTCGAGGTGCTGACCCTCAACGAGGCGCGTCATCAAGGGACGCTCGAATCGTTCTCGGCCACCACAGTCGTGGTCAAGACCGAGACCGAATCGATTTCGGTCCCGATCACCGAAGTCTTGTCGCTCCGCTCGCTGACTCCTGCGACAACTCCGTCCACCGAACCGCTGCTGATCATCCGGCTGGTCGACGGTTCACAGCTGATGGTTCGCAGTTTGCTCTCATCGGCAAACTCGATGACGGTAGTGCATCCCCAATTGGGCAGGTTGACGCTGGCTTCAACCAGCGTCGCCAGCGTCCGTCTAGCCCCGCCGGATCCTAAAATTGAAATGGACTGGGATCAACTGCTGTCACGAACCGCAAAACGGGATATGGTGGCCGTCCGCAAGGGAGATGTTCTGGATCATCTCGATGGGGTGATTGGGTCACTCAATGAGACAACCCTGCAATTTCAACTGGACGGCGACGACATTCCGGTGAAGCGTGAAAAGGTGTTTGGGCTGATTTTTTCCAAGCGGGACGCTGCAGCCAAAAAATCACTGGCCCGTCTGGACCTCGTTTCGGGGGATCGACTGATGCTGAAACAGATCAGCTGGACGGGAACGGCCTGGAAGGGGCGGCTGGTCTCGGGGCTGGACCTCGAAATTGACACCCCCTCGCTGCGCAGCATCGATTTCGGTGCCAGCAAGATCACGTATCTTTCGGACCTCGAACCCCAGAACGTGAAATACACTCCGTTTTATGATTATCCGGGGACATACGTTTGGGAATATCGCCGGGACAAAGATTTTGAGGGGAAGCGTATCAGCCTGGGCCAGAAGTCGTACGACAAAGGGTTGGCGATTCATAGTCAGGCGCAACTGAAATATCGGCTTGGGGGTGACTACCGACGCTTTCAGGCGATCATCGGAATCGGTGACGAGATCAACGAGGGAAATGCGGATGTCACCGTGAAATCGAACGACAAAATCCTATTCCGGGGAGTTGCCAGAACGGCGGAACCGGTCGAAGCGGGTGGTGTTCAACGCCCCGCACCACAGGTTTTGGATCTCGATGTCACCGGAGTGGTTGAGCTCGAAATCTTCGTCGGATTTGGGAGTGAACCCGGGGTCAATCGCGACACGGGGGACAGAGTTTACTTTGCGAACGCCAAGTTGGTTCGATGAGAAACCGAACGCAGTTTTCAGTTTTCAGTTTTCAGTTGGTTCAGGCCGCCGAGGATGATGGACCTTGAACTGTGATAGTGGCATAGGGCGACTGCGAAAGCGTCGGCGACGTCGTTTGGTTCGAGCAGTTTATCGAGCCGCAGTTCTTGTCGGATGGCATGCTGAATTTGCTCTTTGGACGCCCGGCCACTTCCTGTCAGCAATCGTTTGATCTGCGTCGGGGTATAGTCGACCACGGGGAGCCCTGCATCGGCGGCCGCGTACAGCAAGGCACCTCGGGCATGCGCCATCAGGATTGCCGTTTTGGGGAATTGGGGGGTCGAGAAGACCTGCTCGATCGCCAGCACCTGCGGTTTAAATTCCTCGATGACTTCCCGCAAACCCCGTCCCAGTTCCAGAACTCGTTCGGCGAGCGATAATCCCTGATTCGACTGGATCACGCCCCCCTCGCGCAGCACCGGCGCGCGGTTCGTTCGTTCCAGAATCGCATATCCCGTTCGGTTTAAACCGGGGTCGACACCTAGAACGCATTGCGCGTGGGCCGCAGGATCAAAGCGATATTGGGATTGGCTGTTCAACAGTTTCGCGGGGGTCATCGAAAATCCATTTCCGTGCAGAATCCCTTCAGGGCATTCCCCATCGAGAGACTTGGTTTCAAGCCCGCCGGGTCGCCTGAGATCAGTTGTACCGGTCATCCGTACCTGCGCGAAGAGGGGGTTGCCCGTTCCGCGTGCTGCGGATCGATCCGAGCCAATCCTGGAAAGCGATTTTCGCAGAAAGGGGCCAAGCTGCGGGGGCGTCAGGAAAATGGGGCAGAGATTCGGCTTTGTGGCGACAGGAAAGTCACAGGAACACTGGCGAAGTCGGGTGAAAACTCGTTATATCGACAATCATTCGAAATTAATTTGAGTTGCCGCTGTCGGATTTGCCGGAGATCTGTATCGTGCTGAAATGGAATCTTGTTCGACTTGTGATCGCTGCAAGTCTGATGCTGACGTTGGCCGGTTCCCGTTCGATGCTGGCGGGACCTCCCGTTGTTCTGACCGATCCGCTGACTCCGGAAGAACAGCTGAAGAAATTCAAGCTTCCTGCCGGCTTTGAAATTCAACTGGTTGCCGCCGAACCCGACATTCAAAAGCCGATGAATCTGGCGTTTGATTCCCAGGGCCGGTTATGGGTGACACACTCGATTGAATATCCGTTTGCCGCAACCGATCCGACGATGTCCCGTGACGGCTTGACTATTCTGGATGGGATTGGTACCGACGGCAAAGCGACCAAGGTGACCAAGTTTGCAGAAAAGCTGAATATCCCGATCGGAATTTTGCCGCTCCCTAACGGACGGGAAGTGATTGTCTGGTCGATCCCCAACATCTGGAAATTGACCGATACGGATGGTGATGGGGTAGCGGACGAGCGTGAAGTGCTGTACGGTCCCTTTGATTTTGCCGACACGCACGGCAATCAGAACTCGTTTCGCCTGGGTCTGGATGGCTGGGTGTATGCCTGTCACGGCTTCCGGAATGCCTCGAAAATCCAACGACGGGGCGAGGGCCCGGTGGTGTTGGAAATGCAGTCGGGAAACACCTATCGATTCCGTCCCGACGGTTCCGCCATCGAACAAATCTCGTGGGGTCAGGTCAATCCGTTCGGGATGTGCATGGACTGGCGAGGTGATTTTTTTAACGCCGACTGTCATTCCAAACCGATCACGTTGCTGTTGCGAGGGGGCTATTACGACAGTTTTGGCAAGCCCCACGACGGCCTCGGTTTTGCCCCCATCACCACCTCGAACGACCACGGATCGACAGGCATTGCCGGGATTGTTTCGTACGGGGCTAACCAATTTCCCGCCGAGTACACCGGTTCGATGTTTGTGGGGAACGTGGTCACGAATACGATCCATCGTGATCGACTCCAGTGGCGCGGCTCATCCCCCTGGGTCGAGCAACCCCAGGATTTTCTCACCTGTGACGACTGGTGGTTCCATCCGGTCGATCTGCAACTCGGTCCCGATGGGGCACTGTACGTTTGCGATTTTTATAACTCGATTATTGGTCATTACGAAGTCGACTTGCTGCACCCGCTGCGGGATCGCCATCGTGGTCGCATTTGGCGGATCGTTTATACGGGTGACAAACAGACTCGATCACCCGCATCACCAAACCTGTCAAAACTGGGCCAGGGAGAATTGCTCGAACACCTTGCTGATTCCAACCTGACGGTCCGGCAATTTGCCGCGAATGAACTGGAACGGCAATACGGCGTCGCTGGGATCGCCCAGGCGAAAAGTCGCCTCACAGCACCCACCCCACTTGAACCCGAGGCCCGCGCCAGTCTGGCGAATGCGCGCGTGCAAACCTTGTGGATGCTTTGGCGAAACGGACTGCTGGATCAGGCTTTGATTGACCAATTTGCCAAAGATCCCGCGGCACTGGTGCGGATTCATCTCGTGAAAGCGCTTGGGGAATCGACCGACTGGAGTCCCGTCAATGCCCAACACGTGCGGGGGGCGACTTTGGATCTCGACCCCTTCGTACGCCGTGCGGCGGCTGAGGCTTTAGGACGACATCCCGATGTGGCCAACCTGCAACCCCTGGTCCAATTATGGAAGACGACCGATCACGCAGATGTGCAGTTGATCCATGCGGCTCGCATCGGACTCAGAAACCAGCTTCGTCCCGCCAGTGCGGTCGATCAGATTAAAAGTGTGCAGCTGGATCCGCAGGAATTGGAACGGGTGGCCGAGATTGCGCTGGCGGTCCCCAGTGAGGCTGCGGCGTGGTTTACGTTTGACTATCTGCGTAACAATGACTTGCCACAGCCCGTAGTGGAAAAGAGTCTGTCGCATGTTGCTAAGTATGTCAGCCCCAGCCGTCTGGATGATGTGGCCGAATACATTCAGAGATCGTTTCCGGAAGAGATCTCACGCCAGTCGCTGCTGTTCCAGGCGTTGTTCCGGGGGTTAACGCAGCGCGGGACGAAACTCGACCCGAAAACCGTGATGGGCCAATGGGCCGGGAAGCTGGCCATCACCTTGCTGGACCCGGAATACATTCGGGCCGCATCCTGGGAAAACCTGCCGCTGGCGGGTGCGAGCACCGGGAGTCCCTGGGGGATCCGGCCTCGTGCTTCGAGCGACGG
>Ga0114978_10002879_pt1 | contig 14144 bp, 9 predicted proteins | sample S_140212_EF_Meta_FD_87027 | JGI IMG/M metagenome (GOLD analysis project Ga0114978, IMG submission 87027) | Freshwater microbial communities from Lake Simoncouche, Canada to study carbon cycling - S_140212_EF_MetaG | ecosystem: Environmental > Aquatic > Freshwater > Lake | place: Lake...
ATCCACAGACCTCTTCGCGAATGCCATCCTTGGCCTCCTTTGAGCTAAGTCCATTCACTGAAAACACCTCCGGTCGCAGATTCTACTCGCAATCAAAAGACGCGCAAAGTGCGTCTTGCACTCGGAAAAGCGGGATTTCTGGAACCCGCATTGACTGAAGTTGCTGCGGATTAGATGATGCTGCGGATTGGATCGGCGGGGCCTCAAAATTGCGGTAGAGGTTTTGGGTTTGTCTGCTGGTCCTGCACCCGCCGTCGGGATGACGCGCGATTGACACCGAGCCAAGGATGGCACACATGACTTTTGAACTCATCGACGAAATGGAGCGGCTCGGAACGCCGCGGATTCTGGTTATTGGCGATCTGATCCTCGACCGCTATGTCTGGGGAGATGCCGAACGAATCAGCCAGGAAGCGCCTGTGATTCTCCTCCGTGAAGATCGGCAAGAGACTCGTCTGGGAGGGGCGGCCAACGTCGCCAATATGCTCCGCGGACTCGAGGCGGAAGTGACTCTGGCTGGCGTGGTGGGTCACGATGCGGATGGGGTTGATATTGCCAAGGAATTGGCACGGTTTGGGGTCGATTGTTCGGCTCTGGTCGTGGATACCGATCGCCCGACAACCTGCAAAGTTCGCTTCATGGGACGGGCTCAGCACCGACATCCTCATCAAATGTTGCGTGTTGATCGAGAGGTTCGGCATCCGCTGCGAACCGAAATCGCGCAACAATTGCTGAAGCAGTTACTCCCCCGGTTGCATGAGTTCCAAGCGGTCTTGATTTCGGACTATGCCAAAGGGGTTTGTACTGGCGAATTGTTAAGGCCCCTGATTGAGGCGGCACGGGGAATGGGTTTGCCTGTGATCGTCGATCCTGCCGCAGGGGGTGATTACCAGCTCTATCGCGGGGCGACTGGTGTCACGCCGAACCGATCGGAAACACAGAAAGCGACCGGGGTCGAGGTTCGCTCGATCGATGCGGCGTACGTCGCCGGTCAATTGCTTGTCGAAAAATTTGGTCTCGAAATGGCTTTTGTGACGCTCGATCGCGATGGCATTGTGCTGGCTCGTCGCGGCGACCAGCCGGTTCATCTGCCGACCCGTGTGCGCGAGGTTTATGATGTCACCGGAGCGGGTGACATGGTGCTGGCGATGTTTGGTCTGGGGATGGCGGCGGGGATCGAACCGACAAAACTCTGTCGCCTGGCGAATGTTGCGGGGGGGCTGGAAGTCGAACAGGTCGGTGTGGTCCGGATCAGCCGCAAGGAAATTTTGACAGATCTGCTGCATGGCAGTCGCCGAGCCGCAGGCAAAGTGTGTTCGTTGGATGAACTGACTCGAAATGTTTCCGCTCGACATAAGGCGGGACAGAAGGTGGTTCTGACGAATGGATGTTTTGACCTGCTGCACATTGGGCATCTCAGCTATCTGCAAGAAGCGGCCCGCGAGGGGGACTGTCTGATCGTGGCGATCAACAGTGATCACAGCGTTCGCCGACTCAACAAGGGACCGGACCGGCCCATTTTTGATCAAGAGTATCGGGCTCAGATGCTGGCGGGACTGGAAGCGGTCGATTACGTCCTGGTTTTCGATGAAGAAACGCCGCATGAAATTCTGCGGCAACTGCAACCGGATGTGCTCGTCAAAGGGGGAACCTACCGCGATGACGAAATTGTCGGGCGTGAAGTGGTGTTGGAATATGGAGGCCGGGTCAAAGCGTTGGGGGTGACCCCTGGGGTTTCGACGACCGAGATCGTCCGGCGATTGCGTGATGCCGAGACCGAGGCGATTTCGATTCCACTGGCTCAGACGGCTGAACGGCGTGCCGCCTGAACGAACTCGAATCCCAGGATCTTGTGATACCAAATCTGTATCCGAATTCCTGTTTCCCTTCCCTGCCCCGTGCTGACGGCTGGTTGTGCCATGAAGATTGCAATTTTTCTGCCGAACTGGATTGGTGACGTGGTGATGGCTACGCCCGCACTGCGTGCTGTCCGCGATCAGTTTCCGACGGCGGAAATTGTGGGGATCATGCGACCCTATGTGACAGATGTCCTGGCCGGAACGGGGTTGATCGATCGTGCGGTGTTTTCGAATCCTCGGGGAAAAAACCGGTCGCAGCGGGATTGGTCGCTGGTGTGGTCATTGCGGGCAGAACAGTTTGATACGGTGCTGCTACTTCCCAATTCATTGCGGACGGGGATGTTGGCCTGGCTGACGGGAGCTCGGCAACGCGTGGGATTCGCTCGGGATTTGCGGGGCTGGTTGTTAACCGACGGTGTTGTTCCCAAGTCTAAGGGGACACCACATTCTGTTCTGGTAGAATACTTACGGCTGGCGGAACAGCTTGGCTGCCAAAGCCTGTCGCGAAAGACCGAGTTGGCGGTTCTGCCGGAAGATCAGGCGAAACTGGATGAATTCTGGTCGGGCCGCTGGGTGGTTGAACAGGGAGCCTGGAAGCAGGCTGCGGATCATCAGTCGATTCCGTATGTCTGTCTGAATACCGGCGGGGCATTTGGTGCTGCCAAGAATTGGCCACGAGAATACTTTGCCACGTTGGCCCGGCGGATTGCGGTAGAATTGAATAAAGGTGTGCTGGTGGTTTGTGGTCCATCGGAACGGGATGATGCTCGTTGGATTGCGGCCGAAGCGCGGCATCCGTCGGTCTTCAGTTTTGCCGGCGTGCCACTTAGTATCGGCTTGACCAAGGCGGCAATCCGATCGGCCGATTTGCTGGTGACGACCGATTCGGGACCGCGACATTTCGCGGCACCATTTGGTACACCGGTGGTGACGTTGTTCGGACCCACGCATATTGCGTGGAGTGAAACGTTTTACGAAAACGGGATTCATCTCCAACATCGACTCGACTGTGGTCCCTGCCAGCAGCGGGAATGTCCGTTGAAGCATCATCGCTGCCTGCGTGATTTGTCGGTGCAAACGGTCTTTGAAGCGGTTCAGCGTCAACTCGTGCGAAATCAGCGCCGACGGCAGGTTGCTTGATCAGGGCGTGGGATGCATAGGACCTCACTGAAAACTGAAAACTGAAAACTGACTGCCGCGCTTGGTTTGCCGTTGAACCGGTTTTTACTGTTAGAAATGCCTAGTACTTGTTCCCGACTGCTGACTTCCGTTGAGTAATTTTTCCCATGCATATTGCCCTCGTCCGTCGTCACTGTTCGCTGAAGAAAGCAGGGGCCGAGCGGTACTGTGTTAATTTGTTTCGGGGACTGCAGAAGTTGGGGCATCAAGTCACCGTGATCGGTGAGGGGATCGACGAGGAATTGCGGAGTGAGGTCGAGTTCCTGCAGGTCCCGGTCAACAAATGGACGTGGCAGACGCGAACGCAAGCCTTTGCCAAAAACTGCGGAACGCTGATTCGGAAACACTCGTTCGATATCGTGCATGGGCTCTCACGGGTGGAAGGGCTGGATACGTTTCGGTTGACCGATCCGATGCAGACACATTGGGTGAAGGTCTGGTACCGCCACCCGGTCTCGCAATGGCTGCAGCAGCACAACCCGCGGCATCGAGCGATTTTTGAGCTTGAAAAACAGCTTTATGGTCCCTCGGGAGTTCGCCGAGTGATTGTGCAGTCGAAACTCGACGCACGCTTATTGACCGAGTACTTCGGGGTTGATGAATCGCGCATTCGTCGAATCGTCAACGGTGTTGATACCCGTGTTTTCAATCCTGGAGTGCGTGAGCAGCGTCTGGTCGTGCGAAGTGAGGTCCTGCCACGTTTCGACTCGCACGCCACGGGGAATACGAGTTTCAAAGCGGGGACTGCGGCGCCCGAGCGATTTCAGAGTGATGACTCGCCGCTAATAGTCTTTGCTTCGATGGACTTTAGGCGTAAGGGGCTTGATTCGTTATTAGCCTCACTAAGCTTACTGAAAAATCGGGAAGTCAAGCTGCTGGTGCTGGGGGCGGGTGATATCGCCGGATACCAGCGAATTGCCCGCTCGCTGGGGGTTGAGCAGCGTGTGTTCTTTGCTGGTCGTCAGTCCTCGATTGAACGGTACTATGCCGCAGGTGACTTGTTTGTACTGCCGACGGTATACGAGCCCTTTCCGAATGTGAATCTCGAAGCGATGGCGTGCGGGACCCCTGTGATCACGACCGCTTCGGCGGGGGGGGCGGATATCATCGAGTCTGGGCGTAATGGTTATGTGATTCCGGATGCCTGGGCAGTGCAGGCGTTGACCGAGCAGATCGATTACCATTTCCAACTGCCAACAGCGACCCGACAGGCGATGAGTGATGCCTGTTGGGAGATTGCATCGAAGTTACGGGTGGAAGAAAACGCCCGGCAGGTCGCTCAGGTTTTTGAAGAAGTGCTGCGGGAAAAACAGTCGGCGTAGAGTCACTTTGGTCAGATGATCTCAGATGATTACGGTCGTGCTCCGCTGTGCAAAACTCGTTTCGGTCATGCACTACTGGGTCACGTACGCAGCACCGAATGGAGTTTAGCTCGGGCGTCATCAAATCGTGTGATGATCAGGTGATCAAGCCGCTCGCCGGATTTGCTCGGACGATACCGTCACAGGCAACATCTCTGCTGCCGTCTTGGCTGGGGGTGTGTCCGAAGGTCTTGGTTTTGGGGTTGGTTTCATGCTGACGGCTGGGCGTTCGATCAGTTGCCACGAGAGCATCGCCAGCACCACGGTGACTCCCGTCACCAGTGCGAGGAGCCAGGGGTTTTCTTTCCAGTTGAGTTGGACCAGTACATTGATCGCCAGTCCATGATAAAGATAAACTCCGTAAGAAATGTCGTGTCCCTTCAGCAGGCGTTCGCTGAATGACCGCCACGAGAAAGCGACGGAGAGAATGCTGGCCGCCAGGAGCAAACGTCCGGCCAGCACGGCGATGGCTGAGGATGAAAGTGTGGCTTGTCCCCAAGGGTTGAACAGCAGCATGAAGGCCGCATAAACCGGGAACCAGATCCAGGCCCGGTTTTCAAGGAGCGGCAGGACTCGTTCAAAGTTTCGTTGCAGGAGCACACCGACGAGAAACATGTGCAAGTGGGGGAGAGGTGAAACCATCTGCAGCTTAGTCCAGGTACTTTCGGGGTCGGCAACAGTGGACAATTCAAACCAATAAGTAAACGAAGCCAATGCCAGTAGGGCCAGTCCGCCGTCGGCCCAGCGGCGACCGACTCGGTTGACGAATCCGGCATACAGGATTGGTAGCGAGAGATAAAAACCCAGTTCGACGGGGATGGTCCAGAGGCTTCCGTTGAGGACCCCCAGGCCAAAGCTCCGCATGAACGCGGGGTTATAGAATTGGATGCAGCTGGATTGGGCAAGGACCCACAGAAAAAAGGATCGACTGGTGGCGACCGCAGGGGTAATGGCACCGAAAACGGCGGCCAACAGAATCCCTGCAGCCAGTTGAACCCAGAGCGCGGGATAAATTCTTAAAGCCCGTTTTCTGGCATAGTCTTTCCAATCGTCGCTCCGTTCCCAGGAACGTGAAATCAGAAATCCGCTAATCACGAAAAAAATCGGCACGCCGGGAAACCACTGAACCGGATGGGACAGAGTAGAATTGCCGATCCCGGTTGTGATGTCGAGATGCCAGCAGGTATGACAGTAAACCACCTGCAGTGCTGCAAGGAGGCGGATGAGATCGAAGTTATTGGGACGCATGATGCCCTCGTCGATCGAAAGTGATCTGATCCCTGGTCCGGTTCCCGAGATCCGCAACGACGAATCTCGGGAATGCTTCAGAGAATTCCGGTATAGAAACACGAATGGCGTCGACTCGACGGTTCACGCAGCTCGGCGGATTTCTTGTTTCGTTGCCGCGTGCATGACTTTCTGGATCGCCGCTGCAGTCGCTTCGATTTCGGCTGCGGTGAGGGTGGGATGAACCATAAACATCAGGCTGGTTTCGCCTAGTTCTCTGGCATTATTCAAGGCCACTTTTGGGCGGAGGCCTGGTGAGCGAAACGCCTGCTCGCGGTAGATTTCGCTGCAGGATCCAGGGCCGCAGGGAATTCCTTCGGCCTGCAGACTTTTGACAATCCGGTCACGATTCCAGCCGCTGGTCAGGTACACCGGACGCAAGAACGCGTAATATTTATAGTAGGCATGAGCACTGTGTGCGGGGGCTTGCGGAATTCGGAGGGCGGGGATTCCGGCGAGTGCTTCGGTTAGCTTCCCGGCGTTTTTCCGGCGAGCGGCGACCCATTCTGGCAGGCGGCGAAGCATGACCCGGCCCATGGCCGATTGCATTTCGGTCAGCCGCCAGTTGGTTCCAAAACTCGCGTGAAGCCAGCGAAAGAGATGTGGTTCGTGGGGTTTTTGAATGGCCTGCAGGCTTTTGCCATGATCTTTAAAGCTCCAGCATTTGTCCCACAGTTCGGTGTCGTCGGTGGTCATCAGACCCCCTTCTCCACCGGTGGTCATGATCTTATCCTGACAGAACGAAAAGGCACCGACATCGCCGATCGACCCGACATGGCGTCCCTTATAGGTGGCATGATGCGCCTGAGCACAGTCTTCAATCACCTTGATTCCGTGTGAACGAGCCAAATCCATAATCGGATCCATATCACAGGGCCAACCCGCCAGATGAACCGCGATGATCGCTTTGGTACGTGTGGTGATTGCCGCGCGAATCGTATCGACGTTGAGTGTCTGGCTGTCACGATCGACATCGGCCACAACCGGCTTGGCACCACGCATTACGGCGCAACTGGCCGAGGCAATGAAGGTGCGGCTGGGAACAATAACTTCGTCCCCTGGTCCGATTCCGAGACCATACAGTGCCAGTTCCAGTGCGACGGTGCCGTTGGTCAATGCGATGGCATGTTTGCTGCCGATGGCTTCAGCGTATTCTCGTTCGAATTGTTTCCCTTCGTCGCCGGTCCAGTAGTTGACCTTGTTCGAGCGAAGAACCCGGCTGGAAGCCTCAATCATTTCGTCGTCGAAGCAGGGCCATGGTGATAAAGGACCGCGATGAACAGGTTGTCCGCCTTCGAGTGCCAGCAACTGTTGAGTCTGATTCAGATGGTAACGATTTGGCATAGTGAATCCTTTCAGAGAATAAAACGTAGGATCTTGGTGGTCGTTTCTAGGCCGTTTTTTTCAGTTGCGTCGACTCAACGTTCGAGATGAGTCGTGGTGAGGGGCCAACCAGTGTGCAACCACTGGCCAGATTGCGAATAACAACGGTTCCGGCGCCGACCGTAACATCGTCGGCGATCTGAATGTTTGGCAGCACGCTGCTACCCGTCCCGAGTAAGGTGCGGTTTCCGATCAACACGGTTCCGGAGAGGTGTGATCCTGGTCCGATCCCGACGAAATCTCCGATTTCGCAATCATGGTCGATGGAGGCCGATGTATTGACGATTCCATGTTGGCCGACGATGACATCCGGTTGCACGACCGCCCCGGCAAACACGACGGTCCCCTCGCCCAGTTGTGCGGAGGGATGGACAAATGCCTTGGGGTGAATGGCCGTGATCCACTCGATGGCGAGCGATTGCACGAGTCGTTGGCGAACGTGGGCATTTCCGATCCCGACAATTCCGCGAAATCGCTGTGGTTTTGTCGTCAATTCGGCAATCGGCCCGCAAACAGGGACACCCAGGATTTTTGTTCCCCAGCGATGGGAATTGTCGTCATAAACGGCGTCCACGGCGATCCCCGCTGCTTGCAGAGTGCTGACGACCACTTTGCCGTGCCCCCCAGCTCCGATGACGATTGTTTGCTTCGTCCCTTCGAAGTCGGGCATCGTGACATGTCCCTCGGCGCTGATCCCTTTGCGGCGAAAGACGGCAGACACGGTCATGATCAGGATCTTCAGATCGAGCCAGAGGCTCATGTGTTCCACATACCAGACATCGAGTTCAAACCGTTCTTCCCAGCCAATGCCGTTGCGGCCGTTGACTTGTGCCCAGCCAGTAATTCCGGGGGTGACATCGTGCCGGCGGGACTGTCGAGGTGAGTACATCGGGAGATATCGGACCTTGAGCGGCCGTGGCCCGACAAGACTCATTTGACCCGTGATGACGTTCCAGAGTTCGGGAAGCTCGTCCAGGCTGCTGGACCGGAGGAACTTGCCAAAGCGGGTGAGCCGGACATCGTCTGACAAAGGGTTTCCGGCGGCGTCACGGGCATCGGTCATCGTACGAAATTTACAGATCTTGAAGAGTCGTCCGTCACGACCCGGCCGTTCCTGTCGAAACAGGATGGGCGCGCCGAGATAGATGCGTACCAGGATTGATGTCAACGCCAGAACGGGAGCGAAGAGGATCAAGGCGGGGATGGCGACTGCGAGATCGAACAGTCGCTTGCCGAAACTGCGATAAAAGCCCTTCGACATATCAAGCGACCTTTTTCTTGCCGATCTGTTGGACGAGTTTACCGAATTGCATCGCTTGCTGATTTCGGTCGAAGAATTTGATAACATAAGCACGTGCAGAACGACCCATTTCTTCGCTTTCGGGACGATTCGAGTACAGCGTCCGGACGGCATCCGCCATCGCGCGGGGATTACCCGGCGGTACCGGAATTCCCCCCTGAGCTGCTTCAATCACCTGACGGATCACGCCGTCGATCGCCAGCACGACCGGTCGGGATGCGGCCATGTAATCGAAGACTTTATTGGGATAGGTGGTGCGAAACATGGGGATGTCTCGCAGTACTGCGAGACAAACGTCGGATTCCGCCAGGATTTCGGGCATTTGTGATTTCGGTCGCGACCCGGTGAAGGTGACGTTTTTCACATTCATCGATTTGGCCATCTCTTCGAGTTTCTGGCGGTCTTTTCCGTCACCGACCATCAAAAAATGAACATCGGGAACATCGGTTAGCAGGGTTGCGGCCTCGAGCACGACTTCGAGATTGTTGGCCATTCCCATCGCCCCAGCATAGGTGACCAGATACTTCTGGTGCAGTTGGAATTCGTCTCGCAATCCCCCCGCTGTTTTCTGAACATGAAACATGTCGGGATCGACGCCGTTGGCGATGAAGCTGATTTTTTCGGCGGGAATGCCGAGGCCGATCAAATAGTCACGATAGGCGGGAGAATTGACCAGCATGTGATTCGCTCGGGCATACAGGAAACGCTCAAGACGGCGGGCCATCCAGATCAGCACGGGATTTTTGAGGACCCCCATGTCGACGGCGAATTCGGGCCAGAGATCCCGGATTTCCAGCAGGAACGGACGCCATTTGATCACCGAGATGACCCATGCCGAGACCGCCTGAAAAATCGGGGGCGAGGTCCCAATCACCAGGTCGACGTTTTTCACTTTCAATGCGGTCCAGACAGAACTGACCATGAATGACAGAAAGGACACAATCCGCCAGACAAAACTGCGGTGCAGTGCCGAGTAGGTCCAGGCACGCTGAACTTTCACGCCATCAAAGTCTTGTACCAGGTCATTCGCGGCGCATTTCTTGCCGCTGAGGTAGCTCAGGTCACTGGCCACGATCGAGAACTGGTGTCCCCCGTCAACAAAGCGCCGGGCAAGTTCGTAGTGTCGCGTTCCCCCCGCATCATCGGGTGAGACAAACGCTTGGTGAATTAGCAAGACGTGCATGAGCGCAGCTCCGTTCGTGGGCGTCGAGAAGTTTGAGCAATAGCAGGAATTGGTTCGGCCAGTGAACCGTGAGCATAGACCGCTGAGATCAGTGCGGTGCCAAAGGTGGCTTTCAGGTCGAGTGTAATCAAGGCATCCCAGCCAGGACCGGGAACATGAAGGTGATCGTGTTGGATGAGGGGACGTTGTGCGTCTGGTCCCAGGACCGTGGCGAAGACCACGGTGGAGTCTGAACATTCCAGCTGAATCGCGAGGGCTGGTTCGCGTGAATGGTAATGGCGTGAACGCCAGCCGACCGCCGAATCGGCTGCCGCTCGAATGACCTGTAACCGGGGCGCGACCGCTGAGCAGGCCATGGCGATTCGATATGGGCCCACAGCGGTTTGCAATGCGAGCGAGGTTTTTTCGAGATCGGTTTGATAAGGGGCATCCAGCAGGAGCCAGTGTAATCGGTAATCGTGCAATCGTTGGCCCTGGAGGGCATCAATCACCAGCCAGTGATCGGCACCGAGACGGAGGATGCCGCGTCGATGTGTGACGGGGTCTGGCAGGCGTCGATAGCCATCGTGTTCACCGTTCCAGCTGGCGGTGTTTCCTGGACAGGGGACAGTCCGTTCAAATGATTTTCCGTTGAGCCAGGGGAGCCAGAGAAAGCGGCTGACCCGTTCCATTTGATCCTGTCCATCGACGGTAACGGTGTTGTGATAAGCGGTATGGGCAAACGGATTGTTCCACGGTGGCGGTGCGTGATAACTGTATGTGCCAGGGTCGATGGCGATGTTTTCCCCCCGCCACCACAGATCGACATGCAGCATGTCTGCCTGGGCTGGACGATGCCGGAAACTTGCCGCTCGTGTGACGACAAATCCATGCTCAGATCGCAAGGTCGCATAGCCGCCGATGGTCGCAGCGAAATCGGATCGGACCGGTAAGCGATCGGCTTTTAGCGCGATGGAACTGGGGACGCGTTTTAAATCGATGGTGGAATCCGATTGCGGGGTGGTCAAAGCATCGAGTGGGGAATGATAGGTTCCGAACATCCACCAGAGGTCTTCATCCCAGGGGCCGGTGTCGAATCGGCGCTGACCTTGGGTCAGCTGGTGAATGGCCTGCACGGCGGGTCGATAGTCGCGGTAGCCACAGTTGTTCAAGGGAAGGATCAAGGCCCCGTCATCCTGGCCATAACAGGGAACTTCCCCGGTTGATTCGTCTTGAAGTTGGTCGAGGAAGTCGCCGGCTTTGCCGATCCGGTCGCGCAGGATTGCGGATAACGGCTGGCCCAGTACGTCGGCCAGTCGGATTGACCAGAGAAAATCCTGCAGCATCACGCGATGATAATTCAAGGAATGTTGCGAGAAGGCCCCGTCTTGATAGACCAGTTCCTGGGCCTGTTGTTCAAGCAGTTTTCGTCCGAGGTTAGCCCACCGGGGTGCATCACGGAATTCGGGAAATAGGCCACCGATAGTCCAAAGCCCCATGGCTTCGCTCAGCCCATGATTGTTCTTTTGGCTGAGAGCATAGCCGATATTGGCTTCGATCCGTTTTCCAGAGACGGCGATCATTTGCGCCAGCATCGTGATCCGAGCGGGGGTTGATGCCGCGCTGGTCGAAAATCCATACAAACCGAAACACCAGGCGATCACTCGGAAGCTGATCTCTTGGCCACACTTCCAATTGGCACCGGCAGAGGGCTGATTGGCGTCACGCCAGCTCTCGACCAACTGCCAGAAGAACTCGGCATACCGTTCGTCGCCCGTGCGGAAGTACGCGCGAACCAGAGAAAAGACAAATCCAAATCGATTGGTTTCCCAGATCAGTTTGATGTCCCCTGCTCCGAAGTCGCCGATCTGGCTGAAGTGACGATCGGCGGGCGAGGATTCTCCGGTAAAGGGATCGGCGTGCCATTGGGGAGGAAAGCTGACTTCGACTCGTTCGTGAGAGAAAAAACGCATGAATCCCAGGCGAAGGTCGTCAGCAATGATCTGTGGGGAATCGCCTGTTGTCGCTGAGGGGTGATCCCAGTTGTCGAAACGATGGCGCAATTCGGCAAGTTCCTCGGGCTTTTTCAGGATCTGCGGATCGAAAAAAAACGGAGTTCCGGCCGAATTTCGTAATGCAGCATACCGCTCGGGATCGGAATCGATTCCTGCGGCCAGGAATCGATTCAGCGGCTGTTCGTCCCAGCTGGTGACCGGAAGTTGGCGTCTTAGCAAACCACTCTTCAGGCGTACCGCATGACAGGCCCGATACATCAGCCATTTGGGGCCAAGATATCGCAGCAGTTGCCAGCAACGATGAAAAGAGTTCGCGTTCACCAGGATCTCGATGATTCGGACGGGAATCAGTTAGGCACAGTGGCGTAAGGGGATGGTACATTCCTTCATGATCACGTCGGCAATTCGTTCCGAGGCACAGCCGTCCCAGAGTGGGGGAATCCGTCCCCCTTTCCCTTCACCAGCCAGAATTTTAGCCACTTCACTGAGCAGTAAATCCATGTTGGTACCGACCAGTGTATTGGTCCCATGGGTGACGGTGATGGGTCGTTCGGTGTTTTCCCGTACGGTGAGGCAGGGGACACCGAGTGCGGTGGTCTCTTCCTGCAGTCCCCCCGAATCGGTGATGACAACTGTGGCTCGCTGTTGCAGTGCGAGGCATTCGAGGTATCCGATTGGGGCGATGGCGAAAATCCGTTTCGAGTGATCCAGGTGATAACCGAGGCTCTCGATACGGCTTTTGGTACGGGGATGGACGGGAAAAACGATTTGCAGTCGTTCGCTGATGTTTTCGAGCGTTGCCAGAATCCGGCGGAGGGTTTCAGGCTCATCCACATTCGAGGGACGATGCAAGGTGACTAAGGCAAACTCATCGGTCAGGTGTGGGATTTCCGGCATGCGGGCCTGTGGCAACAAGGTTCGCAACGTGTCGATCATGACGTTGCCCACAAAGTGGATTTTTTTCAGCGCGACCCCCTCACGCAGCAGATTCCCTTCGGCTTCTGCTGAGGGAATCAACAGCAGATCCGCCAGTTGGTCTGTAACCAAACGATTGATTTCCTCGGGCATGGTTCGATCAAAGGATCGCAGGCCGGCTTCGACATGTGCCAGTTTTACGCCGAGTTTGGCACAGACGAGTGTTGCCGCGACCGTGGAATTCACATCGCCATAAACCAGAACCAGATCTGGCTTCCGTTCCAGCACAGTTTTTTCAAACCGGATCATCACTTCGGCGGTCTGGACGGCATGTGAGCCGGACCCGACTTCGAGCGAGACATCGGGTCGCGGAATTTGAAGTTGTTCGAAAAAGATATCCGACAGATTCGCGTCGTAATGTTGACCGGTATGGACCAGCGACTGACGAACCCCCGCGCGCTGACGAAATGCGGCGTGAACGGGAGCAACCTTCATAAAATTCGGACGAGCTCCGACAACATGTAAAACGTGCATTTTGCTGAGTTCCTTTTTTCTGTGGTCCGTTTGAGTGAACGTGTCGCCAGATCACTGAATGATTCATGCGGATCGAGCGAGTGGCTCATCGGTGGAGTGGGATTTCAATTGCCGTGGTGGTGGCAAGCAACGAATGACGGTTTGGGTTTCGGCGGCTTTGATGACGTCGAAACTGGCCTGTGTCACTTCTGCCAGTTCTTCGAGGGAAATGGGTGGTGGGCCACCCTGTTCGATGGCGAGCAGAAACGCGCGAATTTCCGCGACGTGGCCTTTGTCTTGTTGCCAGAGATTCATCCGACGAAATTTCTTCCAGCCGACAGCGGTCATGCGGCGGAAATTATCGAGCTGAATCACGCGGCCCGCACAAAAGACTTCGAGTCGTTCTTTGGCGATCGATCGATGGCCGTTCGCCAGGTAATGGATGGTTCCAAATGATCCGTCGGCGAAAGCGAGGGTCATCGTGATTTTATCGTCACGAATTTCCACCCCCGAATCCTGCCCAAACATGGTCGCCTGTACCGAAACAATCGGACTATTACAGAGGAATCTCAGTAAATCGATGAAATGACAACCTTCACCGATCAGTCGGCCCCCTCCTGCGATCGGGTCATGAACCCAATGTTCGTGGGGAATCGCACCCGCATTGACCGTCATGATGAATGACTTGGGTTCCTGTAACTCGCTGAGAAGCGATTTCATTTGGAGAATCTGTGGGGCAAATCGACGATTAAAGCCGACGGTGAGAACGGGTGCGGATTGGCCCTGCGTCGAGCAAACTTGACGATAGGTGGAAAGGACCTTCGCCAGATCGACGGCGCTCAGTGCCAGGGGCTTTTCCACGAAGACGTGTTTGCCGGCGGCGAGTCCCTGGCAGGCGAGACGAGCGTGACTGTCGTGTCGTGTCGCAATGACAACCGCATTGATGCGGTCGTCGTTCATCACCTGATCGAGATCGCTGGTGGCCTCATCAAAACCGAATTTTCGAGCGGCATACGCAGCGGTCAACCCGTTCCGTGAGGCAACGCAAGCGAGTCTTGCCTGATTCTTTTTAAACGCAGGAATCAATACTTGTGAGGCATAATTTCCGGCTCCAATGATTGCCACTTGGGGTTTCACGGCGCTGTGAGCAGGAATCGTGAAGGGCTGACC
>Ga0114978_10002881_pt1 | contig 14144 bp, 8 predicted proteins | sample S_140212_EF_Meta_FD_87027 | JGI IMG/M metagenome (GOLD analysis project Ga0114978, IMG submission 87027) | Freshwater microbial communities from Lake Simoncouche, Canada to study carbon cycling - S_140212_EF_MetaG | ecosystem: Environmental > Aquatic > Freshwater > Lake | place: Lake...
CGATTATCAGTGAAATGGAGACTACACGGTGGGGGCTTGGCGGTGGTGGCGGATTGGGCGGTGATCGTGGGGGGGCTTGCAGGCGGCGATCCGGAATCGGGGGGAAAGACGGCTTGCTGGCGCTCGCCGCTACCGGGAGGGGCGGCTTGCCGGAGTCGGGGAGGGTGATCGGGTGCGTGGAATGAACCGCAGTTTTGAATCGCCCGCAAGCGGGCTCCTACCTCCAGAAAACCCCCGGGAATGGAGCGCCCCTGAGAATCACGTGCCCGGGGGATTTGTTGGCGCGAGGGCGGCCGGCTGCTCGGGCTGGCCGGCGGTGCCGTTTCTTTGCTTATCTTCGTAGGCTTTGCGTTGGGCCATGCCGATTTCGAGGAGGTCGCTCACGAGCATGCGGGCTTCTTCTTCTTGGCGGGAGACCGTCAAGGGCTTGGCCGGTTGCTCTGGCGGGGGAATGCTGGCGATGGGCGAAGGGGTGGCCTCAGCCGGCACCGGACTAGGCGGAACGGGAGACGGGGCCGCGACGGAGAAGCCAGCGGCGGGAGGCATGATCGCGACCGGCTGGGGCGTGGGGCCGAAGGTGGTCGTGGATTTACGAAGGGTGAGGGTTTTTTGTTGGTCGCCTACTTTCACGACGATTTGTTCACGCTGCGGGTCGTAAGTGAGGACGTTGATACCGGCATCGCTGGAGCCGACGACGATCCAGCGACCTTTCTTGGCCTGCTTGTCGAAGACATTCACGAAGGTCTTCGTGCTCATGATATTCACGCCGGCAAACTCGAGCGTCTCGCCGGCCGCCTGGGTGACGGCCGCGGCGGTGGCGGGCATGAACGGGGAATTGCTCGAGCCGGACTGGGCGACGGCGCTGCCGACCAAGCCAAACGCCAAGGCGGCGAGAGCGGGACAGAGGAGGCGGAGAATCGCAGTCATGATGGTGGGGACCATGGTTTGTGCGGAAGGATACGTCAAACGTGGCGTGAGTGCGGCGGGACGCTGGGGGGGGCGAGCCGAGCCGAGGCCGAGGGAGGCGTTTGGGTTGCTCGGATAGCGTGATGTTTCCTCTCTCTATGTATTTGTATTAATCTTTATCGTTCTTTTCCGCAGGCAAACCCTGACGAACGAGGACGAGGACGAGAACGATTTCCGGAGGGGGAGTGGTTACTTGCGGGCGACGAGCATTAGGGCGCTACCGTGGACGTTGGGGTGTTGTTCGGTGCGGAAATCTTTGAAGCCGAAGTGCTCGAGCGCGCCGATGATTTCCTGTTTTTCCATCCAATAGCTGTAGATGTCGCCGCCGCCGCAGAAGCCCTTCCAATCGAGGGAGGGGCCGTAGTTGAAGCGGTGGACGGTGTGTTTGAACCCCGCGTGCTCCATCGGAAGTTTTTCGGAAAACTTGGCGCCGGGGACGGGGTTTTGGGCAACAAACTCGGCGTCGTGGAAAACGGTCCACAGGAAAATCGCGTTGCTCCGAAGGGCGAGGAGTTCGAGGAGTTCGACGGGATTGGTGAGGTGATACAGGAGGCCAGAGGCGACCGCGATGTCGTGGACCTTATCGACCGCGCGCAAGTGGGCGAGGCAATCGCCGAGGAGGAAACGGACTTTCGCGCTCATGCGAAAGGTTTCCTTCGCGATGAGACACTTGAGGTAGGCGCGACCGTTGGCTTCGACGGCGGTCACGGCGGTGGGGTTGAGGCGGTCGATGAGGTAGGTGTGGCCGCCTTCGAGGGGGCCGAGCTCGAGCACATCGCGGCCTGTGAAGCCGCCGGCGACGCCCATTTCCATCAAGCGATGGTGGGCCCACGCGATGCGCGGATCGTCGAAGAGGGGGGTGGCGCCCGCGGTGATTTCAGGGCGATCGGCGGGTGGCGACGAGGACCATTCGCCGGCGAAAAGATCGAGGGCGTTTTGGTCGGAAGGGACGCTGCCGAAGAAATGTTTAAAGTCAGGCGTGGCGGACATGAGCGATCACGAAAGACACGAAGGGCACGAAAGGGAACGCGGATTTTTGAGGAAAACTTCGCCGATCAGGGAGCCTCCGTTAATCACGGCACTTCGTAAATTTCGATGAGCGCGTTGCCGGTGGGGTTGGTGCTGCCGTCGTTCGTGAGGCCGGTGGCTTGGGCGGTGTAACTGCCGGGCCGGAGGGTAACGAGCATGGCGGGCTCTTGGCGGTCGGAAAAGACGAAGGCGCCGACGGAGGTGAAGGCGGCGCGGAGGGCGGGCTGGAAAGATACCGGGGAATCCCAGTCGTCTTTTTCGCGGAGGAGTGTGCTGCCGGTGAAAAGCTTGAGGAAGGGGTCGTCGAGGGTGGCGGTGACCCCGAGGCTGCGGAGGGTGTCGCCGGCGATGCGGACGAGGTAGGTGCGCGGGCCGGGGCCGGAGACGACGAAGCCAGCGATGAGGGTGTCGCTGCCGGTGCTGACGTAGCCGCGCGTAGAGAGATTTGCGATACGGCTCGCGGAATCGCGGGTGGCGTCGGCGTCGTAGACCTCGATGAGGATGGTGCCGGTGGCGTTGCTCGGGCTGGTGGTGGTCGCCGTATAGTTGCCGGGGTCGAGCGCCGTGAAAATGACGGCGTCGCGTGAACCGGAGGGGAGGGCGAAGGCGCCGACTCGGGAGGTGGCGGTGCGGATGTCGGGGGCGTTGGGGCTTTGGTCCCAGAGGGCGGCGCTGGTGGCGACGGTGGTGCCGATGGAGTTTTTCAGGACGAGTTGCGGATCGGCGAGGGTGCCGGTGACGCCGAAGGTGGCGAGGGTGGGGCCGGCGGCGCGGAGGAGGACGGTTTTGGGGCGGGTGCCGGAGACGACGAAACCCACGATCATCGAGCGGGGGCCGGAACCGCCGATGCCGCGGGTGGAGAGGTTGGCGAGTTGCGTCTCGGGGGCGAGGGTAGCGGGCGTGGTGGTGAGAGTGACGGTCGGGCTGGTGAGCGTGTGGTCCGGCGTGACGGCTTTAAAATAGTAGCTGCCGGCGTCTTCGAGTTGAACGGAGCCGAAGGTGAGTGAGCCGGGTTTGATGAGCGTGAAGAGGGCCTCGAACGTGGTCGCGCCGGCGGCTTTGAAATACCAGTGGTAGCTGTGAAAATCGTCGGCGACGGGCGGGTCTTGGTTATTAACAGCGATGGTCAGTTGCGCCGTGCTGCCGATGGAGGCGGTTTGCGGGGACGGTTGAGTGGTGAGGACCGGAGGGACGAGGGGAGTTGTATAAAGATACGTGATACCGGCGATGTCGTCGGGCTGGAGGGTCTCGATGTCGGTGATGAAACTATTGAGGGCGGAGGCGACGTTTTGGCGGGGCGTGGCGAGGTCGGGATGGGTTAATCCGAGGACGTGGCCGAATTCGTGGAGCAGGACGCGGCGGAGATCGGTGGAGGCGGGCTCGGTGGCCGGACGCCGGGCGGGGCCGCGAAAGGAATTCCAGACGACGGATTTGTTGACGATGACGTCGGCTTCACGCGAACGGACGGTGTCGCCGAGGCCGTCGGAATTGTCGAGGAGGGTGGCGGCGAGCTCGAAGGGGCTGAAGGCGAGGCCGTAGGTGTTGGTCGAAAAGGAGACCTGATTGAGCCCGTCGAATTCTTGTCGGGCGGAAAAAGGCGTGGTGCTAATGGTGCTGGTAAAGCGGCAGCGGCCGAGGTGGAGGTTCCAGTCGTCGAGGGCGGATTGAGCGACGACGTTCCATGACATCGCGCCATCGATGAGGGGGAAGATGCGAGTGGCTGCGGTGGCATCTAATTGCAGGCGCAGAGGGATATCGCCAGACGGCCACGTCGAGCGGAAAGGGACGTAAGCGTGGACGTAGGGCGCGGCTGCGAGGGCCAGCAGCGTGAGGAAGAAGGTCGGGGAGAAGGAGAGACGGAGAGAGGGGGAGCGGGAGCCGGACCGACGGTGGGGGATGGTGCACATGGTCACGGGAGGCGGGCGGCGGGCGCGGAGGAGTCGAGGGCGGCAGTGATCTGCGTTTCGAAAGCGGCGAGGGTGAGGGCGTCGGCTGGCGCGGTGAGGCGGGCGGTGAGCTTAGCGACGGCGGGAGTAGCGAGCGGGAGTGCGATTTCGTCGGTGGAGGCAAGGGGCGCGAGGTTGTCGCGGGTGACGTAGTCGCGTTGGGTCGTGGGATCGGTGAGGACATGGTAACGACCGTGGCCGGCGGCGACGAGGGGACAGAGAACGGACCCGTTGTTGGCGAAGAAAACAATTTGGCGTTGGCCGACGGTGAAGGCGGGCAGGCCGACGACGCGGAGGGTGCGTTTGCCGACGGTGCCCCCGAGGAGCGTGAGGGTGACGGTTTCGGCGGGAGTGCCCTTCAGGGTGCGCTCGAGGTGGAGCGTGACGAGGGTGCGGACGCCACGACCCTGAGGAGAATCGAATTCTTCGCTGCGGATGGCGGTGACGGTGCCGCGGGCGATGGTGTCGGCCGCGGCGATGAGTTGGGGGAACGTTGGGGCGATGACGGACAGCGCGTGGGCGACCGGGGTGAGGAGCAGGGTGAAAGTGAAGAAGAGGGGGAAAAGGAGAGACGGGGAGAGGGGGAAAAGGGAGACGGGGCGCGGCATGGTGGTGGAGGTTCGACGGCGGGCGGCGGCGTTTGTTTCGGGCGAGAGAGGGAAACGAAGTCGGGCCGCATGATTGCGCAAGAGGCGCAAGGAGGCCGGGGGGCTTGGCGGCGCGGGGGGAAAGAGGCGATCAGTGAAACACGGGCTGGAAAGCCCGTGGCACTTAGGAGACGTGGCGTTTTTTCCAGGACTCGACGATTTGGCGGATGGTTTCTTCGAGTGACTGCGTGAGGTCCCACGACGGGTAGTGGGCGCGCATTTTGCGGAGATCGCTGTAGTAGCAGATGTGGTCACCGGCGCGGTTTTCGTTCACGTAGGTGTAAACTTGCGGTCGGCCGGTGAATTTTTCCGTGAGCGCGAAGGCCTCGAGGATGGAGGTGCTGTTGGCCTTGCCGCCGCCGAGATTGTAGACTTCTCCCGCGCGCGGGGCGGCGACGAAGGCGGCCATGAAGCGGGCGACGTCGAGGGAGTGGATGTTGTCGCGGACCTGTTTCCCCTTGTAGCCGAAAACGCGATACTCGCGGCCCTCGAGGTTGCATTTCACGAGGTAGCTGAGAAAGCCGTGGAGCTCGACGCCGGTGTGGTTGGGGCCGGTGAGGCAGCCGCCGCGCAGGGCGCAGGTGGGTAGATTGAAGTAGCGGCCGTATTCTTGGACCATGACGTCGGCGGCGACTTTGCTCGCGCCGAAGAGGGAGTGCTTCGATTGGTCGATGGTGAATGTTTCGGCGATGCCGTCGGCGTAGGCGGGATCGGCGTAGTCCCAGCGCGTGGGGAGTTCGGTGAGCGCGATGCGGTTGGGGGCGTCGCCGTAAACTTTATTCGTGCTCATGTGCACGAACGGAGATTCGGGGGCGGCTTGGCGGGCGGCTTCGAGGAAATTGAGGGTGCCGACGGCGTTGGTGTCGAAGTCGTCGAAGGGAATGGCGGCGGCGCGGTCGTGGGACGGCTGCGCGGCGGTGTGGACGATGACGGAGGGGCGGACGGATTTGACGAGGGCGAGGACGCCCTGGCGGTCGCGGATGTCGAGCTCGTGATGGACGAAGCCGGGGAGCTCGGCGGCGAGGCGGGATTGGTTCCAGCGGGTGTCGCCAGACGGGCCGAAGAAGACGGCGCGCTGGTTGTTGTCCACGCCGTGGACGGTGTAGCCGAGTTCGCGGGCGAAATAGATACAGACTTCGGAGCCGATGAGGCCGGAGGAACCGGTGACGAGGAGCGTTTTGGACATCGAGGGAAGGTGTGGGCCGGAGGGCGACGAGAGGGAGTGGAAGGACGTGCGCTGCGACGAAGGCGACAGATTGGGTGGTGGGCAAGGATGAGGTTTTCGGGAGGAGCGAGAACGGTGTGATCCACACGCTGCCTCAACGGCAACCGGTCAGTCGGAGTTTGGATTATGAAACGCGGAGGACGCGAGGAGCCGCAAGGCGGATGCAGATCGCTGGGAGTTTTTGTAGCGAACCCGAGCGAGCGGCTGGGGGAAAAGAGTCGGGGCTTACCGAGGGGTGGGCCGGCCGCGGTATTCCATGGTCCAGCCCTCGGGGAGCGTGGGGATGTTGGCGGGGACGCCGCGGCGGATGGGGTCGACGTGTTGGCTCCATTGGTAGTTAGGCTCGGCGGGGACGCTGTAGCCCTTCACATGGACGACGGCGATGGCGAGGGCGGTGGCGCGGGCGAGCCAGCGGACGGAGCGTTGGGCGGCATCAATTTCGAGAATGAGCAACCACGCGAGGAGGACGCGCGGGAGGTAAAAATAACGATCGCCGAAGACGAGGTTGTCGAGGTTCCACGTGTCGGGGCGGGCCCGATACACGCCGGCGGCCATCATGAGCACGAACGCGACGACGAGCGGGGCGCGGAGGGGGCGGCGCGCGTGCGGGCGGAGAGACCACGCGAGCAAGGCAACGACCGGGACGAGGCCGAGGAAGCCGAGGAGCAGTGGCGGGAAGTGGCGGGCGAGGTGATCGCCGAAGACGGGCCAAACGAGGAGGTGTTGGCCGACGACCGCGCAGAAGTGGGCGGCGTCGAAGGGCGGGAAAACAAAGCGCGGGCCGGGACGGAAAATGAAGTAGGCCTGCAGGGCCGCGCAGGCGCTCGCTAGTGCGAGGAGTTGCAGGTTGAAGGATGAAAGTCGAAGGCGTGGCGAGGAGGTGTCGCGCCACCAGCGCCAAGCGAGGAGCGGGCCGAGGGCGATGATGAACGGACCGGTGAGGCCGACGAGGGCCACGAGGGCGAGGTCGGTGATGCGTTGGGTGGTCGTGGTGGGGGCGGTGAGGAAGGCCTGTTCGATGAGGAGAAAGGCGAGGACCCACTGGAGATTGGTGATGCTGAAGAGAACCTCGCCGGTTTGCGGGCCGAGAAAAAAGGCGAAGGCGAGCCAAGGACGGAGCGCAGGCGGGAGCGGGAGTCGCGGGGAAAACGTGCGGGCAATCACTGCGAGCCAGAGGGTGAAGGCCGTGACGTTGTAAAAAGCCGGCCACCATGCGGGGTCGAGCAGGCGCGAGGCGGTCCACGCGATCAAGCGCGGCAGCGTATGCAGGTAGCCCATGTAGGGCTCGAGGAAGGCGCGGAGGCCCAAGAGGTCGTTTTGCGCGAGGAAAATGGTGCCGTCCTCGGCGTAGAGCTGCGGGACGAGCAGCGCGTAGGGTTTGCGGAGGAAGAGGAGAATCGCGAAGCCGGCGAGGACGGCGGGCGTCAGCGTGCTGAGACGGAGGCTGAGACGGTGACGGAGAGAAGGAGAGAAGGAGAGCGTGGGAGAAGGGAAGAGCGCGGTGGCGCCGAGGACGAGAATCAGGACGGTGGCTACGCCGGCGACGGCGATGGCGAAGGGTTGGGGCGCGGTGCTCGCGAGGGTGGGGCTCGCGGGCATCCACGTGAGGGTGAAGAGGGCGAGTTGGAGGAGGGCGAGCGCGGCGAAGAGTTTGCGGGAGAGGAGGAGTGTCCACGCGGTGAGCAGACCGAGGAGCAGCAGCGACGTGACGTAGGAGCCTTGATGGACGAGGGTGCCGAAGGGGAAAAACATCAGGGTCAGCCAGAGGGCAACGGTGAGGGCGAGCCAGGTGACGGCGAGGGCGTGGTGGCGAAGAGGAAGGGACGCCGGGGGACGGAGCACAGAATTTTTAACCACCGATGAACACGGATGGACACGGATTCGATCCGGAGCGGATGAGGCGGTGGAGCGTGGAGTGGAGCGGCGGCGGTAGTGGACGTAGAGCAGGAGGGGGAGCGCGACGGCGCCGAGGATCCACGCGGCGGGGGTGCGGAAGAGATGGAAAACTTCTTCGCTCCGCCGACCAGCGATGGCACCGGGGTCGCGGGTGGTCAGGAGATGGCGCCATTCTCCGAGGAACAGAATGCGGAGGTTTTCATGGCGGGTGGCGAGGGCGGCGGACCAACCGAGGGAAGTATAATTTTCGACGAGGGCGGTGGTGAAGGACCGTGCGTCGATTTCGATGGCGCCGGCGAGATGCCATTTCGGGAGGCGGTTGCCGGGTGGTTCGTAGAGACGTTGGTAGGCCAGCCAAGGGAGTGAAAGGACGGTGAACGCGGCGGCGGCGAGGAGCCATGGCCGCCAGCGGCGACGCAGGGAAAAGGCGACGATGGGGACCAAGGCGAGGAGGGAGAACATCACGCCGCCGTGGGCGAGGTTGCCGCAGGCGGCGAGGGCACCGCCGGCGAGCCAACGATGGCGGCGATCGATCGCAGATTCCGTGGCGAAGAACGTGCAGAAGGAGAGGAGGACGAGGGCGCCGCCGGCGAGTTTCGGCCAGACGAAGACCGAGTTGAAAAGAAGGAAGCCGGTGAAGACGAGGGCGGCGGTGGCGGCGTGGGCCTGATGTTCGGTGAGGCCGAGCCAGCGAAGAAAGACCCAGAGCGCGGGAATCCAGAGGAGTTGAAACCAGACGCCCGCGGTGGCGCAGGCTTTGTCGTAGCCGATGTCGAGCGTCTGTAGGGCTGGAATGGTGACCAGGGCGAGGCCGGTTTGGAGGGGCGGGCGGTCGCTGCTCAGCCAGCCGGCGCCGAGCTGTTGGGGAGACACGCCACGGGCGAGGCGTTCGGCGAAAATCGTCGGGATAAAATTATCCCCGGGCAGGTTCGGCAGGAAGCGCTGGCTGGCGGTAGCGGCGAACTTGCCGTGGGGAAAGACGCAGAGGGCAGAAATGTAGAAAACGCCGGCGAGCGCGGTGAGCGCGATGAGGCGGTAATGAAGATGGGGAGAGGGGGAGAGGGGGAGGGGGAGATGGGGAGAGGGGGAGACGGGCGAACGTCGAACGTTGAACGGAAGGAGCGGGAGGAGGTAACTGTGGGCGAGGGTGCCGAGAATGACCGCGATGGTGAGCCAGCTGAAGGCGCGGCCGAGGAGGGGGTGGGTGAAGGAGAGAGCGAAGGCGAGGTAGCCGAGGACACACGGGGCGAGCGCGCCGAGGAGAATTGCTTCGAGGGCGGTGGAGCCGCGACCGGTGAGGCGGCGGCGCCAGATCTGCGCGGCGACGCCGGCGCCCGAGAAGACGAGGCATTGCCCGAGAAAGACGGCGAGAGTGACGAGCAACGACCGGTCGGGCATGGATGGCGGTGGGCGGAGCTGGCGCGAGCGATGGCGGGCGCAAAGGCCGCGCTAGACGATCCGTCGGTCAGAGTTTGACGAAGCGATATTTGACGACGGCCCAGAGCCACGTGAGGGGATCGCGGAACATGGAGATTTTTTTCCCTTCCTTGAACGAGCGCGATTTGTAGCTGATCGGAATTTCGATCGGGCGATGGCCTTTGCGGACGAGCTTCATCAGCAGTTCCCAGTCGAAGTCGAAGCGGTTGCACTCGAAGGTCAGGCCCTCGAGGCATTCGCGCCGGAAAACTTTATACATCGTGAACGGATCCTTCAGCCAGATGAAGAGGGCGACGTTGATCAGGAGCGTGAAGCCCCAGTGTGCGAGGTTCAGGATGAGGGCCTGGAAGGGTTGGTCGGAAAATTTTCGGATGGCCCAACCGCCCTCGCCATGACGAGAGCCGAGGACGAATTCCTGTCGGCCGGCGGCGAGGGGCGCGAGCAGGATGTCGTAGTCGTCGAGGTCGTATTCGAGGTCGGCGTCTTGGATGAGAATGACATCGCCGGTGGCGTGGGCGAGGCCGGCGCGGACGGCGTGACCTTTGCCGCGGGGACGGTCTTCGAGGATGAGTTTGACCCGAGGGTGGGCGGCGTAGGTTTGGACGATGGAGCGGGTGCCGTCGGTCGAATTACTCTCGACCATAAGAATCTGGAGGGTCCAACCAGGGACGGTTTTCGCGAGGATGGCGTCGAGGGATTGGCGTACGGTCGCGGCCTCGTTGTAGATCGGGACGATGACGGAGAGCGTGCCGTTGACGATGGGAGGGAAGGGCGAGGGAGAGGACGGCATGGGGAATTTAACCACGGATGGACACAGATGAACACGGATTCGAAGGGAATCCCGGACGAGAGCGAGAATTATGGCGGGGGTCGCGCGTCATGGGGCGCGTTTCACGGCGCAGGGCATCGCGGAGACGCCGTAGAGGGTGTCGACGAGGCGGACGAAAGGCGGGAATTTCAGAGCGAGGTGCGCGAGGGCGCGGAAGACGCGGCGATGGCGGAGGCTTTTGACGACTTTGAACACGACGGTGCCGGCGTAGCGAACGGGGAGCGGCGCGAGTCCGTGGGCGCGATAGAGGCGTGCGAGGCTGCGGGGATTAAAGAGGCTGACGTGGATTTCGGGTGTGCAGTAGCGGTAGTGAATCCCGTGGCGGCGGGCGACGGGGCAGTCGAGATTGCCGGTGGTGAGGAGGAGGAGGCCGCCGGGCTTGAGCAAACGGGCGAGGAGCGCGACGGCGGAGGCGGGGTCAGGCAGATGCTCAATGACCTCGATCATGCTGATCACATCGTAGGTCGCGGACGGCTCGCGGGTGATTTCGTCGAAGTCGAGGATACGGAAGCGGTCGTGGGTTTTGAGGAGGGTGGCGTAGGAACCGACGTCGTGGCCGGTGAGCGCGAGCGGGCGGCCGGCGAACGCGGCGCGCTCGCGGAGAAATTTGAGGAAGCCGCCGGCGCCGCAACCGAAGTCGAGCCAGTGCAGGGGCGCGGGGGAGGGGGAGGCGGCGGATGGAGAGAGGGGGAGAGGGGGAGAGGGGGAGACGGCGAGGTGGGATTCGGCGAGGCGGGCGAGGTCGGCGAATTCGAGGGCGCGGTCGGTGCAGCGGTAATCGCGGTATTCAGTCGCGTAGTCGACGAACGGATCGGGGCCCTGGCCGCGGTAGTAGGCATCGTTGTAGATTTCGAAACCGGAAAACGGTTCGACGAAGAGCAGTTCGCAATCGCGGCAGGTGTGAAAGGAGAACTCCTCGCGAATAAACTCGCCGGTTTTTTTTCCGCGGAGCGTGAGTTGGGTGGAGCCGCAGGCGCGGCACGTGGGGGTGGCGGAGGTCATCCGAGGTGGACGGTCCCGCCTCTCACGAGGCGGGCTACGGGGGGACGACGGAGGGCGATCCAGAGCGAGAGGAGCAGGAGGACGGCGCCGGCGGCAGCGAGCGCGAGGTTGCGCGGCCAGTTTTTGGGGACGTAGCGGAAGGTGATCCGATAGTCGCCGGGGCCATCGACGGTGATGCCTTTGAACGTATGGTTCAGGCGGAGGACGGGGTTTTTCTGGCCGTTGACGGTGGCGCGGAAATCGCCGGGCCAAAAGACTTCGTTGAGGACGATGACGCCGGCGGATTTTGCCCGGATGGTAAAGGTCGTGGAGTTTTCGGTGAGCGCGTAGTCGGTCGCCGCGGTGACGGTGCGGTCGACGAGGCCGCGGGGAATCGAGAGCAGCGCGGGACTGCGGGTGAGATCGGGGCGTTGGGCGACGGCAAAGGGGCGACCGTCGCCGGCGCGAATTTTTTGGATGAATTCGGCGGGGGTGTCGTAGGTGTCGAGGTGGTCGGTGAAAAAAGCGCGGGGCCAAGCCGTGGCGCTTTCGTAGACATCGAGGTCGGCGCCTTTGACGATTTTGAGGGCGCGGCCGAGGACACCTTGGTCGCTTTGGAGATCGAGGTAGTGGCGGACGTTGAGGGCGTCGAAGATGGGGCGGGCGAGGGCGGCGTTCGCGACGTCAACGTAGAGACGCCAGTCCCACCAACGTTCAATCCCGGGGGCGGCGATGGCGGCGGTCATGAACTCTCGCATGAACGGATTCACGAGGGCATCGGGGCCGTGGATGGTTTCGAGGCCATAGGCGCCGGTCCAGCCCGGGTGGAAGTTCCCGTGGAAACCGAAGGCGCGGGAGGGCTCACGTTGTTGAGCGGCGCGGAGAAATTCCATGGCCTCGGAGCGGGCGTGAAAATCAGCGCGGACGGTGGGGCGCGCGGTGTAGGTGTCGAAGCCGACGGCGCTGGCGTGGAGACCGGTTCGCCAGAGGAAAATGAGCGTGCAGAGAGTGAGGAGAAGGGCGGCGGCGGCGGTGAGGCGACCACGCGTGAGCGCGTGGCGGGCGGTGAGGGCGAAGCTGACGGCGGCGGCGAGGAAGGCGGCGAGGGTGGTCCAGACAAACGGGCTGACGGGAAGCGTCTGGCCGGGGAGGAGCGTGGTGAACGTGGTGTTGGGACCAAAGAGCGAGCGGTGCGCGGCTTGGCGGAAGGCGATCCAAGCGAAGACGAGGGCGAAGAGGAGCAGGCCGGCGACGATGAGATCGGCGCGACCGGCGGGGGTGCCGAGGCGGCGGGCGGCGGTCGAGAAACCAACTCCAGCGAGCACGGACCAAAGGACGATGAGGACGCAGGAGAACGTATTATCGAGGTGGGCGATGTTCGAGAGGAACGGGATTTGCACGATCCACGCGGGCGGGATAAGTCCGAAGGCGAGCGAGAGCGGCAGCAGCGAACTGACGGCGAGGGCGAGGGTGGTGCGGTCGGTGAAGTGGTGGCGGAGGGTGGCGAGAAAATACAGGAGGCCGAGGAGCAGAAAAAAGTTTAAGGACGGATCAAAGGTGCGCTCTGCGGCCATGAGGGGGCGGTAGAAAAGTTCGTCGAAGAGGCCGAGGAGGAGGCCGGGCTGGATTTGGAACGCGCTGGCCGCGTTGTAGCCGGTGTAGGCGGTTTTGAGCGTGGTGAGAAAAGTCGCCCAAATCGGGGCCGTGAGGAGCACGAAGAGGAGACCGGCCCACGAGAGGGCGGCGAGTGTGGCGAGGCGATGACGCAGGGGAGCAGCGGAAGAGAGGAGGACGCAGGCACCGGAGAAATTGAGGCAAAGCAGCAGCATGTAGGCCTCCTTCACCGTGCCGCTATTCATGAGCGCGAGGTTGGCGATGATGAGGCCGCACGCCCAGCCGGCCGTTCGCGCGCGGGGCGTCAGCGGACGTTTTGAAGTTGCAGAGGAGGCGGCGTCGGCGGGCGTATCCGCTGGGGTGACACGGAGCCAGCAGTAGAGCACCCACGGTGCGTAGCAGAGACTGAAGAAGGCCGGATGGTTGACGCGGTAGATGAAGAAGCCGACGAAAGGCGCGGCGACGGTGACGAGGGCGGCGGGGAGCAGGGGAGAGGGAGAGAAGGGGAGAGGGGGAGAGGGAGAGAAGGGGAGAGGGGGAACGGACGCACTGAGGCGGAGGACGATGAGGCCGAGGGCGGTGGCGAAGAGCCATTTGGCGACGAGGTATTTGACGTCCCACGCCCACGAGGCGCCGTTCGCGGCGATCACGAAAAAGTGGAGAGGATCGCCGAACATGGATTGGCCCTGGGCGAGGAGCGGGACGCCGCCGGCGTTGTAGCGATTCCAGAGCGGGAGCTCGCCCTGGGCGAGGGCGCGGCGCTGCATCATGGAGAACGGGACGTGTTGCCACATGATGGCCCCGACGTCGGCGCCTTTGACATCGGTGGTCTCACCGCTCGAGGAACCGGGGAGCGTCGGGTAGGCGTCGTAGAGCAGGACGGTGCCGAGGTTGGGTGAGACGTGGCTTTTGCCGAGGAAGACAATGGGGTAAGCGCTGGCGAGGACCGCGAGCGCGGCGATCAGCGCGACGGCGCGGGCTGGTCGCGCGGTGAGGGATGCGGCGAGCGAGCCGAAGCGCGCGCGGAGGCGCGGCGTGAAGTCGAAGGCGAGGAGGAGCGTGACGAGGACGGCGAAAACGACGGCGGAGCGCGTGAGCCAACCGTGGGTGAGGTCGGAGAAGGTGGCGGCGACGACGAGGGGACGGGGGAAGTCAACGATGAGCTGGGGGTCGTTGGTGCCCGGGGTGACGATCAACTCGAGGCGACCGTCGCGTTCGCGGAGGGATTGGATGTGTTGCGCGGGTTTAAGGTCGCGGAAGGCGAGGGCGCGAATGAGGCGGCCGCCCTGGCCGACGATGCGAACGGACGAAATATTAACGGTGCCCTCGCGGTCGATCGGATCGAAGCGGAAGGAACGATACGTGCCGGGAGGAAGCGGCAGACGATACGTGACGGGGGTGGCGGATTTGGTGAGGTTGACCCGGGTGACGGCGCTTTCGTTGAACCCTGAGCCGGTGTCGTAATAGAGGAGGACTTGGCCGGGGGCCGTGGACGTCATGGGGACCTCGACGGCGAAGAGGCTGGTCTGGCTCTTTGCGGCGGGCAAAAACGGCACGACGACGAAGGCGCTGAG
>Ga0114978_10002882_pt1 | contig 14141 bp, 5 predicted proteins | sample S_140212_EF_Meta_FD_87027 | JGI IMG/M metagenome (GOLD analysis project Ga0114978, IMG submission 87027) | Freshwater microbial communities from Lake Simoncouche, Canada to study carbon cycling - S_140212_EF_MetaG | ecosystem: Environmental > Aquatic > Freshwater > Lake | place: Lake...
CATCGTGGGTCTGAACTCAGCGGCCTACCACACACCCGGCACAATGCTGACGGGCACTGCGGTCAAGAACGCTGAGGCCGTCATCAAGATCGACGACAAGCTCGTGTCCAACGTGTTTGTTGCTGACATCGACGAGGCCAAGAACCACTGGGATGTCCGGAGCCCGTACTCCGCTGAGATGGGCAACGCCCTGGCGTACACCTTTGACCGCAACATTGCGGCTCAAATCGCCAAGGCTGCTCGTACCGCCACCAACTTCAACACCGACCTGCCCGGCGGTACCCGGATCAAGATTGTTGCCACCAGCAAGGCTGCCATTACTGGCTCCCAGCTGGCTGCTGCTCTGTTCTCCGCTGCTCAGCGGATGGACGAGAACAACCTGCCCGAGATGGATCGCTATTGCGTGCTGGCCCCAGCTGAGTACTACAAGCTGGTTCAAACCACCGACGTGATCAACCGGGATTGGGGCGGTGCTGGTGCTTATGCCGACGGCACCGTGCTGAAGGTTGCTGGCATCACCATCCTGAAGTCGAACCAACTGCCTACCACCAACCGCTCTGCGGCCACCGGTGAGAACAACGACTACTCCGCTGACTACACGGCCTCCGTCGCCCTTGCTTTCAACAAGCAGGCTGTCGGCACCGTGAAGCTGATGGATCTCAAGATGGAGCAGACCGGCTCTGACGTTCACGCTCTGTGGCAAGGCACCTTCATGGTCGCCTCCATGGCACTGGGCACCAGCGTCCTGCGCCCTGACTGCGCCATCGAGATCTATACCGCGACCAGCTGATCAGGTCCAATATGGGGGGAGCTTCGGTTCCCCCCTTTTTCTTTGGGCTCTTGCCATGACGCTTGCACGCACCACGTTTATCCAAGCCGTGAACCGGGTGCTGCAGATGCTCGGCGAGGCACCAGTCAATAGCCTCGACGGACAGTTTGGCCTGGCGCAACAGGCACAAGATTCAATCAACGACGTCTCCCGCAAGATCCAGACAGAGGGGTGGTCATTCAACACGGACTACGAACGCCTGCTGATGCGGGACACCGTGACCCAACAGATCTCCGTCGGCGCCAATGTCAGCCGGGTCCGGGTTGACCCATACACGTACCCAGACATCGACGTCGTCCAGCGTGGCAACAGGCTGTACGACAGGAGAGCTGGCAGTTACCAGTTCGAGCAGGATCTCTACGTCGACGTCACCTACATCCTGGAGTGGGACGAGGTGCCGGAGTACGCCCACCAATACTTCATGATCAAGGCTGGCCGTCAGTTGCAGGAAGCGATCCTGGGATCGGCGGACTTGTCGAGGATCAACGCTGCTGCTGAGGCTGAGGCCCACAGCTTGTTCCTGGAGGAGGAGACCACCCGGGGCGAGCACAACTTGCTGCGTGGCAATCCAAACCACACGGATGTTTTCATGACGTACAAGCCAGCCTGGGCCCTGCGCCGCTAAGCCATGCCACTAATCAGTAGCTCCATTCCAAACCTGATCAATGGGGTCAGCCAGCAACCAGCAGCGCTGCGGTTGGCGTCGCAGTGCGAGCAGATGGTCAACTGCATGCCCAGCCCGGTGGAGGGGCTGAAGAAGCGGCCACCGGCGCAGCATGTGGCCAAGCTGTTCTCTGGTTCGGCTGGTGCCAACCGTCCGTTCACGACCATCGTGGACCGGGATGGATCCATCAAGTATCTGGTCCTGATCCTGGACAACGACATCAAGGTCTTTGGCCTGGATGGTTCCGTCAAGACGGTGGCCAAGCCTGACGGCACGTCGTACCTCGACATCACTGGTGAGCCGAGCTCCACGTTCCGCGTGGCTTCAGTGGCGGACTATACGTTCATCGTGAACCGGGAAAAGACGGTGGCCATGGCAGCCACGACGTCGCCCACCTGGAGCTCCAAGTCCATGGTGTTCATCAGGTCCGCTGAGTACGCCACCACGTACACGATCACAGTCACGACGACATCTCCCCAGGCCACGGTTAGCTACACGACCTTGCCGGCTGGAGGGAAACGGATCACGGGTACCTACAGCAGAAGCGGAACCACGGTCACCTTTGGCGGTGGAACCAATCACGGCTTGACCACTGGCGACCAGGTGGACATGAGCATCGTGACTGGCAACGCCAACTCCGGCACGTACACGATCACAGTCACTGGTGGCAACAGCTTCACGTACACGGATCCCCAGAGCGGTACAACCAACGGCAATGCCACCGCTGTGTACCAACCGAACTACAGCCCGAGCACAGTTGAGATTGCAGCTGGCCTGAAAGCAGCCCTGGCCACCGCTCTTGGTGGTGGTTGGACCGTGACCAACGGGACTGGTGAATACATCGTTCGCATTACCAACAACGCTGGCATCGATTACAGCGTCACCAGCACTGACACCAAGACAGGTCTGGCCACTGTCGCAATCAGGACGACGATCGACACCATCTCTGACCTGCCGACGACCGCTGAGCACGGGTTCATTGTCAAGGTCACTGGGGCTGAGGCCACTGGAGCTGACGATTACTACGTGAAGTTCGTGGCTAATTACGGTTCCGGCTTTGGCCATGGCATCTGGCAAGAAACCGTGGCCCCTGGCATCACGTACTTGTTCGATGCGGCCACCATGCCCCACGTGCTGGTGCGTGAGAACGACGGGACCTTTACGTTCCGGAAGTTTGTCTGGTCTGGCCGGGTGGCAGGTGATGCCATCACTGCACCTGAGCCCAGCTTCGTGGGTTCCAAGATCCAGAACATCAACTTGTTCCGCAATCGGCTGGTGTTACTGGCTGACGAGAACGTCATCACGTCCGCTGCTGATGCCTACGACAGGTTTTGGCCCGAGTCCGTGCAGACCGTCGTTGATTCAGATCCCATCGACTTGAGTGCCGGCAGCCGCAAGATCAATTTCCTGATGTCGAGTCTGGCGTTCGCCGACGTGCTGCTGATCTTCAGTCGCCACGGTCAGTTCCGCCTGAGCAGCGGTCAGTCAACCTCCGGGTCCCTGACGCCCAAGACAGCTGCCATTACCCAGGTCACAGCCTTTGAGATGGGCGACGTCGTGGACCCCGTGATCGTGGGTCGCACCATGTACTTTGCTGTGCCAAAGGGCGAGTACAACGGGCTCCGGGAGTTCTTCCTGCCGGATGCTTCTGGCCCGGTGCCGACATCAGAGGAGGTGACGTCGTCGGTGCCCAGGTTCCTGCCCAGCAACCTGTCGAACCTCATTGCTACAGCCGCAGAGGAGGCCGTCTATGCCGTGAGCAAGGACCAGCCACGGCGGATCTACGTCTACAAGTTCCTGTTCCAGGGCGACAACAAGCTGCAAAGCGCCTGGAGCTACTGGGAGACCAAGGGTGGCAAGAGCATCATCGGCGTGGACCTGGTCGACAGTGACCTGTACGCCGTGATCCAGTACTCCGATGGTGTCTATCTTGAGAAAGTTGTGACGCATCCTGAGACTGTGGATGCAGGGACGACAGTGGAGTTGCTAGTGGACCGCAAGGTCACGGAGGCCAGCTGCTCGGTGGCACTGACGACGCCCGGTGGTCTCGACATCCAGAGCACCATCACCTTGCCGTATCCCATCAACACCAGCCTCAGCTCCATGGCTGTGGTCGGTCGGTTCTACGCCGGCAACACCTTGGCCCACGGCCAAGTGGTTCAGATCCTGTCGTCGACAGCTGCTGGTGGCGCTGGTGGCAACGGAACCCTTACGGTCCGCGGCAACCTGACTGGTGCCAAGTTCTATGTGGGCGAGCTTTACGACATGCTGTACGAGTTCAGCACCCAGTACCTAAAGGAACAGCCCCCTGGTGGTGGCATGGCTGTGATCGCAGGGCCCAAGCTGCAGCTCCGCACCTGGACCATGTTGTTCGACAGCACGTCGTCATTCAGCATCAAGATCACCCCCCGCGGCCGAGACACCATGACGTATCCGTACACCGGGTTTGAGCTTGGGGACCAGGAGGTGGCCCTAGGTGAGTTGGCGATCCGGACGTCCAAGTTCCGGGTGCCGGTGATGGCCCAAAACATAGAGGCCAAGATCGAGGTGGTGAGCTCCAGTCCCCTGCCTTGTCGCCTTCAGTCCGCAGAGTGGGAAGGTTGGTACCACACCCGAGCCGCACGACTGTGACGTCTGCGTACACCCGGCCCACCAGGGTCGCCGACATCCCGTACGTGGCGGAGTTCATGCGAGAGGAGGACGTCGCAGAGGTACGTGCGTACTCAGGCCACACACCTCAAGAGTCGTTGCTCCACAGCTTCTTCACCGGTGATCCCTGCATGACCATGATCGGTAGGGACGGCAGGCCGATGGGCATGTGGGGCGTCGTTCCACAACGCGAGGGCCTGGGCACCATCTGGATGCTGTGCACCGACGACCTGGTCCGTGATCGGTTGAACTCCATGCGGTTTCTGCGGGAGGCCAGGACCCACCTCGATCGGGTTCAGCTCCGCTACCGGGTCCTTTTCAATCTTGCAGATGCCCGTAACGTGGTACATATCAAATGGTTGCGGTGGATGGGGTTTACCTTCATCTCGTCGCATCCCAGATTCGGAACAGAAGGTCGGCTGTTCCATGAGTTTGTGAGGATCTAAGCCATGTGCGATCCGGTCTCCATCACCCTTGGCGTCATCAGTGCTGGCCTTGGCATCGGCCAGGCGGTGGCTGGTGCCCAGGCTGCTCAGCAGCAGGTCAATTACGCCAATGCCCAGGCACAGCAGGCGTATTCCTTCCAGCAAATGCAGGCCAGCTCTGCTCGGAACTTTGAGCAGCTCAAGGAAAACCAGCAAAATGAACTGCGGAACATCACACGCTTGATGGCGGACAACGCTTACGCCAACGACATTGCAGCATTGAACTCCAGGCTGATGCAGGAAACTGCAGCAGCCAGCCAGGAGCAGCAGAAAGGCGCGATTGCGGGGGCCAAAGCCCGGGGCGAGGTTTACGCATCCGGGAAACTGGGCAACACCGTCGACAACCTGGTTGCGGATTTCCGTCGACAGCAAGCACAGTTCGACTACGCCACCAGCCAGAACTTGGCGTTCACTGGCACCCAGATTCAACTCCAGAAACAAGGAGTTGCTGCCGAACGTGGATCCCGGATTGGCAGCCAACAGGCTTACATCAAACAGCCGGTGCTGGATCCCTTGGAGCCCATTTACCAGGCCAAGCCAAGCATGGCGCCGTTCCTGTTGCAGGGGGCAGGTGCCATCGTCAGTGGCGTTGGCACTGGCATGAGCACAGCTGGTTCAATTAACAAGGCTGGCTACTCCTACAAGGGCGGCAAGTACGTCAAAACCGGATAACCCATGGCACGTCTCTCAACCGGTCAAACCTTTGGTGACGTCAGTCGCGTCACAGCGGCTCGGCTTCTCGGTGGCATCCCGACCGATGGGTTTGCTGGGGCCCTGGCCCAAGGTTCGATCACGACGCCGTCGCTGGCACCAAAGGCCGGACCTGTCGAGACATTCCAGGGAGTGGGCGCTCCAACGCTGGGCGGAGCCCCCAAGTTCTTTGCCCCGCCAGATCTGCCGAACCCTGGTTCCGACCTGGCAAACCTGGCCCGGAGCCTTGGTGGGTTCAGCACGACGCTGCAGAGCTTTGGCGAAACGATGCTTGCCAATCAGCAAAACGTCGACAAGCAACGAGAGACAGAGGCCGCGGCCCTTATCGGCCAGACCAGCAGGTACGGCCCTGCCCGCACCATTGCTGACTTAGCAGCCAACCTCGAGAAAACTGCGGCCCTGGGTGGGCCTGGTGCTGTCGACGCATCTCGGATGCTGCAGATTGTCCGAGAGAAGCAGAACTCTTCGGTCGGCAAATACTGGCTTGAGCGTTCCATCGAGAACTACTCTGTCCAGAGCGCAGCCCTGGGCTTGCCAGACAAGCTGGCAAACACAAGCACAATCAAGGTTGGCGGCAAGGACGTTGAGCTGAACTCCCTGCCATCCGACGACCCAAGGTACCGGGAGTACAGGGACCAGCAGCTGTTTGGCGGCCAGGCGATGTCGACGTCGGGCTACACCAAAAACCAGGGCATCATTCTCCAGGCCCAGCTGCAAGCCGACGAAGCCCAGCGCAAGCGCTACAACACAGCCCAGGGCGCCAAGGTCGCTGGTCAGATCTCTGTCGACCAAAGGGCCAGTGCCCAGCAATACGTCAGCATCTACAAGACCGGAGCGGCAGAGGCTGCCACCGCGTCTGCGATCACCAGCCTCCAGAGCGGTCTCGACAAGATCAAGTTGCTGCCGTTGTCACAGGAGCAACAGACAGATCAGATCAACAAGTACGCAGAGCGCTGGGCCTCAGAGGTGGTCGTGTCCGTTAAGCAGGCTGGTGGCTCCATTTCGGACATGAGGGCCCTGCTCGAGCCCTTGCGTTACGTGATGACAGGGCCCGTCGAGGAGCGCCGGAAGAAAGACGGCACCCGTAACGACGCGCTGCTGCTGTACAACACCCTCGGCGGTGAGGCTTACTTCGACCAGGTGGTGTCGAAAGCAAACGCCAGCCAGATCCAGGACAACACCCAGCGGGCCCAAATGGCTGGCATTGCTGAGCAGCAGGCCTACGACACCAGGCTGAACGCAGCGCTGCCTGAGGGGCGTCGCTCCAACCCAGGCGCCATCAAGAGTTTCTTTCAGGCCGAGCGGGAGCGTGCAGCCATGGAGCCCGATGGGATCCTTAGGGCCGCCAAGTTTTCGCAGCTGGATGCGTCTGAACGCCAGCTGACTGAGACCTACATCAAGCCAGTCCAGGAGCAACGGGCTCTGTACTACGCCCAGCAGCTGGCCAGGACAGGCGCCGACGAGGCTGCTCGCAACCGGGTCGCGGCACAGCTCCAGGCTGACCTGGCTGCAGGCGTCGTCACCAGTGCAACTGCCACCAGCATTCAAACGACGCTGTCGGCACAAGGCTCCAAAGAGGTGAAGACCTACGACAAGGACATCAACAAGCGCATCGACACGTTGACCAAGGAGTGGGAGGCGTACAGCGGCAGCCCTAATTCGTACGGTGGCTCGACTGTTGCTGGGTATGAGTCGACGGCCCTGTACAAGGCACGGGACGAGGCACGTCGCAAGTCCCAGGACACCGTGTACCAGGCCATCAAGGAAGGCAAGGATCCAATGGAGGCCCTGAACAAGCTGTGGACCAACAGCAACTTTGGGCTCCGGCGTCGCGAGGAGGTGGGCGGCACCCAGGCCCCCATGTACACCAACGGGGCTGAGTTGATTCAGAAGAATACCGGCAACTGGAGCCGCAACTTTATTGATTCACGATCCAAAGCAAACCTAATAAACCAGGCCGCAATCAAGCCTCTCTACAACCCTGATGCTTTTGCCACCGACGTCGACGAATACCTGAAAGGCAACGCCAGCGAGAACTTCAGGACGCTGTTGAGGACAGTGGGCGGCAGGCCTTCGTCACTGATCCTGAAGCAGTTGCAGCTGCATGGGATTTCTGTTGACGAGCAGACAAAGGCCAGGATCCTCGAGGCAGATGCAATGGCGCGGACTGGGTACCAAAGGGTTTCAGCGGTTCCACGTCGTCAGAGCCCCCAACAAAACCAGGCCCTGGCCGGCATCCAGATCGTTGGAAGGGCCCTGAGCAATGCACTGATCCCACCTGCATCTGCATCTGAGTTTCCTCCAGCCATCTTGGGCCAACGGACAACCGGCAGAACTCTCACCCCTAACGCCCGCAAGTGGGCCAATGCCATTGCAAGCCAAGGGTTCGAGGGAGCCAGCTACAACACGAAGTTCGGTGGTGGTGTCTTTGACAACGCCAAGCCGCATCCAGGCGACGGTCCTGCTGGCCGGTACCAGTTTCAGCTCGCCACCTGGAAAGAGATCAATGGTGGCCGGAACGTTCCGATGACCAAGGCGAACCAAGACCGCGCATTTGTGAAACTTGCTGAGCGTCGTGGCGTCGACGTAAACACTGCTTCCCCCCAGGACTTCAACACCCTGGTCAAGCTTGGTCCTGAATGGGCCTCGATTCCAGTTCATCGGACTCGGAAGCAGGGCTATTACGCCGGCCAAGTGAGATCTACCTACCAAGATTTCTTGAAAGCCTGGAAGTAGCACGACCCCTGGGTCAAACTGATCCCATCGCTAACTGACCGATGCCCATCCAAACCATCCGTGACCCCAAGACCGGGGAGGAGCGTCGAGTTTACGTATCGTCGGATGGCATGGGAACAGGGGCTGCGCCAAAGCCCAAGCCGCAACCGTCAGGTGGTGGGTTCATGGGGACTCTCAACGACTTCAACCCTGCGAAACAACTGACGGCCCTGGGCACCGGTGTGTCCACGTTCATGCAAACGGGCGACCTGAACAAAAGTATTGCCGCTGCGTCGAAAGAAGCTGCACCGACGACGGGTCTGGGGTCATCGGTCAACAGGACCCTGGTCGCAGGTGGTCAACGTGCAGCGGATGCAGCGCGGTACGAGGTGGACCGAGCCCGGCTGGCCCAGAAACAAGTCGCAGCTGGCACCTCCCCTTACGAGATCAAGATTCCGTCCACGGGGCCTGGTGCCCCCAAGGCCCAGAACGTCCGGCTCCCGGGCTGGGCCAATTACGACGACCTGCGTGTCGAACCTAAGAACCCAGTCGAGGACGTCGCCGCCAGCATCGTGGCGTTTGTGCCGTATTTCGCTGTGGCCCGGCAAGCGACAGGCCCAGCCCAGGCCCTGGTCGGTGGGTTGCCTGGCGTGTCCAGGGTGGCCACTGGCTTTGAGGCAGCGACCGCAAGCCTGAAGGCTGCTGGTGGTGCCAAGAAAGTTGCTGGCGTCTTTGCCCAGGAAGCTGTATCTGGTGCAGTGCCCAGTGCTGTTGCCACTTACTTCGGTCAGAAACCCACCGACAAGACGTTGAGCGACGGGCTCTACGAAAGAGTCAAGGGCACAGCCTTTGAACCCATTGTGGCCAAGGGCCTGCTGACCGATCCGAACGACACGGTCGAGCAGGCACGCATCAAGCAATCGATCAACGACCTGGTGTGGTCGGTGCCGCTGGGCGGAACCTTGGGCACAGGCTTCCACGGCATTGGTGCCATGGCTGGTGCCACGAAGCAAAGGCTTGCCGACGTCATCCACAACATGATCAAAGTTGGCCAGGCTGACGCAGCTGTAAAGAATGCCGTTGAGGCCCCGCCAACGACGACGGTCGTTCCGAGTGTCCCAAGTGCGGGAACTCCGGCTGCTGCTGCAGCACCAGTTGCACCGGCACCAAGGGTGGTGTCCGGCAAGCAGGCGTTCTCGTCCGAGACGTACCAAGCGATGCGTCGGACTCCCATGTGGGAGAAGACAGGCGTCGAGATCCAAGGACGACTGGAGCCCCAGGCTGGCCAACCGGTGCCTGCTGACATGCGGATGCCAGCTGAGACGTACGCCGGGCGCCTGAACTACAGCGACATCAACCCTGCTGCTGGTCCACTGAACGCCAGCGGCAAACGGTACGCCGAGGCCCTGTCGACCCAGGACGCGGACACCATCTGGCGGACGTCGCAAAAGCTGCGGGCGTCGTTCAACAACGCAGCTGCAAAACTCGGCATCGAGCTCGGCCCCAATGCCGGCAGCCAGTCGTGGTCCATGTGGGACATCGGCAAGCAGCTCTACATGGATGCCAATCCAGCCAAGAGCAACAAGCCGTACGTGCTTGGCAACCCGTTGACCAACATCCAGGTCCAGGCCGACATCGTCGACCGGGCCCTTGGGTACGAGATGACCAAAGGGGTCGACGTCGAAGGCAAGCGCCTCAAGTCCTGGCAGCTGACGGAAATGGGTCGCAAGGCCCGGGAGGACGCAGGCATCGACCTGGGCCTGGCACCGGATCCCGGATCCCAGCGCACGATCCCAGCACCTGCGGCACCCGCTAGCCCAGAAGCTGCAGCAGTGGCGCTGCAACAGGCCCAAGCGGAACTGGTGACCAGCACACAGCGCCTGCAGTCCGAGGCCGCCAAGGAGCAGGTAACTGCAGCTGAGGCCGCACCTGTGCCCCAGGGCCAGCTGCCCGGCATGAACCAGCCGGCCTACAGCCAGGTCGCAACTGTCGACACCAGCTCCGTCGCTTACGCCCCCAAGACGTTCCAGTACAAGGCAGAGGGCCAGACAGCCACCGGCCGCAGTGGATCCCTCGCTGAGGAGAACGTCTACGACCCCCGTTACGGCGGGGTCATCAGCGTCTGGAAGGACACCCAGGGTGAGCTTGGGACGCCGGGCCAGGTGTACGTGGTCAATGGCCACAACCGCCTCGAGCTGGCCAACAGGTCTGGGTTCCCCGTCATCAACGTCCAGTACATCGACGCACCGACAGCAGCTGAGGCCCGGATGACCGGAGCCCTGCAGAACATCAAGGACGACAAAGGCACGGCCATTGACGCAGCCAAGATCTTCCGGGACACCGGCATGTCCGTTGAGGACTTACGTCTCCAGAACGTGAACTTGAACGGGAAGCTTGCGTCCGAGGGTGTGGCCCTCAGCCGCCTCCCCCAATGGCTCTTCGACAAGACTGCCGTCGGTGACCTGCCCACCGCCAAGGCCGTGGCCCTGGGCTCTGTTGCTGACATCGATGACGCGATCATCAGTGACGTCGCGAAACAAGCGATTGCTGGCAAGTGGTCGGCGGAGAAGATCGTCCAAGCCATGCAAGAGGCCAAATTCGCAGGGGCAGCGACAGGTGGTGGTGGCACAATCCCTGGCCTTGAGGAGATGTTCAAGACCACCAACGTGGTCGACCTGATCGACATCAGGACCGCTGCGTACCGGCAGCTCTCTGTCGAGATGCGGGCCCTGGCTGCTGCGTCCCAGACCAAGAACACCAGTTACCTCGAGGCCGCCGGCAACGCCATCAACGTTGAAGGCAGCCAGGCTGCACGCAAGATGGCAGCCGAAGCTGTCGCCGTTTTCAACCGGGTCACCGCGTACGAGGGTCCGGTCCGCACGATCCTGAATGAGCTTGCGGCACAAATGCCGACCGGCAAAGGCCGAGACAAGGCAGCCACCAACCTGGTGCAGTTCAATCTGCAGCGGTTGAGGGACGCCATCTCCGAAGAGATGAATGGTCCCCGCCTGATCAAGGAAGAAGCTGCCATCAAGGAGCTCGAGAAGCCTGCACCAGCACCTGAGGCCCCGGCCACCAAGTTCGCGGATCCGCTTGAGGTCGAGAACCTGGCTGACGCACGGGACGCCCTGGGCCTGCCGCCGACCGCCAACGTGGTCCAGGTCGTGCAGATTGCCAAGCAGGAAGGCTTCGACGGCATCGTGTTCACCGGGGAGTTCGGCTTGCCTGGTGGTAAGAAAGAGATCGACCTCAGGGGATTGCCGGAGGACCGCCCCCCTGAAAACGCCGGCAACCCGGCACCCATCCAGGCCAAGCCGGCCGAGGCGCCTGTCAGGCAGCCATCGCTTCTGCAGGTGGCAGAAGAGCTTGCCCCCAAGCGCCGGGACCCGCTGGCCGAAGCGATGGCCGAACCCCGCATTGCAGTCCAGCCCATGGGCAACGTGGCTGCTGCTGCCATCGAGCCCCCCGCCGGTGCCATCACTCCTGGCTTCACGGCCAAGGATCGGGCCGCGGCCAAGGCTGGTGCCGGCAAGGACGAGAACGAAGCCATTGCCAAGGCCCTTGAGCGCCTTGAGTTCGCTGAGGCCGTCGGCAACACAGAGATTGCAGGCCAACTCCGTACCTGGCTGGGTCGTCGCAACGTCAACGTCGCCGACATCCTGGAACAATCCATGGCGGCTGCTGCTGCCAGTGACGCTGCGGTCTACCGCAAGGCCGGTGAGTCGATCGGGGCCATGCGACAGGGCCTGGGTGAGCTCGAGGCGCTGAACCTGCCCCGTGAGCTCGCAGGCCTCAAGCCGCGTTACAGCTACGGCCAGAAGAAGTTCGAGCTGGCCTTCGAGACCGACCTGGACCGCGTCGCTTACACCTTGGCTGGTGACGCCACCGGCAAGCCCTCCAAGTCCCACCAGAAGTACCGGGATTGGTTGGAGTCCAATGGCCTGGACCCAGCTGAGGTTGCTGCGTACGGGGCCCGCGTCGTCAAGCCCAGCATCAAGGACATGGCGGCCACCGCTGCACCCGGCACGCTCCAGGTCCAGAACCAGGGCTTTGGTGGTGCCGACTTCTCAGCTGAACTGCCCAACCTCAAGGGCTGGCAAAGCGTTGAGACGACCACCGGCGGCACGGTCGGTGAAGGGTTCACTGGTGCCACCCGGATCACCGAGCGCGAAGCAAGCGAGCTGGCCCGCATCGCGTTTCAGATCAGTGGTGTCACGGACTTCAGGATCCAGGAACGGATTGAGGCCACCTATGGGCCACGCCAGGCCCGGGCGTACGGCGACATGAGCCTGGTCGGCCAGAAAGCCGAGATTGCTGGGTCGTACCGGCACGGCAAGGCCATGGCTGACGACACGATCACTGTCGCGATGACGGCTTACGGGGCGCCGAAGTCATTCACGCAAATGCTGACGACGACTTATCACGAATCCATGCACCGGCTCATGGAATGGTTCTTTGGGGCTGCCGAGAAGCTGGTGCTGGCCAGATCTGAGAAAGGCCTGAGAGAGATGGCAGCCTTGCTGATGGAGGATTCCCTCCAGCCCAACAAAGCCCGGGCGTACCGGGACGGCACCATCAAGATGGGCGAGGTCATCTCCGATGCGTTTGCTGCATACATGCGGGGCATCACCTTGCCAAAGGTTGACCTGCAGGGCTTTGCAAAGCTGAAGAACTACATCGACCAGTCGATCAACTACATCATCAGCGGTGGCAAGTACAAGACCTGGGACGACGTGTTCGAGAAGGCTGCCTTGGGCGAGTTCCAGGGCCGTGGTGGCACCGGTGAGCCTGGCGTCGAGTTCTCTGCCGATCCCCCGGACCCCGCTGAGTTCGCACGACGCATCGACCAGAACATGCAGGCCTTGGAGTCCGGGGACCTGACACCCGAAGAGATTGCCCAGATGGGGGCCAGCGATGTGCGTCGGCTCACCAGCAGGTCTGGCAACACCCAGTACGTGCCGGAGCCCCCTGATGTCCTGATTGCCAGCAACAAGGCCCTGGGCGAGATGCTGACCAGCAGGGCCCAGCAGACCGGCATCGGGAGCTACAGCCAGCCGGCAATCGTGAAGGCCGCCATGGACCAGCTGGATGCCGACGGGTGGGCTGTTGAGTCCACGGTGACCAGGCTCGAGGCTGCTCGTCGTGGCGACCCCAGGTCCCAGGAAGATCTGATCGCCTTGGCCGCCAACCTGATCCACCGGGACCACATTGCTGCCCAGAACGGCATGACCGCGATCGAGTGGCAGTCCGCTGTCGACGAGGCCGATCGCGCTGCGTCGATGCAACGGCTGTGGTCCGGGCTCGAGGACCAGCACAAGCTCGACACCGCCTTGATGACGGCCAGCCGCAAGGACGGCCAGCGGCTCAGTGTCATGCAGATCAAGTACGACTTCGACCCGACGCACAGACAGGTGCCAGCCGGGACCCCCATGTACCACGGCACAACGGAGGCCAACGCCCAGTCGATTGTCGACAACGGGTTCAAGGTTTCTGGGCCCAACAGCAACTTGCTGGGCAGTGGCGTGTATTTCGCTGAGGACCTGTTCTACGCAGGGGCTTATGGCGAGGTCGCTGCAGCTGGCGACCTGCCCAGTGACGTGCGGATCCTTGACCTGGTGTCGATGGACAAGCGCATTGCCGACCTGGTGCAGGAACTGAACCTCGGCCCCCTTGAGCGGTTTGAGGAGTTCCTGTACATGAGCAAGCCCCAGAAGACTGCGTTCCAGAACTGGGTCATGGAGCAGGGGTACTCCGGGGTCCGGTTCAGCCCGGACTTTGAGCTTGGTGGTGGTGCCCCCGAGACCATCATTTACGACGTCAACGTCGCCAACCGCATCGTCGGGTCCAAGGCCGCAGTGGAGCCCGAACTCCCAGCAACGGTTGACTCGATGGGCACCGACATCGAAGCCGAGATCACCAACCCAATGAACACGGTCCTGGGCAAGATCGACCCCGAGATCCGGTCCGACATCGAGCAAGGGGTGATGAGCCCCGAGGCCGTCGAAATGACAGAAGTCGCTGCTCAGGTGGCGATCTCGAGTCGTTCCGTCCCCGGCATGCGGGCCAAGCTCAACAGCATTGTGGGCAA
>Ga0114978_10002884_pt1 | contig 14131 bp, 10 predicted proteins | sample S_140212_EF_Meta_FD_87027 | JGI IMG/M metagenome (GOLD analysis project Ga0114978, IMG submission 87027) | Freshwater microbial communities from Lake Simoncouche, Canada to study carbon cycling - S_140212_EF_MetaG | ecosystem: Environmental > Aquatic > Freshwater > Lake | place: Lake...
CAACCGGCCTTTTCATTCAAGAGCTTGGCAGCCACTTCGGGCTCGGCACCTAGCACTGTGAAATAGACTTTTGCGTGAGCGTAATCCGCTGTCAACTCAATGCCAGACAGCGTGATTAAACCCGCGCGACTCATATCGATTTCGCGTTGAATAATGATGGCCAGATCTTTTTGAATCTGATCAGCGAGACGTAAATTACGACCCGGCGCGGTTTTCTGCTTGTGACGTGTCATTCAGGCAATCAAAGTGAACGGGCCACTTCTTTGATTTCAAAGATCTCGAGCTGGTCGCCAACCTGAAGGTCGTTGTTACCGCGCAAGGTGATCCCGCAATCGAAGCCCGACTTAACCTCTTTGACATCATCTTTAAACCGACGCAAGGAATCAAGCCAGCCTGTCCAATGCACCACGTTATTACGTAACAAACGCACTTGCGAGTCGCGACGTACCAACCCATCGACCACCATACAACCAGCGACTGTACCAATGCGAGAGATGGTGTACACCTCGCGAATATCGACCAAACCAATAATTTCTTCGCGTTTTTCTGGTGCGAGCATGCCTGACATCGCTGCCTTGATTTCGTCGACCGCATCATAAATGATGTTGTAGTAACGAATATCAACGCCATTCGACTCAGCGAGCTTTTTCGTACTTGCATCGGCGCGCACGTTAAAGCCAATCAACACAGCGCCCGAAGCAATCGCCAAATTCACGTCGCTTTCAGAGATGCTACCAACGGCAGCGTGAACCACTTGTACACGCACCTCTTCGGTAGAGAGCTTGACCAACGAAGAGACGAGCGCCTCTTGTGAACCTTGTACATCGGTTTTGACGATGAGCGACAAGTTCTGCGAACCCTCGACTGCATTGTCAAACATCGACTCGAGTTTGGCTGCTTGCTGACGCGCCAGTTTGACGTCACGAAACTTACCTTGACGAAACAGTGCGATCTCACGGGCGCGGCGCTCGTCAGCCAAGGACATGAGTTCGTCACCGGCAACAGGCACCTCAGTGAGGCCTTGAATTTCTACTGGCATTGAAGGCCCAGCTGACTGAATGGGTTTACCATTTTCATCCAGCATGGCACGGACACGGCCATAACTTGAGCCCGCCAACACGACGTCACCGCGACGCAGCGTGCCACTTTGAACCAGAATCGTTGCAACCGGACCGCGGCCTTTATCGAGACGCGCTTCGATGACCAGCCCTTTTGCTGGGGCGTCAACTGCGGCTTTCAACTCAAGCACTTCAGCCTGCAACAAGACGTTTTCTAACAAATCATCGATACCCTGCCCAGTTTTAGCCGACACCGAAATAAACGGTACATCGCCACCGTATTCTTCGGGCACAACTTGCTCGACCACGAGTTCTTGCTTGACGCGCTCAGGGTTCGCTTCGGGCTTATCGATTTTGTTGACTGCAACCACCAAGGGCACACCCGCCGCCTTTGCATGATGAATTGCTTCTTTCGTTTGTGGCATGACACCGTCATCGGCAGCAACCACCAAAATCACAATATCAGTGGCTTTAGCACCACGGGCACGCATCGCCGTAAACGCTTCGTGACCTGGGGTGTCCAAAAACGTCACCATCCCGCGCTCGGTTTGAACGTGATAGGCACCGATGTGTTGCGTAATGCCACCGGCCTCGCCAGAGGCAACTTTAGCCCGACGAATGTAATCGAGTAGAGACGTTTTACCGTGGTCGACGTGTCCCATCACGGTGACAACCGGAGCGCGAGGCGACAGCACTACATCAGCGTGTGGCGCATCTTCATCGAGGAAAGCCTCGGGGTCATCTAATTTAGCGGCAATTGCGTTATGACCAAGCTCTTGCACCACGATCATGGCGGTTTCTTGATCAAGCACTTGATTAATCGTCACCATCTGGCCAAGCTGCATCAGGTGCTTAATGACCTCACCGGCTTTAACAGACATCTTGTGCGCCAGGTCGGCCACGCTAATTGTTTCGGGCACGTGAATTTCGCGCGCAATGAATTCAATTGGCGCTGGTTCGCGTTGCTCTTGAGTCTGGTTGTTTGAACCACGACCACCTTTTTTACCGCCCGACTTACTTTTACCGCCGGCACGCCACCCGTCACGACCCGGTGCTGCTGGGGCATCTCGTTTTTCGGCGGGCTTCTTACGCGAGGCGTCATCTGACCAGGTCGAGGCAATTTGCCCAGATTTCAGTACTTTTTTGCCAGCAGCGTCGGTGCCTTCTTTTTTAGCACCTTTGGCAGGAGCACTAGCAGGTTTATGCAGGGTGCCTGATAAGGCGGCTGCAGCTGCATCTGGTTCTGGTGGCTTGACGACTTTGCGCGGCCGATTCAGCATCTCACGCAAGGCGGCTGCTTCGGCTTCTGAGGCGCGACGGGCTTCGTCACGCACAGCGCCCTCTACGGCCACGTGCGCGGGTGCGACTGCACGACCACGCATAGGCTTGAATACCTTAGGCGATGAGGTGTCCGCTGGCGCCTGAACGCCTGTGTTCGTGCCATCTGCCGTCACATCTGGCGTCTGTGCAGCTGCGTCAACTACAGGTGGAGCGGCCTCCTCAGGTGCTGTAGCAACTGGAGCTGTCGGCTGAGCATCAGGCGTAGTCACGGGCTCAACTGGCGCAGTCACTGCGACAGGAGGGATCACCTCGGTGCCTACGACAGACACTGTTTCGGCTGCCGGCTCTGGTTTCACCTGCAGCTCAGGCGTAGCAGGAACAGTGGTCGTAGCCTCTTGAGGCTGCGACGGTGTAATGACTTGACCCTCAGCCGGGGCTGAGGCTGCGTCGGGCGCTTGCACTTCAAGCTCTTGTACTGCAGGGGCTTGAACTTCAGCGCTTGGTTGTGACGCTAACTGCCCGGTCGGAGCAGCCACGGCATCGGCTGTTGCCGGCATGGCACTGACTGCGGGTGCAGAAACCGGAGTTGCAACCTCTGTGCCTTCGGCTGCAGGAGTTTCACCAAGGTCAGCAGCGTCGCGCTTGACGAAGGTCCGTTTTTTACGAACTTCAACTTGAATCGTACGCGAGCGACCAGCCCCATCGGCCTGGCGAATCTCAGACGTCTTACGACGCGTCAACGTGATCTTGGTGCCTTCGGTTGCGCCATGCGAACGACGCAAGGATTCGAGCAATTTGGCCTTGTCGCTGTCAGTGACACTGGCATCCACCGAAGTTAGGTTCACACCTGCTTCACGCAGTTGTTCTAACAACACGTTGGATGGCATTTTCAGTTCAATGGCGAACTGGGCGACTGTGATACTCGACATTAGGCTCTCTCTTACCTTTTTACAGCGTTACAACTTCAAGCGAAGACAGCAACTAACAATAACTGCTCTTCATACCAACTGCTATGACTGCTCGTCAAACCAATGCGCACGCGCGGCCATAATGAACTGGCTGGCAACCGACTCATCAAGTCCGGCCATCTCAACAAGTTCGTCAGTCGCAAGTTCAGCAAGCTCATCGCGCGTATTGACGCCCCCTGCAGCAAGTTTGCTTAACAGTTCAGGCGACATGCCCTCAAGCGTCACCAAATCTTGCGCAGTTTCGACACGCTCTTCTTGCGCGATCGCCTCAGTCAACAAGGCGTTACGAGCACGCGTACGCAGAGCTTGAATCGTGTCTTCGTCAAACGATTCAATCTCAAGCAACTCTTGCATTGGCACATAAGCGATTTCTTCTAACCCAGTAAAACCCTCATCGATCAAAATATCGGCAACTTCTTCGTCGACATCTAAACGGCTCATAAACGTAGAACGCAATTGCGCACGCTCTTGTTCTTGACGATTTTGACTTTCTTCGGGAGTCATGATGTTGATCTGCCAGCCCGTCAACTCAGAGGCAAGGCGAACGTTTTGCCCTTTTGAGCCAATTGCTTTTGGAAGGTTCTCTTCGTCAACAACAACATCCATTGCATGACGGTCTTCGTCAACCACAATCGACTCAACGTTAGCCGGCGCCAAAGCACCGATCACGAACTCAGCCGGATCTTCAGACCATAAGACGATATCAACTTGCTCGCCACCGAGTTCGTTACGAACCGCAGTCACGCGTGAACCGCGCATGCCGACGCAAGTACCAATTGGATCAATACGCTTGTCATATGCGACAACCGCAATCTTGGCGCGAACACCCGGATCCCGAGCCGCACCTTTAATTTCGAGCAACCCTTGTTCGATTTCAGGGACTTCGTTTTCAAAGAGTTGACGGATAAAGTCAGGCGCACTGCGCGACAAAATCACTTGCTGACCACGTGCTGTACGGTCAACTTTCAACACCCAGGCTCGAACCCGATCACCCACCCGAAGGTTTTCTTTAGGGATCATTTCACTGCGAGGCATACGCGCTTCAATCTTGCCGGTTTCGACGATCAGATCGCCCTTGTCCATGCGTTTGATCGAGCCCGAAATAATTGTTTCGCCGCGGTCGAGAAAATCGTCCAAGATTTGCTCGCGCTCGGCATCGCGAATACGCTGCAGGATGGCCTGCTTTGCAGCCTGCGCACCAATGCGCCCAAACTCAAGGGGCTCAAGCGCTTCTTCGATGTATTCACCAACTTCGATATCAGCAACGACCTCTTGAGCGTCAGACAGCATTTCTTGCTGATCGGGCTCTTGGAGACCTGCTTCATCAGGTACGACGAGCCAACGCCGGTACCCTTCGTGATCACCCGAGGTACGGTCTACTGACACGCGGATATCAGCGTCTTCTTTGAAGCGCTTTTTCATGGCAGAAGCCAGCGCACCCTCGAGAGCGTCAAACACCACATCACGTGGCACGTTTTTTTCACGTGCCAATGCATCTACCAACAGAAGAATTTCGCGACTCATCGCTTTTTGCCCTTGAAATCCAGAACTGGTTCTAATTTGGCACGCTCAACATCAGACAACATGAACGCGACGTGTCGAACTTCGCCCTTTTTTGCCTCAAACTCGATACCGAAGTGTTTAACCACCCCAACGGAACCTACTGCCTCAGTTGCAGCATCAACCGCAACTAACACACCCAAAAAAACCTTTTGCCCATCAACAGCCTGCCTGAGTTTGACCTCGACGCGCTCGCCAAGAAAACGATCAAAATCAGCTTCTGTCTTTAACGGCCTATCTACTCCAGGAGAGCCCACCTCAAGTCTGCGGTAGTCGATATTCTCGACTTCGTATACCCGCGACAACTGACGCGATACCTGCTCACAGTCTTCAACACGTACACCCTCAGGCCGATCAATCGTGACACGCAACAAACCAAGCGCAGCCCTCTCGACATCGACAAGCTCGATATCCATTGAGGCCAGAGACTGCTGCGTAAGAGTAAAGAGATCAGCCATACATTCAAAAAAAATGGGCTGCAAAACAGCCCATTAACAACATTTGCCCCGCACCGTGCGACTAACCACTAGCTAGCATTGATCGGGGAACACAACGACTTTGAAGGACTGCACTCAAGCCTTGCACACGAAACACCGAATAACGCCACAGCATTAGCAGAACCCCGCCAAGCGCAAAACCACTTATATTAGCCCTGCATTCTAGCATGAATTTAGCAAAAATGTCTTGCTATACCAACGATTTACGCAAGAATGAGGGCTTAGCGGCCACCCAAGGGTGGCTTAGCGGTCTCCTCGCGAAGACTTTGTAAAGCCCAACCGTGACTCGTGCGCTGCCGCGCCTTTGGGCTGCCAGTCATCACCCCGAGGCGCTGAGCGTGGCTTGCCTGAACTGTTGGCGTTACCGGTGCCGGCACCACCCTGAGGACGACCACCACCTGGCTTGCCAGGCCCACGACCACGTGAGGGCGCACCTGTGCGCCCGCCTGGTGTGCCCTGACCGCCACCCTGACCGCCAGGCGCGCGCCCGCGACGCGGGGCACCTTCTGGTCGCATACCAGGTTGCCCATTCGGGTCAAAGGTCTGACCCGCTGCCGGGCCTCTGGGTGGCCGTGAGTCCGGCCGCCCGTCTTGGCGCGCTCCAGCCGCACCAGCCTCTAGCCCTGCATCGGGGCGGGTAGGACGAGGCCCGCGCCCAGCCCCTTTACCAAAGCCACCCTTCGGGCCACCCGCTCGAGCGGCGCCGGCCGGGCCTCGCCCGCCACCGGCTCCGGGTTTGCCGCGCCCGCCTCGAGCCGCACCTTGACCGCCAGGATGCCCATTTGCAAAGCCTCCGCCTACAGTCAACACGGTTGGTGCGGACTCAGTTGGGTGAGCAAAAGCCGCTGGCTTACCCGAGCGACCTCCTTGTATATTGCCACGCCGTCCAACCCGGGCGCCATGGGTACCATTTTGATCAAGTGTGCCAAAACCTGGCGGCAAAGCGCTGTCATGAGAAACGGGTTGGCGCGGTGCGCGCGAGCGCCCGTCACCCGACTCATCATCGTCACGCAATAAGCCCACCTGGATCATTAGCGCTGACACAATCTATGGATCAAGCTCTTCCCAGCGACCGCGCCGCAACGTGGTGGGCAAAACAATGTCACCAAAGCGTGTGCGAATCAAACGACTCACCGTTAACCCGAGCGCTTCGAACATGCGGCGAACTTCGCGATTACGGCCTTCGTTCAGTGTCACGCGGTACCAGCGATTACTGCCCTCACCGCCAATAAACTCAACCATGCCAAAACTTGCTGGACCATCTTCGAGCGTCACGCCATCAAGCAGCGCCTGCCGCTGTTCAGGACCAAGCTCGCCCAGCACGCGCACCGCGTACTCGCGCTCGTTACCGTAGCGTGGGTGCAACAGGCGATTACTTAAATCGCCCGAGGTGGTGAAAATGAGCAAGCCTTCAGTATTGAGATCAAGGCGCCCAATGGATAACCATTTGCCCACTTTCATTTTGGGTAGACGCGAAAAAACATTGGCACGACCACCTGGGTCATCGTGACTCACAATTTCGCCCGCAGGCTTGTGATACAAAATGACTCGAGGTGGTTTGCGCGTGTTGCTGCGCGTGACAGGCTTACCGTTCACACGAACTAAATCATTCGCACCGACACGTTGGCCAATGTGCGCGGGTTCGCCGTTGACGGACACTCGACCGGCGATAATCAATTCTTCCATTTCACGACGCGAACCGACCCCCGCATCGGCTAGCACTTTATGCAACTTAGGCATCAAGAGATCGCTATTTAGGTACTTGTTCAAGCGCTGTTCAATGCGCTCGGTACCCGTCAAATACGAAAGTGCTTGATCACCTTCTTTTTCAAACTCGATCGGGTCGCCGATTTCAATAACATCGCGCGGATCAATGACCTCTGGGACCACATTGGGCTCAAACGCTTTGCTGCGCGGAGCACGCTCGGGCGCACCGGCCTCTGACTCGGCTTCGCCGTTGGCAGTTTCAGTACGACGACGGCGAAACGGGGTGCGCAATTTACGACCGCGCGGTTTACCACTCGCCTCGCCCTGCCCCACTTGCACGCCCTCGTCAGACTGCGTGGGCTGCTCTGGTGCAGCACTAGCAGTAGCCTCGATTGGCGCTTGCACGGGTTGTTCAGGATTAGTGTTCGTCACTTGGACTCCGGGGAGAAAGTAGAGGTTTGTGTCGGCTGAGCGCCTGACGCATTTATTTCAGAATTCAACATCGGCTCGGCAGCATGGTCATCTGCTACAGCATGGTCATCTGCTACAGCATGGTCATCTGCTACAGCATGGTCTTCCGCTACAGCATGGTCTTCCGCTACAGCATGGTCTTCCGCTACAGCATGGTCTTCCGCTACAGCATGGTATTCCGCTACAGCATGGTCATCTGCTACAGCATGCTCTTCCGCTGCAACGTGTTCTTCCGCTGCGGGGTGTTCTTGCGAGACGCTTTGTGCTTCGTCAAGAGCTTGTGCTTGGCTTGCCATGTCAAGCAAGTCGCCAGACTTGGCTTCTGCGCCCAAGCTCTGCCCCTCAAGTACAAGAGACTGAAGGGCTTCTGTGATCTCAGCCGCGCCTAGCGCTGGTAGCTCATCGAGTGCTCGCAACCCTAAATCATCCAAGAACTGTTTTGTCGTACCTAGCAACCCAGGGCGACCCGGTCCGTCACGATGACCAATGACTTCGATCCAGCCTCGATCTTCGAGTGTCTTGATGATTTGTGAAGAGACCGTCACACCACGAATGTCCTCGATATCACCACGCGTCACGGGCTGGCGCCACGAAATGATTGCAAGAGTCTCCATGACAGCGCGCGAATACTTTGGTGCGCGCTCTGGGCTCAGACGCTCAAGGTGTCGTTGCATCGAAGCGCGGCTCTGAAAGCGCCAGCCGCTGGCAAGCTCGACAAGCTCCATGCCTCGATCCAGCCATACCTGTTGCAATTGTTCAAGTGCCTGCACAATTTGCGCGTTGGTCACTTCATCACCATCCACTTCAAACAACTTGCGCAACTCAGGCAGAGGCATCGGAGCCGAGGCACAAAGCAGAGCCGCTTCAAGAATAACGCCTGCTTGCTTCAATTTTTTTTCTTGCTGCAGCTCATCTTGTTCTGTCTGCGCTGTCACCTGCACCACAGCAAGCGCGTCATTGGCTTGCGCCGAGGCCACTACATCATTAGGGACAGCAGAGTCAGCTGTCGTATCAGTCGCGATCGCGTCTGCGGCTTCATTCGCCATTGCGTTTACCTCGACTTGTTTTTCGTGCGGGTCATTCATAATGATTCAATGTCCTTATCTTGCATTCTTGCGCTGACTTGTTCTAAAGCGTGATCTGCGCTATACTTCATTCTTCAGACGCGGGGTGGAGCAGTCTGGCAGCTCGTCGGGCTCATAACCCGAAGGTCGTAGGTTCAAATCCTGCCCCCGCAACCAAATACAACTGGTCGATCGCTTGATGCGCTCGACCAGTTTTATTTTGTACTGTACTTAGTATTAAGTTCATGTCTTTCCTGTATGACGATAACCGAGCCATTCAACGGCTCGTCATCAACTGAGTGATTCAAAGACTCATCACACTAAAGTGATTCAACGAATCAAAACACTAAAGTGATTCAACGATTCATCAGCATGGGCCAGAGCTCTCGCTCAACAGCCAATATCCTCGCGCCCCGTCAAAACGTATGCACTCTTTGCCTGGGCACTCATGTGTCAATCAAGACCATAAGGATCATCTAATACGACACACGCAACAATGCGTTAGGCGACAAATAGACAAATCTTTGAAAATGAAACGATGTGATCGAAACCACTGCCACACGCAAAGCGTGATTGGCTGCATACCCTGAATCGCGCTCATTAAGGTCTATATCTTGGCGAATCGAGCTAAGCTGAAAACTGTCACTTAGAGGCTAAGCACATCTAGGTTAACGCCTTGAGTGTACCGTAACTTAGGCAAGCCCTTCAAGTCTGACACCAAAAATATCCACAACAGAACAACAGAAAGCACTAAACCGGCTTCAAAATGCTCTTTTCGTCAAAATCCAAGAGCGTGGAGGGTCCAGAGCCGTCAGGCTGGCCCATCGCAACGTACTGCCCCACAACAGTTAGGGTCGCTTGATACACATAACGCTGCCCCAAAAAAGGCGCATGCTTCAAGGTCATGGCGATTTGCTCGACGTCCAAACCAACGGCGTCGATCACCACTCGCTCGACTGGCTCAACGCGTTTACCAAGGACTCGAAAAAAAAGTGAGCGCAGGGCGTCTCCTAGGCCACTGTTCATGCCACAACACAAGCAACCCTCTGCGCTTGTCAGACGGGCAAGCGTAAAGGTCTCGACTCTGCTGTAGCCAAGCTCAGTCTCGCGCGTTGCACCCGCAGCAGTAACCACCACAGAACCTTGCATTGAGGGGTGTGCCATTAGCCGCTTCAACCAAGCGGCTTGTTCGAACGCGTGCTCGCCACGCACCACGACAACTGGAATTCGACCAAGTTGCCGCGCCGTCTCGAACACGCTTAATCCAAAGCCTTAGGCCATTGAAACGCCGGTGGCTGTTTCGTTAAAAAGCGCTGTACGGCATCCGTGTGCCATTGCGTGGTACGCGCGACGGCCTGAGCCGAAGACTCAATATCCATCATGGCATCTAAGCTGCTGTTTAGCGAGACGTTGAACGCTCGCTTCGTCATGGCAAGCGCCGCTGGTGCCGCTTGCGCCAAGCAATTCGCCATCTGCTGAGCGCGTTCAAGTGTGCGCCCTTGAGGCGTCACCTCAAGAACAATGCCTAGCTCATACGCCTGCTGTGCGTTCAATTCACGCGCAGAAAAAGCGAGCTCTTTAGCGCGCTGTACGCCAACGATCCTGGGCAAGGTATACAAAACAGCGCAATCGGGCACTAAACCTAAGCGCATAAAAGACAAGCAAAAACGACTATCAGGTGCAGCCAAGACAATGTCAGCCGTGAGCGCCAAGCTAAAGCCAGCGCCGTATGCCGCGCCCTCGACCGCGGCGATGACCGGCACCTCGAGTCGCAACAACGTTTCAATCCATGACAGATAATCAAACCGCATGCGTTCGCGCCCCTCTTGCGCACTTAAGGTCGCCTCTCCCATCGCGCTGATATCGCCTCCGGCGCAAAAGGTCGATCCAGCACCTGTAATAACTAAGGCTCGTAAATCACGTTGATTGGGCATCGTTGCAATCAAATCCCCAAGCTCTTTGCGCATGACGGCATCGATGGCGTTTTTGCGCTTAGGGCGGTTTAGCGTTAGCGTACCTACGCCCTGACTCACTGCATATTCAATCGTTTCCAACTTTTACACCTCTAAAAATAATTCTAACAACAGTAAGTTCTGACTGGGTTAGCTTGAGAAAATGCTTGGCAATACACTCTTTTTGGATCTCAGACCCCGAAGGGAATCACTCAAACGTCTCATTGGCGATTCGCTATTTTGCGACAAGACACTTGACCCAAGTCATGCGAGCCAACGTTCAACGATCCTTGATTGTTGAACGTCAAACATTTAATCGGGCAACTTGAGCACGTGCTTGGCAATGATTTCTTTTTGGATTTCAGTGCTACCGCCGTAAATCGTTGACGGAATTGAGTGAAAGAGAATCGCCGGCGCGTCAAGCCCCTCAGGGCCAAAGTCGGTGGTCTCGCCCGTCGCACCATGTTCTTGCGCCGACTCGACCAAAAGCGTACAAATCCGCTGATACGTATCGGTACCCCAGATTTTTAACAACGACACGCTAGGCGGCAAGGTCTCGCCACGCTTCACCATTTCAGCGTAATGCGTATAGGCCGACACTTGATCCGCCACATCCAGCATCAACTCAGCGTAGCGCGCCGCAAACACAGGATTGGTAAACAGATCGAGACTCTCAGCCAGGCTTGTTAGCTGGCTTAACGCATAACGCGACTGCTTAGGGCTACCTAAAAAGATGCGTTCAAACCCTAAAAGCGCTTTGGCAATTGTCCAACCTTCATTGATTTGCCCAACCAGATTCTCTACTGGCACGCGAACGTTATCAAAGAAGACCTCACAAAACTCTTTTTGTCCGCTGATATTTTGAATCGGACGAATCGTAATGCCAGGGATACTTAAGTCGATCAACAAGAAACTAATGCCCGATTGTTTTTTGGCGTCTTTATCCGTGCGTACCAACGCAAACATATGCGTTGCATCTTGTGCAAGTGTGGTCCAAATTTTTTGACCATTCACCACAAACACATCTCCATCAAGGACGGCTTCAGTGCGCAAAGCCGCTAAGTCTGAACCGGCCCCAGGCTCAGAATAACCCTGGCACCAAACGTGTTCGTTCGCGATGATTTTTGGTAAAAACTTTTGCTGCTGTTCAGGACTACCCCGCTGAATTAAAAGCGGCCCGATCATCACAACGCCCATGTCAGGCGCACGCGCCACGCCATACTGCTCTTGCTCTTCGACGTAAGCAATCATTTTCCCGGGGGGCAGGCCCATTCCACCAAATTTCTTAGGCCAAGAGGGTGCGATCCAACCTTGTTCTGAGAGAACTTTCGTCCAGTCTTTAATTTCGTTAAAGCGCAAACGATGGGGTACATGGCGAAGATTCTCAGGGTAATGTTTTGCATAAAAATTTTGCAACATTTGCCGAAACTCTGGCTCGGGCATGTTTTCCCAATCCGCGTCTTTTGCAAACTCGCTCATGGTTGGTGTTGGTGCCGTGCTCATTTCAACCGTTGCCACTGAACGTTGCGCAAAATAACGCTGACGATGTGCGTCGACATTGCCTAACCAAGACGTCAGCGCTAACGCGCGCTTAAAGTACAAGCCAACGTCACACTCGTCGGTGTAGCCCATCGCGCCATGCATCTGAATCGCCATGCGCGTCATCAGCAAGGACGCATACGAACAGCGTGCCTTGACGCGGCTCGCTAGCGCACTTGCTGAGCCCCCTTGTTCAAGCTGCGTGAGCACATCCGCCAAACAGGCCGACGATAATTCAACCTGTATGTACCCGTCGACGATGCGATGTTTAAGCGCCTGAAAGCTACCAATGAGTTTGCCAAATTGTTTACGGGTACCCAAGTATTCGAGGGTGACAGCCAGAGAACGACGCATCACACCAAGCATTTCAGCGGCTTGAATGACACGGGCCGCATCGTTGGCCTGATCCAGCACCGTCAACACCTCTGCCCCAGCCATCAAGACATGCGTCTTTGGGACTTGAACATTGTGCAGTGACAGTGTGCAAAGCATGGTGCCGTCTACGGCTCGTTGATCAGCGTGCGTAACGCCTTCAGTCTGAGCAGGCACCCACACCAAGACTGGCTGCTCGGCGAGCTTGGCCAACACCACCCATCCGTCAGCACCCTTGGCGGGCGTGACGAACTTTTTGGTACCGTTGAGCCTTAACGTATCACCTTGTGCCAGCGCGGTTGTCGCCAGCGTTTGCTGAGCCTGCATTTGACCAAGCGTCTCTTGCCAGGCGACTCCGGCCACTAGGGCGCCGCCCACCAATTGCTCAAGCAATACTGAGCGTAAGGCACTCTGGGGCGTTCCCGACACCACCGCTGCGAACTGAACCCCTGCGGCAATTAAAGGCTCGGGCAAGAGGCGCTGACCGATCTCTTCGGCAATCGCTGACATCTCACGCAAGCCCAAACCCAGCCCGCCATCTTGCTCAGCGACCAACACACCAAGCCAGCCAGCGTTGGCGATCTCTTGCCAAGCAGAGCGATCAAAACCGGTTTCTGAGTCTCGCAACTGGCGCACGCGGCCCGTCGTGTTGCCGCGTGACAATAGGTCACGCGCGCTGTCGCGAAAAGCCTCGATTGCAGATTCGTTCAGTGTGACGTCATTCATGTTGTTTGCCTCAAAAACTTTTATCTTAAGTGTGACTACGTTACCATTTTGCGGGTCCGAGCCCTTCGAGATCTTGCGAATCCTTATGCCCTACCCGGCCTGCTGCAACGCCGCGATCTCAGAAGCACTGTAACCAAGCTGCCGCAAGATGTCGACCGTGTGGGCACCGGTGGCCGCGGGCGCCCGGATGGCCGCCGTTGGGGTTTGGCTAAATCTTGGTGCCACCGAGGGCTGTAACACCCCCTGAATCTCGCAAAAGGTCTTGCGTGCCACATTATGCGGATGCAAAGGCGCCTCGGTCATGCTGAGCACCGGGGCGAAGCAGACGTCAGTCCCTTCCATCACATCACACCACTCTCGGCGGGTACGTGTCGCAAAAATTCGTTCAAAGGTTTGACGCATCGCCGGCCAACTCGCGGGATCACGTTGCTGTGTTTGGTCAACATCGCTTAAACCAGACTTTTCAATCAGCAACGCGTAGAACTGGGGCTCGATTGACCCAAGCGCAATCCATTTACCATCCGCACACTGGTAGGTGCCATAAAAGTGCGCGGCACCATCCAGCATATTTTGACCGCGCTCATCGCGCCATTGCCCCTCAGACAAGCGGGCATACATCAATCCCATTAAAAGTGCCGAGCCATCGGTCATAGCCGCATCCACCACTTGGCCCTTGCCCGTCGCTCGGGCGTTCAGTGCGGCAGCCAATACCCCCGCCACCAGCAGCATGCCTCCGCCACCAAAATCACCCACTAAATTCAGCGGTGGCAGCGGTTGATCAGGGGTACCAATCGCATGCAAGGCGCTTGATAAGGCGATGTAATTAATATCGTGGCCAGCCGTCTGAGCCAAAGGACCTGTTTGCCCCCAGCCCGTCATCCGACCAAAAACAAGTTTAGGATTGCGTGCCAGGCAGACCTCGGGACTCAAACCGAG
>Ga0114978_10002886_pt1 | contig 14125 bp, 9 predicted proteins | sample S_140212_EF_Meta_FD_87027 | JGI IMG/M metagenome (GOLD analysis project Ga0114978, IMG submission 87027) | Freshwater microbial communities from Lake Simoncouche, Canada to study carbon cycling - S_140212_EF_MetaG | ecosystem: Environmental > Aquatic > Freshwater > Lake | place: Lake...
GAGCACTGGTACGGCGAGTATGGCAGCGTGTCGCTCCGTGCCGGGGCGTTCACGCCGGTGGTCTTCCCGGCGTGTCTCCCCCCGCGGCCGAACGATCCTGGAATCCCCTACATCACGAACATCCTCTTTACCCAGCCCCTCTCCCCCGACTGGGTCGTGTACGGCGGGAAGAAGGACATCCTCGGGTCGTTCGACCAGGACATCTTCGCCGGCGGCGACGGCACCGAGCAGTTCGTCAACCAGGCGCTGATCGCGAATCCGTCGTTCCTCCTCGGCATGCCCTATTCCTTTTTCACCGCGGGGATCGTGGCCCCGCGCGACTGGGGCGGCATGTCGGTGTATGTCATGGATCCGAAGAACCGCACCGCCGATTTCCTCCAGTTCGGTGATCTCTTCAACCAGGGGATCATCATCGGCGGCGAGGTGAAATACCGGACGAAGCTCCTCGACGCCCCGGGTCAGCGCCACCTCGGCGCCGTCTGGAAGCACCAGCCGCAGCGCGATCTGCGGTTCGCCTTCCAGCCGAGCGATGTCGGCGGCGGGCCGCTGGCGAATGCTGGCCGGACGCTGTGGGATTCCTGGGTCGTCTACGGTGGCTTCGACCAATACCTCGTCCGCTACGGCGCGAAGCCCGACCGCGGCTGGGGCCTGTTCGGGCGGGCCTCGATCGCCGACGGGAATCCGAATCCGATCCGCTCTTTTTTTAGCACAGGCCTCGGCGGCTACAGCCCGCTGGGGGGGATGCGTGGCGACACGTTCGGGCTGGGCTGTTTTTTCGTCGGGGGGAGCAGTCAGTTCGGGCCGGTACCGACGGCGCTGTTCGCCCCGCGCGACGGCGTCGGTGTCGAGTGGTTCTACAATGTTCAGGCCACGCCCTGGCTGAACGTCACCCCCGACATCCAGTGGATCCGTCCCGGGCTGGGGGCGATCGCCACCGACAACGCCTTCATCTATGGGCTCCGGGCGAACGCCACCTTCTGATGCGGGCCGGGATCGGGGCCGATCTGCTACGCTCCGGCTTTCGGGCCTCCTTTGCCACGTGTCACTCGCTTCCATGTCCCCGCCCCGAGAGGAGCCACCATGCAACTCACGATCATCGTCGGCAGTCACCGCAAACAGAGCCAGTCGAGCCGAGTCGGCGCGTACATCGCCCACGACCTCGCCCGTATCGATCCTTCCGTGACCATCGAGACGATCGATCTGGCAGGCAATCCGCTGCCGCTGTGGGACGAAAGCCTGTGGCAGGGGGAGAGCGAGCTTGCCGCGCTGTGGAAGCCCTCCCGCGACACGATGCGCCGGTCCGACGGCTTCGTCATCATCGCGCCCGAATGGGCCGGGATGGTGCCCCCGGCCCTCAAGAACCTGCTCCTGTTTGCCGGTCCGAAGGAAGTCGGTCACAAGCCGGCGCTGATCGTGGCCGTCTCGGCGTCGCGCGGGGGGAGCTATCCGGTCAACGAGCTGCGGACCAGCGGCTATAAAAACAGCCGGCTGGTCTACATTCCGGAGCATGTCTTGATCCACGATGTCAACGACGTGCTCGTCGGCGCCACGGCGGCGAGCGATCGCGACGCCTGGCTCCGCCGCCGGATCGAGTTTGCCGAGCGGATCTTGCTCGAATATGCCAAGGCCCTCGCCCCGATTCGCAGCAGCGGCCTGACGGAAAACGCCGAGTTTCCCTACGGCATGTGAGCCGAGCCCGGGCCCAGGCACGGCCATCCATCGCAAGGCACCGCCATCCACCGGAGCACCGCCATCCGCCGGGAGCAATTCCATGAGCAAGTCGCGCCGCAAGCAGAGCCGCCGCCGGCCGAAGTCGCGGGCCAGGATCGATGCCGAGGCGACGTATGTCTGCGACTCCTGCGGCGAGGAGATCATCGTGCCGATCGACCTCTCGGCCGGAGCCCATCAGTCCTACGTCGAGGACTGTCCGGTCTGCTGCCATCCGATGACGTTGCGAGTGGAGATCGACCCTGACGGCGAAGCCCGGGTCGACGGGGCGCACGAATAGACCGTGCGCTTGCGGTTTTTGAGGAGTGCCGGACGCCGCGCCCAACCGTTGGCTCTGTTCCGCGGCCTGACGTGGCGAATCCTGGCACGTGGGCCGTGGAACGCGGCAGCGGGCCCTTTCAGCCCCTGGTGACGATTCCGCTTGGCTGCCTGTGGTATCCTTTCGCCTCGAAACCGCGCCCCCCAGCGCGGCTCAACCCGACCCAGACCACCAACGGCCAGCATCCCATGAAAGACCCCACCGTCCGCGGCGTCGTCCACCTGATCGAGGAGACCAAGTCCTTCGGCCAGAAGGGCTTCCGCAAGCGTCTCGTGGTCCTCGAGCAGTCGAAAGGCGCGTTCACGAACTTCATCCCCGTTGAGTTCGTCAAGGATAGCTGCGACGCGGTGGACGATCTGGCTGAGGGAGAGGAGATCGAGGTCACCTACCGCTTGAGCGGCCGCCGCTGGCAGCGCGACGCCAGCAGCGAGGTCAAGTTTTTCTTGAGTGCCGAGGGGATGTCATTCAAGAAGGTGTCGGGGAGCGGGCGGGCCAGCGAGGGCCCGGATGACGCCATCGACGTCAACGACGACTATTCGCAGGCCGGCAACGACGACGTCCCGTTTTGAGTCGCGGTTTTTCGATTTCCGGGAAGGCTTGAAGGGTCTTCGCTGGAAGTCGCTTCCGAGTCCTGTGGGGCAGTGGCCTCACCGGCGCTCCCCAGGCCGCCGAGTCGCGGCCTGGCGGATGGCCTCCACCTGACAGGCCATCTCCGGTGCCGGTCGATGGGCTTTCCTGGTCCCCTGCCGCGCCGCACGGATCGCGTCGAGGGCGACGTCGGCGTCGGCCCCGCGCGCCACGTGAACGAGGCCCACCACCGTCCCCGTCCGCCCGACGCCATCCCAGCAGTGCACATAGACCGGCCTGCCGGCGGCCAACTCCGCGTCGATGTCGGCCAGGATCGCGTCGTAGCCCTCCGGCGTCGTCACCCCCAGATCCCGGATCGGATGATGGAGTCGCTTGAGGGGGCGGCCGCGCACTTCGCCGAGGGCCTCCCAAGGCTGCGCGTAGGCGGCCAGTTCGTCGTCGTCACAGGTGAGATCGAGGATCGTGTTGATGCCGGCGTCGGCGAGGAGCGCGAGCTTCAAGTCGCGCTCGGCCGGGTCTGGGCTGCCGGGGTATTCCCCGGCGAGAATCTGCCCCGGCTCGAGGCGAAACGGCCCGCCGCCGACCATGTCGGTGAGCGGCTGAAACGATCCGGGGGAGCGAAACTCCACCGTCGTTCCGACAGCGTCCCCGGCAGCAAGGTCGGGCGTGGCCTATTTCAACTGGAGCGTGACGCTTGCCGCTGGGGCCGGTGGAGATTGAACAGAAACTTTCACCGCTTCAGACCGATACGCCCGGTTGCGCACCGGCCCCGAAGCCTGCAGGGTGTAGTCGCCAGGCTCAACATCGACGAACTCAAACGACCCGCCGGTCTTGGAGGTCGCGGTCTTGCGATCCCCTGGACCATCGAGCCAGACCGAGACGCCAGCTTCGCCCAATCCCTCCAGCATCACCCGGCCAGCAATCGTGTTTTTCGCCACCATTGGGGCTGTTTCCAGCCACACAGGCTCCGGCGTGTTCTCCAATCCAGCGCGATCAACGGCCCGGATGAACAGAGGGAATCGATCCCCGAGCGGGAGTTTGGCCGTGTCCACGCGCACCTCGTAGGTGCCATCTCCGAGATTGATGGCTGGTTGCCAGTCTGCCGGCTTGCCGACACCTTTGAGATCGAGCCCCCATTCGACCCGCGCCACACCGGAGACACCGGCCAGATGGGGGCCGCCCGCAAATTCCCGTGGGTCATCCGTGACACGAACCGGCACCACCAGTGGCCTGCCGACAACCACGGTCATGCTCGGGGGCGCCTCCACCACCGGTGCCCTGGCATCCATCACGAACAGGCGGCGATCCGAAAGCGCCTGCTGTGAGCCAGGGACGCGGACGCTGACTTCGGCCACCACGTCCACGTTCTCAAATCCCAATCCTGACGCGTCGATCTCCCAGTCCTGAACCTTCGTGTTGACGGCAAATGTGGCAGGGGCCTTCGCCTTCCCCCGGGAGAACATCGCCTGCCTGTCTTCCGTGCTCGTCCAAACCGAATGGGTCGTTTCAGACTGAACACCGCCGTCGGAAACCGCCCGCAGGGACAACATCACCTCGCCGGCACTCCGTACGCCTTCACCAATGGCATCGGCTGGCAGGTCGATAGCCATCTTCATCGGCAGAGTCTTGGCCGGCGCTGCCTGGATGGTTTGTTTGTCAACCGGTTGGGTGATGTGCACCGCTCGCCAATCCAACTGCGGCAATTGGATCTCGCCATCGGCGGCCGGCGAACAATCAACTGAAAACACAAAGGCCCGTGGATAGCCATCGACCTTCACCTCCAGCCAGGCCCGGCCATCCTGCGCGCCACCGTTCCAGATCGCCACCATCGTGTCGGAGTCATGGCCGAGGCCGAGAAAAGCCGTCCCCTTGCGGATGGCGAGGGGCTGCTTTCTGAAGGCCGGCGCGTTTTTCAGGGGCTCCAGGGAGACCCTGGCGAAATGGGCTGTCGTGGTTGGTTCCGTGGACCCCGGCGCCTGAAAGGCGACCGGGTTCACCGACACCACAATGGACCGCTCTCGGGCATGCCAAACAGCGCTCACGGCGACGCGGTGGCGGGGATGTTCCGCCGCCAAGATCAGCCTCGTGAGGCTGACGAGCGGAGGTTGGTCAGGAGTCAATTCCCGGATGACAACGGCCAGATCCGGACTGATCGGTTCCTCGGTCGGGGCGACGGGTGGAGGGACGCCGGCGGCAGGTTTCGCACCCGACGGGGGGGCCGGCAATGGCGCTGCGGCGGGCGTCGGTGGCGGAAAGACGACGGGAATGATCCGATCGGAGTTTTCCAGGGTCATCGTGGGGATCGTGGCAAGCGCTGTGCCGTACCATCCACCAGACACGATGGCCGACGAAAAACTCCGCCAGACTTCCTCTCTCGTTTCGCCCGGCTTGGCGTCGGGCAAAGAGTACACATCCAATGAAATCTGACGGGCGAACGATGCCGTATTCACCACACCAAACTCCCATGCCGTGGACTGTTCGGGGAGCGCCGAGAGCATGAGCATTGAGGCCGTCACCCCCGATGGGGCGTGTTCGGATGACGAATCGGTCGAAAAATCCCACCCGTCGGCACCGCTGCCGATGGGGGCCCGCCTGTCGAGGCTGAATCGGGGCGACGCCAGCGGGGTTCGCCGCGCTGCCCAGACAATGTCACGCCGTTCGGGAAGCTGGACATCCAACTCGGCCCGCAAAAAGTCTTCGCCGGTTTCAGCGATGGCGGCCAAGCGGGTCGACTTCCAAGGCGCTGCGGTCCGATTGAACCCCACGGCCCGCAACCGTAGGTCCAAAACCCTACCCCGCAGTGAAAGATCACGCAGTGGGATGGGCCGATCTGGTTCCACGATTGGTCCGCCTTGCAGCCGAACTTCCAACTCCGCCGGGTCATACTGCAGTCGGAGGTTTGTGTTGAAAGAGACTCCCTCTCCCAATTCGGGCAGTTGCAGCGTTACGGCGAGGGAGGCTCCGAGGTCCAATCGGGCAGCGCCTGGGGTCTGCAGGGCGATCGCAGTTTTCCTCTGCGTGCCTGCCAACGGCGGGGCAGCCACCATGTTGTGGGGTAAAGCGGGCAGATCACGGAAATCAACGATCCGCAGGAGCGCTGCGACGCGATCGGATTCGACGATCACCGATTCTCCCACCGGTATCCGGGAGAGTGACGCGACCACGCCGGAAAGGAGCTTGGCGCATCGCCCTCCGAGTCGGGCGATCGCCGCCATCGCCGCCCGATCATTGCTCGCGGTGTTGGTAAGTTCGCCGGCTTCCTTCCGAAGCAGCCTGATGTCAGCGGCCACACCGGCAATTTCCTGGGGAACGACCATGGTCGACACCGAGTCGATGCCAGCCGCATCGCATCCGGCAGCAAAGGCCTCGACAAGCTGGCCGATCGACCGCAGCGATTGCCTGTCGATCTGGGGTGGAGCGTCGACAGGCAGCCACGCTTGACGGACCACCTCCAGGGTGAATTTCCCCTCAGAAGCCGGGGCGCTCATCGGATCACCGCCCCCACGAGCGGTATCATCGCGTTGCCCTGAATCACTTGGCAAAAACCCACGCTGCGTTCCCAAAAGAAACGTCGATTCCATCGCAGCCCGCCACTGCCGAAGATCCATGGAGACCGCAGCAAAACGGGGATCCCGAGAAGCGTCCCCCGGTTTGGTTTTCGGGAACACAGGGCGGACGGCAAGGTCGCGGAGCCAGGCTGTCTGGATCGAACAAAGCTCCGACAAGGAGGCGAGTCGAAGCTGCATCGCGCGTTGATCCGACGGGGAATCGTGGGTGACGTTGAAGATCGTCCGCCCGAGTTCCAAGGCCTGTTCTGCAAGGATGCGGCATTCCATCGGATCAATGACAGGCGGACCGGCCCCCCCGGAATAGCTGCCGTTGAACTCCACCACCTCAAACACGGTCTTGACCGCGTCGTTGCGGATGGCAATCGCCTCTCGCACGGGCTGCGGGGCCTCGTCCCACGCCCTGAACAGCGCGGCTTGCTGGGCGATGCTCCGGGCAGAGCGCAGGTTATTGACCACGGCCAGACCGGACTCGAATCCTGCCTGGTCTCTGTCAGACGTCATCCGCTGAACGTCCACGGAGAGCTCCCGCAAGAACTTTCGCGCTGTCAGCCATGGTGGGCTTTCAGCGCTTCCCCCGACGGGAGGATTCGGTGAGGGTAGGCGTTCGGTTTGCTCCGGTGTCGCACGACCGTGAGCAACGTCTGATCGGGGGAGGGACGTTCGGGAGCGAACGTCGGCGGCGAACCCAATTTTTACCAGTTGATTCCAGGTGTGGGGGGAATAGTCGACGGGGATCAGACGTGGCGCTGCGGCATTGGGTGGATCCCGCCTCGCCGCGATACGGTCGATTTCGAGCGCGAACGTGTCAGCAGGGTCTGGATCAGCGTCGGTCGACTTCGACGACTGATCCAGAAGCCGATTTTCGCCCCCATGAGAAGGAACCATCGCCCGCTCGACTGCGGGGGAGGTGGCGGTGGCTGCCGTGGGCAGCTCGGGGGGAGATGCAAGCGTCGCAGTCGCGGGAGCCGGTGCCTGCTCCGCCGGGAAGGCGATGGCATCGGCGGTCGGAGCGGGCGCTTGGTTGGCTGGTATCCCGTCTGCTACCGCCGACGGTTTCGGAGCGGGCGAAGGCATCGTCTCACCAGCGACAAGCCGAATCGGTGCGGCAGCCTCGTCGCTGTTCCACGCCGCTGACCGCAGGGCATCATCATCGCGGCGGCGGGGTCCGTCCTCGGTCGTGGCCCCGCCGACCGGTCGGTCGACCCGGGCTGGGGGCTTGGGGGCGATCGCGGCCTGCCGTTTCAACGGTTCGATCCGCAGCCCGGGCACACGAACAATTTCAATCCCCGCCGGAATATCAGCCAGCTTCACTCGGCCCTGGCCCAATTTCCAGACCACGGGCCGCTGCTGAAAACGCCCGCCGGTGAGAGCCAAACTCCACTCCCCGATCTGCACGCTCATGAATCGTGCCAGTTCATCCAGCTCCACGACAGCATCGCCATCTCCCCAGGGGGCGGCATCCGCATGCCCTCCCAATCCCAACTCAAGCGCGCGGGCAAAAAGTGTGCGTCTGGCGGAAAAACTGGCCCGGGAGATCCCAAAAAGGTCCTGCGACCCGATGACCCAGTTTTGATCGCTTGCCAAAACCTGCGGTGTTGAAAAATCCTCGTCGAGCTGCCTGGCAACCACGTTTGCCATGACTCCCAGGCGCGGGTCCCATTCCAGATCCCCGAGATCGATCGCCATCAGGGTCGTCATGGCCGAACTCGCCGCGATGGCCTCGATGACTTCCCGCCACCGGACGATGCCCTGGGGCCGCTCTCCACTGATGCTGAAGTCGGTGGTCAGCAGACAAGCGGTGCCCTCGAGCAGATCAGCCGGCAGCGAAGAACGCCCACCTGCATCGGACAGCGGCGGCACGACGATCGACTGCCCGCGGACATAGGCCACGAGTACATCCTTGGCACGCAGCGGAAGTTGCCGCATCCGTCCGGGCAGACTCGTCCTTACCGCATCGGCCGATTCAAACCCGGTGAGGCGGAGCGGCTTCGTGCCCAATCGCGAGTTTAAACTGGGCGAGAGCGAATCTGTCAGACCGGCCAGGTCCTCATCGAAAAAAGGGATCGTTTCGACAGCAAACTGCGAATAGCTGTCGATTCCGAACACGACGAAACCCGTCTGCCAGCGAAACAGCGGCGACAGAAAGAGCCAGATCGCCAGCGCCAACAGCGCGACGGCAGCCAGCATCAGCCAGAAGGCCGGGAGTCGCACCGCCAGCCGACTGGGCTGGCTGCGGGTACGGGGCGACAGTCTCCACTCGACCCGATCTCCAGGGGACGTCGTTGGGGTTTGCACGGCAAAACCGTCCTGACCGAGTCTGGTGGCCGAAGACCTCCCTCATCATCCCAACGGCCGTGGGGACCACCGACCCGCGCACCGCTCGACCCACCTCGGCAAAACAGGGGCGAATTTACCCGCACGCTCCCTCTGTGTACACTGCAAAACGGCCGGTTTTAGCGATCGCCCGACCGCCTCCCCCTCCCCGGTTCTTCCAGCGATACCGATGCGAAATCTGCCTGTTCACTGGTCGGAGGGAATGTTTCTTCGCCCCCAGCATTTCCAGGCGACCGCACGGCACTGGGATGAGTCGCTCGCCACCGCCACCAAAGCCAGCGACGAGTGCAGCTACGGGATTCTCCGCCTCGATATCGACCAGGCAGCCCTTGCGGACCGGCAGGTGGAGGTGCGGACCTGCCAAGCGAGAATGCGCGACGGAACGCTCATTTGGCTCGACTTCAACGAAGGGCCCGGCCGCCTTAGTCTCCAGGATCTCGTTCTCCGGGAAGCTGGTTTGGCTTCAGCATTCGATGAATCCGGCCCGTCAAATGACACCGTGCGGCTCTACGTCGCAGTGCCGAAACTCGATCTTTCCAAGCCCAATGTCTCCCCACCAGGATCTTCCACATCGAGCCGATGGGAGTTGAACAGCCAGTCGGTGCAGGACGACACCACGGGCGACAACGACCAAGAGGTTGTGTATCGCAGCGAAAACGTGAGGCTGTTGCTCTCCACCCAGGATCTTTCCGGTTACGAGGTGCTGCCGATCGCCCAATTGCGACGCGCGAGCAACCGTGAAGATGCGCCGGAGATCGACCCCAACTACTTCCCCCCCTCACTCTCGGTCGACGCCTGGCCCCCCTTGGGGCGCGACGTGGTCCGCGGCACCTACGACATGGTCAGCCGGAAAGTGGAATTGCTCGCGCAACAGGCCGTCAGCCGACAGGTCGGCTTCTCGAGCTCCGAGCCCGGCGACATCGACCGCCTCTTGATGCTGTCGAAGCTGCTCGAGGCGCAGGCCGTGCTGCGGGTCGTGGCGTTCGCCAAGGGGATTCACCCGCGGGTGGCGTACACCGAACTATGCCGTCTGGCTGGCCAACTGGCCGTCTTTGAACCCGAGCGAATGATCCGTGAATTGCCGGTCTACGACCATGACGATTTGGCCACTATCTTCCGTGAGGTCAAATCCCGGATCGAGACGATGATGGTGCGCGTGGCCGTTCTGGAGTTCGAGCAGCGGTATTTCGTGGGTGTTCGGCCAGCCACGCTTGCGGTGTCCCTCGAGCCGCGCTGGCTGGAGTGTGGCTGGCACTGTTATGTCGGCATTTTCCGCGGTGATCTCACCGAGCAGGAGTGCCGCGACCTGCTGACCGGCCACAACAACCTCGACTGGAAACTCGGCTCGTCGGAGGACGTCGAGCGGCTTTTCAGGCTCGGCGTGCCCGGCCTGCAGCTGCTCCCCACCGATCGCCCGCCGCGGGCGTTGCCTGCCCGGATCGGGTGGACCTACTACCGTATCGGCACGGAAAACCCTGCCTTCAAGGCGGTTCAACTCAGTCAGTCGCTCGCCATCCGCCTCCGCGATTCGTCGATTGCCAACGGATCGACGCTTGTGGGCCAACGCCGCGTGGAGGTGGCTTGCGGGGAACGACCAGGGGCCCTGGAGTTTGCGGTCTTTGCCGTGCCGAATTGATGCAAACGCGAAGTCGCAGGACGCAGGAAAGTCGTAGTTGCCCCGATGAAACACGAGTTTGAGGTCGCTGCACTTCCGGTCTTTCTGGAGGTCCTCGCGCTGTGCGACCGGGCGGCCACCGGCACGGCCGGGCCGGTGGAAACGGAGCACGCCAAACTGAAAGCGCGATTCGACGGTTCTTCAGCCAAGATGCTCGGCTCGAGTGCGGCTGAATGGGGGCTGGCCAACTATGCCCTCGTCGCTCTCGCCGATGAATTGCTCATCGTCGATGTGCCGTGGCAGGGGCAGGCCTGGTGGGAAAACCATGCCTTGGAGGTCAATCTCCAGGGCACTCGCGCCCGTTCGACGGAGTTTTACGCATCTGCGGACAGGGCGGTGAGACTCCCCCCCTCGGATGTCATGGGGATCTATGTGGCGGCCGTTGTGGCAGGTTTTCGCGGCATGTACCGCGACAACCCGCAGGGTTTGCAGGCGTGGTTGCATGCCCATGGCGACACGCTTTTCTGGCAGGTTCACCAAGATCCCCCCCCGCCTACATCTCCCGACTTGCCCGGCGCGCCCCCTTTACGGGGCACCTCGCAGATGCTCCTGCAGAGCCTGCTGACAACGCTCCTTTTCACCGCGCTGATGATTTCTGTTTGGTGGGCCTATGGCCTGCGCTGATCGCTTGCACCCCCGCATCCCATGAACACTTTGGCCAAACTTCCAGGTCTGCTTTTGAAGGGGCTGTTGCTCCTCCTTCAGCGATTCCGCGCCCTTTCCCTGGCCGCCCGGATCGCCTGGGGGGTCGCTGCCGTGTTGTTTACGGCCGTCGTCCTGACCACCCTGGCCGTGTTCCTGCGTGGGGAACCCGGCATGGTGCTGCTGTGGTGGGAGCCTGGCAAGGGAACTCTGATTCTGTTGTTGCTGATTGCCATACCGCTGTGCGTTTACAAGTCCTTTCAATACTGGCTGAGTCCCTATGTCGCGATGTGGCCGGATATCAATACGACTTGGAGGGATGCCCTGCAGGAGATCTCGCGTCAGCAGATCGACATCCTCGACACTCCCTTGTTTCTGCTGCTGGGCACTGACGGAAGGGATCTCGAGCAGGCTGTGCTGCGCGACGCCCCGCTCCGGTTCACGGTGGTCGCCGCCCCTCCCGGCAGCGCGCCGATGCATGTCTACGGTTCGAAGGAAGGCTTGATTGTCTGCCTCTCGGACATCGGTCAGACCGCGTTGCTCGGTTCCAGGATCCGTGCCATCGGTACTCCGGGGGCTAGCCAGGGGGCCTTGCAGACCGGGAGCGGAAACAAAGGTCTGATTTCTGCAGCGGAGCGGAAGCATGGCCAGGATCGATTGACGCATTTCTGCAAACTCCTCATGGCAACCCGCCGCACCATCGCACCGATCAACGGGACGGTCGTTTGCCTGCCGGTTCCGTTGGCAACCGCTTCAACGATCGACTTCGGGGCGGCGGGGGATGTGGTGGGTGAAGACCTCCTGCTGATGCAGAAAGTGTTGGGGCTCCTGGCGCCGGTCGTGTTTTTCATCGATGTTCCAGCCGGGGCGGAGTCGCTCGACCCGTTGGTGGCCCAACTCACCCCTGATCAGCGGGTCGCTGCCATCGGCCAACCCTTTCCCCCCGGGCTGAAACCGACGGCGGAGGAAATCGACCGAGCATGCAGTCGGGCCGCCGACGCTTTGCACGATGTGGGAGCGCAACTACTGCTCAATCGCTCCTTGCAGGCCGGGAGCGAAAAGGACATCGCCATCAATCGGCAGATTCTGGTCGCCTTGGTCCGATCGCGGTTGTATGGTGTATCCCGCGCGGCAGAGGCGATCATCGCGGCCACGGGCCTGGTTGGCAGGAATGCCGAAGATCTGCTCCTGGCCGGTGTTTACCTCGTCTCCAGCCAGTTGGTTGTCGGTCGCCAGGCATTCCTGCGCGGCGCCTTCCAACGGATGCTCGATCTTCAGGACAACCTCGTCTGGACGCGCAACACCCAACGCACGGACAAGCTCCGACGGCGGGTGGCCGATGGCCTCCTGGTTGTCGATGGATTGATGGTCGTGGCACTGATCGTGATTCTGTGGATGAGGTTCAAACCCCTATGAACCACCCCCCAGCCCCCATTCCACCGCCGGGAATCGCCCCAGAGCGCGAACGGATCTTCCACGAATATCAGGGGCTTGTCCGAACGATCGCGTGGCTCGTCCATCAGAAAGTCCCCGCGCGGGTCGATCTCGATGACCTCATCGCCTACGGGGCGATCGGCCTGTTGCAGTCGATCGATCGGTTCGAGGACGGACCTGACCGGAAGTTCGTCACCTACGCCTGGCATCGGATCCGCGGGGCAGTGCTCGATGGCCTGGCGACGATGGTCTGGTTCAACCGGGCCGATTATGAACGTGGCGTCTACGCTGAGATGCCCATCCCGGAGGGTGATCCCGTGATGGCTGCCGTCCCGGCCAGATCCCCTCCCGTGCCGGTCATCGCCGCGCAGCACGAACTTGAAACGATTTTGCAGACGGCGATCGGGGCCTTGCCGCAGCGGGAGCAGATCCTCCTCCGGGCCACGTTCTTCGGCCATCAGACCCTCACGGATGCCGCTCGGAGCCTCGGCATCGGCACGGCTTGGGCCAGCCGTCTGCAGCGGCGTTCCCTGGCGACGCTGCGCACGGTTCTGGCGGAGGCGGGATTCGGCGTCTGATACCCGCCCGCTGTCCGTAGCATCCGCACTTTCCACCCCCGAGCACCGTGCCGGAGACACCTCCAGCCGGGCCGACCGGGTGCCCCGACTTTTTCAGGACCGGGGTATGCCGACCGTCTTGAACAGATTTTTCAGGGCATTCTTGTCTTCGATGAGGGCGTCAAAATAATCCTCACGCGACATTCGGCCCAACCTCACCACATGCCGGATATGGGCGCTGATCAGGCTCTGCGGGTCGTGGCGATCGAAATAGTCGGCGATTCTCTCGAGCCGCAGGAAGGCCTCCTCCCGGGAGGCCGGCATCTCCTTGGCAGTCGCCGCGGCGGCCATCGGTTTTTCATCCGTGGCGTCTGCTTCTGCCTCGGCTGATGCTGCGGTGTCGGTCGGCTCGGCTGGAATCGTGACGGCCGACGGTGCGAAGACGGCGATGGCACGCAGGCAGTCATCGAACAACCCGTCGAGCGGCCCCACGAGAATGCTTGCACGACCGGCCGACGCTTTGGAAACGGCCGAAGCCAAGGCCTCCCACGCCGCTCTGACATCGACGATCTCGCTGTGGATGGCGGCGAGCGTCTCGACCGGCGTATCGCGGACTGCATTGCTGAAGGCCGCCGCAGACGTGCCTCCACTGGCGATGGCTTCGTCGAGTTTCTTGCGGTCTGTGATGCCGCCGAGCTGCTGGCTGCTGCGCCAATGGCTCAACCCATACTTCTCACCTCCACGAGGCTCGACCAACGGAAGGCGATAGATCGCCGGGGCCAGAAGGCCGTCGCTGTCGACTCCCACGAGTCGCTCCAGCGGCAGAATGCGGATTTCGGCGATCTTTTCCGGCGTGCATGGCAACTCTTCCGGATCGGGTGCCGGGTAGAGATGATCCCAGAAGGTTTCCACGAAACCGTGGGCCATCGCAAACCCAACATGGAGCCCTCCAAAACCGTCCGTCCGGGCCAAGGCCTCGATGCACAGCGCCAACACGTGCAGGTCGCGGCTCTTCGTTTTCAGGACCTCGATCCCGTCGTCGCGGAGGTTTTTCCAGAACGGGACTGCCGCTGCCCAACTCTGGTACCGGGTGCTCCCCTCGTCTGCCTGGCGTTCGATCTTGCGGGCTTCATTGCGCAGATCGCGGAGCGCCCCCCTGATCTTCCGACCTTCTTCGGATGCCTGCAGGTCGAGCCCACACGGATTCTCCCCGTCGAGTGGATGGAAAAAATCATCCGGGTTGAGCGATTCGAGGAAGGCCGACCGAGGCATGAAACCA
>Ga0114978_10002887_pt1 | contig 14125 bp, 9 predicted proteins | sample S_140212_EF_Meta_FD_87027 | JGI IMG/M metagenome (GOLD analysis project Ga0114978, IMG submission 87027) | Freshwater microbial communities from Lake Simoncouche, Canada to study carbon cycling - S_140212_EF_MetaG | ecosystem: Environmental > Aquatic > Freshwater > Lake | place: Lake...
ACCGCACTCCTGACCACGTCAGTGAGCTTCCGCTCTGACCGACGCACCGCCTGCGGGCAATGCCCCGGCGAAGAAATCACTGGCGAACTGCGTGAGCACGCGCACCTGCTCGTCGCGTACCCACTGGGGGAAGCTGGTGCCGTCGGTGGTGGCGCGCGTCGTCAGCCAGGTAGCGCACCGCATGGCCACGCCGTCTACGGGGTCCTGTCCCGAAGCGCCGAAACAGGTCGAGGTCAGAGGGCCTCTGCGCCAACGCGGACGCTCCCAAGCAGCCTTTCAACGCGGGACGTGCCGGCCGAACCACGAACCGAAGCACTCTGTTCCCGGAGCAGATACGGCAACGGGCGTCCATCGTCTACACGGCACATGCCGGCGGACAATTCGCGTTTGGTACAGTTGGTGGGTTCGAACGTCATGCAGGAGAAGAACCAAACCCTCGAAAGGAAGAAGCACGACCGGAAGCCACGCGTCGTCGTGATCTACCACTTCTATCCTCACTATCGGAAACCGATCGTAGAGGCTCTCGCAAGGAGCGAGTCCGTCGACTTTACGTTCGTCGGCGACGACCACGAGTACCTGAATTCGATCCAGCCGTCCAAGTTCACCGACACCGTGAAGTTCCGGCTCGCGCGCACCCATCGGCTAATCGGACCCTTCATGTGGCAGTGGGGCGCGATCACCTGGGCGATCCGACCGGGCTTCGACATCGTCATCATGCACTCCGTGGCACATTGGCCCTGCACCTGGATCGGCGCGATTCTTGCCAGGCTCCTGGGACGCGAGGTGATGTTCTGGGGACATGGCTATCTCTACGAGCCGAAAGGCCTCAAGGGGGTCGTGCGGCGAGCCTTCTATGCCCTGCCGACGTCGCACCTGTTTTACGGACGCACCTCCAAGGCCATCGCCATCAACAACGGCTGGGAGCCCGAAAGGCTGCACGTCATCTACAACTCCTTGGACACCGAGGCCCAGGCGCAGATCCTGGCTCGACTCACCCCGGAGCGGATTTCCGGGGTGAGAAAGGCGATATTCGGCACCGATGCCATGCCGCTCGTGTGCTGCACGTCCCGCCTAATCCAAGTCCGCCGACTCGACCTCTTGGTGGAGGCCATGGGGATTCTCCGCAAGAGGGGGCTGGAGGCCGGCCTCGTGCTCGTGGGCGGTGGCCCCGAGCGCGCGAAACTCGAGTCGATGGCGCGCGAAAGCGGGCTGCCGGTCCACTTCGAGGGTGAGACGTACGACGAGGAGCGCATCGCGGAACTTGTCTCGGCCTGCAATGTGACCGTTGCGCCGGGCAAGGTCGGCCTGACCGCCATCCACAGCATGGCGTATGGGGTTCCGGTGGTCACCCATGACGATTACGCGGACCAGATGCCGGAGTTCGAAGCCGTCATCCCCGGCAAGACCGGCTCCTTCTTCAAGCACGGCAGCGTAGGGTCGCTAGCGGACGCGATGGAGCCGTGGCTTAGAAGCCGCGCGCCGGACGCTGCGGTGCGGGATGCGTGCATCGGTATCGTCCGCAGGTTCTGGAACGTAAATTATCAACAGCGCGCCATCGAGCGCGCCGTACTCGGCTTGCCCGCGGACGACATCCAGACCTAGCCTTTATCAGCGCCCGAATCAGTGGAATCCCTCGATGATCACGATGACATTGCCGCTGTTCCTGCTTGCCTGCATCCAGGCCATGATGCGGCCGGGATTCGCGCTCGCGCTCGTCGCGTCGATGTTCGCGATCAAGCAGCTCATGCAGTCGTCCATCCCCTGGTTGGCGACGTCGTCGGTGGGCTCTGTGGCGATCAACTTCGCGGTCCTCGGGGTCTCGCTTGTAGCGCTGCTCCTGCGCCTAGTACGGCACGAACACCGCCGTGCGGATCGTTTCAACCCAACTTGGATCAGCGCAGTGGCCCTGTTCGCATGGTCCGTCGTCACCTGCATATGGACGCCGTCTACCGCCGCAATAGACTGGGTGGGAGCCGGGCTTCCGTACTTCGCGCTGTTGATTCTCATCGCCCCGTTGCTCGTGACAAGTTGGGATGATGCCTACCGCTTCCACCAGGCCCTGCTCTGGATCGGCATCCCAGCGGCAACGCTCATCCTCGTGAGCCCGGACTTTACGACGAAGTACGGGCGCCTCGGTCTGGAAATCGGCGGCGGCCGAACCAGCCCGCTGGCGCTGGGCGAGTTCGGCGGGTTGCTGTTCATTGCGGGCGCGCTGTGGCGAAAGCCAGGGACGGTCACGCTGCTCTTCCGGGTCGTCGCGCTCCTCCTCGGTGCAGCACTCGCGATCCGCTCGGGATCACGTGGGCAGTTCCTCTACGCCGTCGTGATCGGCATAGCGTTCTTCCCCCTTGCGTCCCCGGTGCGGAACATCCGGATGTTCCTACTCACCGCGACCGGGGTGCTCGTGCTCGGTTTGATTGCCACACAGCTCGTCGATCTGCTGCTCGACAACCCACTTGAGTCGAAGCGATTCACGATCGACGACATGTTAGTAGGCCGAAGCAGCGCCACGGGCAGGTTCGCCAACGTGATGGTGCTCTTCGATGCATGGATCTCCCACCCCTTGGCACCAATCCTTGGCCTTGGCTACAGTGCCTTTGACTACTACTCGGGAGTCGTGAACGAGCCGTACTCGCACGTGATCTTCGCCGACGCGATTTTCGAACTGGGACTTCCGGGCGCCGTCCTGATGGGAATCTTCATAGTTACGTCCACGCGATCCGCGATCGGGCTCTTCAAGTCCGCGTCGGATGATCTCGTTCGACGGCGTTCCGCTGCGATGATCATCGCCTGGTTCACATACGAAACCCTTCTTGCCAACAAGCAGGGGTCCTTCTGGGTCATGCCAATGATGTTCCCGGCCGGGATTGTGCTGTCGCAGCTAGCGCTGTACGAGGTGCGCCCATCCTCGGCGGAGGAGACCTCCGAGGCCCCGACGTCGTAATCGCTCAGCCCCGCCGGTCAACCTTGGAACGGGGCAGCTCGGGCTCACCTCCCTGATCCGATTGGAACCTGGCCGGGTTATTCCTCATCTCGCTCAGCCAGATCTCGAGCACCATCGCCGAGAATGCCATCGGAATGGGCCGACCCAGGCCATCAATGCCCTTCGCAAGGTGGTTCGCGCCGCGGGCCGACAGGATCCCGGTCGACACTAGCGCCCCGTCACGAACCTGGTCTCCGTAGCGATCCACGAGCGAACGGGTCCACGTTCGCCATGGCGGGGTGAAGCCGCGCTTGCGCCGGTTCATGACGTGCTCCGGGACGATGCCCCGCAGCGCCGCACGTAGCCACTCCTTCTCGGAGAGGCGGTGGTCGGGGTTGTTCTTTCGGAGCCCGATCACGGCTTCGGCCAGCCGGTAGTCGACGAGCGGCACGCGGGCCTCGACGCTCTGTGCCATGCTGAGCCGATCGGTCTGCACAAGGCCGTTTGAGAGCAAGTAGGTGCGGCAGATCAGGTCAGTCAGCGCCAAGGGCACGTTGTCCCACATCGCGCGTCCGGTAAAGATCTCCGCCGGGTTGGCCTCGGCACCGAGCAATGCAGAGCCTCCCACCAGCGCTATGTTCCGCGCGGCGTCTCCGTATTCACGCACCACGTCCCAGAAGACCAACTGGTCGCGGGGTGAACCCCGGTCGCGCACCCAATCCCGGTACCCACGGAGGATGCCTCCGAGATCCTGCAGCCAGTTCAGCGTCCCGACGATGCTCACGGGCGGGGCTGCCACGCGCAGGTACTCCGCAAGCGAACCGCTCCCGTCCCGCGTCCGGGCGGCACGGAAGGACGCATCCACGCACTGGCGATGCCATCGGTATCCCCAGAAGAGCTCGTCCCCACCGAGGCCGGTGAGCAGCACGGGCATGCCGCGCTCACCGCTCGCGCCTGCTAAGGCGTAGATCGACGCGCCCGCGACGTCCGCGATGGGCTCGTCTCTGTGCAGGCACATCTCGGGAAACTGCTCGACGATCTCCGCGACCGACAGCACGACCCGATGATGCGTCATGCCGAGTTCGCGCGCGTATTCGGCCGCGGCCCTGCTCTCGTCCTGGAACGCGATGCCTTCGTAGCCGATCGATATCGCTGAGACTGGCTGGGTAGCGTAGCGAACCGCCAGCGCCGCGACCGCGGACGAGTCGACACCCGATGACAGGCCCACGGAGATCGGTCGGTCGGATCGGGTCGTGATCCTGATGACCTCCTCGATCTCGGCGCGGATCCGCGCAACGGGATCGCCGGAGATCGGGGGTGCATCGAGCAACCTCCAGTAGCAGTCCTCGCTGACCTTGCCCGTTTCCAGGTCGACGGAGAGGCGGCACCCTGCTGGGAGCTTCGTCACGGAACGGAACGGGGTCATAGGCTCGGGCACGAATCCCCAGTGGAAATACAGGCGCGCGGCGACGGGATCGAGTTCCGGCTCGACGATGCCGCCGCCCACCAGCCCAAGCATCTCGCTGGCGAACGCAATCCACCCATCGCCCCTGACGAGCAGCAGCGGCTTCTCGCCCATGCGGTCACGTGCAAGCAGGAGCTTCTTCCGGCGATTGTCGATGATCGCGAAGGCGAACATGCCCCGAAGGTGGTGGACGCAGTCGGGACCGAAGTCCTCGTAAAGGTGGAGGATCGTCTCACAGTCGCTCCCGGAACTGAAGCGATGGCCGCGGGCGGTCAACTCGTCTCGAAGCTCGACGTAGTTGTAGATCTCGCCATTGGCAACGCAGAGGATGTCCCCGTCCTCGCTAGAGAACGGCTGCCATCCGCGATCGATGTCGATGATCGCGAGGCGCCGCATGCCGATGCCCACCTCGCGCTGGCAATGGAAACCCTCGCCGTCGGGACCACGGTGGCGGATCGCATCGGCAATCCGGCGCAGCGACCATCGATCGCCGCGAGTCAGTCCGGATTGTCTATATACGCCGAATATCCCGCACATAGTTATGTTCCTACGCAGACGCGCCCTGCAGGATGCCGAACCGAGTCGGCACCACCTGCGACAACCGGGAATGATAGCTCCCACCATTCCGGACGGACCAACGGATTACACGCCGCGGCGGTGCATTCATGGCGCCGATCCGAGCACCTTCCTGCGAAGCAGCTGGGACATCTCGCGGAAGTTGGAGTAGGTGTCCGGCGCGATCCGCTTGAGCAGGAGCGGGTAAGTGATGAGCGTGAACGACGGGGTCACGACCAGTGCAATGCCCTGCGCCACCGGACCCGCTCCAAACCAGGCGAACGCGAGTGCCGGCGGTCCGACCGCGGCAACCGAGGCGAGAAGCGGACGCACGAAGATTTCTGAGAATGCCTTCTCGCGGCCGCTCAGCCGGGGTATGCAGAGGGCAATGCCGATCGGGCTGAAGATGAGGTGGTAGAAGCTGAACACCGCGATGATCGCTAGGCCGGGATTCGGGGACGCCCATCCCGCGGCGGCCATGAGGGCCACCACGGTCACGAACTGCACGGCTTGCCACGTAAAAAATGCCTTGAAGCGACTCTGCGCCTTGAGCAGGCCCATCGCTGGATTGACCGCGAAGTAGAAGGCCTGGCCGGCACTCATGAGTTGGCAGAATTCCGCCGCACCGGACCATTTCGGCGGCATCAGCAGCGCGAAGGCCGGACCCACGCAGGCGGCCTGGCACAGGCAGACCGGCATCGCGAGCGCCGCGACCGTTGCGCACGAACGCACGAATGCCTGCCGCTGCCGTTCGACATCGTTGCCCATCTGCGCGAATATCGGTTGCAGTACCAGACCGATGCTCACGGCCACCACGGTGTTGAACGAAGTCGACAGCGCGAATGCCGTGGCATACCAACCAACGACGGTCCCGTCGCAGAACGCCGCCAGCACCAGCGGGGGAGCGACCAGCAGGCCGCCGTGGACGTACTGCCCGAGTCCAGACATCCAGTAGTCCGAGAGCAGTTGCCGCCACGGGTGCCCGATGGTCCCGGGGTCGGGGCGATCCGCGGTCGCGCCCTTGGCGTAGAGCGCGGCCCTCGCAAGCACCGCCAAGGTCTGCGGCAGTAGGAGGCTTAGGTATCCGGCTCCGGCCGCAGCCATCGCCACGGAGACGACCGTCGCCGCACACTGCGCCACGGCGTCGACACGCGCCATGCGGCCGAAGTTGAGCCGCAGCCGCAGCCGGGTCTGGGGGATGAAGAGCACCAGCTCGGCGATCGGGCGCACGGACAATGCGGCGCATGCCAGCAGGATCCTTTCGTCATGGTACGCAACCGAGGTCCACCAGCCCACGAGCATCAGTAAGGCAACGGTGCAGGCCGTCGCCATGGAACACAGCCAGAAGGCGGCCCGCATCACGGCCTGGGCCTGGATCGGCCTCGCGAGTAGCACGTCGCTCAGCGTGAATGCGGGCAGCAGCGCAACGTAGGCGAGGATGCTGGTGGCGATCGCCGCCACGCCGAAGATATCCGGCGCGAGCAGATACATCGTGACCAGGGTCCCGACCAGTGATGTGGCCTTGTTCACGATCACCTGCATGGACGTCCAGAGCCCACCGCGCACTGCGGTGCTCCTGAGCGAATCCTTACTGGTGCCGTGGTCGATGTCGTTCAAGCGATTCTCGCCATGCGAGTGGTTGCAGGACTCTCGGCCTGTTTTCAGGCTTTAGTCGCGCGCACGGCCGACTTCTTGAGCTAACTTGTCGGCGCTCCACAAAAGTCCAAGACGCCCATGCTCAACTGAACGACATCATATGCGCGACGACGATCCAAGCGGCTGCCGGATCGGATTCCGAACTGGGGGCGGCTCCTCGAACGAGATGCGTCCAAGCAGGTCCCACGAGGGAAGGGTCGTCCCCGCGGAATGCCCCAGACACGTATTCACGGCACCGGAGCGACGCGCAGCCCGACCCGCTTTCGGCGGAGGAAGGGGCGTTCGACGAATCTCCAGGACAACACCGCGCACGTCAATGCCGAGCCGAGCGCCACGCCAACCCAAACCAGACTGCCCGTGCGACCAAGCTGGATCAGCAGACCCACGATGGGCATGTGATAGATGTAGAGCCCGTAGGAAACGTCGTTGCCGCGGAGCAGCTGGTGCCCAAGTGTCGGGCGGACATAGGCCAGCGACAGCACGGCCACGCCCATGATCGGGACGAGATAGGGCGGTATGTCGTTGCCCAGCCGAACACCCCAGAAATGGAAGTCGATAAGCATCGCCACCAGGTACATCACGAGAATCATCGGCGCACGGTCGATGCAGAGCGGCACGAGCCACGAGGACATCCGCTGCGCCAAGGCGCCACAGAGGAACATGTAGTACCAGGGGATGAAGGACACCCCGTAGAGCTTCGTCAGGACCCAGTTGCCAGTGGCACGCTCGATGATGACTTCCGCCGCCTCGCGCTGCCCATTGAAGATCGAGAAGGCAACAGCGAGCAGGCCGATGGCGACCGTCTGTTTCATGGGTGGCAGACGACGGATCCCGAAGTACAGCAGTGCAGTCACGATGTAGAACTGGATCTCGACGGAGATCGACCAAAGACTGCCGTTGACGGCACCTACCCCGAAGCCCCGCAGAAATTCCGGGGTCCAGAACTGGAACACGGTGCCCTGCCCGACCATCCACATCAGGAGCCGTGAGGCCTGCCATCCGACGGTCGACATGTACCCCGACACGAAAAGCAGCGCCGTGGCGAAGGCGATGCAGGTCCAGAGGGCCGGAAAGAGCCGCAGTGCTCGGTTACGGAAGTACTCGGAAGCGCTCGGCGAACGCTCCCAGGATCGGCTGATCAGGAACCCGCTCAGGAAGAAAAATATCGGCACGCCCGGGACTAGCGCGAAAAGCACCTCCAGTGGGTACACGAACTGCTTCGGCGCCACGTGGACCATCGTGTGCCTGACGGCCACCTCTGCAGCCGCGATGAGCCGGATCAGGTCGAAGTTGTTCTTTGAGAAACTGAACTCTGCATTGCCCAGCGTCTCTTGATTGCGGACCGCTCCATCGGCCATCACTGGAAATTCCTCGTCTACGAATCGAACTTAACACCTCGCCAGCGATGCCTGACGCGCGTTTCGCTTGACCATAATAGCCATCAATTGCGACGCTGCGAGCTGGCTGTCACTGGTCATACCCCGTGGATTTCGGCATCTCCTGACCCGGGTCCCGTAACGCCTTCTCGCGTCGCAAGGACTAAGACCTCACGCACGAGGCGGACGTGGCGCGCCACTATCGCGATGCCAATCCCGACCTCGTGATCAACCTTGCCGCCGAGGTCGGCGGCATCGGCGCCAACAAGGCGAACCCGAGGCGTGATCAAGACCGCCTACCTCGTAAAAACGTCGCTACATAGTCCTGGCAAACGAGCCATAGATGGGCGCAGGCGGAGCATGTATCTCTGAGTTAAGCGATAAAAAGTTATAACGAATCGCTTCTTGGTTACGGGACGCCATGTCAATTGGTCTCGTCCGTGTGACGCCTAACTTGGGTGAAACTCCCAAGATGCTCATTGCATTCATGTCCACAGAATCAGACGATTCCAAGCGGACATGACGTTGAATCTGAAGTCCACTGATCGGTCAACCGAATATCTGAGAGGAACTTACTGCTGAACCGCTCAACCAAGAGGACATTACCGTGCCCGTTCGATCTGAGTTACATATTGTTCTAGGCACTCTCCTCGGGGCACTTTCATTGTTCGTTGCCGAAAGTCCCGCAGTCGCTCAGCAAGCGAACGACCTTCCAGCGCTTCGGATGCAACTGACCAGCGGGACCTTTAGTTCCCGTACCGTTTCGAATTTAGTAATAGTTACTCCCTCGACACCACCCGGAGTAGTCGCTGCCCAACTCGCTATTCGCCCAGTAGGTGCGCGTGGCTTGCTGTTGGTAGGGTTTGCCGATGACATCGCAAGTACGGACCTAGTCAAGCGGGCGAAGGCACTTGGCGGGGGTGCTTATCCCGGGCCGTGGCTTAATCGGGGTATTTCCGCAACTGCGAAGCGTACGAGTCAGTGGCTAAAGCAATATGCCGCAGGACGCGGCGTAGCACCTGAATTTGCTTTGGTGCGTTGCAATGCTTCACTTTCCCATGCAACCCTCTCCGCCCGCGGCGGCGAAGCTGGTTGGAAGGCGATCATTGCAGACCGTCGATTCCCCGGTTTGTCTGCTCAGATCGGATTGCCAGAAGGGCAACAGTCGTTGTTAAGTTCCCAGGTCGCGGTGCGGCGTTGGGACGCATTTCATGAGGCCGTTGTTGATCGCGCCATAATTACTGGCGTAGTCGTACCGATCAAACAGCGGTATTCGAGTTGCTCCGTGAGTTTGGAGGGTAGATACTCGGCACCCTCGGGGCGAACGACTGTGCCAGCGCGCTCAGGATCGGTAGACAGCCTAGGCAACCAATATCCCTTAACCCTGGTCGGCGTTAGCGCTACTGGGATTCAGTCCCTATTCGACTTGGTCAACGGGCGCACTCCTTCAAACCCGAGCACGCCGGTTGTCCCGTCATTTCCCAGCCCCACCGCATCAAATTGGATTGACTCAACAGGGACCCAACTCGGGCAGCCATTGCAAGTTGAACTACTTCGACACCTTGCCGTCGTGGGCACACGTACGATCGTTTCGCCAGGTGACGGTTGGAGTGAGCAGCGACTGCAGGAGTTGAGTGTGACATTGAACGAGATCACGAACTATCTCGGTTCAACTGGTGTTTCAGGGCGCGCACCAGTGCCCGAGGTTGACCATCGGATCCTCGTAGTTAGCAATGGCCGCCGAGGCGACACTATTCATTGGAGGCTAACTATTGCTCCGGAAGTGCAAACTGTCCGTGTGGTCTTCCAGGATGGAGCCATTCAGGTTGTCTCCCGTCCGATTGGCGAAGTCGGGGTATGGATTTCACATGCTGCTTCGCGAACCGTCGTGAGCTTCATTCCCGAACAGCCAACGAGTGGTAGCAGTTCGACGGCTTCGTCCGGGAGTAGTGGCGGATCTTCCGGCTCAACGACAGGAGCCGGTTCTACGGCTTCGTCCGGGGGTAGTGGCGGATCTTCCGGCTCAACGATAGGCGGCGGTTCCACGGCTTCGTCCGGGAGTAGTGGCGGATCTTCCGGCTCAACGATAGGCGGCGGTTCGTCTAACTCAACTCCCAACGACTCGCAGCGAACATTCACGCTGCTCTCCGACGATATCGGGTCCGCACAAGCTGGTGTCATACCGGCTAGCCCTTACCTCATTATCTACCAAGCAGTAGACCCTCAGTCATACCAGAGCGGTCGTATGGATCCACAGGCCGTCATAGCCGCTATCGCAGCGGAGATTGCTGCAGGGCGTGGTGCCGAATGGGGCGTCCTAGACTTCGAAAGCCCGTTTAACGACATCATGCACGCGGGCGCCGCCGACCCTCGGTTTGAGTCTGCAATGTCATCACTAGTCGAGACGCTCAAGGCAGTCAAGGCTGCGTATCCCAGCATGCGATGGACTTACTACAACTTCCCACAGGTTCCGTATTGGAACGCAAACCGTGATTGGGCATCACTGCCGCAAGAGGAACGCATTGCCATTCAAGACAACGCAATGAGCAAGTACGCGCCGCTGTCGCGGGAACTCGACTGGTTCATGCCTGCAATCTACGACTACTACGAGGTCGCGCAGTTCAGCGCCACAATGGCCCCCATGATCACGGTCGCGGAGAGGTCTTTCAAAGATGCGACTATGGAGTTTTTGCATCGCTACATGACCCAACCACTAGTCACGAAGCGGCCAATTCTCCCCGCTGTGTCTCCGTGGTTCTTGGATGGCGGAATGGCAACTATCTACCGCCCCATTCCTACTGATGAGCTCGTGCGCGACCAGTTTCAACCTGTAATTGAGGGGGGAGCGGATGGTGTCGCGATGTGGTGCGCAACCCCATGGCTAATGACCCTCGCCACTCGGGATGGTACGAACTTCCCCCAATGGGCGCGAGATGAGCAGACGCGCGTGCGTGCTCGATTCGCAATCGATCTCTTCGGCGGCACGCTGCCAGTCGACTACGACTGGTCGGCCACTCAGAATATTGCTACTGTCCGAGACAAACTTTCTGCAGTTGTCGACAATGCCTTCGCGGTATTAAGTCAAGCCGTGCACGCTTCGCAACTGCAAGCCTCAAATATGCCTTAAAATTGCATCAGGTTAACGGTAAACATGAGTGTGTCGGCGCAGGCGTCACCGCCGTTGGCACGCTCACTGGGTGCGTCCAATCAACGACACCTGTTTCTCTCCGCCTTGATTTGATCGGCGATCTGAATGCCACCACCGAGTAGGCCACGCTCAAACTTGGGGGCGTCACTGTCGGCTCGCTACTCTTCCTGGACTTCCACGCAAATCACGGACACCCCTACGCCTTCATCCGTGACGAACTCGCGGGCACATGCACGACCCGCATGGCGTGCCGTTTGCTTGAAGTCAGCCCGAGTGCTTACTACCAATTTCTACGGGATTTGCCTGCAACGCGCAAAGAACGGAGGCTCGCCATCGAGAGTGCCGTGGTGCGAATCCACACAGAGTCGCGCCGGCAACTGCTACGACAACGCCATGATGAAAAGCCTCTGCGCGACCCTGAAGAAGGAACTCGTCCACGGCCAGCGTTTCCGCACGCACGATGAGGCGCGTACGGCAATCTTTGAATGGATCGAGGTGTGGTACCAACGAATCAGAATCGACGGCTCACTCAGCTACGTCAGCCCCGAAGCGTTCGAGGCGACCGAGAGGGTCGGATAGGACCGTCATGGGTGTCCATGATTGGTGTGCAGGTCCAAGTTCCAGATACTGAACGAGGGACGCCCCAATCCTGTAACTACCAACATTCGATGCGTTTACCAGCCGTCGGGCGACCTACTGAGTGATACTCAAACCCCTCGTCGGCCATCTGAACGGGGCGGAATAGATTGCGCCCGTCGAAAACAAGCGCTCGCTTGAGCCTTTGCTTAACTTGATTCAAGTCAGGCGAGCGAAACTCGTTCCATTCCGTGCAGATCACCAACGCGTCAGCGCCATCTAGCGCAGAATACATGTCCTTTGCTTGCGGAATCAGTGGCTCTTCGTGCGCCAGGTTCAACATCGCCACCGGGTCATATGCCACCACCGATGCGCCCGCGGCCATCGCGTACTTCATTAAGACGATCGCTGGTGCTTCACGAATATCGTCGGTACGAGGTTTGAACGCAACTCCCCAGAATGCAAGCCTGCGCCCATTCAGGCCAGCCGTGCCGAACCGATGCTCAATCTTCTTCCAGAAGTGTCCACGTTGATCCTGGTTTACTTCATGAACTGCGGCGTTTAGTTTGCATTCAAAGCCCTTTGCTCGACCCATACCAACAACCGCCTGTGTGTCCTTTGGAAAGCAACTACCGCCGTACCCAAGGCCAGGATAAAGGAACTGATTGCCGATGCGCTTGTCCGCACACATGCCCTCCCGCACAGACGCAACATCCGCACCCATATGCTCGCAAAGGTTCGAAATCTCGTTAATAAACGAGATCTTGCACGCCAACATTGCGTTTGACGCATACTTGACCATTTCAGCACTACGTACGTCCATCAGATAAATCGGGTTTCCGTTGCGTACGAATGGCTCATATAGCTCTCGCATCGTCCGCGACGCATCGTCGCTCTCCACCCCACAAACGATTCGATCGGGCTTCATGAAATCACTAATCGCATCCCCCTCTTTGAGAAATTCCGGGTTGTCAGCGATATGAAATGGAACCTTAGTCAAGCTTTCGATCAGATCACGAACTGCGTGACTTGTGCCTACCGGCACAGTGCTCTTGACTACCACGGTCTTTGGCTTCCCTACTTGACCAATCTGCTCTAGCGCATAGGCGATATCGCGCGCCACTCCAAGAACGTATTGCAAGTCAGCACTACCGTCTTTATCGCTAGGTGTTCCAACGCAGATAAATATCACCTCTGCACTTTGGTAAGCGGTCTGTTTGTCAAGAGTGAAAGTAATGCGGCCAGAATGAATGTTCCGCGCCAACATCTCCGTAAGACCGGGCTCGTAAATCGGGCTCTCACCCTTCTTGAGTTTTTCGATCTTCCGTTCGTCTACATCGAGGCACGTGACTTGGTTCCCTGTTTCAGCGAAACACGCGCCAGTGACTAGTCCGACATAGCCAGTTCCGACCATTGTGAGCTGCATACTGATTGATTTCCTAATTTGAGCGCTCGATTGCCCGACACCTATAGATACAATCTAATTTAGTTTAAGTTGCTTCATGGGCTGATTGTGCTGTTATGTTCTAGAACGCTGGCGGACTGGATGGACTTCCACACGAATCAACGACATGCCTGCGAAACAGGGATTCACGAACTGAGAGTGAATGGCGTGTCTCCGAATTGCCAAGTGTCTAAGGTACATTCGATAACTCCAGACTTCATCCGCCGCCTGTTTCCCCACCATGCCCCCACTCCCCGCCCTTCCGCTGCTCGCTGCGGCGCTCTTCGCGCAATCTCCCACGCCTCCAGCTGCCCAATCCGGCACAGGTACTAGCACCACCAGCGCTTCGGGCGCTGCCGCCACCCCGCCGACCGCCGCTCCTTCCATCGCCCCCGTCGCGCCCCTCTCATGGGCCGTCTTTGCCGAAGACCCGCTCGTCCAAGACCCCGTCTCCTTCTGCGTCGCTGATGACGGCTCGCTCTTCATCGCTGAGTCCTTCCGCCAGGAGAAGGGTGTCGAAGACAATCGGTCATCCAAGTTCTGGCTTGACGATGACCTGCAACTCCAGTCAGTCGAAGACCGACTGAAGATGTATGAGAAGTGGGCGTCCAAGCGCGAAGGCGGAATGGACTACTACCGAAAGGAAGAGGATCGGGTCACGCACCTGGTTGACACAAACGGCGACGGCGTTCCTGACAAGGTCACTTCGTTCAGCGGGCCGATGAATGATCCGCTTGATGGCACCGGTGCTGGTGTTGCCTTTATCGATGGCTCGGTGTGGTACACGTGCATTCCATCCCTGTGGTGCTTTCAAGACACCAAGGGCACCGGCGTCGCCGACGTGCGCGAGAAAATCTTCACCGGCTTCGGCATCCGCACCGCGCTGCGTGGTCATGACATGCACGGTCTTGTGCAAGGCCCCGATGGTCGCGTGTATTGGTCGATCGGCGATCGTGGCTACCGCGTTCGCAGTAAAGAAGAC
>Ga0114978_10002888_pt1 | contig 14123 bp, 18 predicted proteins | sample S_140212_EF_Meta_FD_87027 | JGI IMG/M metagenome (GOLD analysis project Ga0114978, IMG submission 87027) | Freshwater microbial communities from Lake Simoncouche, Canada to study carbon cycling - S_140212_EF_MetaG | ecosystem: Environmental > Aquatic > Freshwater > Lake | place: Lake...
TAATGTTTTGGTGTTTACGGTGGGGGGGGGGGGGTGTAAAAGATAGAAGGGGGGGGGCGCCCCTTTAAAACCCGGGGGGGGGGGGGAAGGGGGGAGGGAAGGGAGAGATTTATAGAGAGGGGATTTGTAGGGAGGGAAGGGATTTGTAGGGAGGTAGGGGATTTATAAGGAAGGGGATTGTAGGGAGGGAAGGGATTTATAAGGTAGGGGATTTGTAGAGGGTTTTTATAAAAAATTGAATTATGATTATTATCATTTATAATAATAATAATAATAATAATAATAATCATAAAATGGAAATCATTAACCGTCTTACCTACAAGATCGAGCAATATGGTACTGGTATTGAATGGGGAACGGGCGAAGATGTAGGGGCGAATTTATGGCGTGATTTAGATAATTTACGCAATAATTGTAACAGAAATAATCTCGTTAGTGATTGGAAGTATAAAAATAATTTCGATTGTATCGAAAAATGGCATTTGAATGGTCGAAAGGCTTTTGACAAAATGTCATGGGAAAATAGTTTTGCGGTTGCACTGTTATTTACTATTTATCATTGATGGTAGGTTATCTAAAATATAGCTAGGTACAGTTCGATTCGCGCAAGGCACATCCATTTTCCATTCTATTTTTAAAGGTACTTTATGTGCCTCTATAGCTTTGGACGTCCACTGACTTTTATTCAATAGAATATATAATTTTTTTACCCGTTGTTCTAATCCGCCTACATTCCTGGGGGGGACATGTTTGGACGCCCATTCAAATTGTAAGGCTTGTTGCTTCGTTTGAAAGCCGCTGATTAAACATACATGTTCCCAGCCTTTACCTTTACCAAGAGTATATTTGGCACCACCGGCCAATTCACCATTATGTTTTCGGAGCCGTTTTACGGGGTCCGGTGACACACCTGCATAGGTATACCCGTTATTATGTACTATATAGAATAGCCATGGTTCTTCAACTTTTTCAACTTTTTCAACTTTTTCCACTTTTTCCATTATATTAATTAAATAATCAAATACTTTTATACTATATATAATATTTATTTATAGTATATGGGGAAAACGGAAAAAAAAACGAATAAAAGAACAAAAACGAAAAAAACGAAAAAAACAAAAAAAACGACAAAAACGAAAAAAACGAAAAAACCAGCAGCAGCTATAAATCTAGCTTTGACACAAACACGACCTTTTACATCGTTATCCGTAGACACCATTAATGCAATCCATCTCATCACTTTAGACCCCTTGTTTCCACCCAAAATAGTCGGCAGTTTTAAATATGTGGTGCATGAATACCCCGCCGATATTGACATGTTTGAAACGTATAAAAGCTGTTGTTCCATTTACACTGCTAAAAAGGAAATTGCCGCGAAATTTAAAGCGATGGCCCAACGTATAAAAGACAGCCAACATATTTATTTGGGCGATTTCAAAGCGGGTCATGATGAACGTTACTACATCGATATAGGGCATTCGAAAGGGTCTGACATACTAGATTATAACCCCGATAAAATTAGGGCCGCCGTTTTAAAGGTGAAAGCGGCGAATCTACTCACCAGAGAAGAATGTGATCTTATTTTAAGCAAAATAGTAGAGAAACCCAAACTCAAAGAGTTTTACACCTTGGAAAGTTTACTTAAAAAGAAATATGTCGTGCGATGGACGATTGATGAAATGATCAAAGGTAAACAAACTCTACCTTTGGGTCAGGAAATAACCCTGGAAGATGCCTTGACACATAAAAGTATTGTCAAAATAGACATTTGGATTTATTTAAATCAGCGTTATATTGAAATGACCAACATGTTTATGTTAACCTATGACGATACTAAAGAAAACACACATTATTTAAGTGTAAAACCCGAAGCCTATGAAACATCTTTAATGGAAGATCTACAAAAATATAGTAATCGGTCGGTGAATAAATATATGAAATTGGCCAAGCGTCTATGGGTCTATGCTGTATTAAAAAACAATACGAAAATCATGGAAGCATTATACCCGCTGTTCAGTAGCAGTGCGTCTAAAATGTACCAGATTACCGGTGAGATTGAAACGATTGTAAATATATTGGAGCATATCAAACACCCACTACTCTCTTCTATAAAAGCCAACATCGAGAACTGGAAAACCCGCTTGGGTACTGTAATGAGCGATACGTTACCGACGGAGGTGGCCAATGGAATTTACCGAAAGATAAATACGATTATTAGAAGACTCAATGATAACAATAACAATAAAACATTTGCCATTACACAGTTGGAAGAGCTATCCGATACCTTGGTCATCTACATTAACAAGTATTCAAAGCGTTATTTAAATAAACATAAATTATTGAAAAATAATAGTATAGTATTAGTAGAATAATCTGACATAAATTTAAAAACTGAAAAAATCGAAAAAATCGAAAAAATTGAAAAGGTAAAAATATTAGTTTTTCAATTTTTACTTGTTTACTTGTTCGTATTTTTGTAAAAAATTGAAATGGATTTCCTACACTATAGTAGAAGTATTTTACGAACAAACACTACAAAAGATGTCTTCAACTACAGTTGTGATTAACGGTGCGGAAGTCCCGGTGGAATACCCCAGCAATACCAATGGGCCAGCGCGATTGGAGGCCATTATGAACGCCCCCAAAGTCAAAGATTGGTTTAAGCGTGTAAGCCCGGATCTTTTGATCAGCAAGGTCACTATAACAGGCGATACAACCTTTGGCAAGAATGTGTTGTTTGTTCATTTGAACATGACCTGCATCGACCGCGCGAGCGGCAAGTCATTGGCGGGCATTGTGTTCTTGCGCGGCAGTGCCGTGACGTGCCTCGTTCTCATCCGAGACAAGGCCACCGGCAAGTTGTATTATGCCAAAGTCAAGCAACCGCGCGTGCCTGTCGGCAAATGGATTTGGGAATTGCCTGCCGGTATGTTTGAATTGCGAGCAGATGGTGAGGGCAAAATGGCACAAAACCAGATGATTGTAGAGCTCAAAGAAGAGTTGGGCATTGAAATCGATACTACTGGCGTCAAGACGGCCGATCCGACCCAACAATTCAACTATATGGAAAAGTTGGGCGTATTTTATCCCAGTCCAGGAGGTTGTGATGAAGAGATTACTACCTACTGGTTCCAGGTGGAAATGACCACGGAAGACATTGCCGCCCTTCATGGCAAGAGCATTGCCAATGATGCGGGTCATTGTACCGAAATTATTCAAGTGGGCATTGAAGAGCTCACGGTGAGCAACCTTGCGGCTCTTGGAGATGCCAAAGCCATGTGTACACTGGTGCAGTTGGTTGCCAAATACCCGGGGTTTGTGCCAGGGTTTTAACTATAATAAGAATAAGATTATGCTATTTATATAAAATTAAAAAAAATAGAAAAACAAATAAAAATAGAAAAACAGAAAAACAAATAAAAATGGTTGAATTAAAAAAAGTAGTAAAAAAGTAAGTTTTCCAGGAGTAAAATAAAAAAACCAAAAAGTGACAAAAAAAATGTCAGATTTTCAGAAAATAATTGTCAGCCGGAAAAAACGAAAAAAAAGAAAAAATCAAAAAAGTCGAAAAAGTGATTTTAGAGCATAATGCTCTCATTTTCATTTTTTCATGAAAAAATGTGTGATGCTAACTTTTTTTATGAAATAATGTATTTGTTGCGTAAAGGATTTAGGAGTTTTTTCTGTTCTATGGTTATAGAACAAAATGACATCCGAAAATCTCCAAAAATCTCCAAAAAACTTCAATTGTATTTTGTGTGACTATACATGTAGTAAGTCTAGCGAATTTATTAAACACGAGTTAACACGTAAACACAAAAATAGAACACAATTGAACAAATTAGAACAGGAAAATATCCAAAAATCGCCACCCCATGTATGTAAAGGCTGTAATAAGGAATATAAAGCTAGAAACAGTTTATGGTATCATGAAAAGTCATGTGACATGTTGTCAACCATTGACGAAGATGATATAGGGGGTTTTGCCCCCACCATGGGGGGGGTAGGGGGCTTTGCCCCCACTGAAAACATGGTTATCCTACCCTATGAAGAGAAAACCACCACAGACAATCACTTTTCTATCCTTACAAACTTGGTAATGGAAGTAGTGAAAAGTAATTTGGAATTACAAAAACAAAGTGTAGAGGCCCAAAAACAAAGTGTAGAGGCCCAAAAACAGAGCACCGAAGTCCAAAAGCAGTTGATAGAAGTATGTAAGAACATTCAGCCGTCCAATAATAATAATAATAGTCATAACAATAGCCATAACACAAATACGTTTAATATGCAGGTTTTCTTAAACGAGGAATGTAAGGACGCAATTAACCTTAGTGATTTCGTCAATTCCTTTGAGATTCAACTGGAAGATTTGGAAAGTGTTGGTATACTAGGCTATGCGAAAGGTATGTCAAACATGATTATCAAAGAATTGAAATTATTGGATGTGTATAGGCGACCGATTCATTGTAGTGATGCAAGAAGGGAAATCTTTTATGTAAAGGAGAACAATGTATGGGAACGGGAAACGCCTGATAACAGTACTGTTAAAACCGCTATTCGAGGATTAGCCCATAAAAATATGGGCAAATTAAGTGATTGGCGGGATAAATACCCCGATTGTATACAGAGCGATTCTATTTATAATGATATTTATATAAATTTGATGCAAGAAGCCTGTGGCGGACGCGGCGATACTGCTACCAATAACAATAAAATATTTAAAAACATTATTAAAGAGGTACTGATTAAAAAGTGAGCCATAAAAAAATAAGAGTTGCTTTTGCCCAACTTTTTCTAAAAGTTGTTTTTGCCCAACTTTTTCTAAAAGTTGAAAGTTGCTTAAAGACTACGTAACATTATAACATAGTAACACAACCATAAAAATAAAATAATGGCTACAGAACAGAGAACCAGTATCCGATTTAATTATTCCAATGAACATTCCGGGTCACTCTTTAAAGAACCCCTATTTTATGTAGGGTCGAATTTAAACCAATTTATACTTCAATCTTATGGCAAGTCTCATAATGAGAAATTAGTAGATAACAAATTAACCAACTTTCTTCAAAACACTACTACTTCCATGGAGATGGTTTCCTTTGATATAGATAATGATTTAACCATTAATTATCTTCTAGATAGATTTGCACTTGACGAGCCCTATGCATTTACCTACAATGGTGTAGAGTTTACTCTTATTAAAGCAGCAAATGAAAAGATGAACGATAAAATGATTAAAATTAACCATCAGTATGAATATACCCACTATACTTCCTATACCATCAGTTTTGCTGCGGACAAAATAGATGTGTTTGAAGCGTTTATCAAGTCCAGCGCAGAGTATTATAAGAAACACTATTATAACATCAAAACGGAAAAGAATAAAATTAAGTTGTTTATTAGTAGTTCGGAAGGAAACTACTTTGAAAGGTTAGGCTCGCGGAATCCACGGTCAATGGATTCCATCTATTTGCCACAAAAAGACAAAGAGGCGATTATCAATGATTTGACCAAATTTTTAGATCCCAAAACAGAAAAGTGGTATAATGAGATGGGTATACCCTATAAGCGAATCTATTTATTGGAAGGCATTCCAGGGGGCGGCAAAAGCAGTTTGATTGCGGCTTTGGCATCCTTGTTTGGCTATAATCTGGCTATTGTTAGTTTTACCCCCAAGATGACAGATGTTGCTTTACTACAAGCATTTCGGTCCTTGAATGATAGCCATGATAAAAAAGGCAACGAGGATGAGAAAAAGATCTTTTTCGTGTTGGAGGATATGGATTGTATTTTCAATAAAAATAGGACGAGTAGTGAAGAGCTACATTGTAGCCTAACGTTTAGTGGTGTATTGAATGCCCTAGATGGTATCACTAGTGATAATAAAATCGGCTTTATTAGTACCAATCATATAGAGCAATTAAACAAGGCATTGATTCGGCCAGGACGTATCGACTATATATTGAAATTCGATTATGCGACAAAAGAACAAATTATAATGATGTTTAATAAATTTACCACGAATCAGGATAAACTGGTCGCGAATGAGTTCTACAGTGGTGTATGTGCGTTAAATATAAAAGTATCGACTAGTTTGCTACAACAATATTTATTAAACTATTGCGAAAAACCGATCGATCATTTGGACGAATTGAAAAAAATGTATGAAAGTAGTAATGTACAAAAAGAGGTGGATGAGATAGGGTTGTATAACTAACCGCTTTTGAAAAAAGCGTGGCAAAACCGAGGTGAAATGGTAAAGTGAAATGGTGAAGTGAAATGGTAAAGTGAAATGGTGGAGTGAAATGGTGGAGTGAAATGGTGGAGTGAAATGGTGGAGTGAAATGGATACTTTAATTATAATTAAATACGTATTTACATAGATTTTTAAAAAATATAATATAATAAACGTTAATTTATATTAAATGTATAATTTTAAAATATATAATCGCGATAAAATGATGAATTATAATGAAATAGTAGAGAATCTGTTTATAGGCAACGAGGAATCCTCTCAACTCTATGCCGATAAATTCGCATTGATAGTAAATTGTTCAAAGAATATACCTTTTTCTAACAAATGTAAAAAAGGAATTAGAATACCTATAAACGATGACCCAATTGAAATCAATGCTTTATTAAACTATATGAAAAATACGACTATATTAGAACAAATCCATAGCAGTAGAACGAACAAACAACCGGTCTTGGTCCATTGCTTTGCAGGTATGCAGCGGTCGTGTGCGGTAGTCGCGTGTTACATAATGAAATATTATAAAGGCACGCCGTTAGAAGCCATGAATTTTATAAAATCAAAAAGAAAAGAGGCCTTCTTTGGTGGAGTCAACTTTATGAAAACGTTGGATATGTTTTATCAAGCCCTTCAAAAATAAAAATAAAATGAAATACTTTTTATATCTTTGCTTTAGAAAGAAAGGGGGAAATATCGCCCTTCCAATTAGCCCGAGGAAAGACAGACAATAGTCCAGTACGTAGTTTTTTATTTGGACCACGTGCATATTTATCCTTCAAAGCATTAAAATCAACATTAAATTCCTCATACCATGGACATGTCTTCAAAATATCATCGCCGTTTAAACAACAAATTTGTGGAGGGATATTATCCACCATCTTTTTTTTATTTTTAAATTCCTTGCCAGTGAATATAATAATATAATAAATATCCTCGGAAGGACAAGTATCATTGAACATTACATTGACTGAATCGGTTTTTTTAATTTCCAGATTGAGACCAATACCACCTACATTCTGAAAATCTATAGCCTGTTGACTACTCGCTTCGGTGTAGTGTAAACCCATACTATCCAAGATTTCCTTCATTTTAAGTATTGTTACGCGCTCACTGGTTTGCGTACCACCGTTCACTGTTTTGGTCGTTTGTATAAACTCTGGTGTACATACATGTTTTACACGTAATTGAATCTGTTCAAAAAGAACTTGCTTGATACTTTTAAGGCTCAAGAGTGTTGCGGCCATTATTTTGATTTTTAGTTATTATATAACCTATAATGATAATTCAATTTTATTATACATTATAAACAAAAATTGAATTATAACTATTTTTTTAGTATAAGTATAAACCAATACTATAATTATATTAAAATGGAGGCAACAGTAGCAACAGTAGCCAATAAAAAATATACAGCCGTAAGTTTGTTTTCAGGCTTGGGAGGCGATTCATTGGGCTTACAACAGGCCGGCTGTGATGTCATTGCCTATAATGAATTCAAGGCGAAATTTTGCGAATCTCATCAGGCGAATTTTCCCGAGAGTGAATTAATCTGTGATGGGAAAATCATTGATATAGCCAAGTTGAAAGATGCTTGTTTTGAAAAATATAAGGAGAAGGTAGACATTCTTTTCGCTGGGTTCCCTTGCCAAGGCTTTAGTAATGCCGGGAAAAAGAAAGAGAATGACCCGCGTAATACATTATTCAAAGAATTCCTGCGGGCAGCCCGGCTTATAAACCCCGCAATGATTATTGGGGAGAATGTCAAAGGGCTGTTGGCCAGGAAAACCGAATCCGGCGAGCTCTACATTGATGTAATAGTAAAAGAGTTTGAAAAGATTGGCTATGAAGTGAAATTTCAGGTTTTTAAAACGGAAAAATACAATGTCCCACAAAAGCGGGAACGGTTGATTATTATAGGGACAAAAAAAGGTAATCCGTATGGGTGGGTACCTAGGTTTCCCACCCCTCAAACTACAAAGCCGAATTTAAAAGGTATTCTATCCTACCAAATGGATGGGGCCATAAAGGTCGACCCTACATGGTTTGCGGATATACCCAAAGAATGTATTATGACGGATGTAAGCGATACTAAAAAATATCCGGAAAATAATGATGCACATCCGTATTTAGTGAGTAAGCTGTTGGCCAATGAAGCCGGCCGGTCTTACGCCGGTAAAACGCATGATAACCTGTTTTCGTTTGGCAAGCGTATTAGCCCGATTCATTGTGAAATAGTAGATATACGTCAGGCAGCGAAAACAATCATCTGTAGTTATGACCATCAACCGCGGTTCTTTGTGCCACTACAAAATGCGTCGGGCTGTTATTTGCGAATGCTCTTGCCGGATGAACTAAAACAGATTCAAGGATTTCCCAAGGAACATATCGTATGTGGTACTATGAAAGAGAAAATTGTTCAAATAGGTAATGCGGTCCCACCCCCTTTGATCAAGGCGATAGTAGGGGCTATGATTAAAAATTAGAGAAAAAATAAAAATAGTTATACAAGCCCAGACATTTTTTTAATAAAAGTGACCATTTCCTCTTTTTCAATCGTACCCGAACCGTCTAGATCGAATTCCTTAAAACAGGCTTCGAAATCAGCCTCTGTAAATGGTTCCACATCTTCCATATCGGAAAGGGTATTCATAACAAATTTCTTGATGTCATCTTTACTGAGCGATTCGGACCCTTTTTTGCCGTATTCTTTCCAAATATCATCGACGCATTTATTAATCACTGCATCAATATCAGCCATTATATAATATATATAATATAATATATAATAATATATAATAATATAATTAATTTAATTGGGTCCGACTTGTTATATTGCGGGGGCTAGGGGGCAGAGCCCCCCCATAACTTGGATAAATCACACGAAGCCACAAAAAAAGCAGGTTTGTTTTTATTATTAGTAGACAATTTTTCACGGTTTTCATCGGCTTTGGTATTTTTAATACTCAACATTGGTAAATCATACCGATTTTTAAATATAAATAAATCGGTTTGTGATAAAATAATCTTATCATGAGGTGGATTGTTATTCAAATAGTAGGTTAAAGCGTCGATCACATCATCGGCAACCCCGACCACAATATGTAGTTTAGGGTTGGTTAATATTTTTTCTTTTATTTCTTCTACTTTGGAAAAATCGTCCGTTAAAATTTCGACAAAGGCATTTTTATCTGCTAGGCTGGATGTTTTATAATAACCGAAAGCTAGTTTATTAATAGTTTTGGATGGATATATTAAACTGGATAAATTTCCCATTTTCTCTACTATTTTATTAAATAAATAGGTTTAAGTATAAATCATAATAAATAGAATATTTATAAATCAAATTTATATTGAATATATAATATATAATATATATGGCAACGCGAAAATCCAGAACGGTGAAAAAAGGATCCATGCCGCTGATTGTGCGCGGCATCTATAAAGATATACCCTTAACAATTTATGGTGAGAATCACGCCGACATTGATAATTCTTTTTATGAAAAACTGGACTTGACTGAAGCGATAGTGATGGTTGAACATTCTACCGAGTATTGTGTGTTACAGCCCGGTGAAGAAGCATTGTTTAAAGCAGCAAAAGGCTCGGAATGGGTATGGTTCACGCGAACCGTAAACAAACAACCCGTAATGTGTATTGACTCACGCCTAGCTGATGGCTTTTTAAATAGATTAGAAGAGGAAGCACTGAAATATGGAAGACAAGTCTCAATGGAAGCATTGTTTTTAACGACCAAACAAATTCTAATGGCAACGATAAAAATTAAACAAAAATTTTTACCGATCAAAGACGAATATACACATCTCGTGGCTGAAACGCAAGACCTATTTAAACAACTTATAATGAATCTTAAAAATGAAGAGAGAAATGATGCCGTAGTTGAGCAATTAATTGATAATTTATTAAAATTATCGAGTTTATCCATGGATATGAATGTAATTGAAAAAATAGATCAGTACGCAGCAACCGCCGGCGAACCGAAAAAAGAAATTATTCTTTTTGTAGGAGCAGCACACGCGTTGCGTTTACAACAAATTCTGAATTTGGAGATAATTTCAGGTGATACATCTTTATTAAAATCGTTTAAAGGTGGCCGGAAAAGAACCCGAGGGAAAAAAACGATAAAAAAAAGGAGGAAGAATCGAAAATGAATTATATTTACTCGCATAATAATAAGTATTTCAAATTATCAGATAAATATGGATTAGAAATACCAATAGGACAAAAACAAAAAGTATTTTATAAGTATTAAATAAAAATAAAATATTATTGTCTCTACAAATTAGTAGAAACAATAAAGACTTGTCGATTTACTAATATAAAAATTAAACAATAGTAGATATTAAATGAGTGAATATACATATATATTGTATTTGACTATAAGTCACAATCCATATAATAATGAGGTGAATGAAACTTTATTTTTAGGTGAGAGTGATGATCCATTTAATTTATATTTTTTTGCTTTCAAAACTGACAATATAGAATGGAGTAAAATAGGGATACTATTGGAATGGTTAAATCTGGTTGAAACATTAAGTGAGGATAAAAAAATAGAATTGAAAGATAGATTTCGTCATCCCAAAGATGAAGGGGATTCTTTTTCAATTGGCAGAATAACGCTTTATATTAATAAAATAAGAAGTTTTGATTGAAAATAATAATATTAATAATATTAATAATATTAAGTATATAAATATATATAAATAATTATATAACTAATAAATGACATATGATTATACATATGTATTGTATATTAACATAGAAAATCAATTTGATGTAGTAAAAACCATATTTTTAGGTTCATGTAAAGACCCCATTGAATTATATAAAAGTGGATTATATATTGACAATGTAGAAGAAAAATATAAATCATATGTATTAGAATGGATAGATCTATATGAAAAAGAATTAGATCCTCATGAAAAATATGATTTTGAATATGCATTCAAACATAATCCATTAGATGAATTTTCTTATCCGATTGGAAATATGACACTCGTTATTAAAAAAATAAATAAATATGATTAAATAATAAAATTGAAATATGATATATGAATTGTAGTGATATTATAAATAATGGAAATAAACATAGATGAAACGTGGGAAGAGTATTGTCTTCGTAAAGGTTATTATTATAAAGTAATAAATGCTTTACCATGTGATATAAATCCCGAAAAATTTAGTTATGAATTTGAAGATGTAATGAAAGTAATTAATGCAGAAGAGGCAACAATTAGAAATGGTACTTATTATAGTAGTACAAGATATACAATTTTAAATAAAAACTTATCCACACATGAATTATATCAAAATTTTACAAAAATGAAAAGTACAATAGATGAAAAAAATAAAAAAATAAGAGAAGAATATGAAAATAATGATAAAATCAGATTTGTAAAATTATGTAATCTAATAGAATTAATAATAAATAAATCAAATGAAAAATATATGAGAGAGCTAATTAGTGAATTTGTTACAACTAATACATATAATTTAATGTCATCTGAAACAAATTTACATACACTTACAGAAAGACTGTACTTATTAACAGATTGTTCTAGTATGGTATTTGATGTTGTAAAATATGTACATAACAAAGGTTCAGAAAATTTCTGTCTACAAAAAAGAAAACAACAAGAAAAACAACAAGAAAAAGAGGTAATAAAATATACAAAATATAAAAAAAATTATGAATTAGTCGTTAACTATATAAAAAAACAAGAAATTATAAATCAAATAGAAACTCTAAAAAATAATTATAATTCTATTGAAAGTCAAATTAAAAATTTGATTAAATAATAAATAAACCAAACATATTTATTTATTATTTCTACTAATTTGTATTTACATTAATAGTAGAGACTTCATCATCACTACCTTTAGACCCTTTATGAATTTTCTTGTGCGCTCCCAAACTGCGTTTGTTTTGGAAAGGCAAATTACATATTTCACAACAGAATTGTTGATTTTGAATGGAAGCATATTTATCATTTAAGAAAAGCGATAAATCAGGCATTTTCATATCTTCTACTTGTAGAGTTAGTTTTTTCTGAAGTTCTTTAATAGTAGTCAATACCATTTCTTTCTGACTAAGAAATGTTTGGAATTGATCATTTATTCTATCAAGAACATCCTTTTTGATAACAATGCCATCTATTTCTTGTACATTAGAAATTTCTTCGAGTTTTTCATAAAGATTATCAATAATATCAATCGCCATTTTAATTTTATCTGGTGAATAATCTACATTATGTAGATAAATAAGAACTTTCCCATCATGAATTTCAATAAATCCATTAGGTTTTGAAACAATACCAGAGAATTGTGACATCATAATTCCATTTGTTTTTTGTTCATTAATATCTCTTAAAAACTTTTTAATTTCATCAATATTGACATTTGCTTCATAATTTTTATTTTCCAAAAGAATAGTAGATTTACCTTGCCGTTTAAGAATAAAATCACCAGATGCTTTTAAAGCAGTTGTATTTATTACTTCTGCAGTAGGAAACATTTTATTAAGTATATTGCCGACCATATTTTCGGAACATTGACCTTTAAATTGTGAAGAAGTTTTATATTTCGATAAAAAATCATTTAGTTCACTCATTATTTTATCATTTGACGATTTAGTAGAGAGAGAATCTTCTCGAATGGTATTTAATCGTGTATTTAATTGTTCTTGAGATGAACTAATGAATGTATAAATAGGCTGTTGAATTGTCATTATTTTGGAATCTAAAGTAGAGATAAACTCTTTTAAAGAAGACTCGGAACCATTAGTAGATAAATATGATTTAATATCATCATTAATTGTTCTTTGAAATATGGAAAGATGTTCCTGAATTCTTTTAGTCGTTTCTTCTTGAGTTTTTGGTATACTTGTATTAATTTTTTCAAAAAAAGAATCAGTATTTCTAATTAACAATTGAGAAATTTTATCTGTATTTTCATTAGAAGCCATACCAATAACCAGTTTAGTTGTTTCAATAAATGATTTATTATGTTCTTGTAACTTTAAAGCTAAATTTTCATTTAGCGAATTTACCTGTTGTTTAATTTCTTTAACATTACTTAAAATCTCACCAAATACAGTAGAACTAAGAAAATTATAAATAGGCTGTTGAATAGTCATTATTTTGGAATCCAAAGTAGATATAAACTCTTTTAAAGAAGATTCAGAATTATTATTTGAAAGATATGTTTTAATATCATCATTAATTGTTCTTTGAAATACGGAAAGATGTTCTTGAATTCTTTTAGTCGTTTCTTCTTGAGTTTTTGGAATACTTATATTAATTTTTTCAATAAAAGAATCTGTATTCCTATTTAACACTTGAATGATTTTATCTGTATTTTCATTAGAAGCCATACCAATAACCAGTTTAGTTGTTTCAATAAATGATTTATTATGTTCTTGTAATTTAATAGAAAAGTTATCATTTATAGAATTTACTTGTTGTTTAATTTCTTTTACATTACTCAATATCTCACCAAATACAGTAGTTGAAAGTATTTTAGTCATATCATTACCTAGTTGTTCAATAAAATCCAATAAAATAAGATTCATAGTTTCGATATTAATATTAGGATTAGCATTATAATAATCATAAATGCGTTTGTTATTGATTTTGATAACATTTTTTGTTTTATCCATCTATAATTATAAATATAAATATAATTTTCTCTTTAAGTAGATAATTTGCTAATTGTAATTCTAAATGATTCAAAATTAGATTAATTATTAATTACGTTGCTAATTAGAAACAAAAAGCATTGTAATTTAGAATGATAAATAAACACTTTGCTAATTAGAAACAAAAAGCATTGTAATTTAGAATGATGAATA
>Ga0114978_10002892_pt1 | contig 14110 bp, 12 predicted proteins | sample S_140212_EF_Meta_FD_87027 | JGI IMG/M metagenome (GOLD analysis project Ga0114978, IMG submission 87027) | Freshwater microbial communities from Lake Simoncouche, Canada to study carbon cycling - S_140212_EF_MetaG | ecosystem: Environmental > Aquatic > Freshwater > Lake | place: Lake...
AATATGCCAGTTTTTACAGCAGTAGCGGCATTCGTTTCAGCGGCAGTGGGTGGTGGATTGTTTGGAGCAATCGCCGGCTTTGCTGCCAGAACACTATTAACAATTGGCATATCTAAACTAATCGCTAATCGTGCAGGAACAAATGCGGCAGGTACAAGTGATGTTGGTAGTCGTGTTCACGTTCCTCCAGCAAGTAATAACAAACTACCTGTAGTATATGGTAAAGCATATATGGGTTCAACTGTCACTGATATGAAAATCAGTGAAGATGGAAAGAAAATGTGGTATGTTTGTGCTATTAGCGAAGTAACAAATACAATGCCAACGCAAACACCAGACACAATGACGTTTGGTAATATCTATTGGGGCGGTAAGAAAGTTATCTTTGGTGATGGAGCTGACACAAGTAAGGTTACAAGTTTTGAAACTAACAGCGATCCAGTACAAGTAGATGACAAAGTAAATGGCAAGATACATATGTATCGCTTCCCTAATGGTAGTGCTAGTGGCATAGACACTGGTGGTAGCGATGCTATAGCTATAATGAGTGGTGCTGGAATTCCGGCAGATTTGAAATGGAATAGTACATTTTACACAACTGGTGGTCAATCAGCAAGTATGACTAATGTTGCGTTTATTATTGTTACTGTAGAGTATGATACCAACGCAGGTACTACTGGTTTAGTTCCAATTAACGTTGAAATTACTAATAGCAGATATAAACCGGGTGATGTGATTTATGATTACCTATATAATGACGTATATGGTTGTGCTGTTCCATTGGCTAGTATTGATACTGCAAGTTTAACTGCATTAAATGTTTATTCAGAAGAACAGATTGAGTTTATCGATATCGATGGTAATCCTGCATTTCAAGATCGATATCAAATTAATGGACCTGTACAAACAGGTGACAACTGTCTAACTAACTTACAGCAGTTGGTCGATGCTTGTGATAGTTGGTTACAATATAGCGAATTGTCTGGTATGTGGAAAGTTGTTATCAATAAAGCGTTTGATGGAGTTATAACTAATTTATATCAAGTAACAGATAGCAATTTAATGAGTGGTATCAACGTTAATCCTATTGATTTGAACAGTGCTTTTAATAAATTAGAAGTTCAATATCCAAATACATTTGTTTTAGATAAAACAGATTATGCTATATTTAATTTAGTTGATTTTGTACCAGAGGTGATGAGTTATTCTGAACCAATCAATCAATTAACTGTGCAGTATCCGCAAGTAAACAATTACATTCAAGCGGCGTATCTTGGTCAAAGACGACTATTACAGAGCAGAGAAGATTTAATTATTGATTTTGCATTAGATTATAGTGGCATACAAATAGAAGCTGGCGATGTGATTGCAGTTAAATTTGATCCATATGGTTGGGAAGCATTCAATAGTGGATATGGTAAATTATTCCGTGTCTCACAAGTGCAAGAAGCAAAAATTGATGATGGCAGTTTAGGTGTAAAGATTACAGCATTTGAATATAACGATACTATCTATGCTGATAATCCATTACAAGATTTTATACCTGCGGCAAATACTGGATTAACTGATCCTAATATATTCAGCGGTGTATCAGCTCCGGCCGTATATAATAGTGATTTAACTGAAGGTAACATTGCAACATTCTACGTAGAAGCAACAGTACCTGCTACGGGTTCAACCCTATATCTTGATTTTAATTATGGTTACACAAGCAATGTAGCAGAACATTCACTGTATCAAACAGTATCAAATGGTGATGGCACATTAATGCAGGCTGGTGGTGGTTTCTTTATTCAAATATCAGATTTACCACCAGCAACATATTATTGGAGCATTACTGCAAGAAATAATCAGGCTGGCCGTCAAAGCCCAAGCAGTTCACCATTTGTTTGGGGAGGACCCAACGTTACAGGTTATGACCCCACTGCTAACTTAGGTGGAATTACTTTTACCAATCTAAATAGTTCATTAGAACGTAGAGAAATCTTAGCGAACGTAGGGTTTTTTATTGCTAAAGTTAGTAATAATACTGTTACTCCTCCGGTTAATTTAACTACGTCAACGACAGATAACGTACCGTTTTATTTGGCGGGCACTAGTGTAGGCAGTAGTTATGTGTTTCCGTGGTATCAGGGGACTTCAAGTACGGCTGATGGATATCTAGCTAATAGCACAGCACCATATTATCCGGCAATTGCTTCAGTATTAAGCATTGCTAATGGTAGTGGTAATTGGTGGAAGATGATGTATGCAACACCAACGGCCGGATCTTTTGGTGCTGGTTGGACAGTTCAGCTTGAACTGCTATTCACTATGATGGCAAACGTTGATACTGAAATACAACTTGCTGGTTTTTATAATCTAAATGGTGCTCCTTTGACAAATTTGGTATATACTTCAATAATGACTTCATATATAATGAAAGCTAATCAGCCTTTAAGCATTGTTTATACTACTACTTGGGGCACAGCAACAAATATTAAAGGCTTTGGTATGATGGTGCGTAATATGACGAGTGGTTCTACAATAACTGGGTCGACTGGTAGTTTAACTATCTATCGTTCTAACTAAAACAATAAATACAATATAAGGAAAACAAAATGAGTTTACTATTAAACGGCGCAAAGACAATTACAATCGCTGGTACAGAGATGAGTTGTATAGAGATATACACAGGGGAGGCGTATACTTTTCCTTTTCAATTTAGTGACAGTGTTGGAAATCCAATCAATTGCACTGGCTGGACATTGGCCACAGCAGTAAAATATTACGTTGCTGATAATATTACATATTCAGAAATAAATACTTCAACTATTACTATTGGCAATTTAACATTGTCCGGTAACACATATACGGGTGGTAATCTAAGCGCAGTATTTACAACTGCGGCAACAGGATTAGGTTATTTATATATACCTGCAAACTTAACAGGGGCTGTAGGTGGTGGACCAGTAATTACATTAGCTAACAGTGCAGCCAATACTAACATTGCAGTAGTTACATTGACTGTCACAAGAACTGATGCTGTAAGCGGTTTATCAGATATAAACCGCGAACCAATTGGAATGATTGTAAGGTATCAATAATGTCTGATATAAATTTAGATTTTAACGTTGCTAACAGTAGTATTAATTTTACTGTAGAGCCTAACGATATAACATTTACACCAACTGATATACAGTTAACTTTTAATCCTAACTTTCAACCATTAGCTGGTGGAAGTCCAACTCAATTACAATATAATAATGGCGGTACATTAGGCGGAATTGCTAACACATCATACACTAGTGGTAATTTAACATTAGGTAATGTTGCTAATTTGAAAATTACCGGTGGTACGAATGGTTACGTCTTACAGACTGATGGCGCTGGTAATATAGATTGGGCCGCAGTGGGTGGAGGTGGTGGTGGAAATGGTACTCCGGGCGGAAGTAATACTCAAATACAATACAATGATAGTGGTACGTTTGGTGGCAACACTGGATTTACATTTAATGAAGTTAGTGGTAATGTAGCTATTCCTGGAAGTTTAGTAGTGGGTGGATCAATAACTGGTAATATTCAAACTGCATACTTAGCTAATTTTGCTACTGTGGCAAATAGCGTAGCTGGTGCTAACGTAAGTGGTACTGTATCAAATGCAAACTACTCAGTATATAGTGGTACAGCAAGCACAGCAAATGCGGTAGCAGGTGCTAACGTATCTGGCGCTGTTGCTTTTGCTACTACTGCTAATAGTGTAGCAGGGGCTAATGTCAGTGGAACAGTAGCTAATGCAACGTATGCAATAAATGCGGGTACTGCAAATTCAGCCGGCAATCTTGTTATTACCACTTCAAATATTAGAATAGGCTTAAATGCTGGATCTAATGTTCAAGGAGCAGAAGCAATTGCAATTGGTAATATTGCTGGTAACATTTCGCAGGCTGCCCAGGCTATAGCTATTGGATCTGGTGCTGGTGCAAACGGTCAACTAAACGCCGCTATAGCTATCGGAGGTGATGCTGGCAATAAAAATCAATCAACGTATGCTATAGCAATTGGCCCTAGCGCAGGTAGCAATACGCAAGGCGTATATGGTATTGGTATTGGATATCTAGCAGGGGCAAATAACCAAGCAAATAACGGAATCGGTATTGGATATCAAGCTGGTTATATAACTCAAAAGTTAGGCGCGGTTGCGATTGGCGCTAATGCTGGTGCTATAAATCAGGGAGCTAATAGTGTTGCAATAGGTTATCAGACGGCTACCTCAGGTCAAGGAGCTAACAGCGTTGTAATTGGATCTGGTTCAAGTTCAGCTAATACGTATACTATTGCAATTGGATATTTAAGTTCCGCAACCTCAAATAACAGCATTGCAATTGGTAGTTTTGCAGCCGCATATGGTAATAGTTCAATAGCTATAGGATATGGCGCCGGTGGCGGTGCTGGAACAAATAATAATATTACGATTAATGCGACAGGGACAAGTTTTGCTAATGTCACATCAAATTCATTCTTTGTAAAACCAATTAGAAATGCTGGCGCTACTGATATTTTGTATTATAATTCCACTAGTGGAGAAATTTCATATGGCTCAGGTGGAAATGCTACAACTCCACCTGCTGGCTCTAACACACAAATTCAATTTAATAGTAGTAATGTATTTGGTGCATCAGCAAATCTTACATTTAACACTGCGTCTAATGCATTAATTGCAGGTAATTCAGTAACATCTAATTTCTTTATTGGAGCAGGTAATAATTTAAGTAACATTCAAGGCGCTAACGTAAGTGGCACGGTTGCAAATGCAACATTCGCTAATAGCGCAACTAGTGCCACTACTGCAAATTCTGCGCTTGTTGCCGGAACTGTTTCAAATGCGACTCAAGCTAATATAACAACAGTAGGAACATTAATTTATTCGCCAAAGTTATTTGGAAATGCAACACCTTTGGCTGCACCTACTGGCACATATAATTATGATATTTTGACTAGAGGAAATTTTATAGATGCAACTGGATCTGCTTTAAGCGGAAATTTTATTTTAAATCTCAGAGGAAACGCAACTACTACTTTTGATACTTTTATTGGCGCTAATGGAACTTGGGTTGAAATAAATTTATTAGTTAGAAATAGTGGGGCAAATACATATCGTATGACTGCTGTACAGACAGATACCTTTACAACTAATGTTTATATAAATCAAATCGGGCCATATACGCCGCCAGCTGGTCAAAAACTTTTATATACAATAAGAATGCAAAAAGATACATCTGGACTAAATGGTGGCTATGGATTTGTCACTCCAGTTTATGTTTTATCATAAATACATTATCACACACACGAATAGTTGCGAGTCAGCGATTATTCGTTAAGATGCGAGACAGCAGAGGAAAACAGAATGGCAAAATTCACGCAAGCCACGCTTAATCAAGTGGCAGGTTTTGACGCACAAGTATTAGCGCAGAACTTAATATACAATCAAAAAGACTTTTGGAACTTTGAGTGGAGTACAATCACAAGTTATACTAGTGGTTGGCAGACTGGTACAACACCAGTAGACTTAACTGGTGCTACTATTAATGCACAGATTGTTCGCAGAGCAATTGTAGATTACCAAGATAGCAGAACTGGCATAGATTTTAAAATCTATGATTACCCATTAGTTCCTCTCATTACAACAATTACTGAGGCTGAAACTACAAATGACACATTTACTTGCACTACAACTAGCGATTTATTTGTTGACCAACCCGTACAATTTGTTGGACAAGTATTTGGTGGTGTTGCGATTAATACAACATACTATGTAAAAACAATAATTACTGAAACGACCTTTACCATCAGTGCTACGCAGGGTGGTGGCATATTTAACTTAACTAATGCTAGTGGAACAATGCGAATGAATCGTGTAGCTCCCACTCCAATTGTGTTACCTATAACAAATAGAGATGATGCCGCAGGTACTTTTACATTAACTGTTGATGATGACACTTGGGACTTAATCGCAGGTGATCCTGATTTAGATATTAGTGCCGCAGAACCTGCTTGTTTCACAGGTAGAATTAAAATTAGTTTTCCCGCAATAGGTACTCAACCAGCATATGACCAAGCAGTATTTTTATTGTTCTTGGTAAATTCAGATGGGGTAATCAACTACTAATATGGCTAATCAAGTAATCGTAACAAACACAGGCAACGTACAAGTTGCATTAACACCGCCACCTAATGTGCAAGTACAGATTAGTCGTGCCGCAATTGGAACAGTAAGTAATGTTCCAAGTGCAAACTTTGCGAACTACGCTGGCAATGTAACTGTAAGTAACCAACCTAACATTACAAGTTTAGGTACGTTAACAGGTTTACTAGTTAGTGGAAATGCAAACATTACTAATTTACTTGTAACTGGTAATCTAACAGCCCCTAATTTATCTGCTAATACTGCTAACTATGCTAACTACTCAAATTTTGCCGGGAATGTAACTGTAAGTAATCAACCTAACATTACTACTCTTGGTACATTAACTACACTAACAAGTAGCGGTAACATTACTGCCCCATTCTTTATTGGTAATGGTAGTCAATTAACTGGCATCGTTACTGCACAAAGTAACAATGCTAATTATGCTAACTATGCTAACTTTGCAGGTACTGCTTTTAATGTAAGTGGCAGTAATGTAACTGGTGCTGTTGCTAACGCAACATTTGCTAACAGTTCTGACACTAGCAATAGTGCTACTGTCGCCGCAAGTGCAAACAGTGTAGCTGTAGCAAATGTAGTTGGTATAGGTAATATTGCAGTAATTAATTTAGATGGTAACTTAAGTAATATTTTATATGGCAATGGTATATTTGCCCAAGTTCCTAACGTATCTAATGTAGCAAATGCGAACTATGCTAACTTTGCAGGAGAAGCATTTAGCGTTAACGCAAGTAACATTGTTGGTACAGTCAACTTAGCAAACTTTGCTACTACAGCAAATAGTGTAGCAGGTATTAATGTAAGTGGTCAAGTAAGTAATGCAAATTTTGCAGTTTCCGCCGGCGTTGCTAACTCAGCAAACAGTGTAGCATTAGCAAATGTAAGTGGCATTGGCAATATTGCAAATGTCAATTTAGATGGCTCTAGTTCAAACGTATTGTTTGGCAATGGTGTATTTGCACCTGAATCTACAAGTATTGCTAACGCTAACTACTCAAACTTTGCTGGCAACTTAATCAATGGCACAAGTAATGTAAACATACCATCATCAGGTGGCAACATTACGTTTAGTACAAATAATAATGCCAACTTAGTAGTATTAGATACTACAGGTGTTATTAATACATACCCATTAAGCACAAGTGTAAATGCTATGCGTATCAACAGTGTAGGCAATCCAGTAGGCGATGCACACAGATTAACTTGGGCACGTAGTCGTGGTACTACTGCAAGCCCAACTAGCGTACAAGCAAATGATTTTTTAAGTTCTATTGTTAGCTTGGGTCATAACGGCAGTGCATTACAAACAAGTAGTATTGCATTAGTTAGAGCAGTAGTTGATAATAGTTACACAGCAAATGGTGCTAACATACCAATTGGTTATCGTTTTACTGTAAATGATACAAATGGTGGCACTAATAACCAAGCTAAATCACATAACTTCTGGAGTAATGGCAATGTTAGTTTCTCTAACAGCGTTTTTGTTACAGATAGTTTAAGTGCTACTGGTAATGTGACTGGTAACTATATTATTGGCAGTGGTAGTAGTTTAAGTAGTTTAACTGGCGGCAACGTAACTGGTGCAGTAGCTTTTGCAACGACTGCTAATAGTGTAGCAGTAGCAAACGTTAGTGGTATAGGTAATATTGCTACTACAAACTTTGATGGCAATGCTAGTAATGTCTTATATGGTAATGGTAATTTCTATGCATTACCTACAGTTAGTAATGTAGCAAATGCAAACTATGCAAACTTTGCCGGTACAGCATTTAGCGTTAGTGGTAGTAATGTTTCAGGTGAAGTAGCTAACGCAAATTACTCAACATACAGTGGTACTGCTGGAACGGCAAATAGTGTCGCCGGAGCAAACGTTTCAGGAGCAGTTGGTTTAGCAACGTTTGCTACAACTGCAAACGCAGTAGCTGGTGCTAATGTAAGTGGTGCTGTTGCTTTTGCGACAACTGCTAACAGTGTTGCTGTTGCTAACGTTAGTGGTATAGGAAACATTGCTACAGTCAATTTAGATGGCAATGTAAGTAATCTATTAACTGGTAGTGGCACGTTTGTCGCTATACCTACAGTTAGTTCAAATGCAAACTATGCTAACTTTGCTGGCGAAGCATTTAGTGTGAACGCAAGTAATATCGTTGGTACTGTTAACTTAGCAAATTTTGCGACAACTGCTAATGCAGTAGCAGGTGCTAACGTTTCTGGTGCTGTTGCTTATGCAACTACTGCTAATAGCGTTGCTCTTGCAAACGTTAGTGGTGCTGGTAACATTGCTTCTATTAATTTAGATGGTTCTAGTTCAAACGTATTGTTTGGCAATGGTGTCTTTGCCGCAGGTGGTGGTGGAGGTGGTACGCCAGGTGGTAGTAACACTGAACTACAGTTTAACAATGCAGGTAGTTTTGGCGGTATAAGTACTGTCACTTGGAATGGTAGTAACATATCATTAGGTGCTGTAGCTAATGTCAAAGTTACTGGTGGTGTCACCAATGAAGTAATGAGAACAGATGGTACTGGTAACTTAAGTTTTATTAGCATTGCACAAAACTTATTAGTTGGTACAAGAGCAGGACCTTACACAGTTCCAATAACAAATTACACGTTTCAAGTTACTACTAGAACTAGTGGCAATGTAACTGTGTACGTCAATTAAGGATTAACAATGGCAAATCTTTTCCCATTAATATTAAACACAACAAGTTCAACAATACAAGAATTACCAGCAGGTGATAACTTAGATTTGTCTGGAAGTAACATCAGTAATGTTGCTAATATAACATCTGCCGCTAACATAACAGCAAGTTTCTTTATTGGAAATGGTAGTAGCTTAACTGGTATCTCTGCAACTCCTGCAGGTAGTAACACACAAATACAATTTAATAATGCAGGAGCATTTGGTGCTAACTCAAACTTTACTATCAATACAGCTACCGGCGTATTGTCTGCTACTAACTTTAGTGGTAATGGTGCTAGTTTAACTAGTATCACAGGTGCTAATGTAACTGGTCAAGTAGGTAATGCGTTAGTCTCAGGTACTGTTTATACAAATGCACAACCTAACATTACAAGTGTTGGTACACTAAGTAGTTTAACAGTGTCTGGTAACTTAGTTCCTACTAACATTGTTTTGGATTCGTTTAATGAAACATTACCAGCAAGTGCTAACACAAGCACAAGCATTAGTCCCGATGTATCGCTTGGAACTATATTTAGATATACAGCGAATGCTAACTTTACGTTTAACAGTTTAGCTAATGCAGTAGCAGGTACTAGTGCTACAGTAATTATTACACAAGATGCTACTGGTTCAAGGCTATTAACAAGTACAATGAAGTTTGCTGGTGCAAGTAAAACACTAAGCACAGCCGCAGCCTCAGTTGATATTATTGGTGTGTTCTATGATGGTACTACATACTATGCTTCATTAACAAAGGGCTACGCATAATGTTCGCAGCCAGAAGTCAATTCTTTGCTCAGCCAGCTGGTGGAGGCTTTGGTAACAATGCATTCTTTCCAGGCAATGGTAATCAATTTTTAAGTAAAGCAGGTACAACTAATTTAGTTACTTGGAAAGCTACAACTGGGTACACTGTAGAGTATTGGGGCTATTGGACTGCGTTTAGTAGTTCTATTCAAGGTGGTCCAGGCAATCAGGACGGTGGTGGTACTAACTATAATAGTTTTGGACCCTATACTGGTGGTATACTAGAATTTTATTATTGGGGAGCTGGAACGCAATATTTTACTACAGCTTCGGGTGTAGTACCATTAAACACTTGGACAAATATTGCGGCAGTGTTTACTACTGTTGGTTCAAGCACAACTGCAAGTTTGTATGTAAATGGAATAAGACAACAAATTCGTTGGAATAATACCGGATCATATGCCGATACACAGACTGTAACTAACGGTGTAGTTAGTACAGGTACAGTATATGGTATGGGTAAGTATGGTGGTAACATTGTTAATGGATTTTATAATAATTTGCGTGTAAGTAATATTAATAGATATTCAGGTGCAAGTTATACACTAGCGACAGCAGATTTTGTAAGTGATGCTAATACTCAACTACTCATAGTACCAACAGGATCAACTGGAACTACTATACCATACACTGGTGCAGTATCAGGTAATATGACTAACAATCTTAACCTTGTTACAAACACCGCAACACGTGCTAATCACACATAAGGAATAAATTATGGAATACATCATACTAGAAATAACTCCAAAGATAAACGGTGAGTCAACAAGTAATTTTATTAACATTTTAGACATTACAGGTAACACGTGTAATGTAACTATAAGTAATAGAGAAGCTACTATACATACAGTAACAATCACTAGTGATGTTGAAACAAACATCAATGAATATTTTCAATCAATAAGCGACAAGGAATAACAAATGGCAAATAGATTTCCACTCATCATAGACAGTGCTACTAATCGTATAGTAGAACTACCGGCAACTGATAATTTAGATTTAGCCGGAAGTAACATTAGTAGCGTTGCTAACATTACTGCCGGTAATAGCGTATCAGCAAATTTCTTTGTTGGATCATTATATGGCACTGCTAACATTGCTGTTGTAGCAAATAGTGTAGCTGGTGCTAATGTATCTGGTCAAGTATCTTTTGCGGCAGTAGCAAATAGCGTAGCGTTTGCAAATGTTACTGGCACTGTAACTGCAAGTACAGCTGGAACTGTAACTACAAACGCTCAACCTAATATTACAAGTGTTGGTACATTGAGTAGTGTTAGTGTCAGTGGCGTATCAACATTAGGTGCTGTAGGTAACGTAAGAATTACTGGTGGTACTAGTGGACAGATAATGCAAACAGATGGCGCTGGTAATCTTTCATTTACTACACTTAGTGGTACTACTATTAGCAATGGTACAAGTAATGTTAACGTTGCTACATCGGGTGGTAACGTAACAGTTGGTGTAGGTGGTACTGCAAACACTGTTGAATTTGCTAGTACTGCAACAAAATTCAATACGCCAATTAGAACAGCAAACACAGTTATTATGGGCAATAACGCAGGTAATACAAGTGTCGCTACTACTCGCGGAGATGTAGCTATTGGTTATCAAGCAGGTGGTGGATCAATGGGTGGCGACCCTTGTGTAGCTATTGGCTTTCAAAGTGGAAATACGTCACAGAGTCAAGGAACTGTAGCTATTGGATTTCAATCTGGTCGTAGTCAAGCTGATGCATCGGTTGCGATTGGTTATCAGACTGGTGTAAGTCAAGGTGTCTATGGAGTTGCTATTGGATTACAGGCTGGCAGCAGTGGTCAGGGTGGCAGTGCTGTGGCTATTGGAAATCAGACAGGCGGAACTAATCAGGGGGCTGAAGCAGTTGCAATTGGACAGAATGCAGGTCAAATTACTCAAGGAGTAGAAGGCATTGCAATTGGTAAATTTGCTGGTAGCACTAGTCAGGGCACACGTAGTATTGCTATTGGTGGATCTGCCGGCAGAACTAGTCAACACGCCAATACAATTGTATTAAATGCTAGTGGTGCTAACTTAAATACGACAGCTACCGACACTTGGTTAGTAAAACCAGTACGTTCTGTTGCTACTACAGTACCAAGTGGATTCTCACCAATGTATTACAATCCAACTACTGGCGAAATCATTGTAGTAGTATAATATGGAATTCACACTCAAACAAATCAGTTGGATAGTCATCGGTTCATTAGGAATCGGTGGGACTGGTTATATGAGTATGAATAGTAAGATTGATGAACTATCAACAAAAGTTGCAGTAGTACATACTCAGGTAAATAACTTAACTAAACAGCTTGACCGCATTGAAGAAAAATTAAACACAAAATAATTGTATTTGTTTATAGAATTGATAAATAGTATTTGTAAAGAGTTGAAACCTGTATTGCATACAAGTTACTCCGTTCTATTAAAACTACGCCATAGTTTTATCCTTTAATCAACTCTTTACACTTTCATAATAAGAAGTTCGTTCCCTGATGCCGAAAGGCATTTAAGCCCCTAGAGTTTTTAGTCATTCTCCTAGGGGCTTTTTCTTTACTGAATTTTGTATACTGTCTTGCCGTTATTATCTTTAACCGTGTAAGTTTGTTTGTTTCTGTTTGCACCACAGAAGTCAGCTAACTTATAGCCTTCAGGCTTTGCCTTATACTGACAAGGGTCACGTGAGTTATACCGATCTCCAATACGTTCTAATAGAGGCTTGTCACTAGCACAGCCGGACAAGAATAAACACGAAAATAGGACACTTCGTAAAATCATATGTTCTTTCATAAAAGATGTGGGGTCTTGCAAACCCGTCCCCACGAAGGTTAAACTTTTGTTGGGCCAGTAGTGAGCGCACTTCCCAACTCACTCTTGCAAGTGAGTGTGAGAAATTACAGTTCTTCAAAGTACAACATACCGTTGTACTCATCGTTGGGTATAGCATTGAGTTCTGTCAATACTTTGATTGAGCAAGCTATCGATACAATAATCTTACCAAACTCTATATCAACAGTTTTCTCTACAGGCGTATCCATAACACGTTTGTAAGTGCCATACATATTCATATTGTAAACTGGTATCAAGTCTACTAAAAGTTCTAGTGCATCACTAATGCAGTTCTTACGTGTGAGTTTGCCTGAACGTAAGTCAATACTAACTGTACGCCACACTTCTTCAGTTGACTGAAGCAGTAACTCTGCGAGAGGTTCGTTGGTCAACTTACTCGCAAAAATCTGAATGCCATATTCAGTGTCGTCATTGTAGTACGCACCGATTCCCATAATGTTCTTCTTCATATCAATCCTTTGTAATGTAATAAAATTGTTGTGGATAATTAAGTTCCCAGACTCTGATAGTAGTTTGGTTTACACCAAAAATCGTGGCTGCCTCTCTCTTTGTAAGCACTGGACCTAGAGGCGTCATAAAAGGCCGAGCCTTTGCCGCCTTAGTTGCTCTCATCTTTTCTAGTGCGGCCGCTGTCATCGGTACACCTTTTCTACGGGCACTTAGCTTTGCTTTGTTTTCTTCGGACATTGTATGGCCTTTGGCGCTTGCGCTTTTCTTTGCACGTCTCCTTTCTCTCTCCTCAGCAGATACCTCCGTTATAACATAATAAAATTCTGTTGGGAACTTGCGAGTACGAACTCGTATAGTTTTCGGACCAACTTGATAATGCTCAGCCGCCTTTTTTGTGCTTGCAAAAAATCCTGCAGGAGTCACAACTCCAATCCATCGCTTACCGTCTTGCGACATTCTCTGTGCTGGTTGCTTGGGTTTTGCCCCTGCCTTTTTCGCTTTCCGTAGCTTTGCTTTTGTTTCTTCAGAATGTTTGCGACCAGAGTTAGCCGCGCTAATTTTTGCTTTTGCTTCCTCAGAATGCTGAAACGTCAAACGTATATCAATGCAAATGTCACCAACTTGGACACTTCTGTCTTTGCGTTGCTTTGATTGTTTTTTGCTTGCAGGTGCTTGTTCTTCAAGACCTAAAAAACTAAAGTCAGTCTGTTCGTCAAATACGCCATCGCCGTTCATATCAGTCCTTTGTAATGTAATAAAAATATTGTGGATAATTAAGTTCCCAGCTTCTGATAGTAGTGTAGTCTACATCAAAAATTTTGGATGCCTCTCTCTTTGTAAGTACTGGACCTATAGGCGTCATAAAAGGCTGAGCCTTTGCCGCCTTAGTTGCTCTTATCTTTTCTTTTGTGGCCTCTGTAATTGATACACTTTTTCTGTAGGCACTTATCTTTGCTTTTGCTTTTTCAGAATGCTGAAACGTCAAACGAATATCAATGCGAGTGTCACCCAATTGGACACTTCTGTCTTTTCTGTCTTTTGAATTTTTCTGTTCAGTAATGTTCAAAAAACTAAAGTCTGTCTGTTCGTCAAATACGCCATCGCCGTTCATATCT